>Ga0100377_1000858_pt1 | contig 26398 bp, 30 predicted proteins | sample CryGeymeta201501_FD_83664 | JGI IMG/M metagenome (GOLD analysis project Ga0100377, IMG submission 83664) | Groundwater microbial communities from Crystal Geyser aquifers in Utah, USA - Crystal Geyser metaG 2015-01 | ecosystem: Environmental > Aquatic > Deep subsurface > Groundwater | place: USA...
AGGGCGACGAGTTCCTCGATGGTAGTTGGCATGAAGGACACCTAACCATTGACGCGTCAATCGTCTAGTTTCCTCCGCAAAATTCCTTGCACTTCAACAACAGATGGGGCTGAACCGTTACCAGCGTGGATGTGTCACCCGACTCCGAGCAGAGCCAGCTCGAGCTGGTCATCCAGGCGCGTCGGGCGGCGGCCCGGGGGGAGTGGAAGGAGGCGGAGCGGAACCTGGTTGCCGCCCGCGATCACCGACTGGACAACCCCATCGTCCTGGCCTGGCTGGCCTGGGTCCGCGTGAACCGGCTGGCCGACCAGGCGGGAAAGGCCGATCGGCGCGAGATCCTGGCCTGGGTGGACCTGGCGACCACCATCGCACCGCACGACCCGGACATCCTGCGCCTGGCCGGTCTGGTCCGCCAGCGGATCTCCTCGCTCAGCTGAGCGTCCCCCCTCGTCCATTGGTACATGTCATGCGACTCAACGCCGCCCAGCGAGAGCTGAGCTTGAAGATCGTCTACTACGGTTGGGGGCTCTCGGGCAAGACGACCAACCTCAGCCACCTGCACGGGAGCTACCCCGAGGAGCAGCGGGGGCGGCTGCTCCAGCTCGACACCGAGACCGAGCGGACGCTGTTCTTCGACTACTTCCCGCTGCACCTGGGGCAGATCGGGGGCTATCGCCTGAAGTTCGACTTCTTCACCGTGCCTGGCCAGTCCTTCTATGGCTCGACCCGTCGGGCCGTCCTCGAAGGCGTGGACGGCATCATCTTCGTCGCCGACAGCTCCCCCTTGCGCGAGGAGGCCAACGTCACCTCGCGCGAGGACATGCGCCGCACGCTGGCGGACAGCGGGCGTCCCCTGGACACGATCCCGCACCTGCACCAGTGGAACAAGCAGGACCTGCGGGACGCGCTGGCGCCGAAGCTGATGGATCGGTACCTCAACCCCGAGGGGGCGCCCTCCATACCGGCGGTGGCCCGCAACGGGGTGGGTGTGTGGGAGACGCAGTCCGCCATCGTGCGACTGGTCATGGAGAGCGTGCGCGCCGCGACAACCCGGAGCGTCCGTCGGCATGCCTGAGCTGCTGACATGCCCTGCTGGGGGGCTGCGACTGTCCACCGTCCTCCAGGTCGCCGAGCTGGAGTCGACGACGGGCGTCCTGGCCCTGGGTCAGGTGGGAGAGGTCCACCTGCGCGACGGCGTGCCCACCGCCGCTCGCTACGGCGCTCACGAGGGCGTGGACGCGCTGCTGGAGTTCTTCCTCGATCCGCCGGGCGAGATGCGGCTGGTCGCCACCGAGGTCGCCCCTGGGCCGGTCCTGGGCAACCCCGTCGGGCTGGTCATGGAGGGCTGCCGCCTGGCCGATGAGTGGGCGCGCCTGGCGCCGCTGGTGCTGGCGGTCGTGCGCCCCGACGAGCTTTCGCCTGAGCAGGAGCCTGAGCTGGCTCCCTTCGCGGGCCTCATGCGGAGGGCGTACACCCCTGTGGGCGCTGCTGGCACGGGGGGAGACCCTGCGGGTGCCGCTCATCGATCCGATCACGCGACTGTGTGCGAGCGGTGCGCTGCGGGAGGAGGGGGCGCCGATGCCTCCGCCTGCCCTGGACGGACTGCGCGGGTCGGGCGCGCCGCAGGCCCGGACACCTGGCTCAGCCTGGGGCGCCGCCTGGCCCGGGCCGAGCGCTACGACGAAGCCGTCGTCGCATTCATCAACGCCGTTCGGCTGGATCCCGACAGCCGGGTCGCCAAGCAGAACCTGGCACGAGCCAGCGCGCTTGCGTCTCAGCTCGGGGCCCGCTGATCCCACCGCCGGGTCCCCCGGCAATCCAACCCACCCCCCTCCCAAAGGGAGTCAGCATGTCCCGCTCTGACCAGATGTCCAAGGTCCTCAAGTCCCTCGCCGCGAACACCGCCGACGTCGAGGCCGCTGCCGTCGTCGACAACGACGGTCTGATGCTCTCCAGCGCCATGCCCCAGGACATGGACGACGACTCGGTGGCCGCCATGAGCGCCGCCCTGCTGGGGCTCGGCGAGCGCATCGCCAGCGTCCTGAACCGCGGCATGTTCGAGATGGTCATGGTGCGCGGCGGTGAAGGCTACGTGCTCATCACCCGCTGCGGACCCGACACCGTGCTCTCGGTCCTGACGCGCCGGGAGGCCAAGCTGGGGCTCATCTTCTTTGACGTCAACCGTGCGGCGAAGGAACTGTCCAAGCTGTTGGACTGAGTCATGCAGACCCCGCCCGAAGGGCTCCAGGCCCGCGTCACACGCCTGCTCGACGCGTCCCTCCGTGCGGGGGGCTATCGGCTCGCCCTGGTCTGTACCGATCGTGGACTGCCCATCGCGGTGGTCGGCGACGGGGACCTGGGCGAGGACGTGTCGGCGCTCGTCGCGCTCCTCGAGGACATCGTGCACCGGGTCCGTCGGGACCTGGCGCGCGGTGAGGTCGACGAGCTGATCGTGCTCGACCGGCGCGTCGGACGGCTGATCGTCCGGCCCATCGAGCCCGCGCCAGGCACGCGACTGTTCGTGGTCATCGACGCGGATCGCCACAGCGCCTGGCGGCGCAACACCAACCAGCTCTGCCTCGCCCTGACCCAGGAGCTGGCGGAGCTGTGCACCATGGGAGCGTTCTGATGTCCCCGGACCCCTCCTCGGGCCCCCCCGAACTCCGGCCCACCGCGCTGTTCGACTGCGACGCGCTGGCCTTCACGGATGACGAGCTGGCCTTCACGGATGACGAGCTGGACCTGCTGCTCGCGCCCCAGGGGGCTTCGGCCCGGGCTGCGGTCGCGGGGAGCGTGGCCGCCCCGGTCCTGCCCTCGGACGAGCTGCAGGCCGTGGCCGACCGCATCGCGCTGCAGTTCGTCGACGTGCTGGCCGCCACGTCTTCGCGGCTCTTCTCCCGGCCCGGCTCCGGCGCCCTGGCCCTCGACCCGCTGGTCGCGGCCATCGGCTCCCTTCGGACCCTGGCCGAGGCGGCTGGGGAGACCGCACGTGTGGCGCTCCTGGACGAGCTGGCGGAGCACGCGGCCACATGGCGGGAGCAGGGGGCGGCGAGTCGGGGCCGCTCGCGCTTCCTCGACCGGATGCGGGCCTGGCTGCCGGCCTTCGCCGACGAGCTGGGGTCCGGGGGCGGTCTGCGCCTGCGCAGCGTCGTGGACTTCTCCGCCGACGAGGCGCCCCTCCTCGACGAGCTGGCCAGCATGCGGGGCATGGGACCACGCCGGCTTGCGCGACTGTACTGCGCCGGCCTGCACACCGTCGACGCCCTCAGCGGTGCCGAGGCCGAGGAGGTGGCCCAGGTCACGGGGCTGCCCCGGGCCCTGTCCAGCCAGGTGCGGGAGTTCGCGGTGCGCTTCGAGCGGGACCGCCGACGCGGGACGGTCCTGGACCTGCGGCGGCGCCTGGGCGAGTTCGAGCGGCTCCTGTCACGCCTGGACCAGCAGTCCGATCCCGACCTGGCACACATCGCCCGGGAGGCGCTGGACGATCTGTCCCGCATGGTCCGCATGCACGCCGATCTGGGAGGTGAGCTGTGAGGTGGCGTGAAGTGGTGTCCGAGGTCGCTCGTCGGACCGGGGCCAGCGATGCCGAGACCGGTCGCACGCTGCAGGCCTTCGTCGATGTCGTGTACGAGGCGGTCGTCGCCGGGGAGGAGGTGCGGATCCCGCGGCTGATCCAGCTGGGTCGCCGCTGGCGGGAGCCGCGCAAGCTGCGCTCGGTCAAGGACAGCCGTCGCATGGCCCTGGACGGGCGCTTCGTGCCCCGCCTGCGCTCTGCTGGCGCCCTGCGCGACGGGCTCGCGGCCATCACACCCCAGCTGCTCCGCGAGCCGGAGCACCAGGCCGCCTGGCGCCTGGCCTGCGCCCTGGTGGGGGATCTCGAGCTCTACCACGCCGATCGTCTACCCCAGGAGCTCGCGGATCAGGGCGCGCCCGGTGAGGTCGAGCAGGCCTGTGCCCAAGCCCTGGGGCCCGCCTGGCAGTCGGCCCGAGACACCTTCGACCGCAGCACCCCGCCGGGGGTGCAGGCGGCCCGCGACTACCTCGTCCACGTCGCCCACGAGCGCTGGGCCGGCGCCCCGGGCTGAGCCTCCCGCTCTGTCCCGCCTGCGTGCGTCGTGCGCGCCCTTATCTTTGTTCCGGCGCGGTCTGGACCGCGCCTCCCCCGCGCCTGATGGGCGCTTGTGTCCCCCCCACCACACACAACCCAAGATCGGAGGCCCCCATGGCCGCAATGCTCGCCGACTTCGAGTCCATGAAGGACTTCATCAACTTCGACGACAACGACGTCGCCAACCTCGTCGCCCTCGGTCCCGTCTTCGCCAAGCACGGCCCGGCCATCACCGACGCCTTCTACGACAACCTGAGGCGCTTCGGCGACACCGCGCGGCTCATCGAGGGGCGCGTCGATGCGCTCAAGGCCACGCACCACCGGTGGATGTCCGAGCTGTTCCAGGGCGCCTACGGCGACGCCTACTTCGAGAACCGGATCCGCGTCGGCAAGGCCCACGTGCGGGTCGGCCTGGACCCCCGCTATGTGGAAGGTGTGATGACCTTCCTGCGCACCGAGGGCCACCGCGCCATCCACGAGGAGGTCGCCGATGTCGCCCGGGCCGGGGCCCTGTACGACAGCCTGGTCAAGATCCTGGACCTGGACCTGGCCGACATCAACCTTGCGTACGCCGAGGAGCGCCTGGATCGCCTCACAAGCTTCACGGGCATGAGCCGCAAGCTGCTGGAGAACTGCATCCGCCGCGGTACCTGAGGGGGGCACACTTGCATGTGTCCTTGCGCTGGCCCCGGGTGTGGCGACTTGTCGCGTTTGGCGGTAACCCGCCGGGAAAGGAGGACATCGAATGTCAGAGCGAGAGGACCCGACCCAGCCCATCAAGTGGGTGCTGGGCGCCATGAGCCCCCCGCCGGGCGCCACCTTCACCTGTCCAGTCCGCCAGTGTGCCGCCATTCGGGTGCACACCGCACAGTGGCGGTCCCGGGGGGGCGCGGGGGGCGCGGGGGGCGCTGGGGGTGAGGACCTGGCGCCTCGCTCCGCCTCGCGCGTGGACCCGGCCCAGGCACCCTGCGCCAGCCAGAGCTGCCGGCTGATCGACCTGCGCCGGCATGGCGCGACGGCGCGCTCCCTGGGCGAGAGCGTGGTCTGGCTCTCGGCCCACCTGGAGGCCCTGTGGGAGTTCGCGTCCGAAGGCCCGGACGGCGCCGATGAGGAGCTGGCCGAGGACGACTTCTGGCGCGCCCTGGAGGAGGACGCCAACGCGGTGCGGGAGCGCCTTCCCTCGCTGCTCGCCATCCTGGAGCTGGTGGCGCCTCGGAAGACGGCCTGAGTTCCAAGGGCTCGGACCCTGCTCGGTAGGGAGCTCCGGCTGCGCCTACTCACCGTTGGAGGCCCCCGGCGTGGGTGCGGCAAAGGTCGTCCAGTGCTCGCTGCCGTCGGGAGCCCGGCCATAGGAGACATCGGGGGCCTGGGGTCCGAAAGCCTCGGACCACAGCTCCTGGCCATGGTCGTCCCAGAGCAGCACGGACTCGCCGTCCGCTGACAGCTTGAAGGCGGCGTGCAGCACGCCCTGATCGGGCTGGCCGTCGCACCAGATCAGCAGCATGCCCCCGGGCGCGATGATCGTGCCCTCGGGGGCGGCCCACCCGATCTTGCCGGGGTCGTCGGACAGGTGCCAGCCGCCGATCTCCGCCGTGACCGAGCCGGCGGTGTACAGCTCGATGAAGTCGTCGGCGTCTCCGTGCCCGTCGCTGACCACGCCCTCGTTGCTGGCCAGGACCTCGTTGAGCACCACCCGGGCGCCGTCGCCGTGGCCGGCGCCGCTGTCCGCTCCTTGCCCGCTGTCTCCGGGGCCGGCGGTGTCCTCGTCGACGCCGCCCGGACCGCGGTCCGCCTCGCTGCACGCGGGCAGCGCCCAGGTGAGGAGCGGGAGGAGGGGAGCGAAAGGGAGGAGCAGGGGACGCATGCGGGCTCCAGGCGAGGGGGCCGTCACGGGCTTGCCGGGTCGAGGCTGCCGCGCAGCTCGAGCTGGGAGCCGAGCTGGAGGAAGAAGGAGGTCTGGTCTGCGGCGCTGCCGGCGCCTGCCAGGGCCGTGGCGGAGGAGGCGGCCGTGCGGTGCTCGACGCCTGCGATCAGGAATGCGGCGCGACGGTGTCCGCGGCCACCCAGGGCCGGCCCCCCGCCCGCTCGTAGGACCGCGGCGCCAGTGGCGGCATCGCCGCGATCGGCCTGCACCAGGTCGGCCCGCAGCCAGCCCACGGCCGGCAGGTCCGCGGCCGTGCGCACCCATGCGCTCAGCCCGCCGGGGCGCTGGGTGGCGTCGCCGTCCAGGCCTCAGCCGGCCAGGAGCTCTGCGCTGCCGGCGACAAAGCGGCTTTCTGTCTCGATGCGCAGGCCCAGGCGGTGGTCCCGCGCCAGGCGCGAGGCCGCGGCTGCCGTCCCGCCCCATTACGGAGAGACACAGGCGCTGTGGGGGCAGCCCGGGCAGCGGGTGTACCGCCAGGACGCCGACCAGGTCCTGGCCGTCGTTGCGCTCGCGCATGTCCAGGCCCTCGCCGGTCTGCACGGCCACCGACAAGGCCAGCCACTCGCCAGGCACCTGCCAGCCCAGGGCGCCGCCCAGGTCGCTGCGCGACAGCCAACCCTGCTCCTCGCCCAGCACCGGCCCCACGCTGCGCAGGCCCCAGGCGGACTGCCCCGGACCGATCCAGGGATCCTCGACCAGGCCGGCCGTGGCGCGCCAGGTGCCGGCGCGCTCCACCTGCAGCCCAACCAGGCCGAGATCAAAGCGCGGCACGATGCTCTCGCCGGCCACGCCGATGTAGCCCGTGTCGCCGCCGGAGCGCACCGCGGCCAGCTGGATCTGGGCCAGGGCCGGGCCGACCTGGGAGACCCCCAGGCCCACGCTGGCCCGGGCCAGCCGAAGCTCCCGGGACAGGCCCGTGTCGGGCAGGCGCAGCCGCCCCTCGCCCGCCAGGTCCAGGGCGAGCTGAAGCTGGGCCGGGTGCGGGTCGGGGGCCGACGCGGGAGAGGCCACCTCGACCAGCGGGGGGGGGCGGGGCCTCGGCGGCAAGCGCAGCGGTGCTGAGGGCCCACAGACCCAGCGGCACCAGGCGGGTCGGCCACTTGGAGGCGCCGCGCCGCCTCATGGCGCCACCCCCTCGGTCGGCAGCTCGGCGCCCAGCAGGGGGCCGTAGGACTGCAGCGCGTCCACGAACAGGGCGTGGTCGGCCAGGGCGCGGCTGCGATCGGCCTGGGCGGCGGCCACGGTCTCCTCGACCAGCTCCGTGCGGCGCTGTTTCAGCTCGGCGGCGAGGGCCGGGCCGGCCGCGGTCCCCGAGGCCGTCGGGGCTCGCCCGTGCGCCTGGGCCAGCAGGCCCCCCATGGCCGCGCCCAGGGCGGCGAGGTCTGCGGGCCCCAGGCTGCCCTCGTCCCACCTGCCGGCGAGCTTGACGCGGTCCACGCGCTGGAACCAGCTCGACCAGGACGTGGCCTTGAAGGTTTGCTCGCCATCGGTCAGCCCGGTCATGAGCGCGTCGGCGTCCGCGACGGACCACACGAGCGCCAGCGCGCGCCCGGCCCGGTCGGCCTGGCTGTCGAAGAGGCCCGGAACACTGCCTCCCAGGCCCGGCAGGGTCGGCGGGTCCACCACCTCGCGCAGGTTCAGCAGGTCGTCGTCTTCGGGCCCCTGCTGGCCCCGGTCCCAGAGCAGGACGTAGCGGACGACCGGCAGCGAGGCGACGCCGGAGCCGTAGCGTCGGACCGCATCCAGCAGGCGGAAGTCCGCGGGCCCCGCAGCGACGAGCTGGCCCGCCAGGCGCGCGAGCTGGTCCTGCTCCTGGGTCGTGGGCGCGACCATGCCCGTGCCATCGGCGGCGGGCGCCGCGTCGCGCAGAAGCCGGCGCTGGCCGTTTTCGTCGATGGTCGTGTAGCTGTCGAGCTTCTTGCGCGCCGGCCCCTCGCTGCGAGCGTCCTCCAGGCGGTCGCTCAGCACCGCGCCCAGGGCGGCGTCGTCGCCGGGGGCCAGGTCCCGCGCGCCCGTGGCCGCGTCGGCGTAGCCGCCGGCCAGCGCGCCCACGGCCTCGTCGATGCAGGTGTCGTCGCATCCGTCCAGTGAGCCGGCCAGCACCGACAGGCCCAGGGCGGCCCGCCGCAGGTCCAGGCCCCAGGGACCGAAGGCCGCAGCGTCCAGGTCGTTGAGCTCGATCCGCAGCTCGTCCGCGTCCGGATCCCCAGGCTGGTCTGGCCCCGGTCCGGGCCCGGGGAGCATGGTCCCGAAGTTCTCGGGGTGGGGGTCGCCGACCAGCAGGAGCTGGGCCGTGGTGGGGCCCAGGGCGAAGCGCGTCGGGACGCGGTCCGCGCCGGAGCGCGCCTGGTCGGCGAACCAGACCCCCGCCGAGCCGCGCACGAAGTCGTAGGGCGCGGCGGCCATGGCCTGGTACTTCCAGGCCAGCAGCTGGGGATCGCGGCTCAACCACACGCGGTTGTCCCGATACAGCTGCTCCACCAGCCATCCCTGCCGCGCCCGGTCTGCGTCCACCGGGCCGCAGGCGGCCAGCAGCAGCGCGGCGAGGGGAAGCAGCGGGGAGCGGGCCAGGAGATGCACGGGGTCCTCGGGGAGTGGGGAGGCCTATCGAAGCCGTGCGACGCTTCGATGGCAGCCCGGGGTCCAGATCATGGCATTCCCCATCAAGAGCGGGGGCCACCCGGCGCCGCCTCTCGGCCCTGGCGGCTATGAGCCTGGCATGCGCTACACCGGCAAGATCTACCGACCGCCCTCCGAGGCCGACAGCTACATCCTCCAGGCCACGATCGGATGCAGCTGGAACAACTGCACTTACTGCGACATGTATCGGGACAAGCCGGTGTTCCGCCTGCGTCCCCTGGCCGCGGTCCTGGAGGACGTCGCGCTGGCCGGCCGGGCCCATGGCGATCGCGTGGACAAGGTCTTCATCGCCGACGGCGACGCGTTGTACATGCCCATGGACCACTGGGAGCCCATCCTGGCCGCGCTGGCCCGGACCTTCCCGCGGCTGCGGCGGGTGAGCTGCTACGCCATGGCCCGCAACGTCCTGGAGAAGCGCCCTGAGGAGCTGGTCGCGCTGCGGTCCCAGGGCTTGCGCCTGCTGTACATGGGGCCCGAGTCGGGGGACGAGACCACGCTGCGGCGCCTGGCGAAGCAGCCGCGGCCTCCCCAGGCGGCTCGGGACACGCCCTACCTCTACGACAGCCACGTCGCCGCCGCTCGGGCCGCGAAGGCCGCGGGGCTCAGCCTGTCCGCCATCTTCTTGCTGGGGGCGGGGGGAGTGGAGCGCAGCGCCGCCCACGCCGAGGGCAGCGCCCGCCTCGCCACGGACATGGACCCCGACTTCCTGGCGGCCCTGACCCTGACCGTGGTGCCGGGCTCGCCCCTGGCCCGCACGCGTGAGCACCGGGGCTGGCAGCTGCCCGAGCCCGCCGGCCTGCTGCAGGAGCTGCGGACCTTCGTGGCCCAGGCGCGGCCCACCGACGCCCTGTTCCGGACGAACCACGCCAGCAACTACCTGCCCCTGGGCGGGCGTCTGCCGACCGATGGTGCGGCCATGGTGGCGGCCATCGACCGCGCCCTGGCCGGGGTGATCCCCCTGCGGCCGGAGTGGGCCCGCGGCCTGTGAGCGCCTGACGGCGAGGCAGCCAGGCGTCGTGGCCCGCAGCGCGTCGGGGCCAGGTGCACGATGGGGGGGAACCCCAAACGAAGCAGGGGGCGACACCCGGTACTGCGTTGCAGACCGGGGTCGCCCCCTACGAGCAGGTGGGCCGGGTGAGGCCTACCAGCGACCGCCGCGATCGCCACCGCGATCACCGCCGCCACCGCGACCGCCACGGTCACCGCCGCGATCGCCACCGCGACCACCGCCGCGGGACTTCTCCTCGGCCTCGTTGACGCGGATGGTGCGGCCGTCGAGGGACTGGCCGTCCATGGCTGCGGCTGCGGAGGCGGCCGAGGCGCTGTCGGCCATGGTCACGAAGCCGAAGCCGCGGCTGCGGCCGCTGTCGCGGTCGAGGATGACCTTCGCCTCGGTGACGTCACCGTAGGTGAGGAAGGCTTCGCGGAGGGAGTTGTCGTCCGTGTCCCAGGAGAGACCGCCGACGAAGAGCTTGTTGCCCATGATGTTTCTCGATCTTGTAGTGCTCAGCCTCCGCGTGAAGTGCGGAGCGGAGCTTCGAGCAGGCAGAGGGCCTGCAATCCCGGCGAGTCCAGAGTGGTCTCGCGCTTGAAGTCGGCGTGCTTGCGCGGCCGGCCGTTGCGTCACCGCCGTTGCGATGCTGGTGCATCACGACGTTGATTGTTCAACGCGGCCCACCTAAGCCGATCTCTACCCAACGCGCCACAGATTCCTGTCGCAGGTTGCTCAGATTGCGCTTCGGAAGTGCGAACAGCGCGAGAAGAGCGTGGGGAGAGTGCGGGGAGAGCGCGGGGAGAGCGCGGGGAGGACAAGAGGCTCGGCGCACGGGGAGCACGGTGGGGGAGCACGGTGGGGGAGCACGGTGGGGGAGCACGGTGAAGACGTGCAGCGACGTGCTCAGGTGCGGGGGCGAGCGGGGGCCGCAGAGGCTGCGGACGGGGCGGCGGCGCGCTCGGCTGCCGCCTCTGCGGCCTCGGCCTCGGCCTCAGCGAACTCGTCGGCCTCGGAGACATCGCCGCGGAGATCGCGGGCGGCGGCGCGGGCGGCCTTGCGGACGGCCTTCTCCTGGGCCTTCTCGATCTTTCGGGTTTCGTTGATACGCTTCTGGACACTGGGACGGGATTTTGCCAAGGGAGCTCCGATTGAGGGGTCCGGTTCATGTAGTCGTTTCACCCGGATCGTGTCGCCCTTTCCTCTGGCTGTCCACCGTGATGTGCAGGGGCAGCGGATCGTGTGGCGGCCCGTCCCGCGTCCAGTGTCGGACCGGGGCTCAGGACGGCACCGGGCGCGGCGTGCCGATGAGCCAGGTCGCGTGCAGCGGCGCCTTGCCCAGCGGGAGGGTGCCGATGTCCCAGTCCCAGTCCGGTGCGTCGAGCTCGGCGACCAGCGCGCGCAGCTCCTCCACGCTGTAGATCCGCAGCCACGACACCAGCCCGTCCCACAGGACGTAGGCCTGCATCAGGGGGATCACCCAGGTCCACAGCAGCCAGGGCCAGCGGAAGGGACGCCACAGCGGCAGGGTCAGGGTCACGCCCAGCGGCGCGCCCAGCAGGCCGAGCAGCATCAGGGGCTCGCGGCTCACCACCTCGAAGACCGCGATGGGCTGGCGTTGCCGCACCGCGTCGGCGAGCACTGCACGCGCCTGCTCAGGGCGGAAGTGGTGGAAGGCGTTGAAGATGGTTCGAAAGCCGACCAGCCCGGCCGGGACCGCCGTGGCGTCCACCGGCTCGGCGTGGCCGACCAGGCGCCCGTCGCTGCCGGCCACGGCGTGCGCGTAGGCCTTCATGTTCGGGTAGAGGTCGGTGAGGGTGACGGTCAGGTCGAGCTGGCGCGCCGCGAGCTCGTCGGCGAGGCCGCGCACGGGACCGCCGCCTCCTGAGCACAGGTCGACGATCTGGTGGGCGCCCGTGGTCCGCAGCGCCCGCTCCAGCACAGGCGCCAGCAGCTGTGCATGGCCTGCCATGCGCGCCGCGAACTCCAGGTAGGCGGTGCCGCCGTCGCGCAGGATCGCCGGGAACCACGGCAGGTCTTCGAGCTCGACGAGGTGCATGCGCTTCAAGACGACTCCCGGGGGAGGGGCGGACCGGTGGGCTCAGCGCAGCGCGCCCAGCGGGTCGAGGGCCCCAACGGTGGTGGCGGACAGCGCCGCCCGCAGGCCCGGCGCGATGCGGGCCCAGGCGTCGTCGTCGTGGCTGGCTCGCAGGGCGAGGACGAACATGCGGACGGGGCCCAGGGGCTGGCTGGCGTCGAGGCCGCGGAGGACCCAGGGCACCAGGATCCGCTCCACGTCCGCGCGGTCGGTGTCGATGATGGCCCGCACCGCGGCGCCCTGGCCCTCGACGGTGTCGGAGACGCGGCCGGCCAGGGGCATCACGACATCCTCCTCGCGCACCAGGTGGTCCGCGACCTCCTCCGCCCACCGCAGGAGCTGGTCCCGCAGGGTCTCGGCCTCGGACCGGTCGCGGGTGGTGGCGACGCCATCGATGGCCAGGGCGAGCTGGGCCAGCTGACCGTGCTCGTGCCGGTGATCCTCTCCGAAGCCGGCCTGGGCGCATACAGGACCGAAGTGCGCGTCGAGGAGCGGAAAGAAGCCGCGGTCCTCGATGCGGGCGTGGACCTCGAAGGCCCGGCGGAGCTCGTCGAAGCGCTCGCGGAGGGCGCTGGCCGTGACGAGGTCGGGCTCCTCGCAGAGCTGCCGGGCCAGGGCCAGGCAGCGGGCGACGTTGTACCGGACCGCTTCGTGGGTCAGGCGCATGAAGGCGAAGGGGCGGACTTCGACGGGGTCGGACACGGGGGACTCGGACACGGGGGACTCGGACACGGGGGGCTCGGGCCAGGATGGGCGATGGGACGGCGGACAGTCCTCCGTATCGCCGCTGCGGGGAGCCGCCGCGTGGAAACCTGGAGATCGTCGCTCCAGCAAAGGCCCCTGGGCGCGTGGGCCGGGCGGGACCCCGCCCGAGCCTGGCGGATCGCAGGATGCGGCGGCCGGCGTCCTAGAAGACCAGCGTCCGATCGGACCACATCGTCCAGTCCGTCAGCTCTTCCAGCGTGCCCCGATGCGTGCCTTCCGCGAGGTCCGCCTCCTTCAGCCCGCGGGCGTCCATGCAGGTACCGCAGACGCCGACCAGGCCGTCCCGCCGCGCCACGGCGCGCAGCATCAGCTCGACGTTGTAGTGGCCGCTCGGCACCTTCTGGCCGGCACGGGCGCAGGCGGCCGCGTCGCCCATGAGGAAGACGCGCACATCTTCTCCGTCGCGCTTTGCCAGCGCGCCGGCCAGCCGCAGGGCGTTGTAGCTGCGCTCGGTCCCATAGGGGCCGTCGTTGAGGATGAACAGGTTCTTCGGCATGAGCGCTACTCCTTGGTGGCGGGTCCGACAGGGGCGGGCCGCACGCTGACGTGACGGTTGCCCCGGCCGCGGGGGGTCGGAGGACGGGTCCTGGGGGCTGCGCCGCCGGCCAGCGGGACGCCTGCGACCTGCCAATCCGGTGGACCTTGGGAGAGCCGGTGCGCCGTGAAGCCACGCGCGCGCAGCCGGGCCACGGCCTCGACGGCGAGCACGCAGTAAGGACCGCGGCAGTAGGCGACGATCTCGCGGTCATGGGGAAGGTCGGCCAGCGCCTGCTCCAGGTCGCGCAGCGGCACCGAGCGCGCGCCCGGCAGGTGGCCTGCGGCGAACTCCTCGACCGGACGCACGTCGAGCACGGTGACCTCGCCCTCGAGCGCTCGACGCAGCAGCTCTGTGGCGTCCACGGTATCGAGCGCGCCACGCTCGGCATGGAAGGCGCGCGAGATGGCCTCGACCTCGGTCAGCCGCCGCCCGGCCAGGCCTCGGACCTGCAGGTAGAGGGCACACACCTCGGGGTCGGCCAGCCGGTAGGTGACGTGCAACCCATCCTTGGATGCGTCGACCAGGCGTGCAGCCCGCAGGGTCTGCAGGTGCTGCGAGGTGTTGGCCACGCTCATGGCCGTGTGCTGGGCGAGCAGCTCCACCGTGCGTGGCCCCTGGCAGAGCACGTCGAGCAGCTCGAGCCGCTTCGGGCTCGAGATGGCCTTTCCGATCCGGGCGAACTGCTCGAAGACGTCGTCCTTGAAGCGGCGACTGTCGGTCATGTTCCCTCGTTTGTATTCTATTGAATAGTTGAATACTCTGAAGGAGAGCGATCGTCAACGCCTCGCCCAGGCGCCGGGATCTCAGGTACCGTCGGTTGGCGGAGGCCGGGTGTTCCGGACGCGCCAGGCACGGCCAACATGAACCCCATCACGACCGGCGTGCTCCTGGCCCTCGCGGCAGCGGCGAGCTTCGGCGTCACCACGCCGTTGATCCAGCGCTTCGGGCAGGGCGTCGGGCCCTTCACCGTGGCGGGCCTGCTGTACGCAGGTGCGTCGGGCCTCGCCTTCGCCTTGGGCCCTTCGCGAAGCGAGGCGCCGCTCTCCCGCGCGCAGCTGCCGCGGCTGCTGCTGGTCGCGCTCTTCGGCGCCTTCGTCGCCCCGGTGCTCCTCGCGATCGGGCTCAAGGCGACCAGCGGCACCAGCGCCTCCCTGCTGCTCAACCTCGAGGCGGTGTTCACCGTGATCCTGGGCGCGGTGGTCCACCGCGAGCCCGTGGGCCGGCGGGTCGCTGCGGCCGTCGTGGTCATCGCGTTGGGGGGCGCGGTCGTCGGCTTCAGCCCCGGCGACGGAAGGGCCACGGTGTTGGGTGGCCTGCTGGTTGCCGGCGCCACGCTGAGCTGGGCGCTGGACAACACGCTCTCCCGCCCCCTGTCGGAGCTCGATCCCGGGCAGGTGGTCGCGGCGAAGGGGGCGCTGGGGGCGCTGGCGGCCTTGGGCGTCGCGGCGGCCCTGAGGGAGGGCGTCCCGCGTGCCGGGCCCTCGGTCGGGCTCCTGGTGTGCGGTGCGCTCGGCTACGGCGGCAGCTTGCGCCTGTACCTGCGGGCCCAGCGCATCCTGGGCGCGGCGCGAACGGGCTCGGTCTTCGCCGTCGCGCCCTTCCTCGGCGCTGTGGTTGCGCTGCTGCTCGGCGAGCCCTTGGGCGGGTGGAGCACGGCGGCAGGGGGAGTCCTGATGGCCATCGGGGTCTTCCTGCACCTGACGGAGGCGCACGAGCACCTCCACGCGCACGAGGCGCTGCGCCACAGCCACCCCCACCGGCACGACGACGGGCACCACGACGACCACGTCCACGAGGGCCTGCCGCCGGATGAGGTCCACACGCACCCACACGGCCACGCTCCCCGCAGCCACAGCCACGCCCACGGAGAGGACCTCCACCACCGACACCACGGCTGAGAGCCTGTGACGCGATCCCGTCCGGCCGGTGGCTCGCCGAGCTCGATGCGGCGTGTCGCCCCCCGCTCCGCCCCGTGCCCCCCGCTGCAGGGAGCAACCTGCTCCTCCACGCGGCCCCGCTGGCCACCCGTCGATCCCCACGACACGAGCGAGAACATGGACCCCTCCAGCCCGCACCCCGCAGACAGCCACGACCTGATCCGCGTCCATGGCGCCCGGCAGAACAACCTGAAGGACGTCAGCGTCGCGCTCCCCAAGCGGCGGCTGACCGTGTTCACCGGCGTGTCCGGCTCGGGCAAGTCCTCGCTGGTCTTCGGCACCATCGCGGCGGAGTCGCAGCGGCTGATCAACGAGACCTACAGTGCCTTCCTGCAGGGCTTCATGGAGACGCAGGCCCGGCCCGAGGTCGACGTGTTGGAGGGGCTGACGACCGCGATCATCGTCGACCAGGAGCGCATGGGGGCCAACGCCCGCTCGACGGTCGGCACGGTGACCGACGCCGACGCGATGCTGCGGGTGCTGTTCAGCCGCCTCGGCACGCCGCACATCGGCTCACCCAAGGCCTTCTCCTTCAACGTCCCGTCGGTCCGCGGGGTCGGCACGATCTCGGTCGACAAGGGCGCCGGGAAGAAGGCCGAGGTGCGCACGTTCACGGTCACTGGCGGCATGTGCCCGCGCTGCGAGGGCATGGGCTGGGCGACCGACATCGATCGCTCGCAGCTGTACGACGACCGCAAGTCGCTGTCCGAGGGGGCGATCACCATCCCCGGCTACGGCGTCGATGGCTGGAACGTGCGCATCTACCGGAAGGCGGGCTTCCTGGACGCGGACAAGCCGATCCGGGACTACACGCCCAAGGAGCTGCACGACTTCCTCTACAGAGAGCCGGTCAAGGTCAAGATCAACAACGTGAACCTCAGCTACGAGGGGCTGATCCCGAAGATCCAGAAGTCGATGCTGTCCAAGGACAAGGCCGCGCTGCAGCCGCACATCCGCGCCTTCGTGGAGCGCGCCGTCACCTTCACCAGCTGTCCGGACTGTGGCGGCACCCGGCTCAACGAGGGCGCCCGCTCCTCCCGGATCCAGGGGCGCAACCTCGCCGAGGCCAGCGCCATGCAGATCAGCGACCTGGCCGGGTGGGTGCGCGGTCTGGACGAGCCCTCCGTGGCGCCGCTGCTGGACTCGCTCGGGCACACCCTGGACTCCTTCGTCGACATCGGCCTGGGTTACCTCAGCCTCAACCGGGCCACCGGCACGCTGTCCGGCGGGGAGGCGCAGCGCACCAAGATGGTCCGCCACCTCGGCTCCTCGCTCACGGACGTGACCTATGTCTTCGACGAGCCGACCATCGGGCTGCACCCCCATGACATCCAGCGCATGAACGAGCTGCTGCTGCGCCTGCGTGACAAGGGCAACACCGTGCTGGTGGTCGAGCACAAGCCGGAGGTGATCGCGATCGCCGACCACGTCGTCGACCTGGGCCCCGGGGCCGGCACAGCCGGCGGCGAGGTGGTCTTCGAGGGCACCGTCGACGGCCTGCGAGCCAGCGGCACGCTCACCGGGCGTCACCTGGGCGATCGGGCCTGCCTGAAGCCCTCGGTTCGGACGGCGTCGGGGTTGATGGAGGTGCGCGGCGCGAGCACCCACAACCTGAAGGAGGTCGACGTCGACATCCCGCTGGGCGTGCTGGTCGTGGTCACCGGCGTGGCCGGGTCGGGCAAGAGCTCGCTCGTCGACGGCTCGGTCTGTGGTCGGGAGGGGGTGGTGTCGGTCGACCAGACCGCGATCCGAGGCTCGCGGCGGAGCAACCCGGCGACCTACACGGGCCTGCTGGACCCCATCCGAACCCGGTTCGCCAAGGCCAACGGCGTGAAGCCCGCCTTGTTCAGCGCCAACTCCGAGGGCGCCTGCCCCAGCTGCAACGGCGCCGGGCTGATCTACACCGATCTGGCGATGATGGGCGGCGTCACGACGGTCTGCGAGGACTGCGAGGGCCGGCGCTTCCAGGCGTCCGTGCTGGACTACAAGCTCGGCGGGCTCGACATCGCCGAGGTGCTCGACCTGTCGGTCGAAGAGGCGGTGGGCTTCTTCGGCGCCGGCAGTCCCGCTGGCCATGCGCGTACCCCTGCGGCGCACGCGATCCTGAAGCGCCTGGCCGAGGTCGGGCTCGGCTACCTGCGGCTCGGCCAGCCGCTGCCGACGCTGTCGGGCGGAGAGCGGCAGCGGCTCAAGCTGGCGACGCACATGGGTGCCGACGGTGATGTCTACGTGCTCGACGAGCCGACCACCGGGCTGCACCTGGCCGATCTGCGGCAGCTGCTCGGCTTGCTGGACCGGCTCGTCGACGCGGGCAAGTCGGTCATCGTGGTCGAGCACCACCTGGCGGTGATGGCGCACGCCGACTGGATCATCGACATCGGGCCGGGTGCGGGTCACGACGGCGGGCGGGTCGTGTTCGAGGGCACCCCGGCGGACCTGGTGGCGGCGCGGTCGACCATGACCGGCGAGTACCTGGCGGCCTACGTCGGGGGCTGAGCGGGGGAACCGTCCGTGGAGGCCACGGCGCCGGTGAACCCGCGCCGCTCCAGGAAGGCGCGCAGCTCCGGCCAGCGCGCGCCCCAGCAGTCGTACTCGCCGGGCCGGCTCGGCCGAGCCGCGGCCAGCCAGGACTCGAGGTCCCCCCGCCCGTCGCGCTCGGCGGCGAAAGCCAGCAGCAGGCGCAGCTCGCGCCCGGTGCGTGCGTCGCACGACAGCTCGACGCGTGGCCACTGCTCTTGCAGCCACGCGGACGGATCGAAGGCCGGCTCGGTACCCCGCAGGGCGAGGGCCAGGTGGACCAGGGGCGAGGGCTCGTGCCCGGAGAGCGCTCCTGCTTGCAGCCAGCTCCGGGCGGCCGCGAGCTCGCCCGTGAGCGCGAAGGCCAGGGCGAGCTGCTCGCCCGCGGAGGCGAACCGGGCCGGGTCCCGCCGCACATTGGTGAGCCGGGTGCGGGCCGGGGCGGCCTCGAGCGCGCCCTCGGGGTCACCTCGGCGCAGGCGCACCCACCACAACCACTCGACCAGCGTGTCTCGACGCCTCCACCTCGGGCTGCGCTGTGCCGCTGCGAGGAGGGCTTGCTCGGCCGCCGCCAGGTCCGCGGCTTCGAGCGTGGTCCACGCCTGCTGGGCCGCCGCCACGGCCCGCCGGTACCGCCCCCGACCGACGAGCCACAGGGGCGCCCAGCCAGCAGCGAGGACCACGCGGGCAAGCGCCACGCGCGCCGCCATCCCCGGCAGCACGGGCAGGATGAGCACCACCCCGGCCAACCAGAGCGCGACGAAGCCCGGCGCGAAGGCGGCGAACACCACGGACAGCGGCAGCTGCTTCGGCGTGAAGGGGAAGGTCGGCCCGGGGGCGACGTAGGGCAGGCCCTGGGCGTCATGGAGGATGGAGGTCACGGCGTGCCGGTATCCCGGCGGCGCGCGGAGGAGACCGCCCGTGGCTCAGCCGATGGCCTGTCCCAGCAGCTCCAGGGCGTGCAGCCGCTGCTGCACGGTGGGGGCCTGGAGCACCACCATCAGCTCGTCGGCCCCGGCGTGCTCCTGGAACCGCTGCAGGCCTGCGCGCACCTCGTCGGGCGGGCCCATGGCCGTGTGCACGAACATCTGGTCGATCTGCGCACCCTGGGGGGAGGCGAGGATCGCGTCGAGCTGGGCCTCGTCCAGCTCGTGGCCGGGTTGGCGGAAGACCGAGCGGGCGAAGGTCCGGCGGCGCAGCTGCTGCTGGCGCTGGGCCTCGACCTGGCTGTCGGCCGCGATGACGTTGACCCCGGCGATGACGTGGGGACGGTCGAGCTTGTCGGAGGGCTCGAAGCGCTCGCGGTAGAGCGTGACGGCCTGGTGCAGGTACGCCGGCGCGAAGTGCGAGGCAAAGGCGTAGGGCAGGCCCAGCTTCGCGGCGAGCTGGGCGCCGAAGAGCGAGGAGCCCAACACGTACAGCGGCACGTTGGTGCCCTTGCCGGGCGTGGCGTGGATGCCGGGGATCCGGGTCTGGCCGGAAAGGTAGCCCTGCAGCTCCAGCAGGTCCTGGGGGAAGGTCTCGGCCGCGGAGGGGGTGCGCCGCAGGGCCTGAAGGGTGACCTGGTCGGTGCCGGGTGCCCGGCCCAGCCCCAGGTCGATGCGGTCGGGGTGCAGGGCGGCCAGGGTGCCGAACTGCTCGGCGATCACCAGGGGCGCGTGGTTGGGCAGCATGATCCCGCCGGCCCCCAGGCGGATCCGCTCGGTGTGCGCGGCGACGTGGGCGATCAGCACCGCCGTCGCCGACGAGGCGATGGTCTGGATGTTGTGGTGCTCGGCGTACCAGATCCGGCGCAGGTTCATGGCCTCGGCGCGGCGGGCCAGGGCCACGCAGCCGGCCAGGGCGTCGCGCACGGTCTCGCCCTCGCCGACGAAGGCCAGGTCGAGCAGGGAGATGGGGGGCAGGGACATGGGGACCTCGCGGGTGGGGGTCGCTAACTTGGGGCCTCCGCGGCGGTACGCATGCGGCGGCGGTTGTGGGCCTCCTCGGCATCCTGGCCCTCGTAGGGGTTCATCCACTTCAGCGCGTGTACGATCCGGTCGCGCAGGCGGCCGGCCGGCTCGCCCTCGGCCAGGTCGGCCATGCAGAGCGCGACCGTCGCCTGGCTGCCGGGCACCAGGGCGCAGCGGGGCTTGTGCGCCTGGCGCGTCGCTGCATCGGGGAAGGCGTTGTCGGTGACGACCCGCGCCAGGTCGGTGAAGGCGGTCTGGATGAGCGGGTCCTGCGCGCCGTAGGCGGGGCGGTTGCTGGCGCGGCCGGGACAGCGGACAGGACAGCAGGCGTGCTGCAGGCGGTGCCGGCTCCCGACCACAGGGCGCTTTCGGGAGAGCTGGCCTCGATCAGGTCCCTGAACTCGGCCTCGGTCGTCGCCCCGGCGACCTGCAGGGTGGCGTGATCCGGCCGGCAGGCCATGGTGGCCAGGGCGTGCAGGTCGTCCAGGATGACGCGGTGTACGGTCTGCCCGGTGGGCAGGGCCCGGTCCCGGTAGGGATGTCCGGCGGGAGAGAGGCCTGGGGGCAGCAGGGACCAGGCGTCGTCGAAGCCCAGGCGAATGCCACGCTGCTCGCTGGAGACGATGTCCTGCCCGCTGTGCAGCTCGGCGAGGCCGACGCCTTCCAGGGGGTCGGTGAGGCGGGCGGCCTCCAGGGTCGTGGCCGCGGCCAGCTCGCTCTTCGGCACGACGGTGAAGTGTGCGGTGGCATCGACCAGGGTGTAGCCATTGTACTGTGCACCTTGCTGGACCAGGCGTGCGATCACCGGCGGTCCCCCCGCTGGCCGGGAGCGGAACCAGAGGTGCTCCATCAAGTGGGTCTCGCCAGCCTTCTCAGGCGGGTCTTCCGTCGATTCCCGGCCGATCACCGTGGTCAGGGACACGACCGGTGCTCGGTCGTCGGGGGAGATGGTGACGCGCAGGCCGGAGGGGTAGCAGAGGGTGTGGATGGGCCGGTTCAGGTCGACGGGCACCAGCTTCAGCGAGGGCGCTGGAGGCAGCTCGCTGGCAGCTGCCGGACCGGCCAGGACGGCGAGCAGCAGGGGCGTGAGTTGCATGTCGGCTGCCTCCGGGCCAGGCGCGGCGGCAGGATGGCCGGGGTCTACCTCGGGCAGCCGTCGTGCTCTTCGTGCTTGCCTCGAGAGAGTTCGACGCCGGGTGCAACGCTCCAGGAGGACCTCCAGGTGCGGTGGGCAGAACCCACTCCAGGAGTGCCCCCTTGAAGTTCGTCCTCATCGCCATCCTCAAGGGGTTGGCGACGCTCCCGCGCGGCGCTTCCGTCCTGGTCGATGTGCTGGTTGACACGCGCCTGGTCGTGTTGGACCGCCTGGGGCGAGACGCTCAGATGAGCTGGGCGTCAGTCATGACCTCGACCAGGGCGGGGCCGGGGTGGTCCAGGGCCTGCCGCGGGGCGGCGTCCAGGTCTTCTGCCCGCTCCACTCGAATTCCGAGCAGGCCGCAGTCCGTGGCGAAGGCGGCAAAGCTCGGGTTCTTGAGCGCCGTCTCCCACACGTCGAAGCACCCGGCCCGCTGCTCCTTGCTGATCTTTCCGAGCTGGCCGTTGTGGAGGACCACGTGGGTCACGTTCATCTCGTGCAGGGACAGGGTGTGGTCACGACGGGGCAGCCCAGGCGCTCGGCCAGGGCCACGATGCCGGCCATGTCGAAGCGAGCGCCGTGGCCCACGATGATGACGGGGCGCCTGGCGGTCGACAAGGCGTCGATGGCGGCAGTGAGGGCCGGCTGGGAGGGAGCGAACTCTCGCGAGACGATCCGGCCGTCCGGTCGCCCGGCGGCGGCGTCGGAGGGCTGCGTCTGCACCTCGTCGGGGAACACGAGCTGGACGGGCCCCTCTTGCAGGATGGCGTGCTTGCAGGCCAGGGTCGTGAGCTCGCCATGGTCGACGCCCGCCAGCATCACGGCCGACCAGCGGGCCACGCCGCCGAAGGCCGCGCGGAGGTCGATCTCCTGGAAGGCCGCGCGCCCGAACCACTGGCTCTGCACCTGGCCGGTCAGCGCGATGGCCGGCGCATGATCGACGTGGGCGTCCCACATGCCGGTCAGCAGGTTCGTGGCCCCGGGGCCGGCGATGGCCAGGCAGGCAGCCGGACGTCCCGTGAGCTTGCCGTAGGCGGAGACAGCGAAGGCCGCAGCGCCCTCGTGGCGGATGGCGACGTAGCCCAGCTCCCCGTCCGCCACGCGACGGCGCAGCGCGTCGGCGAGGCCGAGGTTGCTGTGCCCCACCATGCCGAAGATCCACTTCACGCCCCAGTTGACGAGGGTCTCGGCGACGACGTCGGTGGTGGTGCGAGGGTGCTCTGCTTCGGCTGGGAGTCCTACGTAGACGCCGTCTTCGCGCTCCTCCACCGGGAAGCTCCGCACCCCGTCGTCGTGGCCACCGGGGGAGTCGCCCGTCTGCGGGTGGAAGTCCCAGCCGTGCCAGGGGCAGCGCAGCCAGCCGCCTTCGATGGAGCCTTCCCCCAGGGGTCCGCCGTGGTGGGGACAGCGGTTGTCGAGCGCGGAGGTCTTGCCCTCATGGCGGGTCAGGCAGAGGGTGCGGTGGCCGCAGGTGACCGGGCGGACCCTGCCCTCAGGCAGGTCGTCGGTGTCGGCGGCGCGCACCCAGTTCAGCTTGTCGGACATGAGGAGTCCAGGTGTGGGTCGGTGGTGAGGGGCGTGCACCGATGCGGCGGGGCGCAGATGGTCCCAGGTGCGGGCTGCGGCAGCCGCCCGTGGGGCCCGGCGTGGGGCCCGGCGTGGAGGCAGCGGCTGCATCTCCCGCATCAATGTTAACATGATTGACATTAATAAGCTCCAGGTCCAAGCTACAGGCTGGAGCCAGCCCGATGCCACGAAGCTACGACAACCGCCGCCGCGCCCAGGCGGCCGCCCGGACCGCCGAGCAGATCGCCGAAGTGACCGAACATCTGCTGCTCGAGGGCACGGTGGCCTCGCTGACCCTCCAAGCGATCGCCGAGGGCGCGGGGATCACCGTGCAGACCGTGCTGCGCCACATGGGCTCCCGAGAGGGCTGCCTCGATGCCGTCCGCAAGCGGGTCGCCGCCCGAGTGGACGGACAGCGGGGCCACAGCCCGCCAGGAGATGTGGCCGCCTGCCTGGCGGATCTCCTGGGGCACTATGAGGCCGAGGGTCGACTCATGCTGACCCTGCTCGCCCAGGAGAGCGACGACCCCTTCGTGCACCAGGCGATGGCACAGGGCCGGGCCTTTCACCGGGCCTGGGTCGAACGCTGCTTCGCCGGGTCGCTGCCCGAGCCCGACCGCAGGCTCGCCATCGACGCCCTCGTGGCCGCGACGGACCTCGCCGTCTGGAAGCTCCTGCGGCTGGACCTGGGGCGCTCCCCTGCGGACACGACGGCGATCATCACACGGCTGGTGCAGGCCGTACTGGAGTACTCATGAGCACGATCCTCCTCTACACCTCACCGGCGCGGGGCCACCTCTACCCGATGATGGATGTGGCCCTGGCCCTGCGCGCCGCCGGTCACCGCGTGGTCGTCCAGACCCTGGCCGAGGAGCGGGAGCGGGTCCTGGCCGAGGGGCTGGAGCACCGAGCCATCGATCCCCGGATCGAGGCCCTGCCCCTCGATGACTTCGAGGGCGGCAACCCCCTGAAGCAGCTGCGGCGCACGCTGCGTCGTTGGCTGGAGCGCGCCCCCTTCGAGGTGGAGGATCTGCGGGCCAGCGCCGCTGAGGTCGAGGCCGATCTCTTGCTGGTCGACGCCAACACCTGGGGAGCGGCTGCCGCAGCCGAGGCGGACGGTCGCCCATGGGCGATGTTCCTTCCCTATTGCCTGCCCGTGCCCTCCCGCGACGCCCCCGCCTTCGGCCCGGGCCTGCCCCCACCCCGCGGCTGGCTCGGACGCCTGCGCGATCGGATCGTCTGGGCCGTGCAGGGGCTGGCCGGTCGCAGCGTGCTGGGCGAGCTCGGTCAGCTTCGCCGCGCGATGGGCCTCGACACCGGTCGGACCCTCGGCGCGCTCTTCACCCGGGCGCCGCTGCTGCTGTACCGGACGGCCGAGCCCTTCGAGTACCCCCGCTCCGACTGGCCCACCAATGTGCGCGCCATCGGCCCCGGCCTCTGGGCGCCGCCCGGCGAGGCGCCGGGCTGGTTGGCGGAGCTGCCCCACCCTCGGGTCCTGGTGAGCGTGTCGACCGAGCTCCAGGAGGACGGCGCCATCATCGACACCGCGCTGGCCGCTCTGGGCGAGCTGCCCGGCAGCCTGATCGTCACCACCTCCGCCCTCGAACCGCAGCGCTTCCGTCCGCCAAGCAGCCGAGCGCGCATCATGCGCTTCCTGCCTCACGCCGCTGTAATCCCGCAGGTCGACCTGGTGCTGACCCACGGTGGCATGGGCACGACCCAGCGGGCCCTGGCGGCCGGAGTGCCCGTCTGCGTGGTGCCGTGGGGCCGAGACCAGCTCGAGTCCGCCCGGCGGGTGCAGCTGTGTGGCGCTGGGACCACTCTGCCCCGCGGTCGCCTGAACCCCGCGAGGCTCCGCCAGGCGGTGCGGATCGCCCTCGGCCGTCGAGACGAGGCCCGGAGGGTGGCGGCGGCCTTCGCGGCAGCCGGGGGAGCCGGGCGGGCCGTGCAGCTCCTCGAGGCGCTGCTCGAAGCGCCGACCACTGAGGGTCCATCGGCCCTGTCGGAGCGCCCATGATGTCGAGTGGTTGTCCCTGGACCGTACGAGCCTTGAGTGGTCGGCCGAGCCGGTGAGGCGGGCTCGGGTCACGCGGGCTCTGCGCGGCCGGCGGGCCCGAGGCAGACTGCGATCAACAGGCTCTCCGACATCGATGACACCGCTCCAGAGGTCCATCGAAGGCTGGTGGAGGGGTATCGCCTGACGAGCCCGGCGCAGAAGCTGCATCGGGTGGAGGCGTTGACCCACGGCGTGCAGCACCAGGCGCTTGCCCGGATTCGTGCTCAGCACCCGGGCGCTGGCGAGCGAGAGCTCAAGCTGCGGCTGGCCTCGCTCTGGCTTCCAGCCGACCTGATGCGGAGCGCCTTCGATTGGGATCCAGCCGTGCAAGGCATGTTGAAGCGTGGTCCTGGCTGAGTCGCTCGCGGGTCGGTCGCGTCCTCCCTTCACGGAATTCCACGAAGCACCCAGGATGTCGCCATCGTCGCGGATCTGAAGGGCGCGCAGGTCAGGCCATTCGTTGCCGCTCTGCAAGATCGCTTCTACGTGGACGAGGACGCGGTGATGGCGGCGGTTCTGACTCGGTCCTCCTGCAACCTCATCCACCTCGACACCATGACCAAGGTCGACGTCTTCGCGATGAGGCGAGACGCCTTGTCTCGAAGTGAGATGGATCGACGGCAGCTGGTCGAGGTGGGGCCCGGCGCGCACCTGCCCCTTGCCTGCGCCGAGGACATCGTGCTGCAGAAGCTCGACTGGTTTCGCAAGGGCGGTGGGGTGTCCGAGAGGCAGTGGCGGGACGTGCTGGGCGTGCTTCGGGTGTGCGGTCCCAGACTCGACATGGCCTACTTGCGCGCCGTCGCAGCAGGTGAGGGGCTGGACCGGCTGTTGGAGGAGGTGATCGCTGAGATGAACGCGTCCTCCTGACCACGGCCGGAGGCGCCAGGCTCGGCCGCCTCCCTGTCGGGGACCATGCGCGACGAAGGCCGACCTCCCTGACCCGACGAAACGGGCCGGGTCCTGGTGGTCAGCGGTGGCCTGAGGACGAGACGGCCGCCATGAACCGGGGTCCAAGGCGGCCGTTGTCGAGGTGGTGGACCATACTGGACGAAGTTCGAACTTTCTGGGTCGAGGGAGAATGCTGGGGGGAGGCTGATATTCGGCAGATTCATGGGGTCATGGGCGGGGCGGCGTAGGGCGTCCCAGCGGGGTGCATCCTGGTGGGCCCACACGAAGGGGCCCCACGACGGTCCAGTTCTGGAGGGGCCACGAGCGGGGGGCCTCGTGCCGAACGAGGAGGTCCGGTTCCGGTTGGCCGGGCCGCGGTCTTCTTCCGGCCCCGCAGACAGAACCTCGACCCTGCCTGTGGCTGAGCCCGCCCAAACCTGAGGACCGGCTCCCCTCCTGGCAGAGATGCCCTGCGGGTGGTAGCGCATCGGCTCAGCTCGGAGAGCCCGTGCAGCCGGAGATCACCGTCGTGGTACCCACCCACAACCGCGCAGACCAGCTTCGTCGGTGCCTTCAGTCCCTCGCTCTGGGTACGAGGGCGACGGACGCGCACGTCGAGATCATCGTCGTCGACGACGGGTCTCGGGACTCTACGCCGGAGGTCGTTCGGCAGGCGGAACGCGCAGGCAATGCCCGTGGCCTGCGCCGGGAGGTGGGCGGAGGGCCGGCAGCCGCCCGGAACCTCGGCTGGCGCGCCGGGGCCGGTGGACTCGTGGCCTTCACCGACGACGACTGCGAGGTCGATCCGGGGTGGCTCAGCGCGTTGGCTTCGCGGGTCTCCCAGGCGCCGGAACACGTCGCCGGCGTCGGCGGCCGCGTCCTGCCGGCTCGGGGGGACCGCGTCTCCAGCTACATGACCCTCCACCGCATCCTGGAGCCACCCCCGAGCCTCCGCTACGTCGTGACCGCCAACTGCATCTTCCGGCGGTCGGCCTTGGAGAGCATCGGCGGCTTCGACGAGGCTGTGCTCGCTCCCGGTGGGGAAGACCCTGGGCTCTGCTTTCATCTGGGCCGGCTCGGGTACACTTTCGAGTTCGAGCCGACGGCCGTGGTCAAGCACCACTACCGCAGCGGCTTCGGTGACTTCCTCCGGACCTTCTACCGTACGTCCTCGCCAAGCCCCCATCTCCGCCCCCACCGCGGGTGAGCACGTTGTGGACTCCCCAACCCGGAGTCCCCGATGTTCGACATCCCCCAGGCGCGCGCGCTGCTGTTGCGCACCC
>Ga0100377_1000859_pt1 | contig 26390 bp, 17 predicted proteins | sample CryGeymeta201501_FD_83664 | JGI IMG/M metagenome (GOLD analysis project Ga0100377, IMG submission 83664) | Groundwater microbial communities from Crystal Geyser aquifers in Utah, USA - Crystal Geyser metaG 2015-01 | ecosystem: Environmental > Aquatic > Deep subsurface > Groundwater | place: USA...
CCCCCCCTCTACCCTCATAGGGGAGAGGGGGTTGGGGGGTGAGGGCCTCCCCCTCTCCCGTCATACGGGAGAGGGGGCTGGGGGGTGAGGGCCTCCCCCTCTCCCGTCATACGGGAGAGGGGGTTGGGGGGTGAGGGCCTGAAAAAACCTGGGACCACCCTCCACCCTGGCATAAGCTCACCCATCGCTGGCCGTTCGGGCCATGGGGGACGCAGAGGACGACGGGGGCACCGTCGCGCGGAGGCTCGAGGACGAGCCACGGGGCAGTTTCATGAAGATGACGCCGATGATGGAGCAGTATCTGGGGGCCAAGCAGCAGCACCCGGAGGCCATCCTGTTCTTCAGGATGGGAGACTTCTACGAGATGTTCTTTGAGGATGCGACGACGGCGTCGCAGGCCATCGGGTTGACGTTGACGGCGCGGAACAAGGGCGACGCTGACGAGGTGCCGATGGCGGGGGTGCCGCACCACGCGGCCGATGGGTACATCGCGAAGCTGCTGGAGAAGGGGTTCGCGGTGGCGATCTGCGAGCAGCTGGAGGACCCGAAGGAGGCCAAGGGGCTGGTGCGGCGGGGCGTGACGCGGGTGATCACGCCGGGCACGGTGCTGGACGTCGACAAGCTGGACGAGCGATCGCAGAACTTCCTGGCCGCCGTCGGGATCGGGCAGAGCAAGGAGGAGCACTGCTTCGGGTTGGCGTTCGTGGATGCGTCGACGGGGGAGTTTCAGGTCACCGAGGTGCAGGACGTCGGTGAGCTCGTGGCGGAGCTGTCGCGGGTGCGGCCGCGGGAGATCGTGGTGGCGAGCGGGGACCACGAGGTGTTCGGGGGGCTGGACCGGCGAGTGCCCGGGACGGTGGTTCGGGTGGTGGACGACGCCAACTTCGATCCGAAGACGGTGCTGGAGGCGATCGGGCAGGGGGATGTGTACGGCGACGCGGACCGGCTCGAGACGACGCACCGGGTGGACGTGGAGACGGCGCGGGGGTTCTTTGCGTCGGTGGACCGGGCGGGCTTTCGCAACGCGGTCGGGCCGCGGCGCGCGGTGGCGGGGGTGCTGTCGTACCTGGTGTATACACAGCGGGGGGTGTCGGCGCACATCAGCCAGCTGCAGCCGTACAAGGTCGAGGACTTCCTGGTCATCGACGAGAGCACGCGGGCGAACCTGGAGCTGATGGAGACGTTGATGGGGGGGCGCAAGGTGGGGAGCCTGCTGCACGCCATCGACCGGACGACGACGGCGATCGGGGCTCGGCGGCTGCGCTCGTGGTTGACCTACCCGCTGGTGGACGTGGTGCGGGTGCGTCGGCGGCACGCCGCGGTGGGGGAGCTCAAGGCGGATCTTGGCAAGCGGGACAAGGTGCGGGAGCTGCTGGGGCGGACCTACGACATCGAGCGGCTGACGGGGAAGGTGACCGGGGGGCTGGCGAACGCGCGGGATCTCGTGCAGCTGCGGTCCACGCTGGAGATCATCCCGGAGGTTCGGGCGGCGCTGAAGGACAGCGAGGCGGAGCTGCTGCGGATCATCGCCGACCGGCTGGACCCGTGCGAGGAGCTTCGTCAGGTCATCGATGAGGGGTTGGTGGACGACCCGCCGACGGGCGTCAAGGACGGGGGGCTGGTGCGGGAGGGGTTCAACGCCGAGCTGGACGAGCTGATCTCGATCTCGCGGGACGGCAAGGACTGGCTGCTGCGCTATGAGACCTCGGAGCGGGAGCGCACGAAGATCTCCAGCCTGAAGGTGAAGTACAACAAGGTGTTCGGGTACTTCATCGAGATCAGCCGGGCGAACTTCCACCTTGTGCCGGACGACTACATCCGCAAGCAGACTCTGGCGAACGCCGAGCGGTTCTTTACGCCGGCGCTCAAGGAGTACGAGGAGAAGGTGCTGACGGCGGAGGACCGTCGGGTCGAGATCGAGTACCAGATCTTCGAGGAGATCCGCAGCGTGGCGGCGACCTACGTGGTGCGGCTGCGGCACGTCGCTTATCTGCTGTCGACGCTGGACGTGCTGGCGGGGCTGGCGGAGGTGGCGCACCTGAACGACTACTGCTGCCCCGAGGTGGACCAGACCAACGACCTGCTGATCGAGGACGGCCGGCATCCGGTGGTCGAGCAGACGCTGAAGGACGTGCGGTTTGTGCCGAACAGCGCGCGGCTCGACTGCCAGGACCACCAACTGCTGGTGATCACGGGCCCGAACATGGCGGGCAAGAGCACGGTGATTCGGCAGGTGGCGCTGATCACGCTCATGGCGCAGATGGGGTCGTTCGTGCCGGCGAGGTCGGCGCGGATCGGGATGGTGGACAAGGTGTTCAGCCGGGTGGGGGCGTCGGACAACCTGGCGCGCGGGCACTCGACCTTCATGGTCGAGATGACCGAGACCGCGTATATCCTGAACAACGCGACCTCCAGGAGTTTGATCATCCTCGATGAGATCGGGCGAGGGACCAGCACCTACGACGGGCTGTCGATCGCGTGGGCGGTGGTGGAGCATCTGCACGGGGAGATCGGCGCCAAGACGCTGTTCGCGACCCACTACCATGAGCTGACCGAGCTGGCCGAGCAGCTGCCGGGCGTGAAGAACTACAACATCGCCTGCAAGGAGTGGAAGGACGACATCATCTTCCTGCGCAAGCTCGTGCCGGGGCCGGCCAACCGCTCCTACGGCATCCAGGTCGGGCGGCTGGCCGGGCTACCGGTGGCCGTGGTGGAGCGCGCCAAGGAGATCCTGCTGAACCTCGAGACCGCGGATCATGACGAGGGCGGCGCGTCGGTGATCGGGAGGCATGTGGGTGGGGAGGCTGGGGACGTGGGGGAGGAGCCTCAGTTGAACCTGCTGTCGACGATGCTCGCCGGGCCGGTGGCGCCGCGGCGCGGCAAGGTCAACGGGACGGGGACGGGCGCGGGGCCGATGCCGCAGGCGGTGCCGGCGCACCTGTCGGCGGTGGTCGACCTGCTCGATGGTCTGTCGCTCGACGTGACCACGCCGTTGGATGCCCTCAACGCGCTCTACCGGCTCAAGGCGCTGGTGCGGCAGGCGGACTGAGCTGGCCGATCCAGGTGGTGCGCAGGGCGACGGCGTCCTCGGAGACGTCGGGGATCGGGGTGATCTTCCACTTGTCGGGCGGCGCCTGGCCGAGCGTCGCGGTCACGGTCATGAGCTGGCCGCGGCGGAACAGGTGAACCTCGACGGTGTCGCCGACGCGGTAGTCGTCCAGCAGCTTGTCCAAGCTCGCCGAGGTCACCCTGAACCGGTCGATCGCCACGAGCTCGTCCTGGGGGCACAGGCCGGCCAGCTCGCCGGGGCTGCCGGTCTTGACGGTCTCGAGGACCACGCGATCGCCCGGGGCCCCCGTGGTGACCCCGAGCCACAGCTTCGCGGGCTTGTCCGGTGCGGGGGCCTCGGGCTGGAGCCGGAGGCCGAACGCGGCGAGCGTCTCGGCCAGCGGGAGCTCGTCGGTGCCGCGGATGAACCGGTTGAAGAAGTCGGACAGGTCCAGGCCCACCGTCTGCTCCATCAGCCCCTGAAGGCCGGCCTCGTCGAAGCCGGCGCCCGTCTCGGTGTAGTGGCTCCACAGGCGCAGCATGACGTCGTGCAGCGTGTGTTGGCCGGCGGTGCGGCGGCGGAGCTCCAGGTCCAGCAGGGCGCCCACCAGCTCACCCTTGAGGTAGTAGCTGACGGTGGTGTTTACGTTGGACTCGTGCGGGCGGTAGAGCTTGATCCAGGCATCGAAGCTGCTCGCCTGGACGGACTGGACGAGGCGGCCCGGCGTGGCCAGCAGGCTGGCCCAGCGCTCGGCGAGCAGCTCGAGGGCGCGCTCGGGGGTCATCAGGCCGGCGCGGGTGAGGATGAGGTTCTCGTAGTAGCAGGTGATGCCCTCGGACAGCCACAGCGCGCCGGTGTAGGCCTCGGCGCCGTAGTCGAACGGACCGAGCACCGCCGGCCGGATCCGCTTGACGTTCCAGACGTGGAAGTGCTCGTGGGCCACCAGCGCCAGGAAGTCCTCGTAGGCCTTCGCGGTGTTGTAGCCGCGGACGGGGAACTGCAAGATGGTGGAGCTGAGGTGTTCGAGGCCGCCACGACCGCTCTCTGCGCCCAGCACGACGATCAGGTAGCGCGCATAGGGCAGCCCTCCGAACAGGCTGGCGGCGGCCTCGATGATCTTCGGGAGGTCGACCAGCAGGCGGTCGATTGGGGCGCGATGGTCGCCCCAGAAGACCAGGCGGTGCGGGACGCCGGCGGCCTCGAAGACGTGCTCGGCGTGGGGTCCGATCTCGAGGGGGCAGTCGACCAGCAGGGTGTAGTCGGGCGCCTCGAAAGTGGCGGTGCCGACGGGGGTGCCTTCGCCTTCGGCGCGATCGAGCGCGGTGAAGATGCGCCAGTCCTCCGGGGCGTGCACGGTCAGGGTGTGGGGCGCGTCGTGGCGGCCCTCGATCAGCATGAAGGCCGACGGGCCGTTGACGAAGACGTGGCCTGTGTCGGCGTGTACCGCGCGGACCGACAGGTCGTGCCCGTAGATGCGGTAGCGGAGCTCGATCTCGTCGCCGCGGGCGCTCGCGGGCACATCCACGGTCCAGCGGTGCTTCTCGGTCTTGCGCCAGGCCAGCGGCGCGCCGTTGGCGTCGGCGGCGGAGAAGTCCTGGACGAACCGGCCGTATTCGCGCATCAAGTAGGAGCCGGGGGTCCACGTCGGCATCATCGCGTCGAGGCGATCGGCGTCGACGGCGGGCACGCAGATGGTGATGGTGATGAGGTGGGCGCGGAGATCGTCGGGGGTGATGTCGAGGGTGATGGCGATGGGAGCTGACACGGGCAAGACCTTGGCGCGGGTGATGGGTGGTGGGCGGGGCGCGCGGCGCCGCTGTCTGTCGATTGTGGACGAATCACGCCCGCACTTCAACGCGCTCGGGCAAGTCGCGGTGGTCGCGTGGCTGCTCGGTGCCCAGGGGTGTCCGTCCGCGGCGTCGGTGTCGCCGCCGGTCGCGCCTGACGCCGCGGCCCCTGCGGCTCCGATCGCGCCCGCGCCACCGCCGCCGAGCTGGTTCGTGCCGTGCCGCAGCGATGAGGCGTGCAGCGGCGAGGCGAACCTGTGTCTCAGGGGTGGGCCCGAGGCGGCGGAGGGGGTGTGCTCGGCGAGGTGCGACGGTGGGTGCGGGCAGGGGAGCTGCGTGGGCGCGCCGATCGTGGATGGTGGGGCCGGTTGGTGCCTGCCGCGGTGCAGCGCCACCTCGGCCTGCCCGGCGGGCTGGCGGTGCGGCCTGGTCGAGGTGAGCGGTACGTCGTTGGCAGCGTGCCTGCCGCCTGGCGCCGGGGCCGAGCCGCAGGGGGCGTGCCAGCGCGAGCTGGCCGAGGCGGGGGTCATCTTCTCCGCGGCGCCGTCACCGTCGGGGTCTATCCCGGATTCGGACCTCGTCTGCCACATCCCTGACCCGGTGCTCCTGCACCCGGAGCTGGAGGGGGTCCGGTTGCTGTGGCTCGGCGCCGAGGCCCGGCCGCTGCTCGTCGACTGTGAGCTGGCACTGTCGCTCCGGCGGATGGCCCGGTGGTTCGCTGAGCGAGGCGTCCGGAGCGTGGATCACGTCGGCACGTACAACTGCCGGCTGATGGCGAGCGGTGGCCGACCATCACAGCACGCCTTCGGCCGGGCCATCGACGTGCGGGGCCTGATCGACCGTCGAGGACGCCCGGTGTCGGTGCTGCACGACTGGGCGGACCGTGAGGGCCCGCGCGGCAAGCTGCTGCACGACCTCGCCAGGCACCTCCACGACGACTTCATCTTCAACGTCGTGCTCACGCCCGAGTACAACAAGGCCCACGCCGACCACCTGCACCTCGACCTGACGCCGGACGCGCACTTCCTCGAGCTCGACGACGAGGCGTTCTTCATCGGGGATTGAGGTGGGCTCAAGAGGGGTGCGGCCCTTCGTCGCGGCCGCCGGGGAGCGGCAGGGCCAGCAGGAAGACGTTGGCCATCAGGATGGCGAGGTGGACCGTCGAGGAGACCCGGTGCAGCTGGTTGAACGCCAGCCGGCGCGGGTCGCTGGCGGCGACCAGGTCGATGATGCCCATGTCCGCCCGCAGCGCGTTCATCGCGTCGGCGACGTAGAACATGCTGACCGCCGACAGGATCACCACCAGGGCGGCCGCGCCGATCCGCGCCCATCGCTGCCACGTCGAGTCCCGCCGCCAGTAGAGCCCGAAGCCGAGCGCCGCCAGCAGCGTCCCCCCGCCCATGCCCCAGAGCTGGACGAAGATCAGGGTCTTGTTCACGATGACGCCCGCCAGGTGCCGCCCCTGGTCCACCGCGTCCGGCAGCACCGAGAACAGCACCGGCGCGAACAGGATGAACATGACCGTGCCGCCAAACCCCAGCGCCAGCAGCAGCCGGTAGAGCAGCGCACCGAAGCCATACAGCAGGGATCGTCCGCTCACGGATCCTCCTGGGGCGGGATGCGGTAGGTCGACCCGGCGATGGTGAGCTTGAAGCCCAGCCGATCCACCTCGATGAAGTCCGCCAGCTGGTAGTAGGGTGTTCGCAGAAAGCGCGCCTCGAAGCGCCCGCCCTTGATCGCGCAGCGCAGGCTGTCGTCGTAGTGCAGGGTCGACGGATCGAGCGCCTCCACCGTCCGGTCGGTCAGGTGCATCGTGACCGCGCGCAGCTCCTGCCCGAGCGCCTCCAGCTCGATCCGGTGGACGAAGTAGCCGGTGTCGTCCACCGCGATGGGATAGGTGTAGGGCTCGATGTGGAGGATCCACGTGCCGCCTTCGGTCCGCTGGACGCTCCGCGAGAACAGGTCGATCAGCTTGCGATTCTCGAACGGCTCGCCCCGGTGCCACCACTGGCCGAGGCGGTCGAGCCGGATTGGCTCGATCGGCGCGCCGGCCAGCAGGAACCGTCGCACCACGTCGGGCAGCGTCGGGTCGATGTTTCCATTGGCGTCGAGCCCCACAGGTGCGCAGGTCGAGGAGAGATCGGCTTTGGGATGGGTCATCGTGGCTGGCGGGTCAGTTCAAGGGCCAGATCCTGTCCGTGCCGAGCGCTCGGATGGTCCTGGCCTCTTCGATGGCGAACAGGGCGCGGGACAGGGGGTAGCGCGCCTCCTCGTAGAGACGATCGACGGCACGTTGGAAGCCGTCGAGCGCGTCGCCGTCCTTCGTCGGCGATCGCACCAGGAGGATATGCGGGTGCGGGATCGCAAACAAGACGCCCGACCGGCAACGCTGATAGTCCACATCCGCCATCACCAGCGCGCGCGCCGCGTCGTACCCGTCGCCGAACCGGTACGCCTCGAGACCGGTGGCCTCGAAGGGCTCCAGCCCGCCTGACATCGTCTTGTGGCACAGGAGCGATCGGCCCGCGCACGTCACCCGATCGGGCGTCACCGCCCAGCCCTCAAACCGGGATCGGGTGAGGATCTCCACCCCGCGGTCGAGCTCCAGGTAGTAGGCCACCACGAGCTCACCGACGAACTCCACCGTCCATGGCGGCTCGCCCCCGGCAGCGATCACCCCCAGCCCGAAGGTGGCGTGCTCGATCGCCGGCACCAGCCGCCCGGCCGCCTCGACAAATCCCCACGACGCCGCGAGCAGGTCGTGCGGCGCCTTCACGACGCCCGCCACCCCGCTGGCGAAGCCTGCCACCGCCGCCCGACGCTGGGCCGGGTGCGCGTCGATCCTCGCCGCCAGTCCGTCCAGCCCGATCGACCGCCGCGCCTGGCGACGACCGGTCCCGGCCTCGACGGTCAGGTTGTCCCCGTCGGCGACCGCGGCCAGGCGGAGGTGGTCCAGCGCTGCGATGAGGTCAGTGTGCAATGCTCGCATGGTGTGCCGATCAGAAGCGCCCGAGATAGCCGACGCCCACAGTGTCGTCCGTCGCGAACGGGGTGAAGATGCCGGTCGAGGCCGGCGCCGCCGACTCGCCGCCCTCGGCGAACCAGGCGAAGTAGAGCAGCGTCGCCCCCGTGCCCGCCAGCGCGATGCCCGTCCCGAGCAGCACCTGGGAGACGACCACGCGCGTGTTGAGCGTGTCCTTGAGCGCCGTATACTTGTTCGTCTCGCCCGCCGCCGCCGCCGCGTGGTACTCCTCGACCGTGCCGATCGAGGCCAGCTGCAGCGTGCCCACCGCGCCGAGGGCGATCACGCCGAGCCCCGCCGTGGCGTAGCCCGCCAGCTCCAGCGTGCCGATCCCGAGGCCGTCGCTCTGGACGGGAGACGGCGCGCCGCCATCCTCCATGCGCGCCATCGTCGCGCGCAGCAGCTCCAGCTCGGCGCCGTCCTGGGCCTGCGCGATCACGTCCGGCGCCGTGCGCCAGGCGCCAAGCGCCGCCGCCCGGTCGAGCGCCGCCTGCCGCTCCTCCCCGCTGACCTCCAGCCTGGAGAAGCGCATGTAGGTGTCCTCGGCCTCGCGGAACAGCGCGCCGAGCTCGTACGCCCGCGCCTGGTTCCACACGAAGTTCGGCTCGGGGTAGAAGTCGAAGGCCTGCTGCAGCAGCCCTGCGGCCTCGGCGAAGTTGCCCTCGGTGAAGGCCTCGCGGGCCTTCTCGGCCGCCTCGGCGGCCTGGCGCTGCGCGCGGTTCTGGGCGTGGGCCGTCGGGGCCAGCGCCAGGCCGAGCACGACCACGCAGGCCGCGGCCAGCGCGGCGCGGAGCCAGGCAGGGCGCGCCAGGGTGGAGGAGGGGTGGGTCATGGTCGTCACCTCGGTGCGTGGGTTCAGCGGCTCACTGCGGTGAGTCGACGGCCAGTCGGAATACGCCGCCGTTCGTCCCTGCGTATACAGAGTCCGTCGACGACACGAGGTCGATCAGGCCGCTGCCCAGGTTCCGGCTCACCACGCTCCGGGGGTTGGTCAGGTTGGAGCGGTCCACCAGCACGGCGTTGCTTCCGCTCGAGAGCACCATCCAGAGCTGGAGGCCGGTCATCCGGCGCAGGCCAGTCAGGTTCTCGAACACGCTCGTGTTGCGGAAGTTGATCGCACCGGGCGCGTTCACGGTATACACCGCGATGCCGTTGTCGGCCAGACCGTAGAGCGTCTGACCGAACAGCTGCACATCGAACAGGTTGTCGCCGCCGCCCACCAGGCTGACCGTCGGCGCGTCCGGGCTGCTGACGTTGACCACGCCGATCCCCGCCGTGCATGCGGCGTACAGGTACTGCTCGTGCCGGATCATCCGTCGGCAGTCGGTGTTCATCGGCGTGCTCGACCGCAGGACGGACTGGTCGGTGCGCAGCTCGATCACGTCAAGCCGGCTCGTGTACAGGGCATAGACGAAGGTGTTGTCCGCCGACGGCGCGATGGCCAGCGGCAGCTCGCCGCTGTAGACCGCGAACGGGATCGGCGCCGTGTCGCCCGTCTGGCCGAGGTTCGACAGCAGGTAGCTCGCCACCGCCTGCTCGGGGCTGGTCACATACAACGCCACGTCCGACACCGCGATGCTCTCGATCGTCGTCCCGAACCGGGCGATCCGCGAAGGGCTCTGAGGGCTCGTGATGTCCAGCACCTCGACGGCGCCGTCGGCGGCGACGAACAGCTTGTTGTTGTTGATCGCCAGATCCTTCAAGAACCGCGGCCGCACCAGATCCTGGGCGCCCGCCGGCCGCCTCAGGTCGCTGATGTCGAAGCGCTGCAGGCCACCGTCGCCGGCGACGTAGATCTGCGTGGCCGTGAACGCCGCCGACGACGGGTTGTTCGGCACCTGCGTGTTGAAGATGTTGGTGATCGACGGCCGCTGCGGACGCCGGATGTCGATCGTCAGGATCGACAGCGGGTTGCCCGGCTCGCCCACCACCGCCACAAGGAACGGGTAGCGCTGCTCCAGCGCCGCCACCCGGCCGGGCAGATCGGCGTTGCCGAGGAAGGTCAGCTGGTTGTCGTCGCTGATGCGGTAGATGTTGATCCGCCGCTGGCCCCGCAGCGCCGTCACGAACAGATCGCTCCGCAGCACCGCGATGTCGAAGGGCTGCACCAGCTCGTACGTGCCGAGGTTCTTCGGGAAGGTCGGGTCGCTGATGTCGTACAGCTCCATGTCCGGCCGGTCCGGCGAGTTCAGGATGACCCGCGTGGCGTTGGCGTAGACCTGCGAGACGAAGTCCTGGCTCGCCGCGCGGCCCGTCAGACGCGGGCGCGAAGGGTCGGTGACGTCCACCACGCGGAGGCCGTCTCGGCCGTCGGCGATGTACAGCATCTGCGCGTCGCGGTAGAAGCCCGGCGCCGGCCCCGAGGTGACCGCCAGCCCGAGGGTGTTGAGCGCCTCCACGTTTGTCGTGTCGAGGATCTGCACGTCGCCCGCCTCCAGCGACATGAACAGCGTGTTTCCCGTGGCGTCGAGCTGCGCGATGTTGCTCGACGCCGTCCAGTTGAACAGCAGGGAGCCGATCGTGCCGTCGGCCGTCACCTGGTAGCCGAACAGCTGGTTCCCCGCCGAGCCGTACAGCAGCCCGCCCGCGACGGTCAGGTTGCCCAGGTTCGCGTCCGGCGGCGAGCCGACCACGCGCAGGCCGACCTCACAGCCGTTCGAGTCGTCCACGTCCAGGTTGACGAAGCCGTCCAGGCAGCTCGAGAAGGTGCAGGCCATCTCGGCGCACTGCGCGATGGCGTTGTCGAAGTCGCAGCGGCGGTTGCACGCGCCGCAGTTGAAGATGTCGACGGCCGGATCCGCCTCGCAGCCGTCGAGCGCGAAGCCGTTGCAGTCCTGCCGGTCATCGACGCAGGTCTCGATCTCGCACTGGCCGCTGCGGCACACCGTCTCGGCCGAGTCGTCGCCGCAGATGTTCCCGCACCCGCCGCAGTTGACCGGGTCACTCGTCGTGTCCGTCTCGCAGCCGGTGTTCGGATCCTGATCGCAGTCCTCGAAGCCCGGGTTGCACCCCACCAGCAGACACTGCCCGTTGTTGCAGCCCGGTTGCCCGTTGGCGAACTCACACACCTCACCGCATTCACCGCAGTTGAGCGGGTCGGTGTCGGTGATCTCATCGGTCTGGCCGTTGCAGTCGTTGTCGAGGCCATCGCAGATCTCGTCCGAGGGAGAGGTGATCTCGTAGCAGAGCTCGGCGCCCGCCTCGCAGATCACCACCGCGGCGCACACGCCGATGTTGCTCCCGCAAGGGATGCCGCGCCGGGGAAAGTCCTCGTCGATGCGGCCGTTGCAGTCGTTGTCGACGCCGTCGCAGACCTCGATGCCGGTCGGCTCGCAGTCGGTGGCGCCGTTGTTGCCGGCCGCCCCCCCCCCCTTGAGCGTGACCTCGTCGGGGTCGTAGGTCGGCAGGCAGGCCGTGGCGGTGAGCGACAACGCCAGGCTGAGGAGCAGGGCCGTAATGTGGCCGTCACGGATGGATGCGAACATTGGGATCCCCTTTGACGAGTTCGTGGCAACATCCTTCTTCGGTCGCCCGGAGTCTAGCAGGTTCGTCCAGCCTCGTCACCACACGCATCGCCACGGCGACCGCTCAGTCCACGCCGGGGGAGGCCGGCGAGATCGGCGGCGGCGCGTTGCGGGCCTTGCCGCCGTGACCGCCGGCGTGATATGCCGGCGGCGCCGCGGTGCGTTCCCTGATGCGCCTGCGACGACCGGGCTGTGTGCCGCCGCCGGCCCGTGCGAGCGATCACGATCCGACCTCCCGAGCCCCTGCCCAGCATCGGACGCCCTCCCATGACGACCGGAAACGAAAAAAGCCAGCTCGACTCGACGCTGCGCGACCTGCGCGACGACATCGTCGAGTCGCGCAACCTGACGATCAAGACCGACAACCTCGTCAAGAACCTCTCGGCGGACATCCGACAGATCGGCAAGCGGCAGGAGACCTTCGAGAAGAAGTTCGTCTTCAACTCCGTGATGGCCTACGTCCTGTTCTCCGTGCTCATCTTCGCCGGCCTCTACCTGGCCTTCCAGGCCCAGGTCTCCCGCGAGCGTGACGCGGTCGAGGCGGCGCAGACCCGGATTGGCGAGCTGCAGGCCCGGGTGGGCGAGCTGGAGAGCGAGCTGCAGCGGCGTCGCGAGGCCGAGGAGGAGGCCTACACGGTCTTCCGTCTGGCCGAGGAGAAGAAGTACGACGAGGTGCTCGCCCGCTTCCCGACCATCCGGGGCAAGATCGTCAATCGCGCCGAGAAGGAGCTCCTGGCGGCCGAGGTCGATCGGATCAACTCCCAGCTCGCGTTCGATGCCTTCGAGTTCGGGGTCAAGTCCTTCAAGGCGCACGACTATGAGAAGGCCCGAGACGCCTTCAACAAGTCGCTGCGCCACGTCGAGAAGTCCCACTACTCGCCCCAGCTCGAGTGGATGCTGGGTATGTCCCTGTTCAAGCTCAAGAATGACGCCGAGGCGGTCGAGCACCTCAAGAAGTCGCTCGATTACAAATTCGATCGCGGCACAACGAACGAGATCGTCTATCATCTGGCCAGCGCGCTCGATCGCATCGGGCGCTACCCTGAAGCCCGTCACGCCTACGAGGTCTATGCGCAGAAGTTCGCATACGACAAGCGGGCCCCCGGGGCGCTCAAGCGGACCCTCGAGTTCAACCGCGAGGGCATTCGGGCCGAAGGCGAGCTCCAGAAACTGGCGGGGTTGCGTGATGCCGACTGAACCATCCAACGAACCGGTCGAGGTCGAACGCTCAGGCTCGTTCGTCTCCGGCAAGGTCTCCACCGACCCGGTGGTGGTCCGCACCGCCCGGACGGTCCGCCGCGTCGGGGCTGCCCTGGCGATCGTGGGGATCGCCATCACCACCATCCCCGTGACCATCGGGATCGTCAGCGGGATCGTCCAGCAGGACATCCACGACCCGTACTCGAACCGCGCCATGACCGATCGCAACACCCCCCGCGAGGCGGCCGATTGCTCCGCCTGGGGCGTGGAGCTGGTCCAGGCCCGTGAGCGCGGCGCCAACGACCCCCAGGGGGTCGAGGACTGGTGGGCGCGGTGTGGCCAGCCCTCCTGGATCGTCCCGCGGCCCGAGTCTCAGCTCGACGCGCTCCGCCGCGTGCTCCACCCCGAACCGGCGAAGCCCTGACACGATCCGGGCCAGCGCGCCACGCCTACTGGCAGTCGTGCTCGCACAGCTCGTCGTTGTCGCAGATCTCTGGTACGAGAAATCTGAAGATACCATCAGGGTCCGTACGGCCCGAGCCCAGCACCCAGACGCCGCGCTCGGAGGTCGTGCGGAACGCCTCGACCTTGGCGTCGGTCAGCGGCCGGGCGTCCGGCTGCAGGACCCGCCCGTAGGCGACGTTCGGCCGCGAGGTGCACAGCTCCACAAACGCGTCCTCGCCGGAGGTCACGCGTACCCGCCGCGGCGGCGTCCGCGCCACGCCCGTCTCGTCCTGCGGGATGGCCTGCACCCGGTACTCGCCCGGATCGACGTCCAGCTCGAAGGAGCCCCCGTCGTCGGTCACCACGCTGGTCGCGCCCTGCGCGGTGCGCGTCCCGACCGTGATGATCCGGTTGTCCGACAGCGCCAGCAGCTCCACCGAGACCAGCGTCCGCCCCGCCAACGCCTTCCCGGCTGGCGTCAGCACCTGCCCGGCCAGCACCGACTTGCGCTTGAGCCGCAGCCGCCACGTCTCGGGGTCGATCACCGTGCCCGGCGCCAACACCTCCAGCTTCGCGTACTCCGCCGCCGCGAAGGAGGAGGCCACCGGCGGCGTCACCCGCACCGTGTAGGCGCCCGGCTGCAGCGCAAGCGCGAAGTTGCCGGTCGCGTCGGTCAGCGCCGAGGTGAAGAACGTGCTCTGGATCGACGGGTTGTCCGGATCGCTCAGGTTCGCCTGGAAGATCAGCTGCGTCCCCTGCAGCGAGATCGACGTCACCGCCCTCCCATCCCCTCCGACCACCTGTCCCTGGATCCACCGGCCTCGACGAAGCAGCCGCCCCAGTGACTGGACCCCGACGTTCACGTTGTCGCCGACGATCCGTAGCCCGCTCACCACCAGGCGGGGCAGGAACGGCGTGCTCTCGCTCGGCGCCACGATCAGGTCGTAGTCCGACACCTCCGGCCGCACCGTCAGGCTGAACCGGCCCTCGGCGTCGGTGATGCCGATGGTCGAGGCCGCCCGCTGGTTGGAGTCAAAGGCGCGCACCTGCGCATCGGCCACCGGCACCTGCCGCTCGTTGGCGGCGTCGACAAAGATCACCTGCCCCTCGACCGTCGAGTACGCCTCGGCGGGCTCGAAACGGATCGGAGGCTCGGTGTCGCCCACCACCGGCAGCCCGCTGATGCTCAGCGGCGGCAGTCCGCGGTCGTCCGGCAACACGGTGATGTCGTAGTACCCCGCCGGGACCCGGAGGAAGTAGCCGTCGGTCGCCGTCGCCGTGGAGGAGAACGACAGGTTGTGGCCAGGGATGGTCGGCTGGACCCGGTTCAGCCGGAGCCGCGCGCGGATCGGCGTGGGCGTGGCGTTGAAGACCTCCACCTGACCGGTCAGCAGGGTGGGCCGCTTGAGCACGAGGTCCGGCAGCGGGCTGCCCTGCTCGAGCTGCACGCCGACGAACTGCTCCGAGACGAGCTCGCTGTCGGCCAGCGGGGTCACCTGGAGCGCGATCGGCTCCACGCGCCGGCTGCGGACCACGCAGTAACCAGCCTCGCACGCCCGACCCGTGGCGCACTGGTCGTTGTCGATGCAGGCCGTGTAGGGCTCCGGCGGCCGCGGCGTCGGGAGCTCCAGCTTGCAGCCGGTGACCCCGGCCAGCGCGACCAGCGCCACCGCCAGCACCGGCCTCCAGGAGGTGTGGCTGCCGACGCTCACAGGCACTCCCCCTCAAACGTCAGGAACCAGGTGAAGCTGTCGCTGAACACGTCCTCCCCGAGCGCCTCCGGCTCCTCGGCGAACCGGGCCTGGCGGTCGCTGACGAAGACCGTCAGGGGGAATCGATCCGAGACCAGCCACTGGGGCGCGCACGGGTCCACGTCGAAGGTCGAGCCGGTGTACAGGTTGAACAGACCGCGATAGAGCGCCACGTTGCCCGGCTCCGGCGCGACAGTGTCCGTGCTCAGCAGGTTGTCGTTGGAGAACCAGTAGACGATGAGGAGCTCGTCGTCGTTGACGTCCAGGATCGGGTCCACCCGAAACCGCTGGGGCGTGCCGTCGTTGCGGAAGATGATGACGTCGCGCTGGGGCGGCTCAAGGAACTCCCCGCTGATCAGCGGCGGGTAGTTGGGCTTCTCCTGCTCCACGGGCAGGGGCGGGGCGACGGGACACGCTGACAGGAGCAGCGCAGCCAGGGCGGCGACCGGAGGGATGCGGCGGGCGTGCACGGTCATGGCTGCATGGACACGGGGAGGAGCCCGAGCGGGCTCACGCCTCCTCCTCGAAGTCCTTCTCCTTCTCCAGGTGCCGGAAGATCGTCCGGGGATCGACGCCGAGGTCCTTGGCCGTCTTGGTCCGGTTGCCGTTGTTGCGCGCCAGGATCTCGTTGATGTACCGCCGCTGGAAGGCCTCCTTGGCGTCGGCCAGGTTCATCACCTCCTCCAGGTCCTCCGGCTGCAGGTCGAGATCGAGGGGGGTCAGGACGGCGCGGTCGGCCAGGATGACCGCCTTTTTGATGCGGTTCTCCAGCTGGCGGATGTTGCCCGGCCAGCCGTACTTGCGGATGGCGATCATGGCGTCGCCGCCCAGGCTCTTGTGGCCGACGCCGAACTCCTGGGCGTACTTGTGCAGCAGGTACTGGGCGATCATGAGGACGTCGTCGTCGCGGTCGCGCAGCGGGGGCAGGGTGAGCGTGACGACGTTGAGGCGGTAGAACAGATCCTCCCGGAACCGGCCCTCCTTGACCTCCCGCTCGAGCGTCTTGTTGGTCGCCGCGACGACCCGGATGTCGACGGACTCGGACTTCGTGTCGCCGACGCGGGTCACCACCTTCTCCTGCAGCACCCGCAGGAGCTTGACCTGGAGGTTGAGCGGCATCTCGCCGAGCTCGTCGAGGAAGATCGTGCCCTTGTGGGCCAGGTGGAAGCGGCCGGGCTTGGTCGCCGTCGCGCCCGTGAACGCGCCCCGGACGTGGCCGAACAGCTCCGACTCCAGCAGGTTCTCCGGGATGGCCCCGCAGTTGATCGTGATGAACGGGCCGTTGGCCCGGTCCGACCGGTTGTGCAGCTCGCGCGCGATCAGCTCCTTGCCCGTGCCCGTCTCGCCCTGGATCAGCACGCTCACCGGCGTCGAGGCGACCAGCTTGACCTTCCTGAAGATCTCCTTCATCGCATCGCTCGCACCGATGATCTCACCGAACTTCATCTCGTCAATGCGGCGGTGCAGCGTCGCGTTGTCCATCTTGAGATGGTTGACCAGCAAGGCGTTGGCCAGCAGGAGGCTGGCCTGGGCCGCGAAGATGGTCAGCGTGTCCAGGTGCTGCTGGGTGAACAGGTTGGCCACGTTGTCGTTGCCCACATACAGCACCCCGATCAGCGAGCCCCGATCCAGCAGCGGCACGCACATCACGCTGCACAGGTTCAGGTTGACCACCGACCGCGAGCCGTTGAACTCCTTGTCGTGCAGCGCGTCGCTGACGATCAGCGGCTTGCGCGTGCGGATCACCTTGGCGATGATCGAGTCCGAGAGCTGGGCGACGGCGTCCTCCAGGTACTGCTGGTGGAGGTTGCGCGCCACCTTCACCACGAAGTTCTCGCCCTCCACCAGGATCAAGAAGCCCTTGTCCGCCGTGGACAGCTCGATCACGCTGTCCATCAACGCCGCCAGCAGATCGGGCAGCTCCACCTGCCGCAGCAGCTTCTCGCTGAACGCCACCAGCCCCTGAAGGCGCTCGGCCGCCAGCCGCTCCGGGTTGGCGGCCGGAGCCTGCGCGCTCGACCGGCTCGGCAGGCTCACCAGGTGGAAGTTGAACAGCGTCCGACCCATGCGGAGCTCGTCTCCGTGGGCCAGCGTGTGCTTGCGGGTGGACTTGCCGTTGACGATCAGCTCACACCGACGCTCCACCGACTTCACCGTGAAGCTCGTCCCGTCGAAGTGGATGACCGCGTGCTCCTCCTCGATCTCCGGGTCGCGCACCCGGATGTCGTTGTCCACCCCCGAGCCGAGGGTGGTGGCCGCCTTGTGCAGCTCGACCGTCTGAAAGTCCTGCTGTCCGGGCTTGCGATAGACCAGAGAGGGCATGGGGATCGACCTTGGTTGCGCGGCCAGCACAGCGCCGCAGAGAGCATCAAAAGGGCCACATGGCCCGCAGCAACATACCAGAAACGTCCTCGGAGGCACACTCGCCGCACGCCGGCTGCCGCGGCGGCGCCTGGATTGCCGACACATCCCACCGCGGCACCAGCGTCCGAAGCCCGAACTCCGGCGGCGGCTGATCGAGCTTGCGGATGCGCACCCGCTCATCGGTGTAGTTGTACCACGCGTGCCCGATCCCGAAACCCACCGCCGCCACCAGCACCCCGATGGCCACGAGCTGCGCCGTCTGGAACGACTCCGCCGCCGCCTTGTTCGCCAGCGAGAAGAAGCCGTTGGCGTCCCTCAGCGACTCCACGATCGTGAAGCTGCCGATGTTCGTCGTCAGCGCCAGGCTCTCCACCGCCAGCAACAAGAACCCCATCAGCTCATCCCCGTTCTGGATCTGACCGAGCGGCGGCAGAAACACCATCCAGAACCGGTTCTGCACCACCTCCCGCTCGATGTAGATCACCCCGAACGAGCCGTCGGGCCCGCCGTTGGGATCCTTCGGCGTCAGCTCGGGGTGCTCGGTCCGCACCCGCTCCAGCAGCGCGATCGCCTCCGGCGGCGTGATCCCGTCCAGGAACTGGAACCGCGGATCGAGCTTCAGCAGCGCAACGAAGGCCTCATAGGCCTGGTCCGTGTCCGGCTGCGGTCGGAGCACACACGCCAGGCCGAACAACCGGTACAGATCCACCCGCGCCGCCAGCTCCACATCCTCCAGAGGCGACTGCACCACCGGCAGGAGCTCGACCACGATCCCGTCGTAGTCCCCGAGGATGTACAGGTCCCGCGCCGTGTCGATCCGCGCGTCCACCTCCGCGGCGGTGAGCGGCCCCGCCTCGACCCCCTCCCCGCCCGCAGCCGGACCCGGTCCGGTCTCGACGTCACCGTCGATCGGCTGGGCCTGCACGAGCGTCGTCGTCGCCAGGACGAGGCACACGACCCCCATCGCCAGCGCGGTGGTCGCGAGGCCGGTCGGGCTTGGGGGATGCCTGGGGCGGGCGTGCACGCCTCTCCTCCTGGTGGGCCATCGTCGGTTCGGGCCGCGAGAGCGAGGTCGACCGTCGGCGGCGCGTGGTGTGGCGAGGCACCATACCACCATTGCGGCCTGAAAAGAACGCGTTGGAGGTTGTCGGTGGAGGCAATCGCGCGCCGCTCCCGCGGCTGCGGCCGAGCCCCGGCACGCTTCTCAGTTGCGGAAGAACGCCGGCAGGTTGGAGGTCTCACCCGCCGTCAGATCCACGCTGGGGTGGTTGATCGGGACGCCGCTGCGGGCGCCGCGGATGATGGTCACCTTGACACGCCGTACGGGGTTCTGGGGGTCGTCGATGCGGACGGGCAGGGGGGTGTTGACCGTGCCCTTGCCGATCTGGGCGTTGGAGCCGGGATCGAAGACCAGGACGAGGGCGCCGGGGTCGTTCGACTTGACCAGCAGGAGCGCGGGCTTCCACTTGAGCTGGATCGAGGACTTGAACTCGGTCTGCCCATCGAGCCTGAACTTGCGCGTGGTGGGCAGACAGCGGTCGTGCTCGGCGGTGATGTTAAGGAACTTCATGGTGGTGGGCACCTCGACGAGCACGCCTGCGGCGAGCGCCTTGCGGTCGTAGGGGCGGCCCGCCACGGTGACGTTGGCGTTGGGGGGAAAGAGGCCGAGGGTGAGCTTGACCGTGCGGGTGGTCGGAGCCTTGACGCCGGCGTCGGGGGGGCCGCCCGTGGACTCGGCCACACCCGCATCGAGCTCGGGGATGGCGTCGGCGTCGGTGTGACGACTGGCGTTGTTGGTCACCGGTCGTTCGCTGGGGGGCGCGGCGCGTGCGGGCACGGCGGTGGCGCGTGCCCGCGCGGTCTCGACCGTGTTCAGGCCGGCCTGCTGTCCGGCGCGGGCGCTGTGGGCGGTGTGCGCCGCGGCCTCAGCGGGGGGGATGGCGGTGGCCACCAGGCCCAGGGCTTGATCGAACGCCACGGTGGGATCGACGGTCGGCGCCTCGACCGCCGGGAGGGCGGCGAGCGCGTCGGGGTCTGGCGCATCGTCCATGACGAGGTCGCTGATGGCGACGACGGTGATGGTCGCCAGCAGGAGGACGGCCAGGGCGCCGACGTAGACGAACAGCTTGCGGCGCTGGTCGATGCGGCGGATCAGCTTCAGGACGCGCTCGTGCTCGGGCTCGACGGCCAGGACGCGGTTGAAGTACTCGAGGGCGGCCGCGACGCGCCGCTCCTTGAGGGCGGTCGCGCCGCGCTCCTCGAGCACGGCGAGCAGGCGCGGCTTCAGGGCGTCCTGATAGGTGTCGGGGTCGCTGAAGTATCCGGCGAGCTCGGCGTCGACGTCGCCGAGGCCGACGTCGTCGAGGTGGGCCTGAAGGTCCTCACGGAGCTCGGTGACGGAGGCATAGCGGTCGTCGGGCCGGCGGGCGAGGCAGGTGTCGATGATGCGGCTGAGGCGTCGGCCCACCCTGGGGTTGAGCAGCTCCGCGTCGAGGTAGTCCCCTTCGAGGATGGCCTTGAGGACCAGCGGGGCGTTCTTGCCCATGAACGGCAGCTCGCCGGTGGCGGCGAAGTACAGCACGGTGCCGAGGCTGAAGATGTCGGCCCGGAAGTCCAGGGTGTCGCCCTCGATCATCTCGGGGCACATGTGGGCGGGGGAGCCGAGCAGGGCGCCCGTGACGGTCATCGCCTGGGCGTCGACCATCTGCGCGATGCCAAAGTCGGTGAGCTTGACGACCCCATCGCGCCCGATCATGACGTTTTCGGGCTTGATGTCTCTGTGAATGATGCCAAATTCGTGGGCATGCTTGAGCGCGTCGCACAGCGAGATGCCGATCATGGCGGCGACCTCAGGGTGCTTGAGGGGGCGTCGGTCGAGGGCCTCGCGGAGCGTGCAGCCGTCGAGGAACTCCATCACGATGTAGGAGCGCTCGGCCCCGGTCTCGGAGAAGTCAAAGACCTGCATGATGTTGGGGTGCGAGAGCTTGGCGATGGCGCGCGCCTCCCGCTGGAATCGCCGACGGGACTCCTCGCGGTTGGAGAGGTGGGGGTGCAACACCTTGATCGCCACGGGTCGGTCCAGGACGGTGTCCAGTCCCCGGTACACGACGCTCATGCCACCCTGGCCCACCTCTTCCTTGATCACATATCGACCGAGCTTCTCTCCGATCATGCTCGAGGTCCGAAGGAGGTGCCCGCTGGTCAGGATCTGCCTCAGGTGGTGTTCGACTCATCCGCGCATGGAACAGCGCGCGAGGGTCTGGTGTTCCGGGCCGCTCACGAGACGAACGTAGTCAGCCACAAAACGAACGCTTGGTGCTCGGGATAGTACGACGGGCCATGTCGCGCTGCAACCAGCCGCCGCATTCAGCGCCCGGCCGCCGGTCGTCGTGGTGGACGTGACGGCCGCAGTGGTGTAAGAACCTCTCGGCGAGCCGTGGCGGCCGGGCAGGGCGCCCGTGAGGCCGCGCTCGGGGTCCCGTGGAAGCCTTCCGGGTGTGGACGCGTGCGGTGAAGTCCTTTTGTTTTGACAGCTTTCTCCTGGTCACCCTCCTGGTCCTGGCCAGCGGCGTGCTCTATGTGGTGCGCTCGCAGACGGGCTCCACGCTTGGCATCGACATCGGCGCCGAGGGCTACGTCGTCGGCACGGGCGATGAGCACCGCGCGTTGGGCGGCAACCGCGAGGTGATCGAGGTCGGCGACCGGATGGTCACCCTGGCCGGTCGCCCGGTGACCTCACTGGCGGAGGTCGGCGACGTCCTGCGCTCCCTCGACGTGGCCGACGCCACCGGGGAGCTGACCGTGCCGGTGACGCTGGAGCGTCGCGGCTATCGGTTCGGGGAGTCGCTGAACTACCGGGAGGTCCAGGAGCGGGGGTTCCCGAGCAGCATCGAGGTCGGCGATCGCGTCGTGGGCTACGATGACCATGAAGTGCGCGGCGACATCGACCGCTCCACCATCCTGGCCATCCTCGCCAACCGGCACGCGCAGCGCGTGACCTTCTATTTCGAGCGCCCCGAGCACCATTACAGCGTGGAGCTGCCGCTGCAGCCGACGCCTTTCCCGGCGTGGCCGGTGATGTTGTTCTCGATCGCGTTGGTCGTCAGCGGGGCGATCGCGTGGCGGGCGCGGTCCACGCGGGCGCGCTCCGGTCCGCCGCCCGGCCACTGGCTCGGGCTCGCCGTCTCGACGCTCGCGGCACCCTGGGTGCTGGTGCTGCTGTGGGACCCGGCGGCGCAGCTCCAGGACCCGCTCTTGCTGCTGCCTGCGCTGCTGTCACTGGCGCTGTACCGGCCGGTCTCGCTCGATCTGCATCGGCGTTTGTTCGGCGGCACCGACAAGCCCCTGCTGACCCTGGCCGTGCTGTTGCCGGGCCTCGTGGTGGCCTTTGTCGGTATGCTGCTGACGATGGAGCTCGGCACGGCGATGCTCGGCGGGCCGGTGAGCGTCGGCAAGGAGCTCGACGTGATCGGGCTGATCCGCGCGGCGTGCGGGATGATGGCGATCTATCACACCCTGGACCTGGTGCTGTGGTTCCGACACAGCGCGCGGTTGAGGCAGAACGTGACCTCGGCGCTGCTGGCGCCCCAGCTCGGCCTGATCGTCTCCTCGCTCGCGCTCCTGTCCGCGCTCCTGTTCTGGATCAACGATCCGGGTCCCTTCGTGGCAGCGGGCTTCGTCTTCCACGCGGCGGGGCTCGTGCTGGTGCAGTGGCTGGGCGACGCGGCGTTGATCGTGTTGCCGCCGCTCGAGGTCAACCTCGTCGAGCGTCCCACCTCGCTCAACCCGAACGAGGCCAGCGCCGCGCTCTGCGACTTCCTGCTGCAGGACGCCGCCGCTCTCGGCCTGCATGGTCCGGAGCTGGTGGTCGTCCGGGGCCGGTTCGCGGTGGTGATGGCCTGCCGGAAGGTGGAGTCGGACGAGGCCACCGATGACGAGGTCGCCGAAGCCGGGGTGTCCCTGTCGGTGGCGCGCGCTTCGGAGCCCGTGCGGGCGGGCGTGGGGCTGCTGCGAGACGAGTCGGTGACCTTGCCGCTGGCCCAGGGGCACCCCACCGGGCGGGAGGAGCACTCCGGCGAGGTGTTGGGACCGGTCGAGGTGGTCAAGTCGGTGGTGGACAGCCTGGGGGTGAGCACGGCGTTCTGCATCCTGGATGATGCCGACTGCCGCGACGAGCTGTCCCACCTCGAGCGCAACGATATGTTCTACGCCTACATCGTCGACTACGGCGCGCCGAACCACGCCTTGCAGTGGTCGGAGATCGAGCGCCTGCGTGCGCGGTTCGTCGACCTCTGGCCCGGCGCTCGGCAGCTCATCCTGGAGACGCTGCTGCGTGAGGAGATGGAGGGGCGACCGTCGTCGTCGCCGCCTCGGGTCAAGATCGAGCGCACGGTGGAGCGCGTCGAGACGGTGCGCGTCCAGGAGCCTGCCGACTACCGGTTTCTGCGCCGCGACATCGCGGTGGCCTACCCGATCGACGAGCCCGACCTGCTCGAGGAGCCGCTGCTCGAGCAGCTCGAGGAGATGGCCCACGACGACGCGCCCGTGGTGATGGTCGGTCCGGTCGGCATCGGTAAGGAGTTCGTCGCGCGCAAGCTGCACGCCCTGAGCGCGCTGGCCCGCGGCCCGTTCGTCAAGTTCCCGGTCTCCATGAGCGCCCCGGCGGTCCGGGAGGTCGAGCTGTTCGGCGACGACGTCGATCCGGGCCATCTGCGCGCCTCCCAGGGCGGCGTGCTCTACATCGACGACGCGCTCGAGCTCGGTGGCGCCCTCCTCGATCGCCTGCTCGGCGAGATCGGGCAGCTGGAGCACCGCGTCTGGTTGATCCTCGGGGTGCGCAGCCCGCTCGGTGCTGACCTCGAGCCGTGGATTCAAGGCCTCGATGGGAGCCTGGGCCAGATCTGCCGGGGCTTCCTCGCCCATCGCGTCATCCGGCTGCGCCCGCTGGTCGAGCGACCCGAGCTGGTCGAGGCGCTGACGTGGCACTTCCTCGTCTCCGAGGCCATGCAGCAGAACAAGGTCATCGCCCGCATCGCCGACGACGTGATGGAGCTGCTCTGCGCTCGCGACTGGCCCGCCGGTGTGCCTGAGCTGCGCTTCGCGATCGCCCGCGCCGTGATCCGCTGCCAGGGCGACGAGCTCAAGCTCGCCCACTTTGAATCGGAGCTCTCCCTCGTGGCCGCCCCGGCGTCGGCTCCTGCCGCTCCCGCCCCTGGCCTCCGCGCCGAGATCGCCGAGGCCTCCGACCTGCGCGCGCTGCTGGACCGGGTGCAGGGGCTGATCTACGAGGAGGCCCTCGGTCGCGAGTCTGGCAACAAGACCGCGGCCGCCCGCCAGCTGGGGGTCAAGCGGTCCGCGTTCAACCGCACCGTCAAGCCGGATTAGAAGCCATTCGGAAAATAGATGCCGATGGATCCGACGTAGATTCTGTCTCCAGGTGGCGTCTGATGTGAGGGAGTGGGCCCAGAGGCCCATGACCGAGCAGAAGACACACCTGGGGACAGAGGATACGAGGAAACGAGGCATATATTTTTCGAACGGCTTCTTAGCCTCGGACACGCCTGATCGGATGACCGTCGCGTGGTCCTCTGCGGAGCTGGCCCTACGGTCGTGGCAGGATCCGCTCGAGGTAGGAGCGGTTGCGCGAGTTGAACACGGGCGGCGCGGCACCTTCGAGCTCCGCGCGCTCCTCGAAGGTGCGGTTGCCGCCGGCGTCCATGATCGAGCCCGGCTCGTCGAAGTCGTTGTGGAATCGGTTTCCGGGACCGAACTCGTCCTCGGGGAAGTAGGCCAGCCCGAGCGAGTGTCCGATCTCGTGGGTGATGGTGTTGCCGATCACGCTCCCGAACGCGTGCACCGCCAGGTCGATCTGCTCGGCGCGCGCGCCCGAAGGCCCCTCCGCGGCGTCGATCACCGTCCCGCCGAGCGCCGGCATGAACGGCGCGAAGATCTCGTCGAACTTCGCCGAGGCGACCTCGCTGGTGCCCTCCAGCGTGGGGCTGAACGTGCGGAAGGACTCGATGAACACCCCGCCAAAGACGTAGTAGCCCAGCTCGCCCGACTCCGCGTTGGTGCCGCCGATCCAGTCGTTGAGCCGCAGGTTGCCCGTGTCCTTGCCCGCCGTGTTGTCCAGCCCGAACAGGCCCGCGTTGTTTGGATCCGGGCCGCCCACCTCGATCAGCGAGAACTCGACGAAGTCGTCCGGCTCCTCCGTCACGAAGTCCACGAAGAAGTCGTGGTAGTCCCGCCGCACCACGTCGAGGATGCGCGTGCGGATGTCGGTCTCGGCGTTGCGAAGCCCGTAGGTGTCGAGTGAGGTCGAGAAGCCCGGCAGGAAGCGGATGTAGACGACCTGGTGCGTCGGCGTGATGGTGAACCGCCCGGTCCACGGCAGCCCGTGGCTCGTCGTCGCGCCGTCCACCAACACGGGGGTCACGGTGCCCTCGAAGGTGCCAGGCATCGCCGTCAGACCGGTCAGCCGCAGCCCGCCGCCCGTCTCGCGCGTCTCGGTGCGCAGCACGATCCGCGCCTCCGTGAACGAGGGCACCTGCTCGGGGGCGATCCGCACGACGTCGTCGCCGTGCACGTCGAACTCGCTTCCGTCGTTCAGATAGAAGGTCCCATCGAACTCGAAGTACATGCTCTGCCCGCGCTCGGTGTCCGGCTCGATGAACCCACGACCCAGCACCGTCGCGATCTCCCCGCGGCTCGCCGCAGCCTCCACGAAGCCGTCCATCTCCGACTGCCGCAGCGTCACCTGGATCCCGGAGGCCGAGCCGCGGGTCTCGGTCCCGCCGCTGTGCACGTTGACGGGCGTCACCGTCCCCTCGAACGCGCCCGGACGCACCCCGAACACGTAGGCCAGCCAGCGCACCTGCGCATCCCTGCGCCCCTCGGGGCCGATCTCCACCGGGATCCGCTCGGTGACCGCGCGCGCGGCGCCGCCGTCCGGCGTGAAGTCCCCGTCCACCTCCAGCCACGTCTGCCCTTCGCCGTCCCGCAGCACGCCGTCGCCGTCCATGGGCGTCAGCTCGTTCAGGAAGATCTCGACGGAGGCCGGCGCCGACAGGCTCGGCGTCAGCGCGGACACGAAGGTGAGGCGGAGCCCGTCCTGGCGGCCTTCCCCGCGCAACGAGCCCCCGACGTCCTCGACCGTGACGGCGAGGTCCCCGTCGAAGGTCGCGTCGCCGCCAAGGCCGAGCGTCGACGCGAGGTCGGCCCACGGCACCGCCAAGGCGAGCTGTCCGTCCCGATCGGTGAACTGCGCCAACACGAACGTATCCACGGCCCGGCCGTCGACCGTGCCCGCGAAGCTCAGGGCCACGCTCTGGGGCACCAGCAGCTCGGTGCCGGTCAGGTCAACCAGCAGGGAGCCACCGTCGACCACCACGTCGTCGACCACGGCGACCGTGATCGGCAGGACTTGCACGCCAGAGCCTGGCGCGGGCTTGTCGGTCTCGTCGCCGCAGGCCACCAGGCCCAGCGTCGCAGCCAGGAGGAGCGCGCCGAGCGCCCGACACATGTGTCGTTGATTCATCAGGGGTCAACCAGGCAAGCCAGCCCGCGCTCAACGCGCTCGACGGCGGCCGGTCCGGAGGGGGCAGCGCGGCCTCGACCGCTCACTGGACCTCCACATCCGCAGGAGCCACCGCGCGTCACGACGACCACGGGCCTGGCACATCGACAGATCGCCGACCGAAGCCGACATCGGCCGATTGCACCAGAACGCCGCCCGATTGTCCAGCCGCCACCACGCGCCTCGATGGGCGGCGGACGCTTGTCCACATCTCGTCGGGTGTCGTGACGGCAGGGATCATCCTGAGCTTGGGTTTCGCCATTGAACCCGGGCCTGGATCTCGTGGAGTCGGCGTGGTGTGGGCGGGGTGGGTGGCTTTCAGCATGAGCCGATGGATACGGCCCTTGCAGAAAGTCGGTCACGCCATGACCTGATCACCCGTTCATGGCCGAAGAGTTCTTCGAACCGAGAGTGAATGGCATCGTTCGTGCTCGCCAGTTCGTGGTGGATTTGTTGGGTTCGCGCTCGTCCGTTCGTGGTGGATTCGTTGGGTTCGCGCTCGTGCGTTCGTGGTGGATTCGTTGGGTTCGCGCTCGTCCATTCGTGGTGGATTCGTTGGGTTCGCGCTCGTCCGTTCGTGGTGGATTCGTTGGGTTCGCGCTCGTCCGACCCGGGGCTAGCTCGCTGCGCTCGCATCGCCCCGGGCTACACAAGGAGCGCCCCTCCGGGGCTCG
>Ga0100377_1000864_pt1 | contig 26217 bp, 15 predicted proteins | sample CryGeymeta201501_FD_83664 | JGI IMG/M metagenome (GOLD analysis project Ga0100377, IMG submission 83664) | Groundwater microbial communities from Crystal Geyser aquifers in Utah, USA - Crystal Geyser metaG 2015-01 | ecosystem: Environmental > Aquatic > Deep subsurface > Groundwater | place: USA...
TGAGCCCGCAGTGCAGGGAGCTCCCTGAGCGCCAGCTCGGGGAGGGCCCTGCGTCGCGGGCTCAACACGCCCCAGACGAGCGAACTGTAATAGCTCGCAGAAGACCCTGCCTCGCGGGCTCAACCGAGATGCACGACGGTCTAGAAGATACGAGGAAACAAGGCATATATTTTTCGAACGGCTTCTCAAGCACAGCGCCGAGGCCTTCGTCATCATGGCGCTGCTGGAGGCCATCGGGCTGCTGCCGCCGTCGCTGCACCGGTGGATCGTCGACGCGAGCTTCCGCAACCGCGCCACCGCCGTGGTCACCAACCTCCCGGGACCAAGGACCCCCATCACGCTCGGCGGCCACACCGTCAGCGACCTGATGTTCTGGGTCCCCCAGTCCGCCGGCATCGGGCTCGGCCTGAGCATCATCACCTACGGCGGTCACGGCCGCATCGGCGTCATCGCCGACACCGCCCGCGTCGCCCACGCCCGACCGCTCGCCGAGGCCGTCGACGCCGAGCTCCGCGCCCTCGGGCTCGGCTGATCACGCGCGTTTCGCCCACCATCCACATCGTGTACACTGCCGCCGACCCGCACGACGGACGCGCGGCCTCCACCCACAGCCCCTCCATGATCGATATCGGCAAGATTCAACGGCTCCAGGTCATCGACCGGGTCGACTTCGGCTTGTACCTCAACGCTGGCGACGAGGGACGCATCCTGCTCCCCAACCGCGACGTGCCCCCCGACTGCAAGGTCGGCCAGTGGCTCGACGTCTTCGTCTACCTCGACTCCGAAGACCGCATCATCGCCACCACCGCCACGCCCCCCATCCAGGTCGGCCAGTGCGCCTGGCTCGAGGTCGTCCAGATCAACGACATCGGCGCCTTCGTGGACTGGGGGCTCCCCAAGAACCTCTTTGTCCCCTACGCCGAGCAGCGCTGGCGGATGCACGTCGGCCGCTCCTACGTCGTGGCCGCCTTCGTCGACAACACGGGCCGGATCGCCGCCTCCACCAAGCTGCGACGCCACCTCGGCGAGCCGCCGAGCGCGTGGGAGGTCGGCCAGGAGGTGGACCTGCTCGTCGCCTCGCACACCGACCTCGGCTACGAAGTCGTCGTCGAGGACACCTGCCTCGGCCTCATCTTCGACGGCGACGCCCTCAAGCCCCTGCGCCTCGGCCAGCGCCTGCGCGGCTACATCAAGACCATCCGCCCTGACGGCAAGATCGACCTCGCGCTGCAGCGCCACGACAAGGCCGCCAAGCGCGAGCTCGCCGACGAGATCCTCCAGCGCCTCAAGGACCAGGGCGGCTCGCTCGACCTCACCGACAAGAGCACGCCCGAGGCCGTCTACGCGGCCTTCGGCGTCAGCAAGAAGGTCTACAAGAAGGCCCTCGGCGGCCTGTTCAAGCTGAAGAAGATCGTCATCGAGCCGGACCGGATCCGGCTGCCCTGAGCTGCCCGTGGCCTCGGGAGCCGGACCCTCGCCCCGCCTACCACCCCGGCGGCAGCCACGTCGGCCTCCCCCAGCTCTGGATCGTCTGCCGCGCCTCGGCGCTCATCGGGTACTCCCAGTGGTCGAAGAAGGCCGTCAGGTCCCGGTCCACCACCTGGCTGAACCGGAGCGCGAAGCCGTCCATGAAACCGCCGAACTCGGCGCGCGGGTACGCCTCGTCGTAGTAGCTGGCGAAGACCTCCCGCATCCGATCCCATCCGAACTCGAAGATCAGCTGCCGGTACAGATCGAGCTTGCCGAACAGGTCGGCCGTCCCCCACCGCGCGTCCCGCAGCGCCGCGTGATCGATCGTCCCCTCGCCGCGCCCCCGCGTCTCGAAGTTGCCGCCGCCGTAGATGTACCCGTTGAGCGTGTACATCGTGAACAGGTTGACCGCGACCTCGGTGATGTCGCCGCCGATCCAGTCCGACGTCTGGAACTGGTGTCCCAGCTCATGCCCGAACAGCCACCAGTCCTCATCGCCCGTCTGCGTCCGCAGCGCCCACCCCACCGACAAGAGCGGGAAGTTGATCCGCGACGCCGTGGCGTTGGCGTACCCCCACCCGACCTGCGGATCGAACAGCCAGTGCGACGTAAACGGCCGCGGCGCCGGCTCCTGGCTCAGCTCGAAGTGCTTGTCCCAGAACGCCGCCCAGAACGCCAGCACCGCCTCGATATCGGTCACCTGCGCCGCTTCCGCGCTCGGCACCACCATCCGAACACGGCCGGGAGTCTGGAAGATCGCCTGCGGCGCTCCCGCCGCCAACGTCGCCTGGAAATCCTCCAACGAGGTCACCCCCGCGGTATACACCGCCATCGGCACCCCGCCTGAGATCTGCACCCGGCCGCCCGTCCCGGCCATCCCCTCCGGCACCTCCAGCGCGAGCGCCCCGCCGAGCCCCGAGCCGACGACGACCTCGGTGCCCGTCACCTCGACCTCGCTGTACAGCAGCGGCGCGCGCCTCCACTGCGTGACGTCCTCGATCGTGCCGAGATCGTCGTGCAGGTCCCCCACCCGGACCCGAACCCCCACCCCGATCAGCTCCGACGAGAACGTCAGCCGCACCACCTCGCCCGGCGGCGCATAGAACCCGAGCGGCTGCGTGCGGACCCAACGCGCGTCCACCTCCGCCGAGCCGTCGAGCCGGGTCGCCCCCGCGGCGAGCGCGCCCGGAAAGGTCGAAGCCCACGGATGGGGGCCGGGCCACGCCTGGCCCCGCAGCCCCACCCCCACCTGCGCCGACAGCCGAGCCGCCGGGTTCGCCGCGGACACCGGCAGCGCCGGGGTCTCCAGGCTCAAGCGCCGCAGCCCCCGCTCCACCTCCTCCGACCGGCCCGCGTCCGCGGCAGCCTGGAACAAAGGCCCCACCCGTGGCAGCGCGGCCTCATCCACCGCGGCGCCCGTGACGTACGCGCACCACAGCGCGACCGGCGACGACCACGCGTCGAACGTCAACGACGCCCCCCGCAGATCCCGCACGCTCGTCCGCGCCCACATGATCCCCGCCTCTGCCAGGATGGCGTCCCCCGGGAACGCCGGCCCCTGGTCGGACAGCCACCAGCTCCAGTGCAGCGCCGAGCCGGCGATGATCAGCCCGCCGCCCGCCCGCACGAACGCCTGGATCGCGGCGAGGTCCGTGTCGGCCACGTGCAGCGTGCCCCACTCGTTCACCTGGACCACCAACACGTCCATGCCGACCAGCGCCGTCGCGCTCCAGTCCCGGATCTCCCGCAGCCCGGCGCGCTCGACGATCGGCGTCACGGTGACCTCGTCCCCCGTGCCCTCCTGCAGCGCCGCGGCCACCGCGTCGTTGTCGGCCAGCACCCGCAGCGGCCGCCCGTCGACCGCCGAGGTCCACCGCGCCGCGTTCCGCACCAGCTGCGGCACCCCCGACCCCGGCTTCAGCAGCGTCGACCGGTCGCCCGAGCTCAAGAAGTCCTGCCCCGAGAAGGCCACCACGCGGCCGGCGCCCAGCCGGGTCGCCGCACCATGCACCCCGACAGGACCGACCAGCAGCGGGAACGCGTCGCCCGACAAGGACAGCTCGATCAGCCCGTTCGTATCCTCCCCCAGCTCCTCGGCCGCCGGCACCGTCGCCACACCCGCGCTGAGCGCATCGAACGCCGCGCGCTGCTCCGTCGCCCGCGCCGCCAGCCCTTCGGCGTCGTCGCACGGCGACTGCGGGCATGCATCGCCCTCACAGCCGCCACCCACGCACGTCCCCGTGGTCGGGTCACACACCGCGCCGCCCACGCACTCGACGCCCGCGCACAGGTCCGGTGCGACGCACTGGTCGTCCACGCACGACGCGCCGCCCTCGCAGTCCGCGTCGTCCCGACAACCCGCCACGCACTGCCCGGCCTCGCAGATCTCGCGTGCGGCGCAGTCACCGTCCAGGTCGCACCCGGCGCCGTTGTTGGTCTGACCGTTGTTCGTCTGGCCGTTGTTCGTCTGGCCGTTGTTCGTCTGGCCGTTGTTCGTCTGGCCGTTGTTCGTCTGGCCGTTGTTCAGGAAGCCGTTGTTGGTCGCGCTGCCGCCTGGTCGGTTGGTGTCTTCACACCCGACGACCGCGGCGGCGGTGAGCGCGGCGAGCGCCACGATGAGGGGGAGGAAGGGCCTGCGAATCATCGGTTCTCCTCGGTGATGGGTCGTGCCACGATGGACAGGTCCCAACGAGCGTACCGACGGCCGTCGACGGGCACAAGTCGCGATGGGGTCACGCCGGGAACCGGTCCTGTTCGAGTGGGGCGATGGGAGCTCGGCGTCGATGGCCGTTGGGGCGCTCCCTCCGCGCCATCACCGAGCCGTCACCACACCGCCCAGACCACGCCGACGACCAGGAGCGCCAGGAAGGCGACGAGCGCCAGCACGAACAGCATACAGCCCGCGTCGGTCCCGTCCGAGCTTCGGTACGTGGCGAGGTCCGGGGCGGCCGGGAGCGGCCTCCCCTGCCCATCGAGGTCGGGGCGCAGGTGCGCGCCGGCGAGCGGGTAGCCGGTGGTGCAGAGGCGACTGGCGCGGTCGCGCACGTGGCTCGCCTCGTCGTGGCGCCCAAAGCGATCCAACAAGATCGCCACCTCACGGCTGATCCGCATGAAGTCCGCATCAAACGCCAGATACTTTCCGTCACTCAGCAGCTCAAAGACTTGATCGCACACCGGCGACAGCTCGGCGAGCGCATCGTCGTCCTCGCCAAGAAACATGGATATCATGCCCATGTTTGAGCCCACCCGCAGCCCGAACATGCGCACCTCTTCTTGCACGACGGGATCGACGCGGTGGGAGATCAACTCGCGGGCGAGGCGGAGCGACTGGAGCGCAGCCGGAAGCGACCGACCCTCGTCTGGCACGAGCTTCGTGCGCGGTGCACCCGAAGGGATGGCCGAACTCGACTGTGCTCCGATCCCTGCGACCTCCTGCCTGGAGAGCGATCGTCCGTAGTAGGTCTCAAGCGAATTTGTCGTAATAAACGATGATTCACCGAACCAATGATCAGCCCTTAATTTGATTTTTCCATCAAGATGTATATCCACACCATTTCGCATCATCGCGTCTTCGGCCACCTCGTTCTCGCGACGCGCCTCGGTGAGCCAGGGGCGCCGATCACCGAGTGGACGCGGGGGTGGCGGCGCGGCGGGCGGCTCCTCGCGCTGCGGCGTGTCCTGCGGCGGCCGCCAGCGGTGGTCCGGCGAGGCACGGCCCTCGATGCGACGCAAGAGCAACACGACCCTGGAGCGCAGGGGCTCAGTGAACCGATCCAGACCGGAGACGAGCTCAACGAGCTGCGCGTCGAGCGGGTGGAGCGGGTGACCGATGTCGGAGAACGCAAGCGACTCCAGCGGCGTGCACACGCCGTCTGGCGTCTCCAGCGCGAAGGCGTCGCTGACGAGCGCATCGCGCACCGGTCCCGTGCTCTCGACGCCGAGCAGCACGCCCTCGGAGACGGTCGAACCCACCAGCTTGAGCAGGAGGGTTCGATCCTCGTCGAACGGCCCCGGGCGCGCCCACAGCGTACAGGTCGCCAGGACACGCGCGCTCTCCAACAGGCTCTCCAGCACCGGGCGGTAGTGGACGAGCAGGGCGACGCAGCGGGCGTCGTCCGGCAGCGCGTCCTCGCGTTGCAGCGCGTCGTGAAGCCCGCACAGCAGCTCGTCCGGCGCGGCCAGCCCAGGCTCGCCGCGCCACACGACGGAGGGCCAGAAGCGCGTGGGGGCCTCCGGGTCGACGAACGCCGCCGTCGCGCGGCCGCTCAACGCGCTGACGACCACATCGAGCGGGAGGACAGGCCGGAGACCCACGAGGTGAGGCGTGATCTCCTCGGCCAACACACGCAGCAGCTGAGCCCAGGCCATCGCGGAGGGCCGGCTCAGCGCCCGGAGCGCGGCTCCGAGCACGGCCTCCGGTGCAAGGGTCAACGACGCCCGGCTCCAGGTGCAGCTCAGGGCCAGATCGAGGATCTGTGCCACCACGGGCAACGTCAGCAGCCGCAGCGTCTGGACGGCGGCGGCGGACAGGCTCCAGAGCTGGAGCTGCGGGGCGCTCCGGGGCTCGTGCCCCAACGCCACCTGCGCGGCGCGCGCGACCGGGAACGGCATCCGCTCCAGCAGCTCGACCGGCATCGGCTCGACCAGGCTCGTCATCGCCCCACCTCTGACCGCGGTCTGTCGGCCCGCCGCGCGACGCACGGCGCTGCGCTGCGACGAATTCGACCACTACGCGTCAAGATACCATCCACACCGTGAGAGCAACAGCCCTGGGTCGGGAGCGGGGCTGGACCCGCCCTGCGCACTCAGATTAACCTCGCCGAAGGCACGCTGCGCGCCGCGCACCTCCTGTGCCCGCCGCGCCGCGCCAACGATGGAGCCAGAATGTGACAGTAAATCTACTTTTCATAAAAACCAGACATCTATGGGCGGCCGTTGTCCTCTTGATCCTCGTCATCACTGCTGTGGGATGCGGCGAGGATGTGCGGAGCGGCGCGGTGAAGACGAGTATGGCCGCGGACGCGGGGCAGGATACGGACGGGAGCGGAGGCGACAGCGGAGAGGACGGCGGAGGCGGGAGCGACACGGCCGACGATGACACCGGCGGCTGCACCCCCGTCGAGGAGGTCTGCGACGGCCTCGACAACGACTGCGACGGCGCGGTGGACGAGGGGGTGGAGCGCGCGTGCGGGGTGGCCGTCGGCGCGTGCGTGGAGGGGGTGGAGCGGTGTGAGGCCGGGCAGTGGGGGGCGTGTGACGCGCCGGTCCTGCCCGGCGCGCAGCCCGAGCGGTGCGACGGCCTCGACAACGACTGCGACGGCGACACGGACGAGGGCTGCGCCTGCCTCGACGGCGCAGAGCGCACCTGCATGGTCGGGCTGTGCGACGGGGGCGAGCGCTGCATGGACGGGGCCTGGAGCGGCTGCGTCGCGACGGTGGCGCCGCTGCCCGAGGAGGTCTGCGACGGCCAGGACAGCGACTGCGACGGGGAGATCGACGAGGGCTGCGCCTGCCAGCTGGACGCGTGGCAAGATTGCCTCGTGGGCGGCTGCGCCGGGATGCAGCCCTGCGTCGCCGGGCAGTGGGGCGCGTGCGGGCCGGTCGCGCCGCCCTCCGAGGAGGTGTGCAACGGCGAGGACGACGACTGCGACGGGGAGGTGGACGAGGCGCTGACCCGGGTGTGCGGGACGGCAGAGGGCGTCTGCGAGGAGGGCGAGCAGACCTGCCTCGACGGCGCCTGGGGCGAGTGCCAGGGCGACGTCCCGCCCGCGCTGGAGGTCTGCGATGGTCGCGACGTGGACTGCAACGGCGCGATCGACGACGTGGCCGCAGGCCTCGGGGCGGTCACGCTCGCCGCTCCGGGGCTCGGCTCCGACCGACAGCACATCGCCTGGGTCGACGCGCAGACGGCGGTCACCGTGTCCACCCGGGACTTCCAGGTCTACGCGCACACCGTCGACGTGCTGACCGGGGAGCTCATCGCCACCTCGCCTGCGCTGACCGAGCGCGGCCAGGGGGCGGTCTGGGGCGTGGCGGCCTCCGCGGGGATCGTAGGCATCCTGCACGTCTGGAACGACTCCAGCACCGGCGACCAGCACTGGCGCGTCATCCAGATCAACCGCGAGGCGCAGCCCCTGACCAGCACCGAGATCGTGGTCGCCCAGCGCGCCGACGCCGGCGGCAGCCTCACCGCGCAGGGGCCCCACTTCGTCGCGGCGGTGACCGACCGGCTGGACAGCGGCACCGAGAACGAGGCCCATCTGGTGTGGGTGCGTTGGGGCTCGGGCTCGATCGCAGGTCACCATCGCCTCCCGCCCTACGACCACGTCGAGGTCTACGGGGAGCCGGCGGCGGTCCTGGGCCGCGGTGAGGTCCAGAGCGGCTCCAACCACCTCCCGAGCTCCTTTGAGGCCGCGACCCCCGACGTCACGCCCTCGCTGGTGGCCAACCCCGCCGCCGACAACGCCGCCTGCACGACCGCGCTGCCCATCCCCGAGGGCTTCGCCTTCCTGTTCGGCTCGGTCGGCTTCGACCGCGCCGCGAACGCCTACCGCGCCACGCTCCGCTTCCAGGTCGCGGATCTCCAGGGCCGCCAGCTGAGCCCGCCGCGCACCGTCGCGAGCACGCTGGTGGCCGGACTCTATGCGTGCGGCGACCCCCTGATCCTCAGTCCGCTCCCCGACGGCGCCCTCCTGGCCGCCTGGAACCCCTCGCCGGCGTACCTGGCCCGGCTGAGCCCGCAGGGCGATCCGCTCGCCTCGGCGTCCGGGTGGCTGGAGCCCCAGCAAGAGCTGGTGACGGCCCGCGCCCTGCCCGCCGGGCAGGTCGAGGCGATGCTCTACGACACGGACGCCAGCCGGTTCGCCTTCGGGCGCGGCTTCCCGCTGGCCTGTGAGGCGGTGCCCTGGGAGCCCCTGGAGGCCGGCGCCCCCTGCGACCCGACCGGCCCCGAGCTGTGCCCGCGCGGCGCGTGGTGCAGCGAAGGCGCGGCGCGCTGCGTCGTCGCGGAGGCCCCGGTGATCACCGAGGTGCTCATCGCCTCCCGCCCCGCCACCAACCAGGTCATCCTGCGCGTGAACGGCCAGCACGCCCCGCAGGGCCTCGTCCAGTTCGAGGTCACGCGCCTCGACGCCGCGCAGCACGCCCAGCTCACGACGACCTCGCGCGTCAACGCGTTCGGGACGCCCATCCAGGTGGATTACACCGACCCGGCGTTCACCGCCACGCCCATCCAGATCGCCTACCCCGACGACACCGTGGCGCTGTCGGTGGTCGCGGTGGACGCGCTCGGCTACGTCAGCGCGCCCGCAGTGGTGTCGGTGGTGCCGTAGCGGTCCTCACGGCACCACCTGCGCCCCGCCGGGCTCAGGTGGGCTGGAGCCAACCTGGCCGTGTGTCTGAAGGCAACGACAGGAGGGTGTCCTTGAGGTGCTCCATCCCCACTTCGGCGGTTCGGGCACGCAGGAGCGATTGCTCCTGACGCGACAGCAGGCGCCCCAATCGCCCCTCAAGCAAGCGGCAGAGATCAAACAGCTGCCGGTCAATGACGAGCTGCAGACAGAACGCCTCCGCCATGTCCCACCGATCGCCGCGGGCGATCTCCTCCCGCAGCGCCGACGCCTCCTCCTCGCTCAAGGGCCGCCCTGACTGAACCTCCCGCTGCCTGCGCAGCAGATCGAACACCGCATCCACGCGCAGCCCCCCGACGAACCGCGCCACAGACGCCTCTGCGTCTGTCTGCGCGAGTTGTGCATGCAGCAACGCAGCTTCGTCCTCCGTCAGCGGGCGCCTCAGCCGCAGCTCGCGCTGGCGCTGCACGACCCCGGCGGCTCCCTCCTCGCGAAGCTGTCTGACAAACCCACGGGTCACGAGATCCAGGTCGAACTCCTCCAGATCATCCTGCAACCCCGACGTCTCGGCCTCGGTCAACGTGCGCCCGAGCCGGACTTCAAGGTGGCGGGCAAGCGCCGCCTCCATCGCGCCTGTGCGAAGGCCGCGTGTGAACCGGTCAAACACGTCGTCGATATCCGCTGTGTCGTAGAGATCATCGACCGCCATACCAGCCCCTGGTGTTCTGACCACGCAGCACCTCTCGCGCGGGACCGCGTCGCTCGCCTCCCACACGCCCGAACCTGTTCAACGACCGCGCTTCCGAGGCTCCGGCAAGGCGACGAGGAAATGCTCCACCACGAGCCCGGGGCGCGCCCCTCCCTTCGCCGCAAATCCCACGACGAAGTCCGATGGCGGGATCGGCAGCTCCTCGACCGAGGTAGCGCCAGCGAGGCACTTCTCCTTATAGCAGGCCGGCCAGTTGTTCACCTTCCCGGCAAACACCATGACCGTCGCCCATGCCACTGCGTCGTCGGCGTCGTAGCTGCAGACTTGATCGTGAATCGCCGTGAAGTCGTTTCGCGGCCAGATCTTCACCTCGATGAGCGCGTGGCCGCCAAAGTTACGGTGCCGCAGCTTCAGGTCCGCGAATCCTGCCCCCTGCAACGGCTCACGCTCGATCCACTCCCACCCCCGGGCAAGCAGGGTGATCCCGAGCAACGCCGAGAACACGCTCTCCGGGACGACTACCGATGCTCCCTTGACTTTCTTCTTGACCGTGACATTAGATGCATCCACAGCTCTCTCATCAACAGGACGAAAAAAGTCCCGACCCCAACGATGAAGCTGAGCTAACGCCCAGACGATATCGCCGCGAAGCAGCTCACTCAAGCTCACCGCGACCGCCCCCCGTTCCTCGCCGCTGCGCATGGCAAGTATCGATGAGACAACCTCAATGTCGACAGGATACTGCGGCTCATGAGGCGAGTGGATGCGACATGCTCCCGCACCGCAGAGCACCTGGAAGGCCTGCTCCAGTTTCAGGTCGCCTTCACCGCCCGCATCGCGCAGAACGTCCTCCAGCTCCTTCTTCGTATACGGTCCCTCATGCTGCCGGATGTGGTCGAACAAGCCCCAGACTCCGCTGAGACCCGTCCCTTCGCCCAGGCCCCGCTGAAACGCGCTGATGAAGCTGACGTGACGGCCACGAAAGCACTTGATCCGGTCGACAACGACCTCGAGTGCAGGCGGGGAGCTGGCCCACAACCCTTCAAGACAGAACGCGGTGATCGCCGGATTTCCGCCGCAGAAGCAGAGCAGACCATCCACGACCTCGTCGTCCAGGCCGCCGACGGCCGCGAACGGTGTCGTCCACGCCAGCAGCTCCTCGCGACCGAAGGGAGCAAGGACATGTGTGGTGGCGCGGCTGAGAAACGACGACCCCATCGTCTCGGAGCCGAGGAAGAACATGCCCAGGCTCCCCGCGGCCAGCACACCAATGTCAAGATGCTGACGCGCGCTCTCCAGCGCGCTGAAAAAGTCTCGACCCAGCTCGCTCCGCTTCCCACGCTCAGTGGCGTAGTCGTCGACGTCGTCGTAGAGGAGGATCAACTTCTTGCCCGGGTGCGCCGTCTGCCACGCCCTCAGGACCGCCTTCACGGTCCCGCTCCGCTGCTCACCCACGCCGAGGGTGTCCGCCAGCATCGCGACGCAGGCGGACTTGGTCCGCTCTCCCGGGAGCTCGTCGATCAGCTCGATCTGGACGTTCTGCCGAACCTCAAGCCGACGGACGAGCTCGGTCAAGAAGACGGTCTTGCCCATCCCACGGCCTCCGAGCAGGGCGAAGCTCTCATCGCCCAGGAGCCCCGTCTCGACCTCGTCGAGCAACGCCTTCCGGCCGATCACTTCCTGCGGGCGGGCTTTGGTCCACGTGTACGGTTTCTCTCCGGTCATGACTCAGGAAGCCTCCCACAGCCGCACCCGCGCGTCGGTCTCAGCCAGCCGGACCTGCTGCGCCACCAGCTCAGGCAGCCACGCCTGACGCCGCTCCCCCATCACAAGCCCCAGCCGACGCAACGGCAGCATCGCGTCGCTCCGCCATGTCTCGGTGTCGAGCGTCATGGCTTCGCCCCTGGCACTTGCAAGCGACGCCAACAGCTCGAGGCTCCCGTCGTAGCGTTGTTCCAGCAGCGCCACCATCTCCACAAGCATCTGTCGCGGATAGGACATGGTCAGAAGCTCGTCCAGAGCGTCCTCGAACGGCAGCCGGGCGTCGGCGGTGTCCCACACCCCACGCCGACGGGCGAGACGCAGGAACGCCGAACCGAGCTGACGCGCAAGGCTCGGATGGCCTCCCGTCGCGCGCCAGATCGCGTCGAGCGAGGATTCTCCGAACGTGAGGTCAACCCTTCGGCCGAGCTCCTCCAACATCGTCTTCATCGGAGCCTGACCCAGCGGCCCGAGCCACCGCTCCGAGCACATCCCGAGCAGCGGATTGGACACGCCTTCGAGAAGCGGCTTCTCGATGTGGCGCGGGTCACGCCCGATGAAGGTCACCGACAGCCGTTCTGTCGTCTGGGCGATCCCCCGCAGCATCCGGAAGAGCTCCGCGACACCCTCAATGGGACCTCGCCCCCCTCCGTCCTCGAACAGCAGCTCGTACTCGTCCACGAACAGACAGAGCCGATGCCCCGGCGCTGCGAGGGTGTCGTGCAACGTCTGCCTGAGCCCCTGAAGCGTCCTCCCACACTCGCCAGCGAGGCCCGCCTGGACAAGGCGCTCGTGCAGCGCGGCGTTGAGCGTCAGCATCAACCCCTCGTGCGTCCGCTCGCCAGCGTCCTGCGCGTCGAGCCAGACCGAGAACGCCCGCGCCGCCCCACGCGCGGGGTCGTCCAATTGCTCGGCCACCGCCCGCGCTAGAGTCGTCTTACCGACACGCCGCAGGCCCACCACCAACGCCCACTCACCGCTCGCGACCGTCTGTGTGAGCTCCTCCAGCTCAGTGGCGCGCCCGTAGACCTGACTCCCGCGCACCGGCATGCGCTGGTCAAAGACATCGACCTTCGGCAGCTCCGCCGCAAGCAAGGTCGCCAGGGGTTGAGCGTCCAGACCAACCACCCACGGAGTCCAGGTCGGCAACCCCCGTGGCAGCGCGCTCAGGCCACTCGCGTCGGGACTCGCGACGACCACCACGTTCTGCTCCAGGTCCGCCGCGGCCACCTCCAGCCACCCCCGTGTCCACCCCATCAGCGCCGACGACGGCTCAGCCGAACACGCCAGCACCAACACCCTTCGCGCCAGTCCGAACCTGCGCCGCAACGGGTCGGGGAGCGCGACCTCCAGCGCCCAGCTCTCTCGGCTCGCGACGCTGCGGGTCGTCATCACCTCCAGCTCCGCCCGCTCCAACATGCCGAGCAGCTCGCGCGCCCAGGGGACCGCAGCGACAAGGTCGCCCGGAGCCTCGTCAAAGCGCAGGTCAACCGCCAACGTGAAGATCCTCGCGCCAGGAGCCGACAGCGTCGACACCTCGGCCTCCGCAGCCCTCACATCCTGGAACGACTGCCCCGCCGCCGCGCGACGCCGCTCCTCGTCGTCATGGACCGTCCACGCCACCCCGCTGAAGCACAGCACGACCCCAAGAACAGGTCCCGACGTCGCCGCGACAGCCGCAGCTCGCCGAACCTTCGTGAGCGCGCCGTCCTCCAGGTTCGTCGCGACCACGACCGTGCACACAACCCCCGCACGCCCGGCGCCGAGCAGACGCAGCACGCTGCCATCGCGCTGGATCTCGACCGCCAGGTTCAGCACCGATCGCCCAAGCCCCTCCCGCAACGCCGCTTCGATCGTCGCCACGAGCACGTCCTGCTCCCGGGGACGATGCTGCTCCGACGGGATCCGCTCCCACAAGCTCCTCCCCCCCGCCGCCAACGCAACGCCGAGCACGCGTCGCGCCGCCTCCACCAGCTCCTCCGCCGTGCGCACCAACACGCCGCCGACCACCCGCGCCACATCCAGAATCTCGCTCGCCGTTGGAGGCTCCCAGGTCGCCGCGATCGCGTTTCGGCGCGCCGTGTCCAGCGACCACCGCAGCTCAATCCGGGACGGGAAACCGTCCCGAAGTCGCTGCATCGCGGCCACCGCCTCCCAGGTGCCGCGCGAGGCGAGCTCATTGCGTGCTGTGGACTGAAACCACGCGCGACGATCGGTATCGCCAAACCCCGCATCGAGGCCCCGGTCCTGCGGCGGCAGCGGATGGTTGAGCAGCCAACGCAGAAGCTCCTCGATATCAGCGACGGAGAGCGCTCCGACCACGAGGTCACCGGAGCGACCATATGCACCGGCGACATCCACCAGCTCCGCGCACCGCTCTTCACCAGCCCGGCCCCCAGGAGCCAGGGACCACAGCAGTGGCCAGCTCACACTCGCAGCGTTGCGAAGCAGGATTGACGCAAGCCCCCGCCAGGGCGCCTCTCCCCCCCGGGCATCCACAAATTCCACCAATCGATCACCAAAGTCGCCCGGCAACGGCGTCCCGCTTCCCGTGATCGTGTCCAGCACCGCGAGCGCGACCTCGTCCGTGCGCTCTGGGCGAAAGTATGCAGCCCAAAGCGCTGCCATCACCTTCGAGTCGGCCGCCTCACCCAGTCGCGCGAGCACGAGTCGCTGCACCTGCCCGCCTCGCTCCAGAGCCTGTTCCACCAGATCGAGCACAACGGCGAGGTTCCTGCGTACCACCAACCGTACAGCATGCACACACAGACCTGCTGACGAATCCGGCCAGTGGTGAGCCAGCAACGCAGGGATCCAGGCAGCAGAGGTGGAGTCGGGCAACCTGCGCATGAGCGCCGGGTCCACTGCCATCAACACGTCGACCGCATGGAGCCCCGCCATGGCCGAGTCACCCTGTCGCGATAGGCCGAACCATGTGTCCTTCTCTGGCCATTGCGTCTCCAGGTAACGCTCGGCGCACCCCGCGAACCGCGACCGCTGGTCGTGGCTCAACAAAGTCCATCCCGCCGACAACGGAATGGACTGCGTCCAGAAGGGATGTCCGAACGATCGCGGTGCCTCGATGACGAGCAGGTTCGTCACCGCAGCCACCCACGCGTCCATCTCACCCGACTCGCACTGGCCCAACGCCTCGGTGACGAACTCCAGCGCGCGCCTGGTCCGCTCCTGCTCGTCGGCGTTCACTGCGTCGTCCGTCACCCCGGGCTGCGTGGTGAGCGTCTCTTCGGCGTCCACTACATCCTCGCGCGCTCCCTCAAAGAGCACCGATCCTGCCACCGAGCGACGGTCCAGAATCTCCACGCTCGATCGCGCTGATTCGAGATCATCGGCAGGAAGGCGACTCAGTGAGCGAAACAACGTATCAGCCAAGTCCGCGTTCGACCGGATGCGGGGCGCAGCCACGTGCGTGAAGACGTCTGGCCACTTGAGCCTCCAGTCAACGAGCGCAGCGGAGACCGCCGCAGAGTCTGTTGCGCCAAGCGCCAACTGCGCGACGCCACTTGAGAACCTTGCGAGGGGCGATCGAGATGCGGGCAACGTCCGCGCGGTCCACCACGTGATCGCGGCCACCAGCCCCTCTGTCCCGAACACCTCCACAAGGCGCTCCGCCAGACGGGACAACAGACCGCTATAAGCGCCGTGGAGCCTCGGGCTCTGTGGCTCCCGCAACACGCCCAGCACCTCTTCCGCACATGAGAAGTGGGCTGCGCCGAGCAATACGGACACCGCTATCCCCAGCAGTTCGTCATCCTTGTCGTCCCTCGGTTCGAACCGAAGGACACGTGCCATCCGCCCAGCGTGCTCGCCTGGCCCGATCGTCGCGACCGCGTACCCCGCAGCGGTCCTCAGCCCGTAGCTCTCAGCGAGGTCCAGGATGACCTCGAGCAACGCCCCCACGAGCTGTGAGCAGTGACATGCGCGCGCGATCTCGATCGCCATGCGCCGCGCCACGAAGTCCGCGCCCGGATCGGTGATCACGGCTTCGAGCACCTCACCCAACCCGTCGCGCTTCAGCCGCCGGTAGGTCGCATAGAGGCGGTGCCCGTCCACCACCTGGCCCTCGGACGCCCCCTTCAGCAGGCGCTCCACCAGGGCCAGCGCATCGGGCTCCGACCACGCCAGCAGGTCGCCCTGGAGGAGCTCAATCGGCGCCAGCTCGATCATCCGTGCCCTCAGCTCACCCGGCAGGGCGTCGGCGAGCCACGATGCCAGGCGTGACAAGGCCCTGGACACGGCTCCCTTGGGGTGGACGAGCAGGCTCATGACCTGTGTCGCGTCCAGATCGTGCGCGCCGCAGAACGCCGCGGCGCCCCAGTTCGCCAAATCGGGGTGCACCCATTCGAGGCGATCGGGATCGCCCGCCACAGGTCGGAAGAGCCCTGTCTCCCGCAGGACCGTCAGCACCTCCGCCGGCCGCACGGGCCACGCCTCCACGCCCTCTCGAAGCGCTCCCAGCGACGAGGCGAGCGGCCACGACGCCGCGTCACTGGCCGCTTCCGTCAACGCCCAGCACGCGCGGCCCGAGAAGGCGCTCACCGCGCCGAGACGTGCCGCGATTGCGCTCAACAAACCCGGTCGCGTCGCGCCGGGCTCTCCCCGAGCCCCGTCACAGGCACTCCCGACCAACGCGCCGAACAGCTGCTGCCGACTGGCGACGAAACCCACCGCGGGATCGTACTGGTCGAGCAGCATCGACAGGCCGAGCGGCCGACTCGCCAGCGCGCTGAGGCCACGATCCGCCAACGCCTCGATGAAGGGGTCCGGCTCCCACCCCCGGGCGGCCACCGCTGCACGCACATCGGCGACGCTCAGCGGCAGCACCTCGACAACGTTGACCTCCGCGGGTCGGCCCTCGGGCAGAAGTGAGCGCATCACCGCGCCGAACGCCTCGGTCCACTCTGGCCTCCACCGCGTCGAACGACCGCCAAGGCGGAGTGCGAGGCGTACAGCAGGGACCGTCCTCAACCGCTCGCCGAGCTGCCCAAGCCAGACCCGCACGGGTTGCTCGACGCGATCCACGTCGTCCAGAAACACCTGGAGCTCATCATCCGTCGACAGCCACCTCTCCCACGCGCTGCTCGCGGTCAGCGCACGCCACAGCTCCGCGACACCATCAAAGTCGCTCGCGGTCAGCAACACAGAGGCGTTGGCGGGTGGATCGGCCGACCACCGGTCCGACGCCAGGAGCGTGGACACCCCAGAGCCCGGCTCGCCGAGCACCACGACGGCGCGAGAGCCTCGAAGGCGGCCGACATCAAACCACTCCCTGCCCGCCCACTGCCACTCCATCCCGCTGGATGGCAACACGAGCAGCCCGTCGTCCCCAAGAGGTGCTCCCTGCCCCAGCGGCGCAAGAAGACGCTCGCGGAGCATGTGAGGCCGGGTATGAGGTTGCGTGGTCGTCACGGTGAGAGCTCGCGTTCAGGGAGAGACTGGCCGCACCAGCTCCAACCACCATACAACGCGCCGGGTGATTCGACCAATCCGACCGCACTGCCCGTCCTCACGGCACCACCGAGGCCCCGCCGGGCTCCAGCGCCTGATGCCCCAGGTACACCACCACGCCCGGTAGCGCCTGCACCAGCCCCGCGAGCTTGCCGAGGCTGACCGCGCTGCCCGGGCCGTCGTTGTTGAACGAGCCCGGCTCCACCTGATGCTCCCAGCCCCACCGCGTGTGGCACGCATCACCCGTGATCAGCACGGGGCCGTCGGGCGTGCGCACCAGGTAGGCGGTGCTGCCCGGCGTGTGCCCCGGCGCATGGATGGCGTATACGCTCCCATCGCCGAACACATCGAGCACGCCCGCGAAGGGACCGCTCGCGTCCGCCTCAAAGGCCCACTCCTGCAGCGCCCCCTTACCTTCCAGCAGCCCGTCCGCCGTCCCCTGCACGAACATATTGAGGAACCCGGATGACGCAGCCTCTCCAGGCCCGGAATACACAGACACATCCCTCGGCACGTCCGGCAGCCCCATGATGTGGTCGAGGTGCAGGTGCGTCAGGAACACGCCTGCGATCGGCCCGTGCGCCGCCAGCCACTCGGCCGTATCGACCCGCACCTTCAGCGCCTCGAAGTTCATGGCCGAGGCGACCATCCCCGACACCGGCGCGGTGTCCTCCTCCCGGAAGCTCGCCGCCACGCCCGTGTCCACGATGAAGGTCCCCTTCGTCGGGTGCTCCAGCACGTAGAGGTAGAGCTGGATCGCCTCGGCGCCGTCCTCCAGCCCGGCCGCGACGGCCTTCGGATGGTCGAGGTTGATGAGGCCGCCCCGGTCCACCGCCCAGTCCGCCGCGACGACGCGCGTCACCGTCACCGCGCCGGGTGTGGCCGCCGAGGCGATCATCGCCTCCGAGGACGTGGGGGTGCCGAGCGTAGACGGCGCCGTGGCGTGCGTGCTCGTCGCGCAGGCGCCGAGCGAGAGGGACAAGATGATCAGGAGGGGCAGGTGTTGGATGCGCATGGTGAGGGTCTCCCGGATGGATGGACACCGCCGCCGAGCTGGCGACGGATGTGTGTGACAGGGAGAACATGCAACATGCGCGCGTGAACCGAAACTGGCTATCCCTGCATCATACCATACGAGAACGCATAGCTGACGCCGCGCCGATCGGTCCAACGCTTCGCCGCCCGCGGACCGGCGCGGTGCGTCGTCGGTCCGTCGTCGGCCAGGCACACCACGCCGACACCTTGACCCGCCCTCCCCAGCCATCTACGGTCGTATACATGCGCCCCGCCCATCCACCGGAGCATCCATCCATGCATATCTCCTGGGACGACGCCCAGATCTTCCTCGCCGTGGCCGAGGCCGGCAGCTTCAGCGAGGCCGCGCGCCTCCTGCGCCAGTCCCAGCCCACCGTCAGCCGACGCATCGCCGAGCTCGAGTACCGCCTCGGCCTCTCCCTCTTCCACCGCGGACGCCGCGGCGCCGACCTCACCGACGACGGCGCCCGCCTCCTGCCCTCCGCGCAGCAGATGGCACGCTGGGCCACCGAGTTCGAGCACGCCGTGGCCGCCCGTGAGCAGCAGGTGCGCGGCCGCGTCAGGCTCGCCGCCGCCCCCGGCGTGGCCTACGACTTCCTCGTCCCCTTCTCCGCCAACCTCCGGACCAGACACCCCGACCTCCAGCTCGAGATCCTCGCCTCCGTCGACTACGTCGACCTCACCCGCGGCGACGCCGACCTCGCCCTCCGCTCCCGACCGCCCCAGGACCCCGCCCTCGTCCAGCTCGCCGAGCTGGCCGTCCCCGTCAGCGTCTTCGCCACCCCCGCCTACGCGGCCACCCTCCCGGCCCGCCCCACCCCCGCCGACGTCGGCTGGATCTGCTGGGCCCACCCCTACCGCCACATGACCCCCAACCCCGAGCTCGAGGCCCTCATCCCCGACTTCGCGCCCGCCTTCGCCTCCGACAGCTACCTCATCCAGCACCGCGCCTGCCTCCTCGGCCTCGGCGCCATGTTCCTGCCGAAGATCACCCACCCCCTCTTCCCCGACCCCGGCCTCGTCGAGCTCTCTCTGGACCTGCCCCCCATCACCGGCGCCGTCTACCTCGTCTGCGCCCGAAGCGCCGAGCACATCCCCCGCATCCGCGCCGTCGCCACCGCGCTGGCCAGGGAGCTCGGGCGGGTGCAGACTCTGTGATCACGGCCACGAAGCCGCTGTCAGCGGCACGACCGCCGAGACTCTGGACCGGTGTGGGGCGCGACCGCGCCTCGTACGAGCAAGAAACGTAGCGTGCCGTGACCGACCTCAACCCGTGGCCTGTGACGATCGTGACACGCCGACCGAAGCATCCCACGCGGAGCCCCCACCATGGCAGTCAGCGCCTCAGCCACAGCTCGCCTCCTCAGCCTCTCTCGCTGGATCAGCGGCGGCGCGACCCTCCTCATGCTCTCGCTCTCCGTCTTCTTCTTCGCGGAGAGCTACACCGAGGGGAGGCACACCGGCGAGGTCGTCCAGCAGCGCAGCGACGCGATCACCCGGCGCCTCCAGGAGGAGAAGGCGAACCACCAGGACGAGATTGAGGAGCTGTCGCAAGCACAGCTCCGGCTTGAGCGCGACATCAAGACCTCCCGCGAACAGCTGATTGCGATCAGCCCCGACTCGACCGAGGCCGCGATCGCCAGATTCGTTGAGAACGACACCGCAGACGCCGCGGCCTGCCCCCAGGAGATCGCGGGATACAAGCAGAGCCATGCCGACTTCTGCCAGGGTCTCAGGGCCACTCAACGCGACAACGCGACCCTGTTCAGCCTCAGCGAGGCCCTCCGCCAGCAGTTCACCGCATCCTACAAGTTCATCTGCGAAGACGGCGGACAGCTCGTCGACAAGGTCGAGAGCGCCGAGCGAGCCACCTGCATCGTCCAGAGCCGGACCGCCCGCCTGAGCGAGCACATGGAGGCCACCCAGCAGGCCTTCGAGCTTCGCGTGGGCCTCCACGAGGCCCGCCTCAAGGAGATGCAGGACCAGATGAACACCCTCTCGCTCCACCAGCAGGAGCTCGGCGACGTCATCTGGAGGAGGCAACGGGCCGAAGCGAGCTCCGACAGGCTCCAGCAGCAGCTCGCCGACCGCGAGCGGCAGCTTCGGCAGGAGCGCCGCACGACCGGCATCCAGGACCTCATGACCGGCATGCTGGCCGTCAAGCACGTCGCGCTCGGCGTCGTGTGCCTCATCGGCGCCATCGGCGCCTTCGTGCGGCTGCTGCACCTGATGCGCGGCTTCGGTTCCCTGCGCCTGACCACCCCGAGGAGCGACGCACCATGAAGTGGACCCACCCCTCGCCGAATTCGACCGAGCTGGTCCTTGACACCACCGAGACCCTGCACGTGCGCGGCGCCGTGCTCCGCTCGCGACTCAGCGGGATGCGCCTCGTGCCGCGCTGGCCGCACCGCTCCATCATCGCCCGGATCCTCTCCGGGTTCTGGCTGCTCGACGAGCTCAACGGCGCAACAACCGGCGACCAGCCCATCACCCTGATCGGCCGCAGCCCGGTGAGCCGCGCCCGGGTCGTCCAGCTGACCGAAGGCCAGTCCGCCGCCGTCCACCTCCACGCGCTCCAGGGCGTCGTCCTGCCCCACGACTACGACGGCCCACCGATGGCGACCTGGTTCTCGGGCCTGTTCAAACCCGGCTACTGGATGATCGGCTCCCCCCTGCCCGTCGTCTTCGAGGGCCCCCTCCACCTCCTGCTGAGCGCCGACGGCCTCACCCCCGAGCCCGACGCCAACACCCCGACGCCCGACGTCCTCCGCCCCGACCAACTCATCGTCTGGGACGTCCGCGCCGACCTCGAGGTGTGCCCCCAGGATCCCGTCAACAAGACCGCCGCCGTCGCCAACGGCCTCACCTTCCGCTCCTGGGTCAAAGTCCCCGACGACGCGGCGCCCCTCGTCGTGCTCGACTACAGCGCCACCCGCCCGACCCACGCCAACCTCGCCCCCTGGGTCGGCCGCCACCTCCTCGTCGGCGTCCTCCTCAGCATCCTCATCATCTACGCCGCCGACTGGATCATCCAGACCGTGCTCCCGCTGCTCGAGTAGCGCGCCCTCCGCCTGCCCCCAACGACACGCTCGCCCCACCTGGACAACCCCTGCTCCACCCATCCACCCCATCCCACCCCATCCCCGTGCGATCCGACCCCGTCTCCACCGATCACCACCGCCCTCCCGTCACCTGGCACGACGCTCGCACAACCCCACCCCATCCTCCAGGGTCCGCGCCCGATCGCGAACCGACCTCATCCAGCCGACGGAAACCCCATGCGCAACGCCCCCTTCACCCTCCTCCTCCTCGCCTGCACCGCCCTGCTCGCCACCTCCGCCCTCGCCTGCGTGTCCGCCCGCACCGTGGTCACCGAGCGCACGATCGATCAGGTGGCGTTCGTCCCCGCCCCCTCCGGCCCCCACGCCGCCGGCGCCCCCCTCCCCGCAGACTCCGTCGCCCTCGAGGGCGCCGTCACCGTCCACCAGGTCAACGCCGGCCTCTCCCGCGCCGAAGGCGAGACCGGCCACGTCGTCGCCTCCACCGCCGGCCGCGGCCGCGCGGTGATCGGCGCCAACGAGCACACCGAGCTCGGCGTCTCCGCCGAATACAGCAGCCTCAGCCTCGGCACCCCCGTCGCCTCCGACACCCGCAAGGGCGACCTCCAACACCGCGACGCCTGGCGCTTCGGCAGCCAGCTCCGCGTCCATACCGGCGACGCCCGCTACCGCATCGGCGGCCTCCTCGAGCTTGAGCTCGCCGCCATCCCCACCACCCGCACCGTCACCGAGACCCGCACCACCTACTACTACGACGACCCCACCGGCGACCTCGTCGAAGGCGAAGCCCCCGACAGCACCCCCGAAGCACGCCAGCCCTCCCTCATCGTCCGCGACCCCACCCGCACCGACACCGACCCCTCCCTCACCCTCATCCCCCAGGCCCGCCTCGGCTTCTTCTTCACCACCTTCCTCGCCGACACCCTCTCCCTCACCACCGGCGGCCTCGTCCAGAACCAACCCCTCTTCTTCGGCTCCCGCCGCCAGGACGGCACCTGCTTCTACGACGTCGGCGAGCTCACCACCAACGACTGCGACGGCACCCGGGACGCCGACGACATCCCCCGCTACCGCAACGTCGGCATCGTCACCCTCTTCGCCGCCCTCTCCGTCAACCTCGACCCCATCACCCTCATCGCCCAGCTCCACGGCAACGTCGCCGGCGACGCCCGCATCATCGGCGCTACGCCGATGGGGGGTGAGCTGGTGCTGAGGTTGTCGCTCTGAGCCGAAGACGACCGCTGGCGGGGCGCCCGCGCCACACCCCGCGTCTTCACGCCGCCCACCTCACTGCGCGCCCGGCTCGCACATCCGAAGGTCGTAGGTGCACGCGATCTTGAAGAGGCGCTTGACCTCCTGGGGCCCCGCCGAGGGGAGCCTGCCCTTCTGCTTGAGCAGCCCGAGCCACTTGCAGCTCCGGCCCTCGTGGCCCTCGTGGCACTCCTGGGTGAGGTGCACCTGCGCCAGCGCGAGGATCTTCCGATCGGCGTCGGGATCGGGGAACGTCGCGGCCATCCCAGGTATCAACATGGCCTGCGAGAGGTCCTTGCACGCCAGCCCGACGCCGCCATCGCAGGCCGTCGCCAGCAGCTTCAGCGTCGTGTCAACGTCCGGCTTCACCCCGATGCCTGTCGTATAGTAGCGCGCCAGCAACCAGCACGCGTACGGAGCGCCGTCGTCGCAGCCGCGGGTCATCAACTCGATCCCGCGGGCGACGTCTTTCGCCACGCCACGCCCCTCCGCCAGCCGATTGCCCGCGTCCCCGCAGGCGTGCGCGCTGCCGAGGTCGCAGGCCTTAATGTAGTAGGCTGCGGACTTCTCGAGGTCCACGCCGATGCGCCCCTCCCGCCAGATGATCCCCACCTCGTGACAGGCGTGACCGTGCCCGGCGCGGCACGCCTTCTCCAGCAGGGGCAGCGCTCGCCGCGCGTCCTGCGGGATCCCGGCCGCCGTGCCGCGCGAGTACAGCAGCCCCGCCTGGTAGCACGCCTCCGGCAGCTTGTAGGCACAGCCGACCAACAACGCGTCGAGCCCCTCCTTGAACCTACCGCGCTGGACCCGCACCATCCCCAGGACCATGCAGCCCTCATGATCCCCGAGCTTGCACGCCTTCTCCGCAAACCCCTCGGCCGCGGCGAGATCCGGCTTCGGGTTGAGCGGCGCAGACGCCTTCCACGCCCCCATCAGCTTGCAGGCCGTCCCCCCTCCACGCCCGCACGACAACCCCACCAGCCGCTCCCCCTCACCGATGTCCTGCTTCACGCCCTTGCCCGTGAGCAGTCGCCAACCGAGGTCGACACAGGCGGCGTCGCTGCCGGCGATGCACGCCTCCGGCGTCGCGCCAGTCGGCACGCCCGGCGCAGGCTGCGCCGCCGCTCCCGATGCCAGGAGCAGCCACGCCACCCCCACCACCCCACCCACCGCACACCGCACACCGCTCCACCCGCCACCTCGGCCCGCACGATCACCGCATTGTAGCCCGGACATGGCGCCGCTCCATGATGCGTTTCAACGATCCTTCACAACCCTCTCACTTTCGAACACCCTCAAGCCCCCGTCAAGCATGATCTCCACATCAACCACTGGAATCGATTTCCTGGAATGGGGGTCCGGGGGCGGCTCGCCCCCGGCCGCCGGAGGCACCCCTCCGACGGCCAAAAGCAGCGCTGCCCTGGCTCTCTGTCCTGTCAGCAGGCAAGCCCCGAACGCATCCGACGCGACGATATCGCCACCTCACCCCTGAGGCTGAAGCTGCCGAAGGGTCGCCTCCGGTAAACGCCCCCGAAGCCGCCACGTCACCGTGATCGGCTTCTCCCCATCCCACTTCACAAAATCCACCTGCCCACAGTACACAAACGGGAGCGAGATCGCGCCGCGCTTCTTCGCCGCACGCACCATCAGGTGCACCACGTACCCGAGCCGCGCATGGTCACGAATGATCCGGCCGTGCTTGGACGCCTGCTCCGTTCGATTCTGGCTCTGCCACTGGAACTCGGACGCGGAGATGAACTTGTCGCCGTACTGGTGGACGTCGAACATGCCTGCCTTGTCGAGCGTGACGAGAAGAAAGACATCGCGGTCGCAGACCACAAAGCCCTGGTTCCAAAGGGCGTCCGAGAACGGATAGCCGAAGCTCGCCGCGATCTCACGCCGTGTCAGCTCCGCGCCTACCGCGACGCGCCCCTCCACCTGCTCGCCGAGGGCCTCGAGCCGGATCAATCGCTCCAGATCCGCCCGCTCCCCCTTCTTCAACAGCTCCAGGAACCGCTCCAGCAAGGACGGCTCAAACTCCACCAGACAGTCGGGTGGCAGCTCCATCCTGAGCTCTGAGAAGACCTGCGCGATCAGGTCAACCCGGGTCTCCCAGGTGTCTTCCAACCCCTGGTCACCGAGTAGCCAGGCTGGCCGGTCGAGGAACATCCGATGGTTGCCGATGAAGTCGATGACGGTCAGGTGGGGCTTCCCCTCCGCTCGCCGCAGCCCGCGCCCAAGCTGCTGCAGCCAGATGACGGGGGACTCCGTGGGCCTGAGCATCAGCACGGTGTCGATGGCCGGCACATCCACGCCCTCGTTGAACATGTCGACGGCGCACAGGACGTCGAGCTCGCCAGCCTGAAACCGCTCCAGCGACGCAGCGCGCGGGGCCGACGTCTCCCCACTGTGCACCGCGACGGCCCGAAGCCCGCTGCGCTGGAAGAACGACGCCATGTAATCGGCATGACCGAGGGAGACGCAGAAGGCCAGCACCCGTTGCCCACCGTGTTGCCGGATGGCGGCGAGCGCACGCTCGGCGCGCGCGTCGTTCACCGCGGCCCGCTCCAGGTCCTCCATGTCGAACCGTCCGGCGTTCCAACGAATCTTGGTGTAGTCGATGTCGTCGGGCACGCCGTAGTACCGCAGCGGCGCCAGCAGCTCCCGCCCGATGCCCTCCCACAGCGGGCAGTTGAACGCCAGGTTGTCGCCGCACAGCACCAGCAGCTCCTGCCCGTCGCGCCGCATCGGCGTCGCCGTCAGGCCGAGCAGAAACCTCGGCTCGAAGTGGCCGATCACGTTACGGTACGTTGGCGCGGCCGCGTGGTGGAACTCGTCGACGATGATGTAGTCGAACGCCTCGGGATCGAACGTGCGACGGTGCTGCTCGCGCCCGAGGGTCTGCACGGAGGCCATCACCAGCGTCGCGTCCCGATCCTTCTCCGTGCCCGTGTAGAAGCCGATGGAGGCGTCGGGCATGATGCGCCGGAACGTGCGCATCGCCTGGCCGAGGATCTCCTCTCGATGGGCCACGAACAACACACGACGCGCCCCGCTGGCGACGGCATCAAACGCCGCGAGCCAGGTCTTGCCGAGGCCGGTCGCCATCACCACGAGCGCCGCGCGGTGGCCACCCGCGCGCGCTGCGGCGAGCGCGACCAGCGCCTCTCGCTGCACGCTGTGCGGCGCTGGCGGCGGCTCGTCCGCGCTCTCGACGACCAGCAGTTCGGGCAACGCAAGGAAGGGGTGGCACGCCTCGCGCTGCTCGAACTCACGCATCCACCGCTCGTCCATGACCCGCGCGAGCGCGCCGTGCTCGAAGGCGTCGAGCGCCGTCTGGAGTTGGAGGAGCAGCGCCGTCGAGGCGGGAGCGTGCAGCTGGACGACCCACTCACGGTTGTGCCTGAAGCCGGGTGCGGTGAGGTTGGCGCTGCCAACGAAGCCGCTCACCGGCCCCTGCGCGTCGTGCACAAGCGCCGCCTTGACGTGGAAGATGCCGTGCTCGCCGGGCTCCATGGCCCAGAGCACGACCTGGTCCGGGTGGCGCTCCTTCAAGTCGAGGAAGTGCCGCAGACCACGCGACGAGGTCGGGCCCGCGTTGGCCCCCGCGAACAACCGCAGCCGACCACCACGCGCCAGCAGATCATCCAGACGCTCCTCAATGAGCCGAACCCCCGAGGGCTGCACGAACGCCATCGCAAGATCCACCCGCTGGCAGCCGTCCAGAGCGATGTTCAGGGCGACGAGAAACGAGGGGTCGTCGGTGGTGAGCAGAGCAGAGGTCAAGGGTCTTCTCCACACGTGGTGCGCGGTGCGGCCTGACCATCGACGATGCCCCGTGCCCACTACGCCATCCAACGGCGGTCGGATGTTCCATGTTTTGCGGCAGACGCGCAAGACACACGAAGGCGCAACGACCGTCCAGACTGAGAAGCCATTCGGAAAATAGATGCCGATGGATCCGACGTAGATTCTGTTTCCAGGTGGCGTCTGATGGCGTCGGTCATCGTTCCGGCCACCCGGCGAGGAGCACCCACAAGGGGTGCGCCTACGAATCCCGGCCAAGACGGGATCTATGGTGGGGTTGCCCTTGTGGCCGCCCCAAGGGTGGCCCAAA
>Ga0100377_1000865_pt1 | contig 26206 bp, 20 predicted proteins | sample CryGeymeta201501_FD_83664 | JGI IMG/M metagenome (GOLD analysis project Ga0100377, IMG submission 83664) | Groundwater microbial communities from Crystal Geyser aquifers in Utah, USA - Crystal Geyser metaG 2015-01 | ecosystem: Environmental > Aquatic > Deep subsurface > Groundwater | place: USA...
TATGGCCGTCGTTGACGAGCCCCATGCACGCCATCTGCGGCTTATCGTCGTCCCCATGGGGCGCTGCCCCAATGGAGACTCCTCAAAGCCACATCTGACGCACCTGGAACTCGCCAACTCGGCTATTCCTTTCCGGATGGCTTCTGAGTCGACCGAGACGTCTCACTGGGCGCATGATCGCCACACCTCCGTCAAATCTAGAACGAAGAAGCCCATGGAGCAAGCTCGCCCTGGCCGCGCCGGCAACCCTCGCCACCGCTGCGTCTGCTCCCCCGAGCAGATCGCCGCTACACCGCCCGCCTCTCCAACCCCTGCTGGACCGGATCGACATCCATGTGGAGGTGCCGGCGGTGACGTATCGGGACCTGAAGGACGCGCGGCGTGGGGAGGCGTCGGAGGTGGTGCGGGCGAGGGTGCAGGCGGCGAGGAATCACCCCGAATCCACGACGCCACCACCGCTACTCCGACGCCCTCAACCCAAGGACCGCAAACGCGGTCGACGCATCCGAGAACAACCCATGGTTGAACGCCCGGTCCCTGTTGTACGACCTCGCCGACCACGCCCCATCTTCGCCTTGATGGGTCAGGAGCCAGCTCCGGCCGCGTTGCACGGCCGGATGGGTCACCGGCTTGTCCGCCAGACGAAGGAGGTAGACGACCAGGCCCGTCGCGTAGCCATCGCTGCCCTGCACCTGGCCAAATGGCCCAAGGGCGCCGAGGCTCCACCCACCGTCGGCGTTCTGGACGGCGATGGCATCGGCCTGGGTCTGCTCGCGCTCGGCGGGGGTGAGGACGCCGCCGAGGGTCAGGTCGGCCCAGAGCAACATCAACTGGTTGTGCAGGTCGGTGGCGTGGCCGGGCTGGCTTCGGTGCGCGTTCAGCCAGGCACGCAGGGACACCTTCGCCTCGACGGGCACGTCAAGCCCCTGCAATTCGAGCGCGCGGGCCAGGGCGATGGCCGCGAGGGCGGCGCCGAAGATCTCGCTGGAGTGGAGGCCCTCGGGGTCGTCGAGCTCCCAGGGGATCAAGCCAAAAGCGAGCCAGTCGAAGCCACCGTCGGGACGTTGGTGGGCGAGCATCCTCGCCAGGGCCCGGGCGGCCTCGGGCGAGGCCGGCTCGCCCTTCGGGCTCCGGCGCAGGAGCGCAAAGGCGCTCAACACGGCCTCGGTGGAGCGCGACTGGCGGACTTTGTCCGCATCGCTGTCATACCAGACCGCAGCTGCGTCACCGGCGACCGTTCGGGCGTCGATGCGGTGCAGGAGGTCCTGGGTCGGGGCGCCCTGACCGGGCAGCACGAGATCGGCCATCAGGTAGGGGTGGGTGGTGTGGCAGGAGAGGGTGCAGGGGCGCTCGTCCATCCAGGTCTGAGCACGGCGATCGAGATAGGCGCGGGCGCGCTCCGGGGACCAGGTCGGCGCGGCCTCGGGCGCGGTCAACGTGGACCGGACCGGGACCGAGTCCGCTTCGAGCCCCGCCGTGGGCTGCGACGACACGGGCACGTTCGAGCAAGCGGCCAGGGCGAGGCCGAGCAGCGCGACTGCGATGAGGTGGCGAGCGGTCATGACGTCTCCGTGTGAGGACGAGGCGCGCGGTGAGGCCAGACCACCCGCCTCCGTTCAGGGAGTCTGCGGGCAGGTGTACGTCAGGATGTGCAGCGCCTCCCCATCGGCCAGGTACACGCGATCGCCCACGACCTGAACGGCCGAGACCGAGGTCTCGGCGGTCGGACCGGCAGCCGGGTAGCGAGCGCCGACAGGCTCGGCGGCCTCGGGGTCGACCACCAGGAGCCCGCCCTCGGCGGCCGCGACAAAGACGAGGCCGTCGGCGAGCTCGAGCTCGATGGCCCGACCGGGCAGCTCGAGGGTCGCGAGCTGGGTGGGCGACGCGGGGTGGGTGATGTCGACGATGGCCAGGCCCGCGTCGTCAAGCGCGACGTAGGCGCGTCCTCCACGGGCTCGAATCGCGCGTCCGGGGCCGGCCAGCGGGAGCGACGCGAGCTCGACAGGCCGTCTCGGGTCGGCGATGTCGATGAGGCGAAGACCGACCTCGGTGTCCGCAAGGACGGCGAGCTCGCCGACGACGTCGACGTCGCTGGGTCCGGCGAGTGGGTGGGCGCTGGGGTTCACACAGCAGTGGCCGAGGGGAGCCGGGTGGCGCGCGTTGGCGCCGTCGATCAGCCAGAGGCCCTGGGCCAGCGCCGCGACATAGGCGACGTCGCCGACGAGCACGACGTCGTTGGCGTACTCGGCCCCCGCGGCACCCACCAGGTCGTAGGCGCCGATCTCGACGGGCGCGCTATCGTCGTTCAGCTCGATGACGCGGAGCCCGTCGCCGACGACCGCGAGGAAGCCGAGGCGGTTGGCCTTGTCGTTGGAGATGGCGAGTCCGTGGGCATTGAAGATGGGAGGATCGGTGGCGCCGAGGAGCACGGGCCGGGTCGGGTCGGCGACATCCACCACCCGAACGCCGCGCTCATGGGTGACCCAGGCACGATCCTCCTTCACATCGACGTCGAAGATCGCCCCGCCCTCGGGGGCCTCGAGGCCGACGTGTCCGAGCTCGACGAGGACGCGCTCGTTGCGCTCGCAGGGAGGTGGCGTGGTGGCGTCCGTGCCTGGGACCTCGTCGCCTGGAACGGGATCGACGTCGGGGGTGACGGCGTTGTTGGTGGGACCGACGGGCCCAGGGGCGGGGTGCGAGTCGGGGCAGGCGGCGCGCTGCACCCCATCGGCGCAGGCGGCGGAGGGCACGTCGCCGGTCGAGACGCGGCTGTAGCTCAATTCGTCGTCGCAACCCCAGCTGCCCGCGATCAAGAGCGCGACGCACCCGGCGCACCTCCAGCTTGCGATCGAAGCCTTCTTCACACCGGACTGAAATGGATACATACTTATCCCTTTATGGCCAGGCCCCATGGCCGCCAGCCGCTCGGTCGGCGGCGAAGACAAGCACCGTTGGCGCGTTCGTGGCGAGAGTGTCTTGTTACCGACGCCTCGGCGTCAGACGAGAGCCCGCCAGCGTAGCAGGTCATACGGCGGTTGCAAGGCCACCTCTCTAGCCCTGGCTTCTATCCATAGGGTCGGCGGCCTTATGGATAGAAGCCAGGGCGCAGCTCGAGCCCCGCGTGGCCCTGCCGCTCCGCATGTGCTATCCTCTTACGTCGCGGGTGCACCGGGTACAGCTCCCCTCCAGCGAGGTTGTCATGAAGATGTGGACACGTGGGCTTCTGTGGGCGTCGGGCGCCCTGATCGCGGGCTGCTTCGTCGGCTGTGTCGGCGGGACGGGCAACATCGGCGAAGGGTCCGCAGGGACCGACGCAGGCTCGGACGTCTCGGACGAGGCGGGGTGCGTGGTCGGGCAGAGCGCGGCCTGCGCCTGCCTGGATGGGGCGAGCGGTGCCCAGGTCTGCCAGCAGGACCGGACCTTCGCCGACTGCGTGTGTGAGCACGGCGGCGTGGACGACGGGCCGGACTCCATCGGCGTCGGGGACGCGGGCGTGGACACCTCGGATCTGGACCCGCTGCCAGACGGTGTGGGCGGGGCCAGCCCGCTGGCCTGCCTCGGCAATCCGGCGGGCTCGCTGTACATCACGCAGGGGGCCCACCAGAACAACTCCATCGACCTGGCCTGTGAGGTGGGCGACACGCTCATCAACCCGTTCCCGGCGCCGGTGCGGGTCATCAAGGTGACCACGCGGTACAGCCACCAGCAGTGCTACTCGACCGTCGATGGGTACAACGCCAACTGCAGTGGCTCGCCGGCGGCGGACGCGGCGTGCAACAACCTGGTCGTCTTCCAGACCACCATCGGCGGCGTCGAATACCAGATGGACATGCTGCACCTGTCGGGGGTGCCGTTCAACGCCAGCGCGGGCCGGAGCCTGCAGGTCGGCGACGTGATCGACCCGTTCTCGCCCATCGCGCTCTGCGGCAACATCGGCTGGGTGTGCCCGGGCCCCGGCAACGACGGCTCCCACGTCCACATCACCCTGCACAACCTCACCGCGGGCGTGAACATCTACCCCGCCGAGCTGTTCAGCGCGACCTGCGCCCCCATCCAGAGCGGCGACGGCTGCACCCCGGGCGCCACCTGCTGCGGCCAGGACGGGCACTTCGTGATGGCCGGGGCGCGGGGCACGGGCTGCGATGACAGCTGCCACGCCTGCAACGGCGGCGGCGGCTGCTACAGCACCTGCGAGCCCCGCTGCCTGTCCGGCGACGGCCTCTACTGCGGCGGCTCGGTCGGCCTCGACGCCAACACCCTCTACGACTGCCGCGGGGGCACCTACACCGTCTCCGAGGCCTGCTCGAACGGATGCGCCCCCCAGGCTGCCAACACCCCCGACCGCTGCGCCGATGCCCCCGCCACGGGAAGCTGCCCCGACGGCGACGGCACCTACTGCGGCGGCGCCGTCGGCCGCGACGGCAACACCCTCTACACCTGCCACCAGGGCGCCTTCGACGTCTCCCGCACCTGCGCCGACGGCTGCCGCCAGAACAGCGGTCCCCACGACGACTGCGCCCCGCCGCCCACCACCGGCTCCTGCCCGAGCGGCAACGGCCTGTACTGCGGCCAGACCCTCGGGCTGGACAGCAACAAGCTCTACGACTGCAACAACGGCGACAGCACCGTCCGCGAGAGCTGCGCCAACGGCTGCACTGTCGCCCCGGCCGGCCAGGCCGACTATTGCGCCTCCGGCGGCGGTGGGGGCTCCTGCCCGAGCGGCAACGGCCTGTACTGCGGCCAGACCCTCGGGCTGGACAGCAACAAGTTGTACGACTGCAACAACGGCAACAGCACTGTCCGCGAGAGCTGCGCCAACGGCTGCACCGTCGCCCCGGCCGGCCAGGCCGACTACTGCGCCTCCGGCGGCGGTGGCTCGTGCCCGAGCGGCAACGGCTTGTACTGCGGGCAAACCCTCGGACTGGACAGCAACACCCTCTACAGCTGCTCCAACGGCACCAACACCGTCCGGCAGAGCTGCTCCAACGGCTGCGTCATCGCGCCGCCGGGGCAGGCGGATTACTGCCGGTAGGGTACGGCAGGGGGAGGGCTCGCCCGCGCGACGAGCCCTTGATGTCGCGCGTCATTCCACAATGATATCAACAACTTACATCATCCAACCACACCCCTTCGGCGCTCCCCCGTTGCCACCAACACCGTTTGGAGTATGGTGGACGCCCACCGCCCCTCACGGGCCGCTCGTCATCATCGGCAGCGAGGACACCCCCATGCAGACCTCCACCGCCCTCCTCGGACCCGGCGACGAAGACCGCCTCGAGCGCTACCTGCTCACCCGCCCCGACACCACCATGTTCCTGCGCAGCAACCTGCGCGAGGGAGGGATCGTCGACCGTGGTGAGCCGTACCAGGGCACGTGGGTCGCCACACTGGCCGAAGGCGAGGTCCTCGGCGTCGTCACCCACGGCTGGAACGGGATCCTCTTGTTCGAGGCCGACACAGCCCACGTCGGCGACCTCGCCATCGAGGCCGCCCGGCGGAGCGAGCGTGCGGTGACGGGGTTGATCGGGCCGTGCGTCCAGGTCGAAGCGGCGCGACGCGCGCTCGGGCTCAGCGAGGCGGGCACGACCCTCGACTCGGTGGAGGACCTGTTCAGCCTCGAGCTCACGGCGCTCGTGGTCCCGGCCCTGCTCGGCGCGGGCGGACGGGTCCGCGCGCCGCGCCAGGACGAGGTGTCGCTCCTCGTGGACTGGCGCCTCGCGTACGAGGCCGAGACGATCGGCTGGGAGGTGGCGCGGGAGAACGTCGAGGCGAGCATGAGGCGCTACATCCGGCAGGGCATCGAGTTCGTGCTCGAGGTCGACGGCGAGCTCGTGGCCGGGTGTCACTGGAACGCCCGGACCGCGGACGCCGTTCAGATCGGCGGCGTGTGGACCCCTCCGGCGCTGAGAGACCGCGGGTACGCGCGCGCGGTCGTGGCCGGCGCGCTCCAGGAGGCCGCGCGGCAGGGGCTGCGGCGCACCATCCTCTTCACGCCAAAGACCAACCACGCGGCCCGACGCGCCTATGAGGCGCTCGGCTACCGCATCGTCGGCGACTACGCCATCGTCCTGCTCGACCTTGAGGCCGGCCAGGGCTGACATCACCGAACGGACGGCCTCAAGGGCGTCGACCGCTGGCGCGCGGCGCTGGAGCCTGACGCTCAGGACGCTCCCTCCGCCCCGAGCCCCTCCGCGAGGTGATCGATGAACGCCCGCACCTTGCCCGGCAGGAAGCGCCGACGGGGGTACACGGCGGTGATGGCCCAGTCGAACGACGGCATCCCCGCGAGCACCTCGACGAGGCGGCCAGCGGCGAGCGCCTCGGTGGCCAGGAAGGCCGGCACGAGGGCGATCCCGTGACCGTCGGCGGCGAGGTCGCGCACGGCGGTCGGGCTGTTGACGCGGAAGGGACCGTCCACATCGACGATCACGAGCTGCCCGTCAACGCGAAAGCGCCAGCGCCCCCGCTCGCGGAAGTTTGTGTCCACGAGGCAGGCGTGAGCCCGGAGCGCCTCGGGCCTCTCCGGTGAGCCCGCGCGGGCGAGGTAGTCCGGCGAGGCGACGGCGATGATGGGCGCCGGGGCGAGACGGCGGGCGATGAGGGCGGAGTCCTTCGGCGCGGTGATGCGGATGGCGACATCCACGCCCTCCTCCACGAGGTCGATGAGCCGGTGGGTCAGCTGGAGGTCCATCGTGATCTCGGGGTGGCGGGCGCGGAACGCGGTGGTCATGAGCGGTCCGTAGCGCGCCATCAGCCCGGGCGGCGCCGTCACCCGAAGGAGGCCGCGGGGCCGGAGGTTGTCCTCCCGCAGCCCGGCGTCGAGCGCCTCGAGCTCGCCGAGGAGCGGGACGCACCGGTCGAAGTAGTCCTTCCCGGCGTCGGTCAGGCTCAGGGCGCGGGTGGTGCGTCGCAGGAGCGCGACGCCGAGGTGGGCCTCGAGCGCCGCGACGTACTTGCTGACCACGGCCTTCGACACCCCCCAGCTGCGCGCGGCGCCGGTGAAGCTCCCGGCGTTCACCACGCGGACGAAGGCCTCCATGTTGGTCAGTCGATCCATCGCGCCCTCCGCCGCTCGATCGCCGTGCGCACCAGGCTGGTCCGTTCACGAATCATGAACAGCGGCTCCACGATCCCCGCGATTGTACCCGAATCGTCCGTGCCCAAGCTATCCCTCGCCGCATCGGCGCCAACACACACCTCAGGAGGATGACACATGCACGAGCGATGGACCCAGGGCGTTCACCACGTGGGGCTCACCGTCCCCGACATCCAGCAGACCCGACGCTTCTTCGTCGACGTGCTCGGCTTCGAGCAGGTCGCAGAGCGACCGACCTACCCCGCGGTCTTCGTCTCCGACGGGACCACCATGATCACCCTCTGGCAGGCCGCCGAGCCCGCCAGCGCGCGTCCCTTCGACCGCAAGAACACCGTCGGTCTGCACCACCTCGCCCTGTGCGTCGCAGACAGCGACGCCCTGGACCGACTCCACACGAGGCTCGCGGACGCCGAGGACGTGGAGCTCGAGTTCGCCCCGGAGGCCATCGGGACCGCCGGGGCCAGGCACATGATGTGCGCCATCCCGGGCGGCGTCCGCGTCGAGTTCATCGCCCCGACGCCTGAGCGGAGGTCATGATGGAGCGCCCCCTTCGCAGCGACCTCGAGTTCACCCCGGCCGTCAAGGAGGCCCAGCGAGCCCGAGGCTCACGCCAGGCCTACGCCGCAGCCCTGGCGCGGCGCGACTGGCCCGCCACCATCGACTCGGCGCTCGCCGCCTTCATCGCCGAGCGCGACACGCTCTATCTGGGCACGGCGTCTGCGGAGGGGCAGCCCACCATCCAGCACCGAGGCGGCCCCAGGGGCTTCCTCAAGGTGCTGGACGCGAGCCGGCTGGCCTTCGCCGACTACAGCGGCAACCGCCAGTACATCTCGCTCGGCAACCTCAGAAGCCATTCGGAAAGTAGATGCCGATGGATCCGACGTAGATTCTGGTTCCAGGCGGCGTTTGATGTGAGGGAGTGGGCCCAGAGGCCCATGACCGAGCAGAAAACCAGCCTGGGGCCAGAAGATACGAGGAAACACGGCATATACTTTCCGAATGGCTTCTCAGCGAGAACCCACGGGCCTTCATCTTCCTGATGGACTACCCGCAGCGCCGACGGGTCAAGCTCTGGGGCCGCGCCGCCTTCGTCGAGCACGACGCCGACCTCCTGGCGCGCGTCGCCGACCCCGACTACGACGCCGTGGTGGAGCGCGCCCTCGTCTTCGTCGTCGAGGCGTGGGACATGAACTGCCACCAGCACATCACGCCGCGCTACACCGTGGACGAGCTGCCCCCGGGCGGCCTCGATGCGCTCGGGGCAGGAGGCGCTCAGCGAGCACGCGCGCCAGGGCGGTGAGGGCTCATCCCTGCGGCACGAAGGCCGCGCCCTTGTACAGCTTCCCCACGTCCATCGAGAACCGCACCGGCTGGTCCCCCACCTGACGGGCGCGGTAGCGCTCGATCCCCTCGCTGTACTGGTTGGCCTTGGCCGCCTGCGCGGTGCCGACCTCGTCCATGGACGCCTTGAGCACCGCCTGGATCATGTGCTCGAAGGTGGAGGCGTGGTAGATCATCGCTGACATCGGGTAGTAGCGCTTCTTGAGGAAGTCCTGCTCGATGTAATGGGCGTAGCCCTCCAGCTCGATCATGTAGGAGGCCTGCAGAGGGAGCTCCTTCATGTCGACCTCGGCCGACAGCATCGTGCGCAGCTGCGCGAGGTTGTAGGCCTTGAGACCGGGCGTGTGCTTGAACTGCCCGACGTGCACCAGCTCGTGGCCGCAGATCACCTTGAGCGCCTCAATCCCGACGTGCTTCATGATGCTGCGGTTGATGATGACCGTGTGGACGTGCGGGTCGTAGAGCGCACAGCCCGCCCCGGGCGCAGCGAGCAGCTCCGTCAGCTTCTTGTTGAGCCGCGCGCTGGTGGAGGTGGGGTCGATCCCCTCGGCCGCGAACGCCTCGCGGAGCATGTAGGAGCTCAGCGAGTCGGCGACGTCCACCTTCAGACCGTCGAGCAGGCCGCGCCAGCCCGTCAGCCGCTCGACGATGGGCCCGACCTCCGCGATGCACTCCCGCGCCATCGCGCTGTCGATCTCCAGCCGCTCGGCGCGCCTGGTCACGCCCGGAATGGCCTCGACGTCGGGGATGGGCTTCAGGCTGGCGAAGTTGACCCCGGCCAGCGGGATCGCCCCCAAATCCGCCTCGCCGCCGTCCCAGTCCACATCGCCGAAGCTGCGCACGAAGATCGGCTTGAACGTCCCGTCGAACTTCGCCGACACGATGAGCTTCAGGTCCGGTGTCGACTCCATCTCGAACGCGTCCTGCCGGAACTCCGAGCCGAGGAAGGACAGCTTGAAGGCGCCGTCGGGCTCGATCATGCCGAGGCCGAGCAGGTCGTCCTCGTCCATCGCGTCCTCGTCGACGATCACCAGCAACAGCTCGGGCAGCGCGCCGCCCGAGGGGTTCTTCAGCGTGCCTCGCACCTTGAACATGTCTTCCATGGTCCAGACTCTCCTGACAGTGACAGGGTAGACGGCGCCGCGCGCCGCGGTAGGGCTCCACACGCGCGACCCCGGCCCGCGCCGAACAGCGCAGCTCACCATGACCGTGCAGTGGGATAATGACCCGACGATCCTGACACACCCCGACCCCGACCGGGAAGGTGCCCGCGCACCGCGTCCACCAGACGCCCTCTCAACCCCCACCGCCCCGTATTTACAAGGACCGCGCAGCTATGGTGTTCTCAGCATCCCGGCGCGACACGCCGCAACCCCACCCGTCACCCCACCAGGCCCCCCATGAGCCACATCGACCGATGGCGCACGAGCCTCCCCCCAGCCCCGCGCAAGGAGCCGGCGCGATGACCGAGCGCTGGCCCCGGAGTGTTCACCACGGCGGCCCGACCGTGCCGAACCGCGCGCCTCCCCCCGAGCCGACATGACCCTGACCACCCTGCTCAACCGCACCGGACGCCCCATGGGCGTCCGCATCCTCGGCAATGGCCCTCCCTGCGTCCTGCTGCACGGCTTCGCGATGGAGTCTCGCTACTGGCTCCCGTTCGCGTGGCCGCTGCGGCGGCGATTCCGGTTCATCCTGCCGGACCTGCGCGGCTTCGGCGCCTCGCACGACACGCCGCTGGACCGCGCCTGCGTCCTGTCCGACTACGCCGACGACCTCGAGGACATCCTCGACCAGCTCGACCTGCGGGACGTGGCCCTCGGCGGCATCTCCATGGGCGCGTTCGTCGGGCTCCGCTACCGTGCCATGCACGGCTTCGGCCGCGTGGGGCGCTACCTCCACATCGACCAGTCGCCGCGCGTGCTCAACGGCCCCGACTGGCAACACGGCATCTTCGGCGCCCGCCAGGGCCCCTTCCTCGACCAGCTCCGCCTCCTGCTCGCCGAGGCCCGCCGCCACGGCCGCCACACGCCGTACGACGCGCTCCCGGAGGCGTTCCGGAGGGACCTCTGGGGCGCGTTCAGCACCTTCACCGCCGCCGCCATGGGCTCTCCGCTCCGCGAGCTGATCGCCCGCAAGGGCATGCGGCACGAGCGCATCGGTCGGGCGGTCCTGCCCATGCAGAGCTGGTTCGCCTACGTCGACGTCCTGTCGGCCTACCTCGAGCAGGACTACGACATGCGCCCCGTCCTGCCCGGCATCGACGTCCCCACCACCGTCATGATCGGCATGCGCTCGAAGATGTACCCGCCCGAGGGCCAGATGGAGGTCGTGCGCAAGGTGCCAGGCGCCCGCGCCGTCCGCTTCGAGCGAAGCGGCCACAGCCTCATCATCGACCAGCCCGCCCTGTTCGCGCGGGAGCTGCGGACCTTCCTGGAGCGGTAACACCCCCAAAGAGAACCGCCAAACCCTTTACCTGTCAATACATTACGCACGCGGAGGCCACGGCACCAACACCGACGTGCTCGCCTTGTACCGCGCATAGTCCTCCTGCCCGCCCCACCGCTCATCCGCGCGCCGCTCGAGCATCGGGATGCCGCTGACCCGCGTCAGCAGGAAGGCGACGAAGACGGGCGAGACCATCGTGACCCACGGCCACCCGCTCAGCGTCGAGGCCGCCATCATCGCGATGCCCACCCACAGCGTGATCTCGCCGAAGTAGTTGGGATGCCGCGACCACGCCCACAGGCCCGTATCGATGAACCGACCGGGGTGGCTGACCCGAAACGCCCGCTTCTGCCGGTCTGCCACCACCTCCACCCCGAACCCCACGCCCCAGATCACCGCCCCGACCCCGTCAAGGACGCCGAGCGGAGCAGGCTCCAGCGTCGTGATGGCGGCCAGGGCGGCGGCCAGCGTCAGCGATACCCAGAGCCCCTGGAGCGTCCACGTCATCAAGAAGCGCGGCGCGCTGGGCTTGATGTCGTCGAACCGGCCGTCCTTGCCGTCGGCGTGGATGCGAGAGAACAGGAAGCTGCCGAGGCGCACCGCCCAGACCGACACCAGCCCCGCCATCACCAGCCCGCGCAGGTCGAAGGTGCCCGTCAGCAGGACCGCCGCCCACGTCACCGAGAGGTACGTCACGCTGCCGGTCAGGTCGTAGAACCGCTCGGTCTGCTTCACCAACGCCGGCACGAACGCGATCCACTGAACCAGGAACGCCATCCCGACGCAGCTCGCCATGATCGGCACGCCGGCCACGGCGGCGCCGCCCTGTCCCCCGGCCAGCGCCACGCCGGCGGCGACGGCGACCGAGACGAAGATGGCGATGAGCGAGCTTGCGGTGGTCGGTGTGCGCTGGGCCATCTGGGCCTCCTCGGGGGCGGTGGTGCGGAGGCGCTCACGGCGAAGCACCCCACGCCATGATGCACCCTCCAGCCCATCGCTGCGCAGCATCTCACGTCCCGCGCTCGAATCACCCAGCTCCAGGACAGGGCCGCGACCTGCCTCAACCGCCCTTCTTCACCACCCAGGTCTGCGCCACCGAGCGGCCCGACTCCGCCACCGGCCGCACCCCGCCGACGCTCGCCAGCCCCAGCCCGCTCACTGGCGCCACGCCCAGCGCGTCGATGCGGCGCATGACCTCGACCATGTCGTCCGGGCGCAGCGACCGGTGCTTGGCCATCATGTCCGCGATCAGGGCATCGAGCCCCGCGCGCACGGCGTCCGGGGCGATGCCTGCGGGCAGCGCCGGGACCGGCGAGATGAGGTGGGCGCGCATCATCGCGTCGAAGGTCGGGTCCTCGAACGGCGCGTGCCCGGCCAGCAGGCGGTAGAGCAGCACCCCGAGCGCGTAGATGTCACAGCGGTGGTCCAGCGACGACGCCGGGTCGTTCTGCTCCGGCGCGGCGTACTGCGGCGTCCCCAGGAAGGACGCCTCACGGGCCTCCGACAGCGACGGCAGCGCGATGCCGAAGTCGAGCAGCCGCACGAACGTCCGGCCGCCCGGCAGCTCCTCCACCATGATGTTGTCCGGCTTGACGTCCCGGTGCACGAGGCCGAGCCGATGCACCTCACAGAGCGCCTGGGCCACCTGCCGCACGATCTCCAGCGCCTGCTCCGGCGAGACCCGTCCGTGATAGGCCAGCAGCTCGCCGAGCGTGTGCCCGGCGGCGAAGTCCATCACCAGCGCGATCACGCCATGATCCACCCGCAGCGCCTCGTACAGCCGCACCACGTGGGGATTGCTCAACCGCGCGAGCGTCTTGACCTCGGTGTAGATGTGCCGCTGCAGCAGCGGATCGAACCGCTCCAGATCGACCATCTTGACCGCATAGGTGCGGTTGAGGTCGAAGTCACGGGCCTCGAACACCACCCCCGTGGTCCCGACGCCGATCCGCCGCACGAGCCGATACCGCCCGGCGAGCGTGGTGCCGAGCCACTGGACGCCCGCCGCATCGAGCGTGGGCCACCCCGCGGCAGGTCTGGCGTCCCCGCAGTGGTCACACGCCGGAGCCCGCGCCTCGAGCAGCGCGGTGCATCGCAGGCAGACGCCCTGACCGGCGTCGGCGCCGTCGAGTCCGCCGCGCACCAGGTGCCCGCCGCTGTCGGGCCGCAGCCGCCAGTGACGCGCGCGGTGCAGCTCCTGCTGCTCGCGCCGCACCCCCAGCTGGACCCGCAGTCGCGTGGCCAGCTCCACGGGATCGGCCGACTTCGTGAGGTGGTCGTTGGCGCCAGCCTCAAAGGCAGCCACCGCGAGCTCCGGCCCCGGGTGGGCCGTGAGCACGACCACCGGCAGCTCCGCGCGGCTCCACCGCGCCCTCAGCTCCGCCAGCACCTCCAGGCCCCCCATCTCAGGCATGTGCAGGTCGAGCAGGACGAGATCGAACGCGGTCTGCGCCAGCGTGCTCAGCGCCAGCGCCCCGCTGCTCACGCACCGCACCTCGTACCCCAGCTCGCGCAGCCACACATCGATCAGGCGGCAGAGGTCCACGCAGTCGTCCACCACGAGGATGCGCTCGCCACGACCACGGCACGCCGCGAAGGCGTGCGTGCGCTCGACCTCGTGCTCGTCAGGGATGTTGGGGGCTGCGCTCATGGCTCTCCGGGGCGCCGATTTGCGCCGTGTCCTCCGCGTCGGAGACACGGGGGGACAATGCAATGGGTGTGCCCCGACATTCCATGCCGGCGGATGCGGGCTCTGCGGCGACCGGAGCCGCGACCACCCGCGCGGCGAGCGCCGCGCTGCGGCCACAGCGGTCACGGCGATGACAAGCCAGGTTGACTGTGGCGCGGCTCACGCGTGGGTTGTCATCGCCCTCGGGATGGGGGTAGAACGGTGCGCACTTGACCCGCGGGGCAGCCCACACACCACCACCGCAGCCCGGACACACCGCCATGACCGCCGAACCCCTCCCACGCGCCGACGTCATCGAGAGCACCAACCCGGCCACCGGCGCCGCCCTGCCCCCCGTGCCCATGTCAACGCCCTCCGAGGTGGCCGACACCATCGCACGGGCCCGCGCGGCGCAGGCCGGATGGGCGGCCCTGCCGCTGGAGGAGCGCATCCAGGCCGTCAAGGCGCTGGTGCGTCGCATGCTGGAGCGCCAGGACGAGGCGACCACGGTGATGTCCGGCGAGACGGGTCGCGGCAAGACCGAGTGCATGATGAGCGAGCTCGCCAGCATCGACGCGTTCGGCAAGATGGCGATCAGCGCCGCGCGCGAGGCGCTGGCTCCGCACAAGGTCAATCTGCCGAAGCTGGAGTATCCGGGCAAGCGGGCGGTCGTGGAGCTGGTGCCGCGCGGCGTGGTGGCCATCATCGCGCCGTGGAACTACCCGCTCGGCAACTTCTTCAAGTCGCTCATGCCGGCGCTGCTGTCGGGCAACGCCGTGGTGCTCAAGCCATCCGAGCACACCCCGCGGACGGCGGTGTGGCTCAAGGAGCAGTGCGACCGCGTATTCCCACGGGATCTCGTCGGACTCGTTCAAGGCGACGGCCGAGTCGGGCAGCTCCTGTTGGAGGGCGCTGTGGACGCGGTGGTGTTTACCGGTTCGGTCCGCACCGGCAAGAAGGTCTCGGCGCTGGCCGGTGAGCGGCTGATCCCGTGCTCGGTGGAGCTGGGCGGCAAGGACGCGGCGATCGTGCTGGCCGACTGCGATCTGGACCGCACGGTCGCCGGCATCGGCTACTGGGCGCTGCACAACGCCGGGCAGAACTGCGCCGCCATCGAGCGCGTGTACGTCGAGGAGGCGATCGCCGACACCTTCGTCAAGCGCCTCGGCCGGCTGATGGAGCACCTGCAGGTGTCGACCGGCGAGGGCCTCTCGGACCTCGGGCCGCTCCAGAACCGGCAGCAGCTGGACATCGTGCGTCGGCACGTGCAGGAGGCGGTGGCGCAGGGCGCGGTCACGGTCTGCGGCGGCGAGCCGACCGGCCACGGCCTCGGCTACCGCCCCACCCTGCTCGACCGGTGCACCCAGGCGATGACGGTCGTCAGTGAGGAGACCTTTGGCCCCGTGCTGGCCGTGGTCCGCGTCAAGAACGCCGAGGAGGCCGTGCGGCTGGCCAACGACTCGGCCTACGGCCTCAACGGCTCGGTCTGGACGCGGGACATCGAGCGCGGCGAGGCGCTGGCGAGGCGGCTGGAGGTCGGGGTGGCGCTGGTCAACAACCACGCGCTGACGGGCATCATGCCGGAGATGCCGTGGACGGGGGTCAAGGACACCGGCCCCGGCGTCGCATCGAGCAAGTACGCCTACCACACCTTCGCACGGCCCCGGACGGTGTTCATCGACAGCGGCAAGGATCCGGACCCCTGGTGGTTCCCGGTCAACCCCGACCTCGACGCCCTCGGCCACGCCCTGATCGACCGCTCCCTCGGCTCGTTCATGGCCACGTTCCGCCTGCTCGGGCTGCTCAAGAAGCGCGTCGCGGCCATCCGCAAGCTGGCCAACTGAACAAATATCACTTGATTTAAGTTCAGATATCAACCATACTCGTCGCACAACTGGACGGGGATCGCAGGGTCGTCGGCGCGAGCGTCGGACGTGATACGCCTCGGCTGTCACGGGGCGCGTGGCGCGACGCATCGACCGGGCGGCCTGCGTCCCGCGCGACGCGGTGAGGTCGAACGTCATGAGCACGCCTGAGCACGTCTTGCTGGAGACGATCCGTGAGAGCTGGCTGCGGGGCAGCCTGGAGATCATCGTCGGGGCAGGGGCCTCGATGGCGTCGGGGCTGCCCGGCTGGAACGCGCTGAACTACAACCTGCTGAGCCTCTTCTTCCACGAGGCCCTCTCGGCGCTCGACCCCGAGCACGAGGAGCTGTGCGCCCTGTCCACCGTCTTCGCCGAGCGGTTCGGCCGGGAGGCCGTGGTGGATCTGGTGCGGCAGAACCTCGGCGAGGGCGAGGCGTTCTGCGGACTGCTGGAGCGGGCGCTGTACGAGGGGCGGCGGAGGCTGGAGCTGGCGCCCATCCAGCTCGAGCTCGCCGCGGCCGTCGGCATCCACGGCAAGCCGGGCCCGGCCGGGCTGTACACCTTCAACTACGACGACCTGCTGCAGGACGCCCTCGAGGCGCTGCACGGCGTGCGGCCGGCGACGGTGACGCGGGGCATCCCGCCGCACGAGGCCCACGTGGTGCACCTGCACGGTTTTCTGCCGCCCGGCGCCACCACGGCGCAGGGGACCATCATTCTCAGCGAGAAAGACTACCTTCGGGGCGTGAACAGCTGGGCGGATCGCAAGCTGGAGGATCTGTTCGACAGCCAGAAGGACGTCCTGCTCGTCGGCTTGAGCCTCGGCGATCCGCGGCTGCGGCGGCTCCTGTTCCGGCGCCTCGAGCGCAAGGGCCAGCCCCGGTCCAACCCCGACGGCTACGGGCGCGTCTTCGCGCTGCTCGGCCAGAGCCGCTGCGGGGACGGGGCGGACCTGGCCACGCGCCGCGCCCACAAGATCGTCAACCGCTTCGAGCTGCCCTACTGGGGCGCCTGGGACGTGCACGTCGGTCTGGTCGAGCGGCACGACCTGGTGCCCTTCCACCTGCGCCAGATCCGCCTCGGCCGCGACCCGCTGGCCTGGCTGGAGCTGGGCCGCACCTTCCTGCGCGAGCGCTCCCGGTTCTTCGAGGACCTGTATGAGCCCGAGGTGCAGCTCCAGGCCACCCACTACCTGAAGCATCAGCACCGAACGCTCCGCAGCCGCTACGCGGTGCCCCCCGGCGAGGAGGTGCAGGTGGGGATCATGGCGCCCTCGGCGGCGGAGCCGGGGAGCGTGCAGCTCGCCTTCCACTTCGGCGATGGGCCCCCGGCCGTCGGCGGTGACGGCCTCGACAGCGACACGACCTTCCAGCCCCTCACCGAGCAGGCCGCCGCGCCGAGCCGCCTCGACCTCGCGGCGCTGCGCCGCCTGGCCGGGCCCATCAGCCGGGCGCTGGTCACCGGTACCGTCGTCTGCGCCACCTCCGACTCCCCCGTGCCCGAACCAGGCCAGCCGTTCGGCCACGCCCTCGGTCGAACGCTGCTCTGCGTGCCCATCTACGACTCCGCCCAGTGGGTGCCCCTGGGGGTTGCCGTGCTGGCCTCCAACCGCGCGACCCCGTTCTGGGCCGGCCTCAAGCACCCCGAGGCCGCCGGGCTGCACCGGTCGCTCCGCGCCATGTTCGCCGCGCTGCTCGGCGTTGAGCGGCACGGGGCGCGGTGAGCTCGAGGCGAGAACTCGACCGCGCTCGACCGACCGGGTTTGTGTTCCCGCGCGACTGCCGGTACACCATCTGTCCGGCGGCAGCCTGCGGCGCATCGCGCCTGTCCAGGCGCTGCCTCCCCCTCCCATACACCATCGCGTGCGTCACGACATCGACAGGGTCTCCCGGTGAACATCCTCAACGTCCAGAACCTCTCCAAAGCCTACGGCCCCGATCCCCTGTTCACCTCCATCGCGTTCGCGATCGACGAAGGCGAGAAGGTCGCCATCATCGGCAAGAACGGCTGCGGCAAGTCCACGCTGTTCCGCATCCTGGCCGGGCAGGAGGAGGCGGACGAGGGCATCATCGCCTTCCAGCGCGGCGCCTCGGTCAGCTTCCTGCCCCAGGACCCCGTCTTTGCCGAGGGCGCCACGCCGCGCAGCGTCGCCTCGGACGCCATGCAGGCCGTCAAGGAGGCCATCGCGGCCTTCGAGACCATCGCCACCGAGCTCGCCCACCTCGACCACGCCACCGAGCACGACCGGGCCGAGGAGCTGCTGTCCGCCCAGGCCACCGCCCAGCGCACCATCGACCGGGGCGGAGGGTGGGCGTGGCACTATCGGGTCGAGGCCATCCTCGATCAGCTCGGCCTCAACGCGGTCATCGATGCGCAGGTCGCCGATCTGTCGGGCGGGAACCGCCGCCGGGTCGACCTCGCCCGCGTGCTGCTCGAACAAGCCGACCTCCTCATCCTCGATGAGCCGACCAACCACCTCGACGCCGACACCGTGGAGTGGCTCGAGCAGACACTCGCCGCCTACGAAGGCGCCGTGGTCCTCGTCACCCACGATCGCTACTTCCTCGACCGCGTCGTCGATCGCATCCTCGAGATCGACGAGCTCGGCTTCCACTCCTGGCCCGGCCACTACGCCCTCTACCTCGAGCGCAAGCTGGAGCGCCTCGCCTCCCTCGACAAGGCCAACGACCGCCGCCTCAAGCTCCTCGAAAAAGAGATCGACTGGCTCAGCCGAAGCCCCAGCGCCCGAACCGGCAAGGCCAAGTACCGCGTCGATCAGGTCGAGGAGCTCCGCAAGGAGGGGCCGAGCGTCTCCACCAAACGGATGCAGCTCCAGTTCGCCACCGACAGCCGCCTCGGTGGCCTCATCCTCGAGGCCCACGACGTCTCCAAGAGCTATGGCGACCTGACCGTCCTCAAGGACGTCAGCCTCGTGGTCAACCGCCAGGACAAGCTCGGTATCATCGGGCCGAACGGCTGCGGCAAGTCCACCATGCTGCGCATCATCCTCGGCCAGGAGAAGCCGGACAGCGGGGGCATCAACTTCGGCAAGAACACGCGCGTCGCATACCTCAGCCAGACCCGCGACGGGCTCAAGGACGAGGACACGGTCTATGAGTCCGTCGGCCCCGGCGATTACGTCCACATCGGCGACAACAAGATCCACAAGCGCTCCTGGCTCTCCGACTTCCTGTTTGCGCCCGAGGTCCAGCGCAAGCGCGTCATCTCGCTGAGCGGCGGCGAGCGCTGCCGCCTCCTGCTGGCCAAGCTCGTGCTGACCGGCGCCAACCTGATCGTGCTCGACGAGCCCACCAACGACCTCGACATCGCCTCCCTCCAGGTCCTCGAGGACGCCCTGGCCGCCTTCGAGGGTTGCGTCCTGCTCGTCACCCACGACCGCTACTTCCTGAACCGCGTCTGCAACGTCATCGTCGCCTTCGAAGAGGGCAAGGTCACCCGCTACGACGGCGACTGGGACTTCTACCGCAAGCGCCGCGACGAGCGCGACAAGGAGCGCAAGCGCGTCGAGCGCGAGGTCCGCGACGCCGACCGCCAGGAGCGCGAGGCCGAGCAGAGCCGCCAGCGCGTCGCCGACGACGACCCCCGCAAGCTCACCTGGAAGGAGCGCCGCGAGTTCGAGGGCATCGAGCAGGCCATCCTGGAGGCCGAGGACCGCAAGGACGAGCTGGAGAAGGCCCTGAGCGACCCCGCCCTCTACGCCCGCAACGCCCAGAAGATCCCCGAGCTCACCGCCGCCCTCAACGCCGCCACCGCGGCCATCGACGCGCTCTACCACCGCTGGCAGGAGCTCGAGGCGCGCGCCCATCTGAGCTGACCGTTGCGTCACGCCGAAGACTTTTTCTGCCCTGGTGTAATCCGTCGCGGCTGGCGCGCGCGTACTGCAACGCACGCCTTTGTTTCAGGCTCCACGGGCACCTCGTTGAGGCGCCCGGTGCATCGACCTGTACCCTCACCAGTCTGGTCCACCCACCCTCACCGAATGGAGGATCCCATGCGCATTCGATCGTCAGCAGGGCGCGTTACCCTGCTCCTGGTCGTCGCCGGAGTGCTGGCCGCCATGCCAGCGCAGGCCGCCGACCACACCGACTCCCCCCGCACCCAGGCCGACGCCGCCGCGGACATCAACGACGTCTACGCCTTCCGCGGGACGGACCCCGACCTGGCCGGCGCGGCCACGACGGTCCTCGTGATGACCCTCGGCGGCACCGGAGCCGGTGCCGCTACGCGCCTGTCGGACAAGGTCACGTACAACTTCAACATCGCCGACGCCGACAACGCCGCCAACACGTGGACGATCGGCTGCACGGCGACAGCCCCCGACGGCGACAACAACCAGACCATCACCTGCTCGACGGGCGCGGGCGTCTCCGACAGCGTGGCCTTCAACGCCGTCGAGGCGGGCAACCCCGGCAACGAGACCATGCGCATCTTCGCAGGCCTCCGGGACGACCCGTTCTTCTTCGACCTCGGCGCCTTCCAGAGCGTCCTGAACTCCGTGCTCGCCGGGTCCCCCGACCCCACGCCCCTCGTCGATGCGACCGGCACCGACACGTTTGCGCCGCTCAACGCCATGGCGATCGTCGTCGAGATCGACAACTCCGTCTTCGGCGCCTCCACCAGGCTGCGCGTGTCTGCCAGCACCATCCGCACTGCCCCGGGCAACTGACATGAGGAGCACACCGACTATGAAGACGCATCGCATCGCGCACATCGTCTCCATCGGCGCCGTCGCGGTGGCCCTTCTCATGGCCACCGGTTGCGGTGACGATGAGGAGAAGCCCGCGCCGGCCGCCAACAACGGCAACAACGGCACCAACAACGGGACCAACAACGGGACCAACAACGGCACCAACAACGGGACCAACAACGGCACCAACAACGGCACCCCGACGCTGTGTGAGGCCTACTGCGAGGCGACACAGGCGAACTGCAGCGGCGCCAACGCCCAGTACGCAGACGCCGCCGCCTGCCAGACCGCCTGCGCCGGCTTCGCCGCGACCGGCATGGACGGCGACACCTCGGGCGACACCGTCCAGTGCCGCATCTACCACGCCGGCGTCGCGGCCAACGACCCCGCCACCCACTGCCCCCACGCTGGCCCCGATGGCGCCGGCGTCTGCGGCGGCGCGCAGCCCAGCCTCTGCGACACCTACTGCGACTCGGTCCAGACGAGCTGCACCGGAGCCAACGCTGTCTACGCGGACGCCGCGGCCTGCCAGACCGCCTGCGCCGGCTTCGACGCGACCGGCATGGACGGCGACACCTCGGGCGACACCGTCCAGTGCCGCATCTACCACGCCGGCGTCGCGGCCAACGACCCGGCCACCCACTGCCCCCACGCCAGCCCTGACGGCGGCGGCGTCTGCGGCGAGGCGAATCAGCCGACGCTGTGCGACACCTACTGTGAGGAGGCGCTGTCCCACTGCACCGGCGGCAACCTGCTGTACGCCACCGAGGCCGACTGCCAGGCCGCCTGCACCAACTTCAACATGGACGGCACCGACGGCGACACCTCCGGCGACACCGTCCAGTGCCGTATCTACCACCTCGGCGACCCCGCCGCGGCCGACCCCGCCACCCACTGCTCCCACGGCGCGCCCAACGGCGGCGGCATCTGCGTCGACCCCCAGGCCACCCTCTGCGAGCGCTTCTGCGGCGTCGCCGTCGAGAACTGCACCGGCGACCTCGCCGTGTACGACAGCGCCGCCGCTTGCGTCACCGCCTGCGCTGGCTGGCCCGACGGGACCCTCGGCGACAACACGGGCAACAGCACCCACTGCCGCCTGTCCTACGCCAACGCCGCCCATCACGCCACCAACAAGCTCGCCGACTGCTTCGCGGCCGGCCCCTCCGGCGGCGGTCTATGCATCAACGACGATGCGCCCTACCAGGTCGACCGCATGGGCCGCCCCGGCATCAACACCGCCCTCATCAGCAGCGGCAACAAGGACGCCTTCAACGCCGGCACCCCCGCCGACGGCGCGTACTTCGCCCCCGAGATGGTCGGCTTCCTGACCGCCTACGACGCCCTCGACGGTGACCCCGCCGACGGCCTCTTCGCCACCGACCGCGCCGCGCTCGCCGGCCTCCTGGCCGACGACGTCCTGCTGATCGACATCAGCCAGGCCGACTGCGCCGGGGGCTACCTCGCCCTCGAGCTCCAGATCGCCAACAACTGCGGCGGCCGCACCCTCGACCAGGACGTCATGGACACCACCCTCGGCGCACTGGTCGGCAACGGCCCCAACGATGACATCACCGTCACGGACGCCGTCAACGCCGATGACATCGGCTTCCAGGCCGTGTTCCCCTACCTGAACGCGCCCCAGTAGCACGCCCTCGGCCTCCGGTGCGACCTCGCGCCGGAGGCCCTCCCCCTCCCCCTCCCCCTACCCCTACGGACCTCCCATGACGCGTGCATCTGACCGGCTGTGGCTCGGCGTCCCCTGCGTCGCGCTCCTCGTGGCGTGCTCCAGCTCCGCTCAGCCCTCGGCGCCGCCCCCCCCCACCATCGCCGCCGCCGACGCCGCTACCGACGCCCCCGCCGCCCCAACCCTCAAGGCTCCCCCCATCGAGCCTCCGCCCGCCGAGCCTCCGGCCCCTGCCCCTCGCCGCCTCCGCCTCGACAGCCCACGCACCGACGCCGAGCTGCCGACCACGAGCTGCGACATCTACCTCCGCAACGCGCAGTCGAACCTCGAAGCGCGCCAGAAGGCCCTGCAGCAGCAGCCCGACAACCCCTTCCACCACCTGAACTACGGCTCGAGCCTCTTCACGGTCGGCCAGCTCTACGGCAACCTCGACATGGTCGCCCAGGCCGAGGAGGTCGCCACCCGCGGCCTCGCCAAGGACCCCAGGAACGTCTCCCTGCTGGAGCTCCGGTCGGAGGCCCGCGGCGCCCGCCACCGCTTCGAGGACGCGCTGGCCGACCTCGAGCTGGCCCGGACGCTGGCCCCGCCCCAGCGCCACGCCGACCTCGACTTCGCCATCGCCAACGTCCACTACCAGCTCGGGCGCTACGATGATGCGGTGCCCCTGCTCCTGCGCAGGGTCGTCGATCGACCGTCCTTCTCCTCGCAGAACCGCGCCGCCATCGTCTACCTCCAGACCGGCAACGTCGAGCAGGCTCGCCGCCACTTCGCCATGGCCGAGTCGATGTACAAGGACACCTCCCCCATCCCCCTGTCCTGGCTCAACGTCCAGCGCGGCCTCCTCGAGATGCACGCCGGCAACTACGAGCTCGCCCACACCTTCTTCGAGGAGGCCTGGCGCCGATGCCCCACCTACCCCATGGCCAAAGAGCACCTCGCGGAGATCGAGGGCCGCCTCGGCCACCTCGACCGCTCCATCGCGCTCTACGGTGAGGTCGTCTCCCAGACCTCGAACCCCGAGTACATCGCCGCGCTGGGCGAGGCCTGGGAGAAGAAGGGCGAGCCCGCCAAGGCCGCCGAGATGTTCCGGTTCGCCAAGAACAAGAACGAGCAGCTCCTCGCCAGGCACCCCGACGCGATGTACTGGCACGCTGCGGCGTTCTACCTCGGACCCGGCAAGGACCCCGCCAAGGCCCTCACCCTGCTCACCAAAAACGCGAAGCTCCGTCCCACCGGCAATGCCTGGGCCGCCCTCGCCGACGCCCATCTCGCCCTCGGCAAGCCAAAGGAGGCCAGCGTCAGCATCGACAAGGCCCTCGCCTCACCCCTCGACCTGCCCGAGCTTCACTGGACCGCCGCCCGCGTCTACAAGGCCCTCGGCGACCAGAAGATCAGCGACGAGCACAAGGCCCTCGCCCTGGCTGCCAACCCGAAGATCGCCGACCTCGAAGGCGACCTCGACCCCCCCGAAGACGCCCCGGCTGCCAACGCAACCCCCTGATACCAAAGAATAATCCTACTCGATCACGTTGCCGCAGACGTCCTCTCCCTCGTCCATCACCGTCACCGACTCGCCCCCGTACCCGATGTAGTGGGAGCCCTCGGTCAGGTCGACGTGGAAATGGTTGTCGTGCGCGGCGTTGTAGTTCGGCGTCAGGATGATGTTGAACACGCGGTTGTCGTACATCCCGTGCGCGACCTCATACAGCAGCCGCCCGTTGGCCGTCTGCGGATTGGTCGTGTCGTGCTCCCAGTGCTGCTCCAGGATCGCCCGGCTCCCATCCTCCCGCTCCAACCCCCAGATGTCGATGGCGTTCGCGTGCGCGTGCTGCGACAGGCTCTGCGACCCGCTGATCTGCCGGCAGTTGAACGTCCCGATGTGCAGCACCGCCCGCACACCCCGCGGCCTCAACACATCGCCCAGCCGGTGCAGCGCCAACGCCATCTGGCACGTCACCGCCATCGTCCCCGCCGTGTCCTGGTTGTAGTACCGGTACTCGACCCCGTTGATCGGGCTGCTCACCCGGATCGGATCGTTGACCGTGCACGCCAGGTTGGTCCCTGCGGCCGTCTGTGTCGTGTAGTCCCACGGTGTCCAGATGATGCCCAGCGCGTCCAGCTCCTCCCGGCACGCCGTGTTCGCGTCCACGCTCTCCCACGACTCCGGCACGCACGTGCTGTTCTGCGTCGAGGACTCGTTGAACCGCCCCACGATCCGGCACGCGAACCCCGCCCGACACCCCTCCCCCGGATACAGATCGAAGTCGCACCGCGACGCACAACGCCCTTGCCCGTCCACCTCGATGCAGAACGTCACGCTGTTCTCCCCGTCCAGATCCGGGCAGAACCGATCGCACGCCTCGGTGCACTGGCCGCCCGGATAGTCCGCGCCCGTCAGACACAGCGGCGTCTCCACCTGATCGCAGTCCGCCGGCGAGCGGCACGGCCCGCCGATCCACCCCTCGTTCGGGATGGGGCCGGTGGGCACATCGGGGGCGACGTCGGGTGACACGTCGGCGCCCAGAGCGTCGCCCACCATCGTGTCGGGCGGGTCCGCATCGGGCGATTCGGCGTCAGGAGGCAGCTCCGTGTCCGCAGGCCCCCTGTTGTTGCCTCCCACATCAGCCGCGACGCCGTCGTTGTTCCTGGCCGCGTCACCGAGGAGACCGTCGTTGTTGCCCGCCCCCCCGTCTGCGCCGTCCACGTCTGCTCCCACATCCACGCCGGTCTGCGCCGACGGCAGCCCCGTCGTGGTCGAGCTGCACCCCACCACCGCCACCATCACGCACGCCGTCGCCAGATTCCATCCGAGCTGTGTCTTCATGCCATCCGCCCCGTTGCGTCGTTCGTATCATCCTGTCCACAAGAGGATATCGACCCGAGGGCGCGGCGTCCAATTCACCTGGCGAAGGCCTGCCCACGACGTGACCTCTCGCCCCGCTGGCGCTCCACGGTGGTGAGTTGGTCCACCGTATCGGTGATCATCGGCAGCGGGGCGTTATCGCCCGTTTCGGATGAAGTGGTGAGCGAGGGGGGCCCAGGTGCCGGGTGGGAGCCAAGGGCGCGCTTCCTCTCGGCAGCCACGCCTCCTGCGCGACCATCACGAAGCATCCATGGGTCGCCCACCGCCGACCGTCTCCCCATGCCCACTCAACCCTCCAGACGCATCGACCAGCGGCCCCCCCATCAGGGGTGATGGGTATGAGGTCCGCACGACGCTCAGCCCCCATCATCCATGATGGGGGTCACGGCCCATGCGGCCCTCCAGACGATGATCCGTGATGGGGTGCCGGGCGGCTGGACCCCTTGCGGGGATGACGATGGATGGGATCTCGTCGTAGCCTTCATCGCTCGGCAAGCGAACCACCGACCATCCACGCGCTCGGACGGTGACACGCGCCCAGCGACGCAGTGGGCTCCACAGCCCAGGGCCAGCCGTTGATGGCACGCGTGAAGGCGACGAGGCGGGACGACCTCGGGCGAGGCGACGCTCAGCCACCATCGTGCCCATCGGCGCCGTTCGCCGTCACGTTCACCGCAGCGGGTTGGAGCCACGCCTCAAGCTCCACGGGTTCACTCCGCATCGCGCGGATGAACTCGAGGTCCACGCCGTGCGCGGCGAGGTGAGCCGCCAGGCGCGTCGCCTCGGCCTCGGTCAACGGGCGAGACAGCACCAGCTCAAGGGTTTGCTGCAAGCCCCGCTGACGCTCCACGGTGGTGAGTTGGTCCACCGTATCGGTGATCATGGGAAGCTCAACGACCACTGGGGCCGTTCGTCCCGTTCTTCGGCCCAGCGGGCGCGATCCAACGCTCGATCTCTTCGGGCACGGTCTCGGCGATCTGCTCCACCGTCATGGGATGCGCCGTCAGGTAGGCGATAAGCCGGTCTGTCTCCCCGGTGGTCAACAAGCGGCCGAGCCGCATCGCGGCCCGCAAGCCCTGCTGCAAGCCCTGCTGTCGCTCGACGGTGGTGACGTTGTCGATGGTGTCGGTGATCATGGGAAGCTCCCCCTTGACGCGCTGGATGACATCGTACGGTGCGGCGTAGCGCCGGCTGCGCAACAGCCCAAGGATAAACAGCAGGAACGCGCCCCGCAAGGAGCGGTCCTGCGCGAGGAGATCGTCGGGGTCGGCGTCCTCGGCGACGGGGGCCGCGGGCTCGACGCGACGCAGGAGCCCGTCCAGCTCCTCGGCCACGCGGCGCAGCGCGGGCGTGTCGGAGCTGCGGAGCATGGCGAAGAGCAGCACGCACAGGCCGCGGTGTGGGGTCTGGGGCTCGTCGCGGCGGGCGTCGATGAGGACGTAGCGGCCGTCCGGCTGGAGGGCCTCCAACGACGAGGTCGGGGACAGACGCACGTTGTCCCGAACGCTCCGCTGGCGTCCCCAGAGCTCCTCA
>Ga0100377_1000866_pt1 | contig 26199 bp, 9 predicted proteins | sample CryGeymeta201501_FD_83664 | JGI IMG/M metagenome (GOLD analysis project Ga0100377, IMG submission 83664) | Groundwater microbial communities from Crystal Geyser aquifers in Utah, USA - Crystal Geyser metaG 2015-01 | ecosystem: Environmental > Aquatic > Deep subsurface > Groundwater | place: USA...
ACAGCCGTGTCCACAACGGCTGGATCTTGCCCCTTGTTCAATACCAAGGTGCCGTGGAGATTTATGGGCACCGGAACCGCATCCTTCACCACCACGTCTGCGGTTGCATGGCGAACCGCCTCAAGAGCATTCTGCACGTTGGACACCACTAGGTTGGTGGTGTATGTCACCGTGAAGTTTTCATCGTGGGCATAGTCAATCAGCACAGTGTCACCAGAAGCAATTACCCCAGTGAGCGTGCGCTGGATTGACACAGCGGTAGTCTGAGTCCCTTGGGTGATTGTGAAGTCAGACACCCCTGAAGGATCATTAGGTCCCCTGTACTCCACGGTCCTATCTGCATTGAATACCCGCATGGTAAGGAAGCTTGCCCCCAAGCTATTCAAGTACTCAGGGTACTCTCCCACCAACACATGGGACTCACTCACCACAGAGACCATAGCCCCTGACGGTACCGTAGCACCCGTACTGTCAGTGTACGAAGAGATCTGTAGATAGTCCTGTGCAAGAGTTGAACGACCCTTATCCAAGGGTGCGTCTGGGTGGTATAGTGCAAAGGCGGTTGTCGGCAGAGTACCTGACACAACCCCCACAACCGATGTGATGGTTGCCACTGGCTGGCGAGGCAGCACAAAAGTAGACCCCAATCTCCGGCGATAAGACCCCAACACAACATCTGTCAAATCCACGGCGGGTTGGGCCAGCGTTGTATCCAGCTGGATGGTGTTGTAGGAGAGCAACACCACACCCGTAGTATCAAACACTTCACCAGTGGAGGCATTCTTCAAAAGGTACCCTGAATCAGGGTAGTCCAAAATCTCCACAATGGGGTTGCTTTCTGAGAGTTCGTGATCAAGAGCCATAAATTGGAGATCTGCAGGGTCACCAATAAGGACAAACTGGATGTCTTGAGCCAACTGGAAACTAAAGGCAAAGGTATCGGTAACCGTGGTGGTGTTCGACCCCTGCACCCAAACATCTACCTTGCCCCCACGATGTACACCCGTAGCATCCAGGTCCCTCTGCATCAGAGGGTTGCCCGCACCCACCACATTGGCTTTAACCACACCGGGAACGTTGGCCGCTACTTGGAGCAACCCTTGAACCGTCCCTGTGTCCACAGATGACAAACGGTTCTTGGCCCTCTCCATGAGCTGAAGGTTCGTGTCCTGATCCTTGCCCCAAGACATCTTCGAAAAATTGGTTACAGATAGTCCTGGAATGGCGGGTTGGATGGTTCGGATCTGACCGACACCCACATTACCTGCCGAACCTGCAGTAACGGCCTTGACGGGCACGGTTACTCGGTACCACCCTGTTGTAGGGTCGTAGTACGAAGCAAGTTGGTTCAAGGGGATGGAAGCAGCCCTTGTCGTTCGGAAGGCCCCCACCAAGGTACCCAAGGGGATTTGAAGAGTCCGTGTGGGACGCGTGGTGGTGTAAAAGACCACCTCCCCTTGTGCTGAACGGCTAGGGTCTCGGTACACCCCAAAGTTCGAGGCATAGGAATCAAAGCAGGAGTCAATAAGAGCCTGCACTTCCGCGTTACTGTTCAGAAGGAACGCCTTCTTCAAGGCCTGCTTATATGCCGTTGTGGACACGGGTGCGGACACCCCAGTACCCTCCGGATCATCTACTGCCAAAAGAAGCGCAGGGGATCCCGCTCGGTGAAGGAAGTCCAACAGGAAGCGCACACGCTCCGCCTCCATAGAGAAAGGATCAATGACCTGCTCACGGAGGGACGACCCTGGATCCACTCGCACCTGTGGATTCGACCGATACACCGAAGCAATATAGTCTTCCACAATGGCCTTTCTAGCCACTCTGGGGAACGTGCCAATGGTAGCCGTCACACGGAGAGGATGCCCCACAACCTCTTGGGAGAACGCAGATTCAAACTCAGTATTTGTGGTAGAATCCAAGAATACGGCCGTGACCACATAGTACAAAGGGTCAGTAGTGGCCAAGGACGCAAAAGCACTGCCGTAGATTGTCGCAGGGCTGCTTGTAGGACCTGCTGAACGACTATGCTCAAAGGAGTACGTCTGAATCGACTGCACGTCCTCTACAGTGTATGTGGTGCGAATGGTGCGTACTGTCTCCGCTAGAACAACCGTGCCATCAAAGTCCTGCTGTACAAGAGCCCCATTGCTATCCACCTGCTGACCCACCAACTGGTAGTACATAGGGTCCACGGTAGGGAGGCCATTCCCATCAAGGGGCACATCTGAATCCACCGAGGTAGTGTATACAGAAGAGACAACCTCTGAATAGGAACCACTGCTGATCGTGTCTAGGTTAATTCGCTGGTACCCTGTGGTGCCACCACCAGGGTACACCGAAGCATAGATGTTGTAGCCTTGAAAGCCCGTGGTGTTACTGAATCCTGTGATGTGGATGCGAACACTCGCATCCAACTTATCCACAGACACCCCTGTGGGAGTCTGTGTGAGAACCCCTTGGCCAGAATCCTGAACCAAGTTAATTGTTGCTTGTGCAACCGAAGTCTCAGCACCAGAGGATAGGATCGATCGGACTTGGACCGCATTCAAGCCAGGAGTCAGATCCAAACCATCCGGGTACACTGCTGGGTTGGGGAGGTACCACTGAGTCCCCTCAAACAGGATCAGATCGGCATTGTTCGAGAAGGCACCCCCCCTAACAGACACCTCCATATCCACCGTATCCGCATCCATCGTCCCCGAAAGGAACCTTGAGCCTTGGGTAGTAGAGAAGACAACGGCTTCTCTGAGTTGGCCGTCTGGCCCATAAATAAGGGGAGTCAAAGTAGCCATAGTTTCACATCAGTACCCGGCTGGAGCTAAGCCGAGAGATAGGTTGTTTGTGCCTGCCAGAGCCACAGCTCCAGGCACGGAGAAGACCACCGAAAGCTTCACAGGAATGCCTGTCATATTCGACACCACCACGTCTACCAAGAAAGCCGTTGGGTCACTTTGGTGGGGGTAGACCTCCACGGACAGAATACGGGCCAAGCGCTCCTGCAGAGCAACGGATTGATGCTTCGCTTGTTGGGTCTGAAGGGATTGCATAGCCTGCAAGGCTACCATCACATCCTCTCGCACCAAAGTAGCCGTAGCCCCCACTGCCTTAGCCCCAATACGCTCCATGAGCTTGGAGCCATACTGCGGATAAAAAGGATTCGACCCCTTCTTTGTCAGAAGAATCTTGAGCGCAGCCTGATATAGGAGGTCCTCATTTACAATAGTGATAAGGTCCCCTTGAGGGTTGAACCGCCAGTCATTTTCGATGAAGGTACCTCGGCACCTTGGACACCTTTCTGGAGGTGCTACATAGGTCAACTTCACCATAGGGGAGGTCTTCAACGGCTTCAAGAACTGAGGATAACGAGCGTGGCTAGTCACCTGCCCATTCCGACCCACCATAGGTAGCGTGTCCGTTCGTTGGATCAACTGCCAACCTGGGTAGATCTCCTTGCCACGGGCCTGTTGCTGTCCACCGAAACCTAGGGATGTGGCTGCTCGACCACCCACCCGAATAAAGGACTCAGGACCGATTTTGGCCACATCCAAGAACACAAGGTGTCCTTTATCATTGTCTACAATGATATCCTTGAACGTCTGGCGGAACATACGGAGAAGGGTATCAATTGGTACACGAACACCTGTAGGAAGACGGAAGGTCTGTGTCTCAGTACTGCTTGTAACAGTCAACACATTGTTGTCTACCGAAGCGCCCCCCACAACAAGACACCCTTCAATTGTGAAAGGTCCGGCCATAGTTCCCTTCAATGAAGCCTGTGAGTAGAGGCCTGAAGGTGGCACATATAATTCGTTGTTCACCAACACCCTAAGAAGGTTCGAGTTACCAATGGGAGCAATAGGCACCATCGACCTACGATCCGAGCCCAAGGACACAGGCTCTTCGATCAGTAAGTGGGGACACGAGTGCCCTAGTTGGTAGTCGAAGCTCAAGGTGGGGGCCTCCTAAGTGTTGGGAGCTATAGGAAGGGCACCGCTAGAGGTTGGTATTGGCCTCTTCTGGGTCATCATCCAAAAGGTGGGGGTATACAGCCAAACGATCTTCATTGACTTGTGTGAAATCTGGCTTTCCATTCACATCTACCACATAGAAAATGGAATCCACAGCCGCCACCACCTGTGCCACCGAAAGCTCTGAGTCAAAGCGATCCCCATCCAGAGAGGGCATGGACATATCAATGCCTGCAGCGGCTAGCGTAATATCATCCAACTCCTCATGCAACTGTTCTCTCAAATCCATGAGTTTGATAATCCGCCCCTCAATGTCCTCCAGCTTGTGCCGGATCTCTTTTCGCACCCACTTGCGACCCGCATCCACACGAGAGGCCATTTGGCTGTCTTCAAGATCCTTGCGCCCTCCTACTCTACGAGGTAGGTACTTCTTGATGGACAGGTACCCGCCAGTGTAGGTCTGGCCTGGAGCATAGGACCCAGACTCCGGGGATACTACACCACCATGAGGCTGCATTTGTGTCGTGACATCCGTATCCACCACAACCACAGTATCAGGACTAAGGAACAGGGAGATATCCAAAGGCGAACCCCCCATTGCTACATAGGCCTGTACAAGCTTGCCTAGAGAAGATCCTGGTGTCACAGAGAAGCCCAGACGCTCCTCTGTAACGCTAACAACCCCCTCTGCATCGGTGGTTGAAGCGTAATGCATTTCCACACTTCCGATCCTTGACAGCTCCGCCTCAATGACAGCAATTCTTTCCGAAACATCCCGACGCTCTTCAAGGATGAACTTTCGGAAGGACTGCCATTGGCCCTGCCTAAAGGTGCCTAGCCAAGAAAAACTCATGTAGACCTCGGAAAGAACAAAGCAAGGATCTCAAGAATAGACCTAGGGAGTCCTCCTGCTAGAATCACCACCCCACCACCATAGACGCCATAGGGACCGATGGGATTCAGCACCCCATCGCTCGGCTTATTACCTGCGGCCACCAAGGCAGAGAGGATGCCCTCCGTTCCATTCCCTGTCACCACCAAACCAGCCACAGCGGGTAGGGGGACTGCAACCATAGTGTCCAAAAGGGCATTGATTCGTACTACCAAGGCTTGCATCTCAAGGATTCTAGCCTGAAGGAAATCAATGTAGGCGGACAAGACCTCTGTTTGCCCCTTGAGACCTGCGGATAAAGACTTGGCCCACTGGAGCGCTGCACCTAATGCCTTCTCTACAGGTGGAACCCCTTGGGGGAATAGGCGCATGGCCTTCCACCCCCCATTACCCTCTGACACTGTCATGGGTGCCGAAGCCACGTTCAACACAGAAGCTGCAGCTTGGTAGACTGCCACTGGGATCAGATTCCTACAAAACGAAATGGAAGATCCGGCAATGGTGCCAGAATACATCACAGGGGACCAGTCTTCAGATCCTTGATCCACCATCCACCACCCCTGAGCGGATGGTGTCTTCTCCATGAAGCCAGGGCCTCTTACAATCAAGATAGACAACGAACCCCTGTAGATTGCCTCATTCTTCTCATGACCCAAGCCTAGAGAGAAGGGGTTGACTGCCAAACCCGAATTGATGTTGGAGTCCTGCAGGGAATCTAATATTGTCAGTGCAGGCAGTCTTGAATCTGCACTCTTCCATGTGAAGTCCCTAAGCACAGCCCCCACATCCACCAAGGTCGTCTCAAGGGTTCCTAAAGGACTCACACGAGCGTAGATCTCCCCTGCAAGTTTCCGGCAACGCCACAATACATCGGCCCGAAAATCCTCAGGAGAAACCCCCTTACGACGGAAGTAATTCTTGGACAGCCCTAGAGAACTCAGCAAGTGTCGGCTGATCTCCTCCAACCCTGTTGAGGACAAAGCCTTACCTGGAGCAAAACTGGACCCGGAATCCGCCACGGGAAGATCCGCACGTCCTAACACAAGCACCACCAAGGCGGAGGTCAATGTGTCAAGAAATAGGGATGGACTATTATCGGGGAATGTTAGTGTCAGGGGAGCGGATGCCTCAGTCTTTGCATCGGCATTAAACACCCCTGTCCCAAAGACCACATTGCCGTTTGTCTGGGCTTGACCCACCACGTCCGTAGAAGACGTTGTCCACAAGTAAAGGCTCTGTGCCAGAGGGCCTGTGACCCCCACACCATTCGTGGTCACCACCACATCAGCAATGGCCTCCGTTACTGCGGACACCCGAACGTATACAGTTGAAGCAGGACAAGACCCAACAGGAGTTCCTGTCACCACTCCATCCGAACCCACCGTGAAATGGGCATCCCAAGGCATATCCTCACCTGAGAAAATTGCAGCAAAACCTTGGCCTGGGCTGGTAGTCTTCAGAAAGCCAGCCTCCACAAAGAAGGTCCGTTGTAGGAGATGTTTATCCCCCACCTGTAGGGAACCCAAAGGGATTGGAGTGTTGTCCGCTGAACTCCGATAGGCATACAGACGTGTCTCACGGTCTGTCCCATCCGCCACTGCTTTGAAGGTGCTGTTTGTCAAGTCCCCAGCATCAACTAACCCCACGCCCCCATACAGGCGAAAAGGTGTCCCTGTCTTCGGGTCACGCATCAGCCCTCGAACACGCACCTCTGCATTAGCCCCTGCACCTGCACCCTGCGTGTAAGTGTCATAGGCAAGGACAAGCCCGTCTTGGACGGTGGAGACTTCAACCAGAAAACCCTTAGGCCCAAGATCTGGCCAACGCACCTTGGTGTCCCTAGCAGGAGGAGCCATCCTCCACTTCACGCTAGCATAGCGGGGAACATCCCCTGCACGAGTCGCCTCAGTCAACGACCCAAAACGTGTGGCAGTAACCCCATAGTTGGCTTGTAACCCAGTAGGCACGGTGTAGGTACGAACAGGAACATCTTGACCAAAGAATGCAAGAAGACGCTGGAGGGTGTTGGTGAGGGTGCCAATTCCTGAAGTGTCTGCAGAAGCATACAAGAACACGGCAAGGGTTGCAGACTGGTTGGTGAAGTTAGGTCTAGTAGGATCCTCTCTATCCGTTAGACGACCAACCATCCGTCGCTCATACGCGGTGTACCCACCCAGAAGAGCACTGAAACTTGGACCTTCTAATGCGGTGTCCCCAGCAACATACACCCCCAACTGCCGAAGGTTGTCCAGCTTTCCTTCCAGCTCTGCAACCAATGCCTCAACAAGAGCATTCATTGGGTTGAGGGTGCCTGTAGAGAAAGCCTTCACCACCTGAAGGGTTGCAAGGAGAACGTCCAACACCGCCAAGGTTGCCTGAAGCAGGCCTTGGATATCCGAAGCTGTTCCCGTGTATGGTGCCGGAACACCTGGTTGGACGATGCCCCAATTGCCTTCGCCAGTGATGCCCATCAGGCACCACCATGCTTAATGCGCTGTAGAGCCACAGTGGCTTCCTCTTGTTGGGCCTTGCTCTGACCAATCTGAACCTGGAGCAGATCTCGAACCTGATTGAGCATAGTCTTGTAGGACTCCAAGTCCTCTGAACTCAGAACCCCACCAGGGGATACCTGCCACTGATCGTGTGGAATGCCTAATTCCTCGAGCCTTGCCCGCATTTCTTCCAAGGTCATTGTGAGAGTCCTTTACAAAGTGGAGGCAATAGGCTTGTCACAACAAGCCCAAACCTTCTTGCATCCTCAAGAGATCTTCCTGAGCCTGTCTCCGTTGAGGCATGTCCTGAACAAACCTCTCCAAGGAAGGCAAGGTCCCTTCCACCCGGTCCCCACGATACCGCACCCACGCATAGCGCAACTGCCTAAACCGATCCTCATTGTCCAACACGTCCTGAATCCTATCCGGAAGTACAGGACGCCCTTCGCCCAGGGTCAAGGTAGCATAGGGGATTGCCCCACCTACAGGGGTTTCCACATCCAAACGACAATCCAGAACCCAAAACCTGCGGTCCAACACAGACAAGCAATCCGAGGCACTCTCGAAAGGAGCTGCGCCCACCAAGCCCGCACTTTGGTTGATCATGGCATTAGATACCACGCCCAAACCAGACTCTGGATCCCCTGGATCCCCAAGGGCTTCAATATGAAGATCCCGCTGGAAAGTAAAATAAGCCCCCGCCTTGAGCCCCATAGTAGCTAAGCCAATCTCCTCCATCCATGAGAGCATCCTCTCACGCATGCTCAGCACCAAATCCACTGCCCCTTCTGAGAACACAGGGGAGGTCTTAAACACCCGGTAGCTAAAGGGCTCAATGCTATACTGGTTTCCCTTGTAGGAGTTGGGATCCACCGAATCCACCCCTGCTGGACGAGTAGGACGTAAATCTTGCTGCCCCTCCGAAGTCCCTGACAAAGAGGAAGGGTTCGCGTTGCTCGAGCCTGTGACAGGCGGGTACACGCTGTACTCCAAACCACTAGTTCCAAAGACTACATCCGAATCCAATGGGCCTGTAAACGTGGAGGCTCCTGTCACCACCAAGTGGTCCACCTCGACAGACACCACCCGGTAATACCCGCGATTGTCATCAAGAGGGGAGGGCTGGCCCTCCACATGGGAAGGACGGCCTGCCACAGACTGATCTCCAAAGGGCCGCACACCATACTCTACAGGGCTTGCTGTCCCTGTAGGGCCTGACAACTGGCCAGCAGGATCTACCAAGACCAAATCCCCTTGGGAGATCCCCAAAGCAGTGAAGTCCACCACCGAGGGGTCCTTCAGCGCATTCCACACATCTACTCGACCACCTTTACCCAACACAGGGTCGGCAATCGAAGCGTGGACCACCTGGTTGACCACCTGTCCCAGCAACTCCTCATTGGTCTGTTCATGTGGTACAGGCGCTTGACGGAGGAATACCGAGAAGCTCTGTCCTGGTACAGGCACACTCTGTGTGAATCCCGGCTCCACCAACATGAGATAGGAGGTGCCCACACTCGCCACCTCTGCGATATCCAACACCGAGCCACCCACGCCTAATAGACGGACTTGGTCTCCCGCATGAATGTTCACGTTAGGATCATTGAAGTCACCCAGTTGAGTGGCGAACCCAAACACGGACACATCTGCGTCTAACCTCTTCCCTAGGAAGCCAGAGTCCACATAGGAGGAGACCACTCCCACACGAATCTCATACGCAAAGCGCAGAGGGGTCAGGTTATCCGCCGCTTTCTGTAGCGGTTGGTGGAACCGCCTGATCCTACGCACAGTGAAGGACACCACCTCTGACCCCGGCAAGAGATAATCCCCAGGGTTACGCATCCCCACCTGATAGGCATAGTTGACACTTCGGGAAGCATCCACCACATGGGCATTGAAGTCATTGATGGGGCGTGTAGGCCGTGCCCAACTTGGCTCAATCCACAGACCAGAATCAGCAAGGAACGCTTGGTTGCCTGTAGCATTGCCCTGTGCATTAACAGCATTGGAGCACACCATCCGGTCTGCTGGGAGGAGGCAACGGACACCGCCCAAGACAATGCCATGGATTGCAGCACCACCGTGGATTGCCTCCCAATCCACAAGCGTACCTCCGGTTACAGGAATGCCACCTAGGTCAATCCAACCGGGAACACCAGAGTAGACCGTGGTGCCTTCAGCCAAGAAACCTCGGTTGTCTCCTACAGGAGATTCAAGGATCCCCAATGTCTCGGACCCATCCACAACAGGGCCGACAAGAATTGCACTTGGACCACCATAGGAGAAGTGGGCTTTGTAGATCGTAGCATTGCCTGTCTGCACAGGGTTACACAGGAGGATGTCCTCGAACCCGAAGGTTGTTGAGGCACCATGCCCGAAACCAACCACACTGTTTGAAGGCAACCCTTGACCCATAGGACCAATCGGGACATAGCGGAACCCGGACACCAACTGCCCCTCCTGTAGCAAGGCAAAGAAGGCTGCATCCGTCAGGGATGTTGTGCCATCTGCCTGGAGGGCAGTGCCTGTTGTGAGGGTGAAGGTGTTTGTCAAGGTGTCCACAGAAGAAATCTGCATGGATACAATGGAGGTAGGATCCCCCGCATCAGGAAGCACATGAAGTCGATTCATCCCTGAAGCCAAGTCCCACAGGCTGCCCGAAGGGCCCACCCCCAAATCTGAAATGGCTACCTGCAGCGACCCTAGTGCAAAGGCCTGCACTGTCGGGAAAACAGCATTGAACCACTGGCCACTTGGGCCTGCCTGCCCTTCCAAAGCTACGGGGAAATAGCCACTTCCGGAAGTATCTTCCACAGTGTGCCGGATCAAGTAGGTGCCAGTAGAGACCGCTGCATCCCCCACACTGGAGGAACTCACAACTAGCACATCCCCAGCCGCAACGTTGGACACAGCCCCTGCTCCAAGAGACACCACACCCATGCAAGCTAGGCTGTCCTGTACTACCGCTGTCCCTTGGCAGATTACGCCTCCTTCAAAAGAATCTGAACTGGGCAGAGCCGCAACATGAATACCTGTTGTGGACGGGAGAATCGCATCGGGAAGAGCAGGAACACCCTCCCATGCCATCACCTTGAATGTTCCCAACTCTCCACCATCGCCGGGTACTAATACGCCCGTGGTGTCATAGGTGCCCGTGTAGGGTGTGCCTGAAGGGATGGAGCCATCGGGGGATGGGCCAGTACGTTCCAGCAATGTCAAGGGAGCCCCTGTAAAGAGGCTGTCAGCGTTCACTTCATGGGGCTGGTTCACACTGCAAAGCAACCCAGAAGCCGTGACACGCCAAACCTCTAACCCTGCCTCAATGACTGTGCTTCCCGCATTCACCGCACCACGAACAGGTGCAGAGCGCAGGTCAAACCGCTCTTGAAATGTCAGGCGATCACTTGATACCCACCCCGTTGTTGAACCGCTCCCCCCGCCCACTCCGGGAGAAGTGCCCCCCAAAGATGTAATTAGGGCATCCGTAGTAGCCCCCACCCAGGTGTCCACTGTCAAGGTGAAGTCGTACTGCACCCCAGTGTGCGAAACGAAAGGAGCAGCCGTAGACACTCGGATGGTTTTCGCATCTGCCGAGATGGATAGCACGGTAATATTCGCCCCAGACTCACCATGCACCACCGATCCCGTTAAGACGATCTCTTCAACCAAGACCCCAGGTGTACCACTAGAGGAATTCTCGTACAGCCTAAGCACTAGGGCATTGTTTGCAGCCCACAGGTTGTTCAAACCTCCTGTAGGATTAAAGGCCCCGGACCCATCATTGAAAATGGGAGCGCCAGTAATGGAGGAGATGTCAAAAGTGGTGACCCCAGCGGTATAGCCCACCAACACACCCGTAGCGCCAGAAGACACATGAGCCATGGCATTGTGCAAGGTGTACTTGATGACATCCCCATCCCTACTAGCAGAGATGAATCGGGGCACCTCAAGGGTGGTGTGGCCAACGGCCCCCACGGACAGGATGCCTGTAGACCCCACGGGCATCCCACCATTGGGGACCTCCACAAGAACCACATCAAAGGGTCGGATATCTCCCACACCCGAATGGGCCACATAAGACCCTGCAGTGGTGACAGGCAGGAGATCTTGGGCGGTGTACAACGTAGCAGGATCTCCAGAACCCGTGTTGACCTGACCATCCTGCATCAGGATTTCATCAGGGTATACCGCCTGTGCCCCACCTAAAGCATCCGTGCCCTTGATTTCTTCAAAAGCCTGTGTGACCTGCCCCAAGCGATCCAGTTCGGTGTTGCCAGAGGCTAGGTATGGGATACCATAATCCCCTGCATCATTAGTGTACTCTCCCCGGAGAGCAGGGAACTCAAAAGGATTCCTTGACACGTTGGTGAAGGCTACGTCCGCTTCAATCGTGGAAAGCGGACCAGGAGTTTTCTGGTTGGTCAACTCCTTGATGGGGAACGAAGGGTCTTGGAGAGAGGGGAGGGAAAGATCAAACCACTCCCCACGCTGTCGACGCACACCCACGTCAAGAGTTGGACGAGCCTCAGCGAATTGTACCATCTCCTCCACTGTAGGAGGGTTAGACATGTTGGAGGCATCCTTGGATTGTGGAGCAATCACATAGATTGTGTCCCCCTCACCAACAGCAATAGGGGACCCATCCAGCACATCCACACCAATGGCAAGAACATCTGCCCCAGAGAGGGCGTTGCCCTTGTCATCGGCAAGGGTGAGGATGCAACCCTTCTGCACCGCCCCAACAAAAACGCCGCCATAGGTGGGGGTGGTGTTGATCCCTTGAAAGAGCTTGCGAAGGATCTGCTGCGCATTGCCAACAGAAACAGACTCCCCTGTAGGACGCCCAAACTGAATCTGAAAATCCGTCCCCACAAAGGAGGGGTTGGACAGCACGGTGTCTCCAGTCACCAGATCCAAGAGATCCCCGCCCTCAGACAGAAATCGAGTGAAGTCCGGGAGGCCCGTGCTGGCATCTACGGGGAAGTCCTTCAAGGGGCCCACGGTGGCCAAGACGGTAGCAACCCCTGCTGTAGGGGTGTACGTTGGATCCCCTGAGAAGATTGCATCCACCTCAGGGAACCCTGTTGGGGAGTAGGCCCAAACCCTAGCGCGGGACATTCTGCTCCGCGTCTGGATATCCGAGATATTCGTGATATGCCCCATGGCAGGGTTGGCCACGGCCCCAATCATACGACCGAAGGTGCTGCCTAGAACCAACGCACCTCCGTTAGACAATGCAGGTGCGTTGATCATCTTGAGGAAGGCATAAACACCAGTGTCTCCCATACCGGGCAACGTGGTGGTAAAGGCCTGTGTAGATTCGGGGTACAGACGGGACAACTTGTGTGCTGTCCACATGGGAGCATACTCCCCCAACATCTTCGTGTTGCCCCATTGGAAGAGGGGGCGCTGTGACCCGGTCAGCACCACATCATCCATATCGTTCCGCAAGAAGCTCTTCTGCTTCTGCATGTAGAAGTCTAGGGTGTAGGGATCCATCACAGAACCCACAACCTCCCCTTGAACACTCAAGGATGCTGTCTCAGGATTGACAAGCACATCCAAAGGTGTTGGGCGGATTGACCCACTGGCAGCTAGGAAGACCTCAACCCAAACCGCACGGGAATTCATCCGACCTGTGATGGAGTCCTCATATCCCGGCGGAGTATAGGGCTTATCACGGCCCACAAAGAATCGGAATTTGCCGTCGTAGTCTCCAACGATCCCACCCTGCATGGTCTCCATGGACTGCTCAAAAGAGACGATGGTGTCATTGTACATCTGGATGAAGGCACGCGCGGCCCGATCTTGACCCTCTAGGTCTGCCTGTTGGCCTAGCAATCCAACCACGCCCATGTCGTAATTGTTGACTGCAGGTCCAGACACAACCAAAGGTCCACCCATAGGCATCTGTGCCTGCACCTTTCGAACCGCCTGTTGTGCTACCTCACCCATGTAGGTCTGGAGAGGGACAGTGCGGTAGAAGAACGAGTCTGGGCTACTGAATGTGTACTTCGCCTGAAGCGTGGTCCCCAGAAGACCATTAGCTACCGAAGGAGCCGAGACATAGGAGTACTTTGCTTTGTACCTTGGGTACACAACCGCCCCATTGGACACAAAGGGTGCCAAAGTCCTCAGGAGGGTATAGGAGAAGAGCAAGCGCTCCCCCACACCCAAGGGTCTATTAAGGTCTACTCGACCATCCGTAGGCTGCGCTGTGTAATCCACCCCTGCCACCAAGGTTCTACCTGGTGCATTGGAGGGGACCACTACCAAATCAACCCCTTCCTCTGGAAGGAAAGCATAGATGCCCTCAAAGGCTTGTGGACTTGGCGGGTAGATTGGCCTGGCCGAAGCTCGCACCACAGCACCATCAAACGCTTGTGGGGTGGGAGAAGTCAGGTTGACTTGTGTGGTTCTGCCATCACTAGCTAGACGGGAAGAGGCCACAAGGAATGGGAACCCCCCCACCTCCAACAGGTGTCCTGACGCCATGTACCGAGTCACATCCCCATAGAACGTGATCTGATTCCGACCCGGACCTACTGGCTCGTAATCCAACCCCACCAAAGGGAGTAGGAACCCAGTCCTCCCAGCCGTGCTAACCCCATCTACAGACAACGCTACCGGACGGGAAGAGAGCAATGTGAGCACGTCATTGCCTGGAGATCTTGATCCCGCCTCCAAGGCTGAAGGTGGCCAGATATTAACCGTCGTGTTGGTGCCATCAAAGAGAGAACTCTTGATGTAGAATGGCTGTGCCCCAAGACGAAGCAGCTTGCCTGCCTCCATCTCTAACGTTCTATCCCCCGCCAAGGTGAAGGCTGTCTGCTGGGCGTCTAGAAAGAAAGGTGGGCGGTACACAGGAGACACAGAAGTGTTGTATGCCTGCTCCCCACCAAAGGCCTCGAACACCCCATAGCTCACTGCCACAACAGCGGTGCTAGTGATACTGTTGGCAAAGGTAAGAGTGCCCCCAAACAGGACCACATCCGTTGCATTCCCAAAGTTCTGAAGGAAAGCGTCCACCCAGACATACTCACCAATGGGTGCGATTGTTCTCCCTGTAGGGTTGATCGTGTACTCCAGATCTGTTACACGAGTCGCTTGCTCTTGTCGGATATGGGTGGGCAAGAACTCTGTGACAAGACCTCCGGACAGGTTGCCAAGGTTGTCTGCTGGATAGTAGGACGCCTCCACGATCTGCCCTGCCCTCAAGGGCTGCTGAAAGAAGAAGGATCCTGACAAGGGGGCAACGACCACGTCCTCTTGTCCTTCGGTCAACATCTGCTCCACAAAGTAGCATGGCTCCCCAGTGTAGCTCACCAAGTCCAATGCGGACAGGTTGATGGCCCCTGTGGCAGGGTTGTACTCAGCCTGCCCCGCCACCAACGTCGAAAGGAACTCTTCGTGATAGATGGCGTCAGAGCCTCCAAGATCTGCAAGCAGAGCATCGCCAAACAGGAGCGTGCCTGTGGCGGTGTCATACTCCACCACATCTCCAGCCACAAAGGGGGGCAGGAATGCCACACCTACCAGTAGCCCATCCCCTGTAGCGGGGTAGTCATGGGTGTAGGTGCGGTCCCCCACCTTAATGGAAAACTTGCTTTCGGTGAAATGGGCATCTAGGACACTGGGCACCTGAAGAGCACCACTCACTGCTTCCCCGAGCCCAACCACTTGAAGAGGGGTAAGGGTGGCTTCAGGGGAGTCATGGGTTTGGCCAAAACGAAGACCAACCACACGACCCTTGCTGTAGGAATCTGCAACCGACGCCTGTAGCGTGCTCCCCACCAACCCTAGAAGACTCAACAACCGAATCTTGAAGGGCTCTTCGTTGAGGTAGTTGAATTGGGTGTACTGAACATCGGCGACCACGGCGTCATCATACACATCCTCTGTGTACCCTTGACGAATTTGCCAGGTGAGGTTGCTAGCTGCTGTAGGGAAGGGGGCATGTACAGTGATTGAAGTCTCTGACTCCACTGACACAACCTCGTACACCCCACCTGATAAAACCTGAACGAGGTGCCCTGCGGCCACACCATCCGCCAGGAACGTGGCATGGATGTCAAGGAAGGTTGTGCTGCTGCCACTTCCACTCGAGCCTGAACAGACAATGCCTCCCACCACTGTGACAGGGACAGCTTGCCCTGTAGACCCACCCCCAGGAAGCAGGTAGTCCACATAGACTTCCTGTTGCGTGTAGGCCCCCCCTGAGGACGCCAAGGACAAACCATAGTCCTGACCCACTGAAGGGTGCAAGCTGTCCCCTAGCACGCCTGTGTGCCCAAGGAGTAATGTTTGGGTGGGTGCCTCCACACGAACATTGTCCGCCACCCCTTCCGCAAGGAAAGAGATCCTACCCTGCTCAAACTCGTAATGCACATCCACAAAGTTATGCATCGAGCGCACGTCAAGACCATCCACAACTTGGAAGAACACGTTGTGGTCGTATCCCGCCACATCCTGAAGAGGGGGGTTGTTCAGCGTGAAGTAAGGACTTGCAATCAAGGAAGCCGAGAGCAGATCCCCGTCAAACGATCCCCGTGAACTGAAGTCCGGGGTGGTGTTCGACCTGTCTCGGTTCAACGGGCTTCGGAATACCCCCAGAGAGGTGCCGTTGTCCGCTTGGAAAGACCCAAAAGAATCCGCCACCCATCCTGGAAGGAACCCAAGAATAGACGCCCCTGAGAAGTCTCGATCGGCCACTGCCAGGGTAGGTCCAAAGCCGATCTCTACAGAACCACCTGTGGTCGAAGCTAGGACCACACGATCCCTTAAAGCAAAGGCCTCCCCTACAGATAGGCTAGGGGAACTGGCCGTCAACAAGGACTGTGCGACCTGCACTGCACTCATCGTGCCTGTGGGGGCCACCCAAGAATGAAGAACCCCATCCACAGCAAAGTACAGTGTCTCACCACCCACGAAGGTGTAGGGACCGCCATAGCGAGAATAGAGGTGTGCGTCTGGCACATAGACTGCAGGTTGCACCTCTGCCTGTAGGAAGTAAACTTTCTTGCCTACCAATCCAGACCGCTTGAATTGAACAGCCGAGCCTGCCTCACCTACCACACGCTCCTTCGCCACCTGAACCAAAGTCTTCCGCATGGTAAAGGGGAGAGCCTTCAAATCCGAGTTGAACTCTACAACCTCTGTCTCATCAAACAGATAGGCGTCCGTGAACAGGAGGGTGTCTCCAACCCCGGTCACCGCACGAACCAACCCAGAACCATTGGGGCGGGTGTTGGGCTGTACAGAGGTGTTAGGAACAACCCCAGTACCATCCGGAACCAGACGCACTCCTGAGAACCCATAGGTGGCATCTGGAATGTAGAGCTTGCCTGTGGACCCCACAACGGAAGGAACGCCTGACACATCCGTGAGCTGCACCGGGCTAGGGGTTGCCAACGCTCGGGTTGTCAAAGACACCCCGTCGAAATAGACCCTACAGCCAAGGTATTGCACATCGAAAGACGCGTTGGGGCTGCTGGGGGGTCCTGTATGGGCCTTTAGGATGTCCACCTGGGACAAAGCAAGCTTGCCTGTAGAACGGGACCAGTACACAAACCCTTCAGGAACTAGGGCCTCGTTGGGGAGATCACCATCCAAATCCACAGCAAGTGCGGTCAAAGGCCTGCGTGAACCTAACCGGATGAAAGGGAGATCCGTAGGACCTGGCACAGGGGAAAGATACAGAGGTTCTGTTTCGGCTGTGGCAAGCAAGCCCAACTCTCCGGAATTTCCGGATAGATAAGACTCCGCATTGTACCAAACAGAAAGACCAACATAGGTGGTGTAGGCAGGGTTGAACACTAGAGCCCCACTGGTCACACCCATGACCGCATCCGGGTTACCCAACCCAACCCAATCCAAGGACCCTGCTGCCACCTTGTCTGAGACCACCAACACACTAGGAGTGTTGGAAGAGCTATCCGGGCGAAGGCCTACACGAAGGATTGCATACTGGTTGGGGTCAAGGGAGTCTCCAGGCAGGAAATCCCCTACTTGAAATCGAGTAGGCTTGGGGGAGAGATTGTATCCCCCCCCTGTAGAGAGAGCCCCTAAAGTCTGAGGGACCGTGCCCTTGAAAGGCTCCCACCTTTGGGTCTTGCCGTTCCAACCAAACCTGGTGTTCTGGGCGTCATTCCGAGTCCACCAGAACCGAGCAGAGGCAAGAATGTAGTCCACCTGCGTGATGGTGTCCCCGCGCTCCGTAGAAACACCTCCCCCAAGACTACTCAAGGAGGCTGCACTCAACACCACCCACCCAGCATCCGGATCCTGAGAGTCAAAGTCCTCTGCGGAAGCAGGACCTGCTTGGACGATGGCCCCGGTATCCCCCCGAACGATCTGAAGAAGGCGCACCTCTGCAAGACTACGCCCACCCGTGTCCTGCACCACCAACCGAGCCGTACCATCCGTATGCACCCCCACATCCAAAACCCCTACAGGAATGCGCACACTCCCAGAGGGATTCGAAGCCGTGACTGTCCATTCCTGTGTCTCAAGCATGGCGAGGGACGAGGTGTTAGCGGCCCAAATCAGATATTCTTCTGAACCAGACCCTTGCAAGACCGAGGCACGGTACTGATCTGCTGCCACCTCCACCAAACCAGTGGAGTAGTAGGCAGAGGTTGAAGGGAGGGTTTGGTGATGCCTATCCACCCCATTGGTGACCTCCCCTGTCGTGCGAGCATTGCTCGTGGCCAGTCGAGGAGGACGAAGAACGAAACCCGTTGGGATGCTCATTAAAAAACCCGCGATGAACTAGTACCTGCTGCAGGAAAAGGTCCTGCGGATCCAGTGACAACACCTGTACCAGATCCTGTGAGCAACATAGAGGCAATGCCTGTAGAGAGGGCTAACACCAATGGGGGGATATGCACACCCAACAAGCCTTGCCCTGTTGCTACCAACTGAAGAGCCATAGCCAAAGTAGCCTGATTCGTAGCCACCACTTTAGAGACATCCGTGCCTGCCCCCACCCCAGAAGAAACCCCCAGATATTGGGCATCCGAGGTAAAGGCATTGGCGACTCCCACCCCAATCGTCTGCACCATAGACGGGGTGAACACACCCTCAAACCCCTGCCCAATAGCGGCAGATAGAAGCGTAGCCGGTTGTGGGGCCACCACCAAAGACCCCAAGACCTGCCCCCCGCCCATCACTCCTGTTGCCACCCCTCGTACTTGGATATTTCCTGGGGTGACGGCCCATGAAGAAACACCCACCCCCACAACGCTAGCTAAAGTGGGCCACAGCGGCCCCTGTATTTCAGGGCCTGCTTGAAGTATTGCTCGAACAATGCCAGGAGCGGTGAGAGCCATCAGTACACTCGAATGGTTTGCACACCCAATGTACCCGATGTAGAGAAGGGACGACCCGTCAAAGGGTCGAGACACCCATCTGTCAGCACCCCACCGGGAATCTGAGGCCCAACCGAATGAAGCCCTGTAGGGGATCGAAACGCCACAGACCCTGCGGTCAGATCTACAGATGCCGCCTTTAACACCATGCTTGTCCCTGCGGTGATGGTGCTGGACCCCGAAGCAGCCACTAATACAGAACCTGCACCTTGCAAACTAGCACTAGAGGGAGTCAACCTCATATTTGACCCTCCTGAATTTACAGCATATGTTCCGCTGGCCACATTGTAGGTCCGGTTCCCTACCGCAATGGTGGAGTTGTGATCTCCTGTCATCAAAGTCTCTTCCCTGTCCCCATACTGGAGAAGATACTTGTCAGCCGTGCCCCCTGTGAAGCCTGTACTTGGGTTGCCTACGAACTTGGTTTCCCTTAAAGCTCCATTCGTTGGGTTCTTATTGGTGGGGCCAGAATAGATATACTCCGCCTTACCCAACACATTCTGCTGGTATGTGTTCGAAGACAGGCTCATGCCGTCCCCTGACTGCAAATCCAAACTGGTGCTGGCACTCAAGGACACCTGCTGTGCATTCCCAACCGTCACCCGAACTGCGGAGAGCATCATGGACTGGCCTGCACGCATCTCCATGTTAGTGGCAGATTCAATGGACACGGCGGGGAGAGCCCCCTCCCCCTCGCCAGAACCCTTGGCCTCACGTGAGGCAATACCACCCACCGTGGTAGAAGCCCCACCAAAGATCCGCACAGCGGCTTTGTCTGCGGACAACAAGATCCCTACGTTCTCCGTTAAGCCTCCCTGCTTCGCTCGCAAGGAGATCGACCCATCGGCATCTACAAGGAGGGATTGCCCCATGGAGTTGGCACCAGACCCTAGATGAAGCCCATTCTGGAAAGCGACCTCACCACTCCATGTTCCTCCAGGACCTCCTACAGAAGCGAACACCCGACCATCTTTAGCCACAGACCAAAAGGTGGGAGCAAGCCCTGGAGTGACAGGAGGCTGCATCTTGAACAAGGTGGCCGCATGTTCAGAAACAGCGGACCCCATTCCAGACACCATCCCTGGACTACGAACCTCTCCCGCAAAGACCACAGGCTTAAGAGGCACACCATATACGGCCCGCCCAGACTCGCTATACGGGTCATTGCCAATGACGGTGCCCAACACGGATTCAATGAAGGGGGCATTAGGAGAGCCACCCATGGGATCTGGGTCTTGTGGGGAACTGTTTGGCAGACGATCGGCATCAAAACCATCTGTCTGCTCTGTAACAGGAAGGGTTCCATCCGAGGTGTGGGCCACCTCAATGCGGTTCTCCACAAAGGTAAGCGCAGTGGAATCTACAGCCGAGTTGGTGCCTGATGTAGAAACTCGGTATATGGGCTTCCCCCCATATACCGCATTGCTTCTGGGGGCATTGAGGGCATATCCTTCAGGAGAGATGAAGAGCCCTCGTTGGAGGAAGTCATAGGGATCCACCTCAGAGGAGAATGACAGGTTGGATAAAGGAACCCCATTCTCATCCCGTTGAAACACCGAAGCGGGTGTCAGGAACCCTTGGGTGTAGGGAGAGGACTCCAAGGCCAAACGGGAGAGGGGCTTACCTTCTGCATCCACCTGCTGTGCTGCTTCCCACAATGTCTGATCCGCAAACATTTGGGTAGGAAGAAACGTAGCATCTCGCTGGACCATCCCAAGGTAGGAACGGAACCCTGCTCCTGCATGAAACTGCTGGAGAGTCCTGACCACTAGCGCTTGGTCTTGGTCCCTGAGCAGAAGCTCATTCCCCCTACGGTTCATTAGCATGAGGGATTCATTCAACACTAGGTCTGCACCCTGGGACGAACTCATCAGAAGGGTTCCAGGGTCCATCTGACGGAGCTTGTGGCGTACTCGCCCCCCAACCCCTTGGAGCTGGCCCTTCATCTTCGGAGAGAACCCAAATTCATCTGGGGTGACTGGCTGAGTAGGGAGCCAGTCATAACCCAAGGTTGTGCCAGGAACCATCCACCCCACAATGAAGGGGCGCTGTGTCTTCCCTGACTCCTGCATACCCCAACCCACCAAGCACAAATCCCCTGGCTCAGGCATGGCACCTAGGAAGTGCCTGTTGCCTGCTCCTGGAAACGTTAGGGGGACCGAGCTATAGGTGGAAGTCTCTCCTGTAGAGACACGAAGGCTGACCTTCATGTTCTTGTAGTCGATCGTTGTGACTGTAGCCACACGGAGGGCATAGGCCTGTGCCCCACCGTTGGCCGTCTGCTCCTTAGACCGAATGGGGCCCAAGTCGCTACGGACAGTGCCTGCTGAGATATCCATGCCTAAGGTATCAACGCTCTTCGCCATGGGCTACCTCTTCTTTAGATCCTGTGCAGCCTGACTCAAGGCATCCAGACTGGAGCGGGTGTCACTCCCCACTTGGTCCTTGATATTGGCATATTGTTCGGCAATACCTTGATTGCGCTTGTCTTGGATTGTGCCACGGAACGCCTCCTGTGCTGTCTTCCATGACTTGGACTTCTGAAGCATCTGGTCAGCCACCCAAGAGGAAACCAAATCAGGCTGATCCAAGGACACAAAGGACTCCTGTCCATAGGCTTCCAGAAGCACATCCGCCTCGGCCCCCTTGCAGGAGCACACCGCCCGTGAACTCAACAACCCCAAGTTAGCCAAACCGAAGGCGGCATTGGTTGGAGAAATCTTCTGCGTGAAGTCCTTGGAACTTGCCATGAAAGCTTGGAACCCGATGTCAAACTGATCCGGATCATTCACGTCCAGCTTCCTAATCTGCTCATCCGAAGAATTGGACAGGAACTCGGCTGTGGATGCTGCGATCTGTGCGGCTCCTTCTGGATCCTCTGAAGTCAACACACCCAGGGCTGCACTAGGAGAAGTCTTATGCAGTAAGGAGCTCACAAAGGCATCCACGGCATCAATCGAGGCCATACCGTACAGATCTGCATTGTGCAATTGCTGGAAGTTCCCCCCCGGCTCAATGGAAAGCCCACGCCCATAGGCGTAAGAGCCAATCACCTCATAGCCCCGTTGGTCGGATACGGGGAACACAGGGGTGTATGTGGCAACCTTACTATAGGAGGGCACCTGTACAACCAACGAACCGCTCTTGTTCCCTTGGATGGACACCACCTGATCTTCACCCACCATGGTGAGAATCAGGTCTGTCCAAATACGGTCCAGAAGAGCATACGCTTCTGAGTTCTGTACGACTCCCTCAGCCGTCTTGTTCTTGGGTTGTCCCAGCGCACCTACCTGCGCCTCTCGCTCCTTGTAGGCGTTCTGGAAGCATGCAATGGCAGGTGTGGTTAACACCGTGGCCACCCATTGTGACACTCGACCCAAGCCCGCCGCCTCATTCCTGTATTGCGCCCCCAGGGTGTTGTCCAAGTCAATCTTCTTGCCTCGGAAGTCACCAGAATCGGTCCGCTCCCCCTTAGGAGCCTTTGCGTTCAGGAAGGCCTGGTCTAGTGTGGGGACCGTTGTGTTCTTCAAATTGGTGATTGCCAACTGAGAAGGCAAGAGGGCAATGCGGTCAGACATTGTCTGGTACACCCCATTGATCCGCCAACGAAGTGCGATAGACCCATCATAATCTTCAGCCTTGCGACGGATGTAGCTATCCAGAATATCCTGAAGCTTGCGTGCATCAAAGGACGGCTTCCTGTTGCCCGTGTGCTGGGGGACCTGGATCTCCTTGTTCACATGGGATTGTGAGAAGGACAGGGTAGCGATGTTGTGGGTGCCAACAGGCACTGCCTCAGCGCCCTTCACCCCAGAGTTGGGGAGCATGAGCGGAACACCTGCCCGGACCTCAATGGGGACCATCTTGGTTTCACCACCCACGGTCTTGAAACCAAGAACCTCTACAGGAGGATCCAGTAGAATTAGGCCAGCGGATTGAGTGGTATCCTCAATCCGTTCATCTGCAACAACGGTGCGCATCCCCTGCTGTTCAGGGTCCGGGTGTGAAGCAGAGTAGTACCGGTAGTATCCAGGGGTGGCAAGCCCAGGGGCGAAGTTAGACTTCAAGTCTCCTAAGAGTGTCAGGTAATTGGACGTGACATCCCCTCCTTCCATTGCATGACCCTGCATTCCAAGGATAGCATCCAGGATTGCCTGCACATCCGCAGCGGCCTCTTCCGCCAAAGCTCTGTCTGTTGTAACCCTCCTTGAGCCCTCGGATGATCCTGGAGTCTTGTACATTTGGTTGTACGCTTTCTGGTACGTCAACACCTGCTCCAGCAAGTCTGAAGGTGACGCGATCTTCCTTGTCGTCTCCCTACCTGTACGAATCCGGAAAGGGCCTTCCAAGAGCTTCTCCCGCTCCCCCTTATTACCAGCCCCCTCATCATCAATCTCCAAGATCCCCATGGCCTTAGCCTTACGCAATAAGGACTGGATACCTGCCTCTGTACCAAGATTCTTCAGGTTCAAGCCCACTGAGAAGAACGTGGGATTCAACAGGTTCTGATCAATGGCCATGACCACATTAGGGAACCCCTGAAGACGAGGGATCCCATCGTTACCAACAACCGGTAGGGGGAGGGGTGGCAACCAAGGATCCGAGAGCTTAATGTCCTCAATGGTTGGCTTAGACCCATCTTGGGGGGGTGTTCCAGGAGCATAAAACTTCGCTCGCCTACCTGTCAGTGTCAGGCTCGTAGTACACTGACCCCCAAAGGAAAAGGTGTGATTGAACGAGGTCAAGTAGTAGTAGCAGTCGAAGGATTCAAGGTAGACAGGGAACCCTATCCTAAGCTCTGGACGCAAAGGGATCTGGCAGTTGGCCCGGTTCATGTTCAAGTTGAAGATGTCCATGCGAGCCACACAGGCATAGAAAAGAGCCTTAGGGTCTGTCAGATAGGCGGCCTCAAAGGTCTGTTGCCTCCAGCCAAACTGAGCCACTAACCTGTAGTCAATGTAGGAACCCGAGGGCCCAAACTCATTGTTCTCCACCGAGGTGCCAGTCATGTTCCCAAACCAGCCCGAAGAGACCTTCAGAGCAGTCACTTCAGGCTCCGCTTCTACAAAGGTGATAGAAATGAGATCAATGTCCTTGAGCACATACACCCGATTGCTGGATGTGTCCAGATTGTAAAAGGGAGGCTTGAATACGAAATCACCATCCACGTCCTGATAGAATTCGTACCCCGCAACCTGCGCAACCTGCTGAGCCATGTCCATCTTGGTCTCATAGGTGGACTCCCAAAGGTTCACGCTACCCATGGCCCCAAGGTCAGTTGTGTACGCCTGCATTTGAGCCACGTTGATCCCAAGACCACCCTTTTCAGCATCCTTCTGAGACTCCGCAGACAGGTAGGCTGAACCTGGATCATAATTGAGAAGGCGTGCCACCTTAGCATTGGGTTGTACGGGGTCATGCTCTCGGGAAGCCAATGCGGGATCCGCAAAGGTCTTGGCCAAGGTCTCTACCTCTTGGGTGGAGAGCCGCCCAAGAAATGCTTGCTGGTAGGCATTGTACAGCGTACCATCCGTACCATACATCCGCAACGAGTTGAAGTTCTGGCCAAACCTCTTCTCCCAATATAGAAGTGCAAGAGACCATGCGGAATCCCCTGTCTCCGCCTTGGCGTTAGCACTCGTGGCCTGCCCCAAGGAAAAGGACACACCACCGGCTGCACCCATCACATCCCGGTACAGGGTATACATAATGCTGTAGGGAGTCATAGCCCTGAAGCTATGTCCGGTGAGGGTGAACTTCAGCCCTGAGTTGGTTGGGCGTGCCCCAAAAGCGGACCCCGATGTGCTCATCACTTGGTAGGACCAGAAATGTAACATGTCCGCACAAGACAAGCTCGCTGTATGCTCTCCACCGCTGTACTCATAGGAGGTTTCTGTCACCACACCATGAAAAACATGGTAGTATGGGTACATAACAGAGTTGCGTACATCCACACCACCTGTCACATTGGGTTGCACATCCTGTAGCATCCCTTGAACCGGAAAATAGCCTCGGAAGTATATGTTAACTTCCATCCCAGGCTTGAGCACAAACTTCCCGTCTCGAAAGAAGGACTGCCCATCCTGACGAGGAATATGGAGGGTGATGGTAGCAGATCCCGACCCTGTCTCCACCCCGGCATCCACTGTCACAGCGGTGATGTACTTTTGAAGGTCAATCTTACCCGTACAGGTAGGACACCCTGACACCTCCAAGGAACCGTTTAGATACACAAGGGCGTCCGGGGTTACACGAACCACCTGGCTATGGTGATTACCCCAAGTACCTGCATAGGGACGATCCGTTATACTCATCGTAGTAGCTCGAACGGTAGAACCGCATAATCCTTAGCTGTAGATAGCGCGTCTGACAAGACATCACCTAGGGTTTCCCCTGAACCTACGTCACTGTTGTTTGGGGACCTTGTTGGGTTTGCCCCTGGAGAGACTGTACCAATGCTCTGGCCATTGTCATAGATCCTATCAGGACGGAACTCCATGTTCCATGTAATACTGGACGCAGAATCCGAAGAATAGCTGTAATCGAAGCTCTCAATGTGCCCCACATAGGTCCACTGATCGAAGTCGATGGCAATGGCACCCACCATCAAATGGGCCTCACTCCTGTTTACCGTGTCATAAATGTAACCATTAGACTTGTAGAACTGAAACAGGTTCATGAAGTTCTGCCATGCCGCACTATCTCGCTTGGATGCAAACTGCACCCCAGAAGCACTTGCTGTTTGGTGCGTGACTTGAGAAAGTGTGGTGTTTGTACCAGGGGCCTTAGCCGCACCTGCAATAAAAGCCCCTGTCTTACCAGAGAAGGAAATCGTAGCCTGATCCTCACCCCACCGTTCAAAAACCAACCCCCCACGAGTCCTAGACACATGGGTCTGGATGTTGTTGTACGAGATATTCATGCTGTTAGGGCCTACCAACAATGTCAAAGGTGGTGTCTCCAACATGCTCTTCAACTGGATTGCAATGTCAGCCGCTGTGTACGCATCGGCAAGGGTCACATAGTAGTTGGAGTCTACGTTCCCCAAGAACTTACCCGATGCTACAAAGGACTCCAAGGACGCCATTGAATTGCCGATAGCAGACACCTGATTCAAAGCAGACCGAACCTCTCTAGCCGCCGCGTTGTTATCCCCTGCCCTAGAGGCTGAACCAATCAAGCCCACTTCCCTTGCCCTAGAGGCCACTGTGGACTCTCCAGACGTAAGGAGATCTACGCCATTGCTTATGGCTGCTGCGGCCCCTAGAAGGGCATCAGGAGGCACAAAACGCAACGTGAAGGGTGCCTTGTTCCGTAGCTCGGCATTGGTACCATCTACAGGCACACCCACCTGTGTCTCAAAGGAGTACACAAACCGAGGGCCTGTGTTAACCCCTTGGTATCGGGACGCAACGTCTACATCGGATAGCTTTGCCATACAGCCCCCCTCACCTCAAGAAATCAGGTTGACCGTA
>Ga0100377_1000870_pt1 | contig 26146 bp, 22 predicted proteins | sample CryGeymeta201501_FD_83664 | JGI IMG/M metagenome (GOLD analysis project Ga0100377, IMG submission 83664) | Groundwater microbial communities from Crystal Geyser aquifers in Utah, USA - Crystal Geyser metaG 2015-01 | ecosystem: Environmental > Aquatic > Deep subsurface > Groundwater | place: USA...
CCAGCACCCGCTCGACCCAGGCGGCGTTGCTCACCGTGACTGCGATGACCCTCTCGCCGTCGAGCAGGTCGATCCACTGCACCCCTCCTGGAAGGCTACGCCCCCCCCCCCGACGCCTTCTCCAATCCACACGAGCCCATCACGACCTCCAGCTTCTCCCAGGGATGTGGGAGCAGGTTCATGTTGACAGGGGTTGCGGCGCTTCGCAAGCGCGCCGGCGACTCCCGGCGATTCAGGCGGTTTGCCCCCCCTCAGCCCAGCGCCGCCAGCACCCTGGCACCCAGGCCGGGCACGCCCAGGTTCAGCTCCAGCTCCAGCCCGGCGTAGTCGGGATCGCGCAGCAGGGTGCGCAGCCAGGTGTCGGCGGCGTCCTCGGTGCCCGCGTAGGGCTGGTTGTCGCGCACGCGGAGATCGTGGGCGACCAGGGTCGAATGCAGCCAGGCCGCCCAGGCGACCTCGGCCGGGCGCGCCGGGTCGAAGAGCAGGCCCACGTCGAAGTCCCGGCCCACCGGGTCCAGGTCGGGCGTGAAGCTGTGAACAGACAGGTGACGGCAGGGGGTGGACCGGGCCGCTTCGGCGTACAAGGACCGCCGGTAGGGGCCGTGGAAGGCGGACAGACGCCGCTGGCGCTGGTCCTCGGAGAGGCCCTGGTTGCCCGGCACCGCGAGGCCGAAGGCGACCGGGTGAATGGCGCCGGCCTCGCAGCGGTTGAGGTCGACGACGAGGCGGGTCACGGTGCCAGCCACCAGGGGCACACCCCAGCGCAGGGCCAGGGCCTGGGCCAGGTCCAGGGCGCCGGGGTCCCAGGCGCAGTGACTGTCCAGGTCCGCGTCGGACAGGCCCAGGTCCAGGCCCATAGGGACGGCCTTGCTGGCGTGCTCGCAGGAGACCAGGTGCGCCCTCATGCGCCGCGATCTTCCGTCGCGGTGAAGCGACCTGGCCAGGGTCGGTTCTCGACCAGGCAGTCCGCCAACTCGATCCAGGTGCGGCGGGCGGCGTCGGTGAAGGCCTCCTCGTCGTGAACCAGGGGTTGGAGCACCCGCAGGATGCCCTCGGACAGGCTCCCATAGGCCACGATGCGGGCCACCAGGTCGATGTAGGGCTGCTCCTCGGCCGAGACGCGGCGGTCCACGCGCTCGACGAGCTGCCGCAGGGCGACGCGGACCTCGGCCCGACCGTCGGCGTCGCGCAGGCCGTCGGGGACGAGGTGCGGCGCCCACACGCGGGCCCGGCTCCCCAGGCGGGCGACCTCCAGCAGGTCGGCTTCGAGCAGCTCCTGGCTGACAGTGGGCAGCTCGTCCAGGCGCCCGACCAGGTCGCGCAGGGCCCGCCGGGTGAAGCAGGCGAGGGCCACGTCGACCTTGACGCACTCCTGCACGTCCAGGATGCGGACCTCCATGGAGTCGCGGCTGGCCTTGAAGACGGCGCCGCGGGCGTTGAGGAACTCGTGGCGCAGGGCCTCGGCCTCGGGCAGGCGGTCGACGGCGGCGTACATCGGCCCCAGGATGTCGCGGCGGTAGTCGCTGTAGCGCTTGAGCGGCTCGGGCACGAGGCGAGCCATGCTCTCGGGCAGGCGGGCCTGGTGCTTCAACAGCCAGGTGACCCGGTTGTCGGCCGAGCCGGTCAGCTCCCCCTCGACCAGGGGGCTGCTGGCGGCCAGCGCCGGCAGGTAGGGCACGAGCAGCCGCGCGGCGTTCATCATGGTCGTCGCTTCGGCGTGGGTGCCCATGGGCAGGTTGACGTGCACGGCCTGGACGTTGGCCCAGCCGTGGGTGTGGACGTCGAAGAGGCGGGCGTAGGTGTCGTAGATCCGGCGGTTGCTGCGCCGCCAGAGCTGGGCCTTGGCCGGGCGGAACCAGGGGTGCATGCCGCCGGGCAGCAGGCGGGCGTCGTGGCGGGCCGCCAGCAGGATGCTCATGCGCTGGACGCCGGCGACCAGCTCGTCCTCGGCCTTGGCCAGGTGACGGTGGGGGACGAGGTTCTTGACCTCGAGCACGTGGTCGACGATCTCGTTGGAGAAGCCCACCCGCCCCAGCTCCACGTCGGAGCAGGGGCGCCCGCCCAGGGCGGCCAGGGCGTCCTCGACCAGCGGGGCGATGTTGAGGTCACGGTCGACGATGGCGTACTCCAGCTCCATGCCCAGGACCTCCCACGCCTTGTAGGGCCGGGTGTGTTCAGGAGGCAGCCGCCCGATGGGCTTGCGCAGCTCGGACAGCTCGCGGTCCCGCATGGCCGGCCGGGCCCGGGGGGCGGGGCGGTCGGTCCGCAGCCGCTTCTGGAACCAGCGCACCAGCTCCTCGTAGATCCAGTCCCCCTCGACCACGTCCTCGTAGCCGATGTCCAGGTTGGGGTTGTCGTTGACCTCGATGACGACGGCCCCGGCGGGTCCGTCCTTGAGATCGACCCCGAACAGTCCATCGCCCAGCAGGGCGGCGGCCCGGGTGGCCAGGCGGTTGATGGCCTTGGGGGCCTTGTCCCGAGGCACGGCCTCGACCCGACCGTAGCGGACCGAGCCGCCGCGCAGGGCGCGGATCTGCCAGTGACCGGGCACCATGTGGTACTTGGCCGCCCACAGCACCCGACCGTCCAGCACGCCGATCCGCCAGTCGAAGTCCGTCGGCAGGTACTCCTGGGCGACCAGCAGCGGGGAGCGGTCCAGCAGCGGGGGCACGCGCTCGGCGAAGTCCTCGGCGTTGGTGATCTTGAAGACCGCGGCCGAGAAGGAGCCATCGGGCACCTTGACCACCACGGGGGCACCCAGGCGCTCAACCAGCGCGTCCCAGCCCAGCTCGCGCCCGAAGATGACCGTGCGCGGGGTGGCCAGCCCGGCCCGCGACAGCAGCTCGTGCAGGTAGACCTTGCTGCCGCAGCGCACGATGGCGGTGGGGTGGTCGATGACCGGCATGCCCAGCGCCTCGGCCCGGGTCGCGAAGCGCCAAGCCGGCTGGTCCACCCCGGTCAGGGTGCGGATGAACAGCGCGTCGTGGTCCCCCAGGCGCCCCAGGTCGGCCGGGCCCAGGCGCTCGACCCGCAGGCCGCGGCGGGCGGCGACCCGGGCCAGGCGATCCATGGTCTCGACGGTGCTGGCGCAGGCGGCGTCGGCGCCATCCCACAGGATGGCCAGGCTGGGAGTGGAGGCCTCGGCGGTGCTCGGCGCGGCGCTGCGGGGCAGGGCCGCCAGGGCGTCGGCGAGCAGGTTGCGGCGCTCCTCGTCCAGGTCGCTCAGGGCCCGGGGCTGGAGGTCGAAGAGCCGCCAGCGCCCGGCGTCGCGCACCAGGCCGACCTCCATGATGGGCATGGGCCAGGCCTGGAAGATCTTGCGGGCCATGCGACCGGGGTCAGGCGTGCTGCGACCGGCGAGGATCCAGACGCGCTGCTGCTCGTCGGCGGTCGGGGCCCGGGGATCGGGCTCGTCCTCATCGTCGACGACGGGGGGCACGCCGGTGGGGGCTGGCCGGCCGGAGGTGGCCAGGATGCGCATGCGGGCCGAGACCTCGTCGGCGTCCAGCACATCGACCCCGCACTCCCGCAGGTGCCGGTCGCGGGTCCGCAGGTCGCCGGTGGCGCTGAAGTCCCCGCAGGCGGGCAGGGGCACGCCGCCCCGGGCCTCGGCCAGCAGCGAGACATACCAGGCGTTGGACAGGTAGCCCAGGTCGGGCACCAGGTTCACGACGCGCGCCCCTGGCGCCAGCTCCACGCCCCCGGCCAGGAAGTCCTGGACCTGGACCACACGCAGGCCGGGGTGGGGTGGGAAGGCCTCCGGGTCGTCGACGACGATGACAGGAGTCGAGGCTTGGGCCGAGGTCGTCACAGGTGCTCCGGACACAAGGGGGCGGGGTGGGCACCACCGTGGGGCGGCCAGATCTCCAGCAAGACGGCGTCGCGCGTGGCGTCACCGAGCAGGATGGCGTGGATCAGGCGGTCCGCAGGCAGGGGGTAGTGACCGGTGCGCGGGCCCATGGGGTCCCCGCCGGCCGAGAAGGGGGCGTCTTCGCTGGGGTCGTTGACGTGGAAGTGCAGGCCGCGCCCGGTGTAGCCGTGCAAGACCACGAAGTGGCCGACCGGCCAGCCGTCGATGTCGTCGGGGACGTTGTCGTGGGGGCGGTCCCGGGGCTCGCGATACAGCCAGGTCGCGTTGAGGCCGCAGATAAGGGGCCGGTCCTGGGCGATGATCCGGGCCAGCAAGGCCGGGCTGGGCTCGTGGAAGGCGACGTAGCCCCCCCGCCGCAGCAGGTCCCGCCAGGCCTTCACCACCGCGCGCTCCACAGGATCGGCCAGGCCCCGGCTGCGAAGGTCCAGGCGCTCGGCGATCTCTGCGTCTTCCAGCTCCCACCAGCTCGGGTCGAAGACCCGCACGCCGAAGGGGTACAGGCGGACCCTGTAGCCGAGGTCCAGGGCGAGGTGGGCCAGGTTGACGGCCAGGGTGCCGCCGTCGGGGTTGCGGCGGACCCGGTCCGAGAGCGCGCTGATCTGCTGCACGTCGCCATAGTAGGCCAGCACCTGGGCCAGGCAGGACGGGCCACAGGAGACGTCGTCAGGCTGTGCGAAGCGCGGCACGGAAAGCACGCGACGGACCGGCAGGCGCGGAGCCACGGGTCAACTCGTGGTGCGGAGTCTGGGGCCGGGGAGGCGGCCCGCCCGGAGTCGGCGCAGAGCCGACCCTCACAGACCACGTAGCATGGCCGCACAGACCCGGCTCAGGCGTCCAGGATGAGGGCCAGGGGGAGCGCGTGGGCCGCCAGGATCCGGTTCGCGGCCAGGCGACCGGTCAGCGCGGCGCGCTCCAGGAGCTGGCAGGGCGGCCCGCCCCGGACCTGGTCCCCGGCCAGGAGCAGGCCAGGGACGCCGGGCTCGACCGACAGGCCGACGGCGCCCGAGGAGGAGGCGCCCGAGGAGGAGACGCGGGTGTGCTGCCCCTGGACCAGGCTGCGCTTGAGGCAGGCCGCGTCCCGCAAGGCCGGCCACAGCTGGCGGGCCTCGGCCTCCAGCGTGTCGAGCAGCGCCTGCCGGCCCTGCTCGGTGGCGGCGCTGCCGGCCGGCAGGGGAGCCGCGGCCTGCAGCTCCACGACGCAGCCCCCGGTGCGGCGGGCCCAGGCCCCGCTGCGCTCCTGGAGGCGGTGGACCAGGAAGGCCCGGGCGGTCAAGCGCGTGCCCGCCGGCAAGCAGACCGCGGGCGCGTGGCGGTCCACGTCGGCGTCGAACCACAGCCGGGCCGTGGCGTGGCCCACCGAACCGAGGCCCTGGGCCGCCGGCAGGAGATCACCCGCCAGGCGGGCCAGGGCCGGAGCGTCGAGGGCCAGGATCACGTGCTCGGCCTGCAGCTCCCAGCGCGTGTCGGGCAGGACGAGCTCGACCCCGCCGCCCGGCTCGCCCGAGCGCGGGTCCGCTGGCAGCCGCCGCACCTCGAGCTGGCGCAGGGCCGCCGCTGGCACCCCGCCCTGGGGCTGGCCCATGGCGTCGTAGTCGCCGCCGTCGCAGGGGCAGGAGAAGCCGCTGCCGTCGCTGCGCCGCACGACCGCACAGCCGCGGTGGGTGCAGCGGCCGCTCCAGGCCCGCAGGCCGTCCGGGCCGTCGTGGATGAAGACGGGCAGGCCCTCGGCGTCGACCTCCTGGCTCCACTCCCCGCTCAGCCGCAGGTGTCGGGTCTGCCCCGGGCTGCCGACCTGCACGCCGACGACCCGCCCCTCCTGCACCAGCAGGGCGGTGGCCCGGGTCCCCAGGCGCAGCACGCCGCCGTAGCCCTGGACGACGTCGCCCAGGGGGTCCCAGATCCACTCCTGGGGGTTCCCACCCAGCCAGCGCGTGCTTCCCCGGGCCTCGGCCGCCGCCCGCAGGGCCGGATCCAGGTCGGCGGCCGGCTCCAGGTAGCGCCCTCGGCTGCGCAGCTCCGGCCCCGCCGCCCGGGGCACGTGCCGACCTCCCAGGCCAACCAGGGCCGGCAGGCCGTGACCGGCCGTGACCAGCACATCATCCAGGCCGTAGCGCGACAGCAGCTCGGCGAAGTGGCGGTCCCGGGGACCCAGGCCGTGCAGCCCGGCCTCGACGTCCTGGGCCCGGTCCTCGTGCTCGACCTTGCCCACCAGGGGCTCGGTCCAGCCCTCGACCCGCCCTCCCAGGCGGTCGGCCGCCTCGACCAGGGTGACGGCGACGCCGCGCTCCACCAGCTCGATGGCGGCGCAGACACCGGCCGGTCCCCCGCCGACCACGACCACCCGGGGACCTGCGGCCCGGGCCCGCCGCGGCAGGGACAGGGCGACCCCCGCGGCGGCCGCCAGGCTGAGCACGTGACGACGCGACGGACCCTTCGATCGGGGCGCTGGAGACCCGTGGCCCGAGGCCTTCCGCCTGCGCACCACTCAGAAGCCCGCGCCGGGCTTCCGCAGCCAGGCGAACTCCTCGATGGTCGTCGTCCGGCCCAGGGTGGCGTTGCGATGCGGGAAGCGGCCAAAGCGCTCGACGAGCTCGCGGTGCCGGACGGCGAAGTCCAGGTAGACCTGGGCCTGGGGCTTCAAGGCGGGGGGGGCGTCCTCTCGCAGGGCGGTGAACAGCGCCACGCTGCGGGCCTGCAGATCCCGATCCTCGGCGTGCTCCAGGGGCAGGTAGAAGAAGGCCCGCTGGTGCAGGCCGAAGCCGCGATCCACCCCGGCGGCGATGCCGTCGATGGAGGCGCGCAGCGAGCGACCGTCGGCCGAGAAGGCGTCGGGCGAGGCCCGGTGGATGTTCCGGGAGAACTGGTCGATGAGGATGATGTAGGCCAGGCGTCCGCCCGGCGTGGCCAGCATGCCCTCGGCCCGCCCGACGACCGCCTCCTGGTAGGCGTCGCCGAAGCGGCGGCGGACCTCGGCGTCCAGCTCGGGCGTGCCGTGGAACCAGTCGCCCATGCGCGCCTGGACCTGGGCCCCGGGGTCCGAGGTCCCGAACCAGAAGTCGAGGATGGCGGGCACGAAGGCAGGGCTGACGGGCATGCGGTGGACTCGGGTGCCGGTGGGAGCGGGGAGGGCGGGGAGGGCGGGGAGGGCGCGGCCTCCCTATCCGGCGGCGCCGCCTCAGCGCCCGTGCTGTCCGAGCAGCCATGCCTGGGCGCACAAGGGGGGGCCCGCCGGCTGGACCCGCTCGTAGCTGCCGTCGGGCCGCATCTGCCAGGCCTGGGTGTCGTCCTGCAGGTAGATCTCCAGGGTCTCGCGGACGACGCGGGCCTTGAGCGCGGGGGCGCGCACCGGCCAGGCCAGCTCGACGCGGCGCTCCAGGTTGCGGTTCATCCAGTCGGCGCTGGAGCAGAAGACCAGGTCCTCGCCCGCCGCATGGAAGCGGAAGACCCGCGTGTGCTCCAGGAAGCGACCGATGACGGAGCGCACGCGGACGGTCTCGCTGATGCCCGCCAGACCCGGCCGCAGGGCGCAGATGCCGCGCACGATGAGCTCGATGACGACCCCGGCCTGGCTGGCCCGGTACAGGGCGCGGACCACCTCGGGCTCGGACAGGGAGTTCATGCGGGCCTGGATCCGCGCCGGGCGGCCGGCCCGCGCCTCTTCCGCCTCGAAGGCAATGCGGTCGAGGAGCATCGGCTTCAGGGTGAAGGGGCTCTGGTAGAGCTGGTGCAGCTCGACCACGTGGCCCATGCCGGTGAGCTGCATGAAGAGCTGGTGTACGTCCTCGCCGACCTCGGGGTCGGCCGTGAGCATGCCCAGGTCCGTGTACAGACGTGCGGTGCCGGCATGGTAGTTGCCGGTGCCCAGGTGGGTGTAGCGACGCAGGCGCCCCTTCTCCCGCCGGACGATCAGGGTCATCTTGGCGTGGCACTTGTAGCCGACGACGCCGTAGACGACGTTGGCGCCGACCTCCTCCAGGCGGTTGGCCAGGTCGATGTTGGCGGCCTCGTCGAAGCGCGCCCGCAGCTCGATGACGGCGGTGACGACCTTGCCGGCCCGGGCAGCCTCGATGAGGGCGTCGACCAGGGGCGAGGTGTCGCCGGTCCGGTACAGGGTCTGCTTGATGGCCAGCACATCGGGGTCGCGGGCGGCCTGGCGCAGCAGCTCGACGATGGGCAGGAAGGACTGGAAGGGGTGGTGCAGCAGCACGTCCTGCCGCCGGATGGCCTCGAAGTAGTCGACGTCGTGGGGCAGCTCGGGGGGGTTGCCGGCGACGAAGGGCGGGTACTTCAGGGCGGGCGCGTCGACCAGCTCGACCACACCACCGACGCGGTGCAGGTTGACGGGACCGTCCACCTGGTACAGATCCTCTTCGGCCAGGCCGAACTGCTGGAGCAGGAACTCACAGACCTTTCGCGGCGCCTGCAAGGCCACCTCCAGGCGCACGGCGTCGCCGTAGCGGCGGCCGAGCAGCTCGCCCTGGAGCGCCTGCTTGAGGTTGGCGACCTCTTCCTCGTCCACCCACAGATCACTGTTTCGCGTGACGCGGAACTGGTGGCAGCCCTTGACCTTCATGCCCGGGAAGAGCGCGTCCACGTTGGCGTGGATGACGCTGGAGAGCATGACGAATTCGAAGGGGACCCCCGAGACGCGGGGCGGCAAGGCGATGAGACGGGGCAGGCAGCGCGGCACCTGGAGCACGGCCATGCCGCTGTCGCGGCCGAAGGCGTCGGCGCCCTTCAGGGTGATGAGGAAGTTCAGCCCCTTGTTGAGGACCTTGGGGAAGGGGTGGACCGGGTCCAGGCCCACCGGGGTCAGGACCGGCAGCACCTGGTCGTGGAAGTAGGCCTGCACGAAGCGGCGGACGCGGGCCGGCCACATGGTGCGGCGGGGGACCTGGATGCCCTGCTGCCGCAGGGCGGGCAGCAGCTCCTGGTTGAGGATCCGGTACTGGTGATCCACCAGCTCGTGGGCCGTGGCGCTGATCCAGCGCAGGACCTCTTCGGGGGTCATGCCGTCGGGGCCGGTCTCGGTCGAGGGCACCGCGGCGCGCTGCTTGAGGCCAGCCACGCGGATCTCGAAGAACTCGTCGAGGTTGCTGCTGCAGATGGTCAGGAAGCGCAGGCGCTCCAGCAGCGGGACCTCGGGATCGGTGGCCATGGCCAGGACCCGCCGGTTGAACTCCAGGAGGGCCAGCTCGCGGTTGACGTACAGGGCGGGGTCGACGAGGTCCGGCGGGCCTGCAGACACACGGGCTCCGAGAGCGGGGACGGGGGCGAGGGCGGGATCCATCAGCGCCGAACCGGGAGCTCGGCGTCGGCGACCACGAGGTGGTGCTTGACCAGCTCCTGGTAGGCGCGCTCACGGTCCAGGTCGGCGGTGGTCAGGGGGTGTTCGGCCAGCCAGCCCGGCTCGAAGCCCAGGAAGAGCGTGGCGGCGAGCTTGTCGCGGCTGGCACGCACGACCAGGGGGGGCAGCGGGCGGTCGCTGCGGCTGCGATGCAGGCGCACCGCGACCCGCAGCAGGACGGCCAAGCGCAGGACGCGGCGCCGCAGGGCCAGGGGCAGGCCGGCGAAGTCTTCGACCCGCAGCTTGCGGCGGTGGGAGCGGACCAGGATGCCCAGGACCTCCTGGTCCTGGCGCGAGAAGCCGGGCATGTCGGCCTGGGCGAGCACGTAGGCGCCGTGCCGGTGGTAGCCGGAGTGCCCGATGGTCAGGCCCAGCTCGTGCAGGCGGGCGGCCCAGCTCAGGGCCTTGGCCAGCTCGGGGTCCCGCAGGTCCCAGGGCGCGGCGACGCGGGCCAGCAGGACGCGGGCGGTGCGCTCGACCCGGGAGGCCTGCAGCGCGTCGATGCTCCAGCGGGCGACCAGGTCCAGGACGGTGGCGTCGCGGGCGTCCTGCTGGTGGCGCCGCCCCAGCTGGTCGAAGAGGGCGCCCTCGCGGATGGTGCCGGTGGCCGCCTCCAGCGTCTCCAGGTGCAGGCTGCGCAGCACGCCCTGGAGGATGGCGACCCCGCCGGCGAAGACGGAGAGGCGCTCGGGCTGCAGCCCGGCCAGGGCCAGCTTGTCGACGTGGCCGGCGGCGACCATGGCCTTGCGCAGGCGGCGCAGGGCCTTGTCGGTGATCCGGCTGCCCCAGCCCTGGGCGCGCAGGACCTCTTCCACGGCCAGGATGGTGCCCGAGGAGCCCAGCGCCCGCTCCCAGCCCATGGCGCGGAAGCGCTTCTTGTGGGGCTCCATCTCCAGGCGGGCGGCGATGAAGGCCTGCTGGAAGGCGTCCTCGGTCAGGCGCCCCTCGGGGAAGAAGCGCAGGGAGTAGCCCACGCAGCCCATGTACATGCTCTCGGCGGCCAGGGGCTGGAGGTTCTCGCCGATGATGATCTCGGTGCTGCCGCCGCCGATGTCGACGACCAGGCGCCGGGCGCCGGGGACGGGGTCGGCCACGCTGTGGGCGACGCCCAGGTAGACCAGGCGCGCTTCTTCCCGACCGCTCACGACCTCGATGGGGTGGCCCAGCGCCGCGTGGGCCTGCTCCAGGAAGGCCGGCCGGTTCTTGGCCCGGCGCAGGGTGTTGGTCCCGACCGCGCGCACGCTGCCGGGGGGCATGTCGCGCAGGCGCTGGCCGAAGCGGTCCAGGCAGGCCAGGGCCCGGTCCTGGGATTCCTGGGAGAGGCGGCCGTCGGGACCCAGGCCGGCGGCCAGGCGGACCCGCTCCTTGAGGCGGTCGATGACCACCAGCCGGTCCCCCTCGACCCGGGCCACCAGCAGGTGGAAGCTGTTGCTGCCCAGGTCGACGGCCGCGGCCAGCTCGGGGCGACCGTCAGGGGAGGCGGGCAGCGCCGGGGTCGGGTCAGGGGGAGCGTCCATCGCTTCGACCTAACGCGCCGACCCGATGCGATGCGGCCGTGCCCCGCGGGGAGGGCGCCGAGCCGGCTATGAGTGCGGCGGGCTGTCCACCTGGGCCAGCTCGCCTTCTGCGCCTGTGGAGCCTGCGTGTCCCCTGCCTTCGCCCTGACCCTGCTGAGCCTGCTCGCCTGCCACCCCAAGACGAAGTCCTTCGGATCCGGCGACGACAGCGCGGGCAATACCAACGTCCTGGCCTGTGACCCGGCGGTCACGATCCCCTGGGGGACCTCGGGCAGCAGCTCGGATCCCATCGCCGCGGACCCGGGCTCGGCGGTCTTCGGGACCGACACCCCCGACCCCTACGCCGTCCACCTGGGCTTCCCCTCGCGCGACATGTCGCACAGCGTCTCGATGTTGTGGCGGACCGACGTGGACACCCTGGCCAGCCAGGTCCAGCTCGGCCTGGCCAAGGGCTTCCCTGACAACGCCAGCACCGTCGATGGTTCCACCTTCCTGTACGGGGGCGGCGAGACGGGCACCGGCATCTACCGCATGCACGAGCTGCGGCTGTGTGACGCCCTGCAGCCGGCCACGACCTACAGCTACCGGGTCGGGGGCGAGGGCCACTGGTCGGACAGCTACAGCTTCACGACCCCCGGCGAAGCGGGGACCATGAGCTCCTTCCGGGTGGCCATCGCCGGGGACTCGCGGGGCTCGGCCTCGACCTGGGGCGACCTGGTGGCGGCCATGGAGACCCACGCGCCCGATCTGTACGTGTTCAGCGGGGACATGGTGCAGCTGGGGGCCAGCCAGCCGGAGTGGGACGAGTGGTTCGCCGCGGCGGGTGACCTGATGGCTCGCAAGCCCCTGCTGGCGGCCCACGGCAACCACGAGTTCCTGGCCCAGAACTACTTTGCGCAGTTCGGCTTCCCGGGCAACGAGGAGTGGTACGGCGTCGACTACGGGGACCTGCTGCTGGTCTCGCTGAACGACACGGTGCGCAGCGAGTACGACATCGACACGACTGAGCAGCAGTTCCTGGCGGGCGAGCTGACGGCGACCACCCGGCCCTGGCGGGTCGTGACACATCACCAGCCCGAGTACAGTGCCAGCTCGGCCCACGGCTCGGACGAGGTGGTCCGCGCCGCCTGGGGCGGCACCATCGACGCTGGCGGCGTGCAGCTCGTGCTGAACGGACACAACCACCTCTACGAGCGCACCGTCCCGATCAAGGACGGACAGGAGGTCGCCAGCGGCGAGGGCACCGTCTACGTGGTGAGCGGCGGCGCCGGCGCGCCCCTGTACTCGGGCATGGACGACAACTGGTTCGATGCGGTCTCCAACAGCACGCACAACTACGTCATCGCCGACTTCGGGCCGAAGGAGGTCCAGGTGGTCGCCTACGACCTGGATGGCAATGTGCTGGACGACTTCACGGTCCCGCGCTGATCAGAAGGCCGGCGCGCCCCCCGCGGCGACGAGCATGCCCAGGCCACCGGTACACAGTCCACAGACCAGGGCCGCCGCCAGCAGCCACCAGGCGGCGCGGCGACCCTCGGGCGAGGCACCGGCCGCCCGCAGGACCACGGCGCCGCCCAGGGCCAGGGCCAGGGTCATGAGCGCCAGGTGCTCCTTGGTCTCGAAGCGCAGCAGCAGGTCCATGGCGTGCAGGCGCAGGGGCGGCTTCACCTGCTGGCGGTAGCTCGGGTAGAGCAGCCAGCCGGCCGCGTAGGAGAGGCCCAGGAGCAGGGCCGCCAGCTCGGCCGACAGCCGGGTGCGCGGGGAGAGGCCCGGGCGCAGCCGCAGGCTCAGCAGCGGGTGGACCAGGACGGCCAGGCCCAGGACAGCGAGGTGGCCGTGCAGGCGCTCGAGCAGCGAGAAGAGGGCGCCGGTCACGGCCGCAGGACCATGGCCAGCAGCGCGGGCAGGACGACCAGAGGCACGAGCCAGGGGGCGCGGGAGAGCCAGCGGAGGGCGGCGTCGCGGTCCAGCGCCAGGCCGGCCAGGGTGGCGGCGCCCAGGCCGTGGAGCAGGGCCATGGCGACGCGCCAGTAGTAGGGGATGGTGGTCTGGAGCAGCACGGCGCCGGGGGGCGGCTCGGTGCGGGCGTCCCACAGCCGCTGCAGGGCGTAGGAGGCGACCGCGACCAGGGCGAAGGACAAGGCCGCCACGGCCAGGCGAGGGCGGGGCGGCGGCGGGCTCACGAGGCGGCCCGGGCCTGGACCCGGGGGCACTCGGGATCCGGGGCCATGGGGTCCCCGACCAGGTGGGCCGAGACGGCGCGGCAGCCACCGCGGCACAGGGCCTGGTAGTCGCAGTCGGCGCAGGCGCCCGGCGGTGCGGCGGCGCGCTCCCGCCAGGCGCGCAGGGCGGGGTCCTGGGCCCAGCCGCGGCCCAGCTCGACCTGGGGCTGGCCGGGCACGAAGGAGCAGGGGGCCCAGGCGCCGTCGGCGGCGCGGGCCCACAGGGAGTGGCCGCCGGGGCAGCCGCGCACGCCCATTCGCTGGAGCAGGGCCGGGGGCGGCCGGTGGGCGACCAGGAAGGGCACCAGCGCGCAGTCGAAGCGCAGGACCAGGCCGGTGGCGGCCTCCAGGGCCAGGGCCAGGGGCCACAGGGCGTGGGCGGCGGTCGCGTCCAGGGACAGCGCGGCGTAGGCGTCGGCGCCGCGGCCGGCCGGCTTGAAGCGCAGCCACTGCCACTCGCGGGCCCCGGCCTGGACGATGGCCGCGCCCAGGTCCTCCAGGGCCCCGGGGGCGGCCAGCAGGGGGCGGGCCAGCACCGTGTTGACGCCGACGCGCACGCCCTCTCCGGCCAGCAGGCCGATGGCGGCCAGGCCCCGGTCGGCGCCGTTCCAGCCGCGGGTGGCGCGGTAGCTCTCCCCCAGGCCGTCCAGGCTGACGTTGACCTGGCCGACCAGGCCGGCGAGGGCCCGGGCGCGCTCCTGGCTCAGGCCGAAGCCCGAGGTGGTCAGGTTGGGGACCAGGCCCAGGTCGCGGGCGTGGGCCAGCAGGTCGAGGAGGTCGGCGCGGAGCAGGACCTCGCCGCCGCCAAACGCGACCTCGAGCACGCCCATGGCCGCGAGGGTGTCCAGCGCGGCCCGCAGGTCCGGGGCCCCGGGCTCGGTGGGCGGGCGCTCGGGCCCGGCTTCGAGGTAGCAGCCCGTGCAGCGCACCGGGCAGCGGTCGGTCACGGCCAGGTGGACCTCGGTGGGGGCGCGCAGGGCGCCGGGCACGGCCACAGGCGCGGCGAGCCCGACCTCGCGGGCGCCGGCCGCCCGGGCCGTCGCGACCAGGGCCGGCTCCAGGTGCAGCACGCCCCCGGCCTCGCCCGGAGCCTCGCCCGGTAGCGCGAGCAGCCCGCTGCCATCGGCCTCGACCCGGAGCCGGGGCGGACCGCCGGGGCCGTCGGGCGGCGCCTGGCCCTGGGTCCACCGCAAGAAGCGCAGGGCCCAGGCGTTCACGATCACGGCCGTCGCCGCCGTGGAGACCAGGGCCATGCCCACCACGCTGCCAGCGCTGGAGCAGTTGGGGGCGTGGCCGCGCAGCACGGCGCGGATCTGGCCGGCCACGGCCTCGCTCGGGCTCGCAGGTTTGCTCAGGCTCACAGGCCCACCCGGTCCAGCAGGTGCAGGGCGTCCAGCACCAGGAAGATGCAGCCCAACGTGGCCAGGGCGCTGCCCAGGCCAAAGAGCGCCCGCAGGCGGGGGCGCGGCTGGAGGGCCAGGGCGCCGCCGGCGCTGAGCAGGTAGACCATGGCCAGGGTGGCCAGGAGCAGCGCGAAGGGGCCAGCCAGCTCGGGGGCCTGCACGGCCACCATGACCAGGCCGCCCCCTCCCACTACGGCCAGGGGCACCAGGCCCAGGGGCCGTGGTTGCGGCCGCTGGGCCCAGCCCCGGGTGGCCAGGGGCAGGCCAACGATGGCCCACACCGCGACGACGCCGTCGGACAGCCCCCGCAGGCGACGCCGGCGCTGGTCGGTCCGCGTGGGGGCCAGCGCGTCCTGGGTCGGCCCGGGCAGCTCCTCCTCGATGGCCTCGGCCCCGCCGGACTGGTTCAGGCGCTGCAAGGCCTCGGCCCGCAGCCCGCCCACCCGGCGGCGCACGGTCTCGGGCAGATCCTCTCCCGGCCACCAGGGCTCGGTCGCGTTCAGGGCCCCCTCGGGGTCCTCGCGGGCCAGGGCCAGGGCCGCCAGCGCCGCTCCCGCCTGGGCCCGCACCGCCCGAGCCACGGCGGGATCGCCGGAGATGCCCCCCAGGGTCAGGCGTCGCGTGGTGGGCTGCTCGATGCGCCGCGCGGCCTCCAGGCGGGCCAGCCCCTCCCAGCCGCCACCGGGATCGACCTGGGCGTCCAGGACGGCCAGGCGCTCGTGGCAGGCCTGCTCGGCCCGGTCACCGCGGGCGGCGGCCACGACGACCTCGCAAGCAGCGTGCTCCTGCGCGGGCTGCCCCTCGCGCTCGGCCCGTCGGGCCTCGGTCGCGGCCTGCTCCACCTCATCCTGGGGGGCCACCGTCGGCGGATGCGTCGGCGGATGCGTCGGCGGCTCCTCGGCGCGGACCGGCGCGGCCAGCAGCAGGAGCAGCAGCCCGCCGGGTCCCGGTGTGCTCACCCGCTGCGCCGCGAGGACAGCGCGCAGCCGGCCAGCTTGTAGAGCACCCGCGCACCGACGATGGCGTCGATGCCGTCCCGGGCGTGCTCGACCAGGGGCCAGCGACCGGGGTTGACCTCGACCAGGTCGAAGCCGACGACCTGGCGCTGCTGGGCCAGGTGGCGCAGCAGGACCTGCAGGTCGCGGAAGGACAGGCCGCCGGGCACCGGGGTGCCGGTGCTCGGGCACAGGACCGGGTCCAGGCCGTCGATGTCGACGCTGATGTGGACCTGGGCGGGCAGGGCGTCGACGATGCGCGTGCACAGGTCCACCCAGGCGCCGCCGGCCGCCAGCTCGCGGCCGATGTCCTCGTCGAAGAAGGGCAAGATGCGGTCGTCCTGGGCGATGCGCTCCCGCTCGGCCGCGCCCAGGTCCCGCCAGCCGACGCCCACCAGGCGCCCGGCCCCGGGCAGGCCCATGGTGTTGTGGAAGATGCTGGCGTGGCTGTACTGGAAGCCCAGGTAGGCGACGCGCAGGTCGGCGTGGGCGTCGATGTGCAGGAAGCCCACGCCGGGGAAGGCCTCGCAGACCGCGCGGTGCAGGCCCACGGGGGTGCTGTGGTCGCCGCCCAGCACCGCCGGGATCCGGCCCTCGTGCAGGACGCGGCGCGCCTCGGCCTCGACGATGGCGTGTACGGACTCGGCCATGTGGTCGACCCGCGCCGCCAGGTCAGGGTGCTCGCCGCCGCTGTGGATCACGGCCAGGGCGTCGTGGTCGATCTCGGCGCCCCAGCGCGCGATGCGGTCACCCAGGTCCAGCAGGCCGATGCCCTGGCGCCAGGCCTCCCCGAAGTCGGGGTCGGCCAGGTCGAGCTGGCCGCTGGCCCGCAAGACGGCGTCGGGGCCGTGGCGGGTGCCACGACCGTAGGAGGCGGTGGCCTCCCAAGCCACGGGGATGACCTGGACCGCGGCAGAGCGCGCGTCGATGTCCAGGCCGAACAGGCCCCCGCCCATGGCGGGACCGTCAGGATCGAAGGAGGCGTAGTGCATGCCGGCGGTCTAGCCTGCCGCGACGCCCTTGGCCGCGCCCACGAGTGCACCGGAGCCGCACCGGGGGCGACAAGGCCGGCCAGCGCCCGCCGGTGAAGATACAGGCGCGTCCCGGAGGACCCCGTGCCGATCCCCGACGACTTCATCCACGAGTGCCTCTACGCGCCAGATGCGTGGTTCATCCACGATGTCCTGGAGATCGACCGCGAGGGCGGCCGCGTGCTCGCCTGGATCGACACGACACGCCTGGGGCCGCTGGTCCAGGCGCAGCGGACCTGGCCGGGCCACGACAAGCACTTCCCCGGCGCCATCGCCATCCAGGTGACGGGCACCCTGGGCCAGCTCCACGCCACCTATGTGATGGACCTGCGGGCCTCCGAAGGCTGGGTCGGCTTCGGCACCCACGTCAAGCAGGCGCGCTTCCCGAGCATGGGGCGCATCGGGCCGCCGGCCACGGCCGAGATCCGCGCGACCCGGACACGCCGGATCCGCGGCACCTGGTTCATCGACTACGCCTTCCGCTACGAGCAGGAGGGGCGGCTGTTCTACGAGAGCGAGCAGACCGCGGCCTGGGGGCGCTCTGAGCACCGCGGGCGGCTGGACGGCTGAGCGCGCCGATCAGCAGGCGGCTCAGCGGATGCGCACGGGGCTGCCGGCGTGGGCGTCGTCGGCCTGGACCATGAGCCAGCCGGGCGGCAGGACCGGGGCCAGGCGTGGGGCGATCCAGGCGGCGTCGCGCGGGGCGAGGTTGATGCAGCCGTGGCTGGCGACGCGGCCGAAGCCGTCGTGCCAGAAGACGCCGTGCAGGGCGAAGCGCGGCTTGAAGTGGATGATCCAGGGCACACGATCGACGTGGTAGACGTCCTGCGCCCCCGGCAGGCTGGCCATGTCGCCCCAGGCCCTCTGGTCGAGGACCTGGAACAGGCCGGTCGGCGTGTCGTAGCGGCCGCCACCGACGCCCGTGCTGACCAGCGTGAGGTAGAGCAGGTCCTCTCCCTGGCGCACGGCGAGGACCTGCTGGGCCAGGTCGACGTCGAGCCAGCGCTCGTCGGGGCCGACCGGGTCGGGGGCCGGCGCGGGCACCCAGTGGCGGACGTCGCTGCGGTCGTCGACGTAGCCGGGCAGGCCCGGGCCCAGGCCATCGGGCACGGTCCACCAGTGGCCATCGGCCGTGGCGGCGGTGGCGAGCACCGTCAGCGCGGCCTGGTGCGGCAGAATGGCGCCGACCTCGGCGTGGGAGGAGGGCTCTGTGTGCACACGGGCGCCCTCGGCGCGGAAGGCCCAGGCCGCAAGCTCACCCTCGGGGACCGGGTCCTGGGCCAGGTCGCGACCGGCGAAGCGGGTGGGCGTGTAGAGCAGCACCTCGGAGACGGGCGTGACGCGGCCGTCCTCCTGGAGCAGGACCTCGCCGCGCTCCGTGGGCAGCACGTCGAGGAAGGCGTGCTTGCTGCCCGCGTCCAGGGCGCCGACCGGCGCGTCCCCCCGCGCGTAGGCCTCGGCGCTGGCCCACAGCCGACCGCGCCGACCGTGGGCGCGCCGGGCGTAGACGAAGGGCAGGAAGGGCTCCGGCGCCAGCACCCGCTCCCAGGTGCCGGTGGCGCGGTAGCTGGCGGCCTCGTCGGGGGTCGGGGGATCGAAGGCCAGCAGGCGGGGCAGCCGCGCCGGGACCTGCTCGGAGGGTTGCAGCCAGTGGCTGCACGCGTAGCCATCGCCCTCCAGCACGGCCCATCCGTCCTCGCAGCCGGGGCCCTCGACCTCTCCGGTCACGACCACCGCCTCGCCTGGGGCGAGCTGACCTCGCACCGCGGCGCGGCTGCTCGGCTCCGCGCGCACATTCAGGGCCACGGTGGCCGCCATGCGCTGCACTTCGCCGGCCTGTGCCGCCGGGGCGCACAGCAGCGCCGCCGGGAGGAGCGGGAGGAGCGGGAGGAGCGGGAGGAGCCCAGGACAGCGGGGACGGGGGGGTCGCATGGGCTCTTCGCCGTGGGCAGCGCAGTGCAGGGTCGGAGAGGCCGCGAGCCAGGTGCTGTCCGGGTACCAGGCGAAGAGCGGGACGCCGCCCTCGATGGTCTGGATCAGCTCGGGGGCCAGGGTGGGATCGACCGCAGGGCAACCCCAGCTCCGGCCCAGCCGGCCGTGCTCCTGGGCGAAGGCCTCGGTGGCGTAGGGGGCGCCGTGGATGACGATGTCCCGCTCGCGGGCGCGGTCGTTGAAGCCGGGCTCCAGGCCGTCCAGGCGCAGGGAGAGGCCGTGGGCGCCGCGGTAGGTCTCGGCGGTGCGGAACAGGCCCAGGCTGGACTGGTGGCTCTGGGGCCGGTTGGAGAAGGCCTGGGCGAGGTCCTCGCCGGTGGCCTGGCCGTGGGCGACCTGGGTGTGGAAGCGCAGGGCGGGCTTGGCGAGGTCGAAGACCCACAGCCGGGGCTGGGTCGAGGGCCGGCTGTAGTCGATGATCGCCAGCAGGGGTGGCGCATCGGAGAGCTCGCCCTGGGCCCGGGCGCAGTCGACGCTGTCCAGGGCCGCGGCCAGGACCTGCGGGTCGAGGTCGGGGGCGGCCTGGAGGAGGGCAGCCTGGAGCGCGGAGCCCGGCGCGTTGGGGGAGGCGGGAGAGGGCGCGGCCAGCGCGGGGGATGGGAGCCCTGGCGCCAGCCCGAGGGCGAAGGCGATGGGGAGGGCGCGAGGGAGGGCGCGGCCGTGTGAGCGGGTCGCGAGGGAGATAAGGCGGAAGAAGTGCATCTCGGGCAACCTGCCCACGGCTGACCCCACCCGCCACCCCTCCGGCGGTCCCATCCCGTCTCGCCTCGCCATCGTCCTCGCCATCTCGCGCGGCGCCTGCGAGGTCCAGCCCCTCGGCGGACAGCCCGAGTCCGTGGTCCTGTCGCCCGACCTGGCCCGGATCCAGCGCACCGCCATCGCCGTCGGCGACGAGGTCCACCTCCGGGACCGGCCCGACGCCCCTCCCCTGGTGCTCTCGGTGGAGCCGCGGCGCAGCGCGCTGTCCCGGCCGGATCCCATGGACCCGACGCTGGAGCGCGTCATCGTCGCCAACGTCGACGACGTGGTGATCGTCGGCGCCGCCACCCGCCCGCCCCTCAAGCTGCGGCTGGTGGACCGCTACCTGGTCGCCATCGAGCGCGGCCGGGCCCGGCCGATCCTGGTGGTCAACAAGGTGGACCTGCTCACCGACCGCAAGCGGCAGCGGCTGGAAGAGGAGCTGCGGCCCTACCGGGACATCGACCTGCCGGTGATCCTGGCCTCGGCCGACACCGGCGCGGGCGTCGACGCCCTGCACGACCTGCTGCGGGGCCGGAGCTGTGCCTTCGTGGGCCACTCCGGCGTCGGCAAGTCCAGCCTGCTCAACGCCCTGCTTGGGGTCGGCCGGGCCGAGGTGGGCATCGTCCGCCACGGCGACGGCAAGGGCCGCCACACCACGACGGCCAGCGCGCTCCACGAGCTGCCCGACGGCACGCGCATCATCGACACCCCCGGGGTGCGCGCCTTCGGCCTGTGGGGCATGACCCGCGCCGAGCTGCGCTTCAGCTTCCCCGAGTTCGACGACTGCGCCTGCCGCTACACCAACTGCCTGCACGACCCCGAGCCCGAGGCCGACTGCGGCGTGAAGCAGGCAGTGCGCAAGGGCGAGATCGCCAGCGCCCGCTTCGACACCTACCACCGGCTGCTGGCGAGCCTGGAGGACTGACTACTCGGCGGCCCGGCCGACCAGCAGGTACTCCCAGCGGGCCGAGGGCGCGTCGCAGCGCACCCTGTCCAGCTCGAAGCGGGCGTCGCCCCCCGGGGGCAAGCCGTCGGTGGAGGCGAAGGTGTCGTCCAGCGCGATGATGGCGCCCTGGGCGTCTCGGGCGACGACGACGACCTTCAGGAAGCGGGCTGGCGCGGACCCGCCGTTGTGGACCTTGCCGGTCAGCTTGTAGCGGCCGGGGCGACCTTCGGCGGGCGGCAACGTGTCCACCACGGTGAGGCCTGGCGCCAGGGCCGGCGCGAAGGTGGCCCGCCGCGGCGCGACCTCGACGGCCAGGTCCTGGTAGGCCGGTGGCTGGGAGACCAGGATCCGAACGGGCGAGGACGCGCCCGGCGCCAGCTCCTCCAGCTCGGCGTAGCCGTGGTCCCGCGCCAGCTCGGCCCCGCTGGCGTCCTTGAGCACGACGGTCAGCTCGGGCTTGGAGATGGGGAAGGGCGAGGTGTTCTTGACCTCGGCCAGGACGTAGAAGCTGGTCTGGTAGCCGGGAGCGGTGCCGTAGACGGTGACCTGGGCGGTGGCCGGCGCCTCGGCAGTGGCCGGCAGCTCGGCAGTGGCGGGCGTCTCGGCAGTGGCCGGCAGCTCGGCAGTGGCGGGCGTCTCGGCGGTGGCCGGCACCTGGGCGGCGACGGGCACCGGAGGCGCGACCTCGATCTGGTCGGCGTTGAGGGCGAGCAGCACGAAGGCGAGGCCGGCGCCAACCAGGATCAGGATGATCCCCAGGACTGCGACCGTGGTCGGCACAGCGGCGGACCGGGCGGCGGTCGCCCCGACCTGGACCGGCAGCCCGTCCTGCTCGCCCAGGCGGTAGGCGACGCCGCAGTGCTCGCAGCGATGGACCCCATAAGCGTCGGCCACCGAGGTGTCGGGCGCCCCGCAGGCCGGGCAGCGCAGGGTCTGTGGCCCCACCTCAGGCCACCGAGGGGCGGACGGGATCCAGGAAGTCGGCCCGGGCCCGCTCCAGCCGCGCTTCAAGAGCCTCTACGCCTTGGGCCTGCGCCAGGGCCGCCTCGGCCGCCGTGATGGGCAGCAGCCAGCGGAAGGCGAGGTCGAAGCCCGGCGCGGCCGCCACGCGCTCCAGGTTGGGGCCGTAGGGGTAGGGCAGGGTCACGAGCAGGCGGTCGCAGCGCGAGGCGGGCAGCCAGGGGCGCCCCAGGGGCACGATGCTGCCCAGGTCGAGCATGCCGCGGCTGAGGACGTGGGCCAGGGCGACCGCGGCGATGGTGTCGACGTGGGCCTCGTCCGGCCCAGGCGCCAGCAGGAAGAACTCCTGGCCCAGGCCGGCCCCGGCGGTCGCCTCCCAGGCCCCGCAGCTCAGGTAGACGGTGGGCTCGCCGGTGTTGGCCGGGTCGATGCGGGCCACGCGGAAGCGCGGCAGCAGGGCCTCGGCCTGGGGCGCCTCCCAGGGCAGCAGCTCCTTGTGGTTGACCTGCCAGATGGCGTCGATCTGTCGGAACAGCGAGGACCGGACCAGGGCGGGGTCAGCAGGCATGGCTCAGGTGCCCGGGTCCAGGCAGATCCGCCCGCCGCCGTCGTTACGCGCCTGCAGCAGGGCGCGATCGGCCCGGGCCAGGACGTCGACGATGCCGGTGCTGGTGTCGGCGATGCCGATCGACATGTCGAGCTCCGGCAGGTCCAGCTCGCGGCCGAAGGCATGCACCCCCTCGCGCACGACCTCGACCCGGCGTCGCGCGTTGTCCAGGTGGCAGGCCGGCATGAGCACGGCAAAGGAGTCTCCCCCGACCCGTCCGACGATGTCGGTGTCGCGGAAGGTCTTGCGCAGCAGGCGGCCCAGCCCCTCGAGCACGGCGTCCCCGCGGCCCAGGCCCAGGCGCTGGTTGAGGTCGCCCATGTTGTCGATGTCGAGCAGGACCACGGAGAGCCCCTGGCCCGAGCGCCGGGCGAGGCTGATCTCGCGGTCGGCCTGCCGCAGCAGGGCCCGCCGGGACAGGGTGCCGCTGAGGCGGTCGACGACGCGGGCGGCGTCGGCCTCGCGGGCCCGGCGCAGGCGGGCGAGCACCCGGCCGCGAAGCTGGGCGGGGGAGACGGGCTTGCGGACGATATCCTCTGCGCCGGCGACCAGGGCGACACGCTCCAGGTCGTCGTCGTGGACCATCATCAGCACCGGCACCTCGCCGTGTACGTCGTGGCTGTGGATCACGGCCGCCACGTCCGCACCATCGAGGTCCTTGCCCCGCGAGGCCACCAGCACCAGGTCGGGCCGGATGCCGTCGAGGGCGCCGAGCAGGGCGTCCATGCGGTGGATGACGTGGACCTGGCGCCCGGGTCCGCTGAGGGTGTCGAGCAGGACCTGGCTGGTACCCAGGTCGGGCTCGACCAGGAGCACCCGGCTGGGGGGCGGGTCGACGTCCTGGGGGCGGGCCCGGACCTGGTCCAGGGCGTGGTCCAGGCGCACCGGGGCGCCGAGGTAGGCCACGGCCCCGCCGCGGACGGCGGCCAGCCGGGCGTCCAGATCGCCGGGCGGCCCGACCACGAAGAGCGGCACGGCCTTGAGCGCGCCGAAGAGGCGGGCCTGCAGCGCCTCCAACAGGTTGTGGGGCACCACGAAGGCGCCGGGATCCTCGGCCTCGGCCAGGGCCAGCGCCTCTCCCACGTCGGCGGCCGGCCGCAGCTCGACGGCCAGGTCCTCGGCGCGGACCTTGGTCAGGCCGATGACCACGATGGGGCGGAAGAGCGGGGCGATGCCCTCCAGCGCGCGGCTGGCGTCGACCAGGCGCTGGACCAACTCCAGGAAGTGCTCGTCGTCGTCGGCGGCCAGGGCGGCGCGCGCAGCCCGCTCGATGGGGGACAGGCCCAGCGAGGCCGCGGTGCCGGCGATGCGGTCCAGCTCGAAGCACAGCGCCTCGCGCACGGCAGGGTCGGTGCGCGCGTCCCGGGCAAGATCCACAAGCTCGCCGGCCTGGCGCTTCACCACCTCCGCAAAGCTGTTGCGCAGGCGCGTGTGGGGGTTGATGGTCATCGAGTAGACCGGGGTTCGGATGCAGACGCCGCGTCGGTTAACCGAGCCCGGCGCATACTATGCCACCCTTGGCCGGCATGGCGAGGTCCCATCCAGTGAGCCACGGCGCCCTCCCCTCCCCCCGCGGCGCCGGCTCCGGACTGCCATGAAGCTGCGGGCCATCGCCGCCCTCGTCCTGGGTCCCGCGCTCATGGCCGGGGTCCTGCTGGCGCCCGCGCCCGACGGCCTGTCCCACGCCGGGCAGGCAGCCCTGGCCGTGCTCAGCCTGTGCATCACCTGGTGGCTGCTGACCCCGGTGGCGCTGCCGGTCACCAGCCTGCTGGGCCTGGCCCTGCTGCCGGTCACTGGCGCACTGCCCGCCGCCGACGCCCTGGCCCTCTTCGGAAACCAGGCCGTCTTCTTCGTCATCGGGGTCTTCCTGGTGGCGGCCGTGATGTACCGCACGGGCCTCTCCTCGCGCCTGACCCTGCTCTTCCTGCGCCGCTTCACCCGCGGCGAGGACGCCCTGGCCACCGCGGTGCTCCTGGTGAGCTGGGGCCTGTGCGTCATCGTGGTCTCCCACGCGGTGGCGGCCATCATGTTGCCCCTGGTGCTGGAGATCATTCGCGCCCTGGACCTGGGCCCGCGCTCCCGCACGGCGCGGCGCCTGCTCCTGAGCATGGCCTGGGGCACCGTGGCCGGCTCCAACCTGACCCTGCTGTCCAGCGCCCGGGCCAGCCTGGCCCTGGAGCTCTACGCCGGCTTCCGCGTCGACCACGCCCTGCCGCCCGATCCCATCGGCGTGCTGCAGTTCTCCCTGGGCTCGGCGCCGGTCTCCTTCGTCTCGGTGCTCATCGCCGCCATCGTGCTGCGCGTGGCCTTTCCGCCCGAGGGCCTGGACCTGGCCCCCGCGGTGCTCACCCTGGACGCCGATGTGCGCAAGCTGGGCCCCGCCTCCCACCGCGAGTGGATGACCCTGGGCGTCATCGGCGCCATGGTGGCCGGCATGGCCCTGGCCGGCCCCAGCGTGGGCCTGGGCACCGTCGCCCTGCTCGGCAGCGTGGCCCTCTTCGCCCTGCAGATCCTCCAGTGGGAGGACGCCGAGCGCTACGTGAACTGGGGGGTGGCCCTGATGTACGGCGGCGCCATCGCCGTGGGCGGCGCCCTGCACAAGACCGGGGCCACGACCTGGCTGGTCCACGAGCTGGTGCCCCAGCACGGGGTCGGGCCGCTGGTGGTCCTGGCCAGCCTGGCCGTGGTCACGGCGACCTTCACCGAGTTCGTCAGCAACGCCGCCGTCATCGCCGTCGTGCTGCCCGTCGCCCTGCCCATCGCCCAGCAGGTCGGCCTGTCGCCCCGGGCCGTCACCTGGCTCGCCCCCATCTGCGCCGGCTTCGCCTTCGTGCTGCCCACCTCGACCCCCGCCCTCGCGATGGTCTTCGGCACCGGCTACCTGCGACCTCGACACACGCTCGTCGGGCTCGTCATCACCGTCCTGTCCCTGCTCGCCTTCCTGGGCATCGTCCTGGGCCTGTGGCCCCTGATCGGGCTCCAGGTCCTGGCGCCGCCCGATCTGAGGCTCCCATGAGCTCCCGCCGCATCCTGCTGGCCCTCTCGACCACCCGCTACAGCCAGGCCCTGGTCGCCACCGCCGTCAAGGAGGCCCAGGCCCTGCAGGAGGCCGGCCACGACGTGTTCATCGACCTGCTGTACGTCATCGAGGCCAGCGACCTCGACCGCATCCAGCACATGATGGGCGACGAGGGCTTCCTGGGCACCTCGCCCCAGCAGGACGTCATGGCCGCGCTGGGCGCCGAGCACCATCGCATGGCCCTGCGCCGCATCGACGAGGTGCGGGCCGCGGCCGCCGAGCGCGGCTTCCAGGTCGAGCTGGAGGAGGTCCAGGGCCGCTTCGTGGCGGAGGTCCTGCGTCGCGCCGAGGCCCGTGACTACGAGGTGATCCTGATTACCCGGGCCGACCGGCCCTTCATCAGCCGCTTCCTGTTCGGCAGCGACGCCGACCGCGTGGCCCGCTTGGTCAAGAAGGAAGGGCTGGGCCGCGTCATCATCGACGAGGAGGACGCATCATGAGCGAGCCGTCTGGGGACACCGAGGGCAGCTGGACCGAGGACTTCTTTGCGGGGGCCTGGCTGCAGGTGCAGCGGACCATCCACCCGCCCGAGACCAGCGCCGAGCAGGCCGAGGACCTGGCCGACCTGCTGGACCTGGCCGAAGGCGACCGGGTGCTCGACGCCCCCTGCGGTGAGGGCCGGATCTCCCTGGCGCTGGGGGCGCTGGGCATCGAGACCGTCGGCGTCGACAAGAGCCTGCCCCTGCTGGAGGACGCGCGCCGGGCCGCGGCCGAGCGCGAGCTGCCGGCCACCTTCGTCGAGCTGGACCTGCGGCAGGTGGACCGCCTGCTGGACGCCGGGGCCCTGGTCGGGACCGGCGAGGGCCAGCCCTTCGACGCGGCGGTCTGCATCTGGGGCAGCTTCGGCTACTTCGGGGACGGGGGGGTCCACGGCGCCCAGGAGGGCGGCGGCGACCTGGCCTTCGCCCGGGCCGTGGCCAGCGTGCTCACGCCGGGGGGCAGCTTCGTCATCGACGTGCCCGGCATCGAGATGCTCATGGCCCGCTACAACAGCCGTGGCTGGTTCGACGCCGGCGGCGTGCGGGTCCTGGAGCAGCGGGCCTTCGACCCCGTCGAGGGCGTGATGCACGTCGAGTGGACCCTGATCCACGGCGGCAGCGGCCCCGAGGGTGCCGGCCCCGCCCAGGTCGACGTCCGCCACAGCCGCATGCGCATCTACAGTGCCGCCGAGCTGGCCCGGCTGCTGGCCCGGGCCGGCTTCCGGGGCTTCGAGCTGTACAGTGACCTGGGGGGCAGCCCCTGGGCGCCCGGGGACCGGATGGTGCTGGTGGCAACGCGGTAGGGGGGAGATCCCAGCGCCGCCGAGAATGTCGGCCTGTCGCTTGCCCCCCCCCCCCCCCCCCCCCCCCCCCCCCCACGCCCCCCGGCCACCGCACCCCGCGCCTGCCACGCCAGCCCGCCCCGCCCCCCCCACCCACCCCCCCCCCCCCCCCCC
>Ga0100377_1000886_pt1 | contig 25789 bp, 27 predicted proteins | sample CryGeymeta201501_FD_83664 | JGI IMG/M metagenome (GOLD analysis project Ga0100377, IMG submission 83664) | Groundwater microbial communities from Crystal Geyser aquifers in Utah, USA - Crystal Geyser metaG 2015-01 | ecosystem: Environmental > Aquatic > Deep subsurface > Groundwater | place: USA...
ATGGGGACAACAAAAAGCGCTGTGTCGCGGTTGGAGTCTGTGGGCAAACATGCCCCTTCCATGACAACATTAAAAAGATATGCCGAAGCCGTTGGATGCCATCTGGAGATCAAGCTGGTGCCGGATGCTCGCCCAACCAAACGCTCAACCGGACGCGCCAAAGAAAGGCGCGCCGTTTAGCTTCTCGTTAGCAGATGCACCAACACACGATCATAGAATCCAGTAAGATCTGTGACCACTGATCAGTATCGCGGATTGAGAGTGCGATTCATCAAGACGGGAGTTAGAATAAGGTCATGATCGAAGGAGGCCACGAGCAGACCATTTTGTTTGAGGTTTCAACGCCCCTTGGGTTTCGGGTGCGAGTGCCGCGTTCCTACTGGGAGCTGATTACCACTATCAAGCATCCGGTGATGGCGGGACAAGAGGTTATGGTACAGGATACCCTCAAGGCTCCGGCACAAATCCGATTGAGCCGCAGCGACAGGTCTGTGTACCTCTTTTACAGGCAGGAACGAGTCGAGCGATGGATCTGTGCTGTGGTCAAAAGACTGAACGGTGAAGGCTTCCTGATTACGACTTATCCCACGGAGGCAATAAAAGAGGGAGACCGAGTATGGCCCAAGTAAAGCTGTTCTACGATCATGTGGGGAATACCCTGACGGTTTGGTTTGATAATCCCCAGGACGAGTATGTCTGTGAAGAGACCGGCGACGAAGTCGTGTTGATGAAAGATAAATCGGGCCGAGTCATTGGTTTTGAGAAGCTCAATTTTTCCCTTGCCAAATCGGAACAATTGAGAGTTGCCTTTGAGACGGTGGCGGTATGAACAACCTCTCTGCTAACCAAGGCCTGGAGCCGACGCGGAACCACGTCCGAGGTGTCTTTCCATAATCCTCGGCCGCGCGGCTCAGGCCTGCCGTTGGGGCGCAGTAGCCAAGTTATGGGGACCAGATCAATGTCCTTAACAACAATCTTATACACAGAATGCCTTCCCCTGCCAAAATCCAAAAATACTGTCTTCGACGTGCGAAATGTAAGATAGATCCGCATGAAATATGGAATCGAGCTTCAAAATGGGATTCAACCATAGCTAATAATTCAGAACTTGTCCAGGCTTTATCTCTAGAAATCAGGCAGTTAGAAAAAACCACAACTTCTAGACGTATGCGCGTGCCAGTTGATCACAGCGCTCGTTTTCCGGATGGCCGCTATGGCCCCGCACCCAGAACCATTCGATCTTGTGGCGGCTCGCCAACTGATCCAGGATCTCCCATAAATCCTTGTTTTTGACCGGCTCCTTGCCGGCGGTTTGCCAGCCGTTTTTCTTCCACCGGCGAATCCAACTGGTAATGCCGTTTTTCAGGTATTGGCTATCGGTGTGAATCAGCACCCGGCAGGGCTGTTTCAGGGTCCGCAACGCCTCCACCACCGCGGTCAATTCCATACGATTGTTGGTGGTCGCGGGAGCGCAGCCGGAAATTTCCTTCGCCGTTTGGCCACAACGCAAAATGGCAGCCCAGCCGCCGGGTCCTGGATTGGGTGAACAGGACCCATCGGTGTAAATCTCAACCGTTTTCAGCTCTGAAGGCATGGCATATCTCAGTTCGGAGGAAGTGCAGGGCCGGTTGCGGAACAATGTCCGAGAACCGGTCTGAAACGCGAACCAACCCACCGAAACGCGTTCAGCGTCATGAATGCGAGGAGATTCTTTCCCTCACGAACCGTTCGATGGCCGCCGGAGTCGGACGGCTGAGCACCGTTTTCAAATGTTCCAGGGGGATTTCGGCTCGCGCCATGGCTTTATGCCCGCCGGCGCTGCCCAGGTCCTCGAACGCCTTGGCGATGGTGCGGCCGGCATCCTTGCGGTAGCCGTCATTTCGAATCACCACGATGAGCAGGTCGGCATGAATTCCGGACACAATGCTCCAGGAAATGTCGTGAACTTTCAATAAAAACTCGGCAATGATCACCAGGATGTCGTGGGAAGCCACCTTGTCCAGATGGGCGTAAATTCGACCCTTAACCACCCGCTTAACGCGCACCGCCCGCTCGAAACAGTTCAGGTCCTTCAGCGCCAGGCCGGAAATTTCCACCTTGCGGATAATGTTGAGATTGGCTTTGCCAAACAGATAGTGAAATGCCTTCACGTCATCGAGCAGGCAGTGGCGTTCGAAATTGCGCGTATCGGTCTTGATCCCATAAATGAGCGCGGTGGCAAGCGTCTTCGATGGCTTGATGGCGACCGTCTGGAGGTATTCGGTCATGATGGTGGCGGTGGCTCCATACTCCGGCCGGATATCCACAAAAGGGGCGTTGATCTCACAGATCGGTGGATGGTGATCGATCACCGCCGTGTAGCGGATGTTCGCGAACATTTCATTGTGCTGAGGTTGCCCGTCGACCAAAAGGAACTTGTCGAATTCCTTGAGGGCCTTCGGTTTTATGGGGGTCAGCGGAAGGCGCAGCAGGCGCACCAGGGTCAGGTTATTGAGGCGCTTGATGGGGCGGGTCAAACCGACGGTCGTTGACAGCACTTTATGCCACAGCAGTCGTTTCAAGGCGAGGGCCGCGGCGATGGAATCGGGATCGGGATCGATGGTGATGAGCACTCGATCCTTGGGGTTGAATTGGGCATAGAGTAGCTTTAGCGCTTCCGCCCGCGAACGCCGGCGGGTTGAGCCTTTGCCGACCTTGAACGGATCACATGTCTTCATCGCCGGCCCATGCTTCCATCAGTGATCCCGACAAAATGGGTAGGATTATTGATTTCCTCACCAGCATAGCCCAAATCCCTCGATGGTTCAAGCTGAACGGTCTGGAGACCCATTGAGCACAACCAGCACGCGAGCCGATAGCAACTCACGACTCATGGGATGTAAAAAGCAAAATGCAGGGCCAACGCCGATCTCAATCTGGTCCGATCCGAGCATGAAAAAGGCGGCATGCAAAAGCTCTTTTGCAAAACCGCCTGGTCTGGTCTAGGGTGGAGCGGGAAACGGGATTTGAACCCGCGACTTCAACCTTGGCAAGGTTGCACTCTACCACTGAGTTATTCCCGCTCAGCGCAGGGGTAGGTGTACTGGAAACGCCGATTCGAGTCAAGGGGAAAATGGTGCGGTTTGGGGGCGGAACTGGATTTAGCGAGGATGCTTGAGGGCGGCACCGGGACAGCCTGGCTTCAACGGTAACGTCTGATAAGATATATTATGTCAACCTAAAAACCAACCGGGACCGACCGGGATACGGTTGCGCCGCGGTCGATGGAACGGATTGGAGTGTTCATGAAGACCGGAATTTTTTATCACCCGAGTTTCAGCCGCCGCAGTTACCTGACCCAGGGCTCCAGGCTCCAGGATTTCCCCACAGCCCTGGAGCCGCTCCTGACCCAGCCCCAGTTTGCGCTCTATGAGTCGCCGCCGATCGACGATGAATGGCTGCTGCAAGTCCACACCCAGGCGCTGCTCGATGAGGTCGCGCTGGACCCTCTTTGTTCCACGGCCTGGCATTCAGCCGGTGGCGTGGTGCTGGCGGCGGAAATGATCGCCACCAACGCAATTCGCAACGCTTTCGCCTTTATCGGCGCCGGCGGCCATCATGCGGGGCGTGACTTCTTTGGTGGCTACTGCTGCTTCAACGACGTGGTGATCGCCATCGCCAAGTTACGCCAGGTGCACGGCATCCAGCGGTTTGCCATCCTCGATACCGATGCCCATCATGCGGACGGCACCCGTGCCTTGGTGCGTTCGGACCCGGACGTGCTGCACGTGTGCGTGTGCGGACTCGATCAGTGCTCCGCGGACGGTACCAAGGTGGACATTGGGGCACCGGGCGGCGGCTGGGATGGTTCCGCCTGGCCTCGACCGCGCCTGCCGGTCGCCGCCGCCGATCGCGACCAAATTTATGCGGAAACGGCGCTCAACGGTTTTCTGCCGCGCGTTAAAAGCTTCCATCCGCGGTTCATCTTCTGGTATTTTGGCTTCGATACGCATCGGGGCGATTACGGCGATCTGGGACTCAGCCGCACCGCCTACCTCAGGCTTGCCGCCGCACTCAAGGAAGCGGCCGAAGACCTGTGCGGCGGCCGGTTGGAAGTGGTGTTGGGCGGCGGTTCCAGGAGCGATATCGCACGCGATCTGATTCCCCCGGTGATTGAAATTTTGGGGCGTTGAAACCGACACGCTTGGCCTTCGCCGGCAGGGAGAGTCGTGATGAGTCCACGCATGCCGCCCAGGACCCTGGCAAAAACACTGGCCTACGTGGCCTGCATCGCACCTTCCGAATACGGTTTGTTCTGGAACACCGACGGGACCATGCCATGGAAGGAATTGTATTGGGTCCTTCAGGATGATCCGCGGCTCCGCTTTGTTCGCGAGGCCACCATCCGGGAACTGGAATTGATCGGAGCGGACTTGCCTTTCACCCTTCAATCGGGACTGCTGCAAGCAAAAAATCCTGATGATCTGCCGCGGCCGGTGGCGGTCACCCCGCCGCCAACGCTTTATTATTGGGCTCGGAGGAAGCAACTCCGAGCCATCCGCCAAGACGGGCTGGTCCCGGATGGAGCGAGGTCCCATGTGGCGCTCTTTTCCGATCGTGATGCCGGGTATCGCCGCGCCCAATACCGGGACCCCCAGCCGGTGCTGGTGACCATCGCCGCCGGACGCGCCGACCCGGCCGGGATCCAATTCCTCGGCGCCGGCCTGGAGATGTACTTATGCTCCCGGATTCCAATGGATTACCTGGTGATTCCGGCGACTCCGGAAGAAGACCCGGGTGCCATGCGGGAGCGCGGGAAAAGGGAGCGAAAACCCAGTAAGCAAGCCGCCGGAGCTCCGGCGTCCGGATCATTTTGGGTTGGCCCCGAGCAGTTGCGCCCCTTCCGCGACGACGAAGACGCTTCCGTTCCGGCACAGAGTCAGCGCAAGCGGGATCAAGGGCCAGGCTGGAAGCGCCAGTCCCGCAAGGAACGACACAAGCGAGAGATCGATCGGGATTAGGCATCGAGGCGCGCCGTGGGGTGTGTTCCAAACCGCCGGAATTATACTTGTGAAGGCTTAAAAGTTTCATTTCCGCGCGGAGACGCGGAGCTTGATTTCAGGGCTCTTCTCCGCGCTCTCAGCGCCTCCGCGGGAACACAAAACATTACCAAAAGCGGGCAGGATGCCCACGCTCCCGGGAACGAACGCACACGAAATGAAAATTTTTACCCTTAATCGGTATATTTACTGACCGGCCCCTAGATAGGCGCGCTGTACCTCGGGATTTTCCAGCAGATCAGCGGCATTGCCATGGAGTACGATCTGCCCCAGTTCCATCACATAGCCCCGGTGGGCCAATTTCAGCGCCGCTTTGGCATTCTGTTCCACCAGCACGATGGTGACCCCGGTGCGGTTGACTTCCCGCAAGGTCTGAAAGATCGTTCGAACCAGCAGCGGAGCCAGGCCCAGGCTGGGTTCGTCCAGCAGCAGAATTTTGGGGTCGCTCATCAGGCCACGAGCGATAGCCAGCATCTGCTGTTCGCCACCGCTGAGCGTACCCCCAAGCTGCTGGCGGCGTTCCGCGAGGACCGGAAAAAGCTGATAGGCCCACTCCATGGTGCGGTTGACGCGGGCTCGATCACTCGAAGTGAAGGCACCCAGCTTCAGGTTTTCCTGAACCGTCAGGGTATTGAAAATCCGGCGGCCTTCCGGCACCTGGGCGATGCCGCGCTCAACCACCCGATGGGCCGGCATCTTGTGCAGCGAGGTCTTGCCGAAATAGATCGCGCCGCTAACGGGTTTCACCAGACCGCTGATGGTCAGTAGGGTGGTCGACTTGCCGGCACCGTTGGCGCCGAGAATCGTAACGATCTCACCCTCTTTGACTTCCAGGTTGAGCCCGTGAAGGACTTCGATGTTGCCGTATTTGACCCGCAGGTCAACCACCTGGAGCAGCATCTTCACTCGTTTTCCTCGGTTCCCAAATAAGCTTCAATGACCTTGGGATCGGCTTTGATGGCGGCGGGTTCCCCTTCGGCGATCTTGGCGCCATATTCCAGCACCACGATCCGTTCGCACACCCGCATGACCAAACTCATATCGTGTTCGATCAGCAGTACGGTGATACCGCGATCCCGAAGCCTACGAATCAGCGTGATGAGGGCACCGGTTTCCTGTTCGTTCATGCCGCCGGCCGGTTCATCGAGGATCAGCAGTTGCGGTTCGGTGGCCAGGGCGCGGGCGATTTCCAGCAGGCGCTGGTTGCCGTAGGAGAGATTGCGGGCCAATTGCTCCGCCTGGCTTTCCAGACCGACGAAGGTGAGGGCGCCAAGAGCGCGTTCGACCGCCCGTCGTTCTTCCTTTTTTTGCGAGGGCAACCGCAACATGGCGGCCAGGGAGCCGGATTTCATCCGGCAGTGGCAGCCGGATAGAACATTCTCCAGCACCGACAGGTTCTGGAACAATCGGATCGTCTGGAAGGTACGGGCGATCCCGAGGGACACGATCCGATGGGTTGGCTGGCCGACAATCGAACCATCGTTGAAGATGATTTCGCCCTGGTTGGGGCGATATATCCCGGTGATGAGATTGAATACCGTGGTCTTACCGGCGCCGTTGGGGCCGATCAGACCGACGATGCTGCCGCCTTCCACCTGGAATGAAACATTGTTGACTGCCGTGAGGCCGCCGAACGATTTGGTCAGACGGTTCAGGCTGAGCAGGGTCACGGCTTGGCCTCCACGGCCGCCGCTGGTTGCGGCAGTCGATAGGTGCGCGGGCGAGCCGGGAGGATCCCGCCGGTCCTGAAGATCATCATGGCGACCATGGCCACGCCGAAGATCGCCATGCGGGCATTGGCGAAGCCTCGGAACAATTCCGGCAGACCGATGATCAGCAAGGCACCCAGCAGCACTCCCGGGATGCTGCCGGAACCGCCCAGGATAACCAGGGTGAACATCAGCACCGATTCCCAGAAGCTGAAGGACTCGGGTGAAATGATGGTCATCTTGGCGGCGAAGATATTGCCGACCATGCCGGCCCAGGCGGCGCCGATCACAAAAGCCATCAGCTTGTAATGGGCGGTATGAATGCCACTGCCTTCCGCCGCCGTTTCATCTTCCCGCAGATAATTGAGGGCCCGCCCAAACCGCGAATTTTCCAGACGCTGAAGAAGAAACACGGTGACCATCAGGAACAGCCAAATTAGATAATAAAACTCCTGCGGTCGGCGAATCACCCAGCCGAAAATCTGGGGTCGGTCGATCCCAAAGATGCCGTTGGCGCCACCGGTGATGCCGAACACATTGTTGATCAGGGCAATCCGCACGATTTCGCCGACGCCGATGGTGACGATGCACAGATAGTCGCCGCGCAAATGGATGATCGGGCGGGCGATCATCAGGGCGAACAGTCCGGCGGTGAGAGCCGATAGCGGCAACAGCCACAGCACCGGGATGTGAAAATGACTGTTGAGGATGGCGGCGGTGTAGGCCCCGATCGCGTAGAAGGCGGCATGGCCGAGGTTGAACAGGCCGGCGTGGCCGACGATCAGGTTCAGGCTCAACCCCAAAATGGCGTACATGCCGACGTTGTTGAGCACATCGACCCAGTAGGTGTTGAGAACCGCCGGGGCCGCCGCCAGCACGACGGTGCCCGCAAGATAGAGGTATTTGGTTCGGTCCATCATACCTTTTCAGCAACTCGTTCGCCCAACAGACCGGTGGGACGAACGATCAAGATCGCGATCAGGATGCAAAACGCAATGGCGTCTTTCCAGGCAATCGAAATGTAAGCCGCGCCCATGGCTTCGATCACGCCCAGCAGCAGCCCCCCGACCATGGCTCCCGGGATGTTGCCGATCCCCCCGAGAATGGCTGCGGTAAAGGCCTTGAGACCATAAGTCCAGCCCATGGTGAAATTGATCTGACCGTAATAGATGCCGACCATCACTCCGGCCACTCCGCCCAGGGCCGGACCGATCAGAAACACCAGCAGGATCACCCGATCCACATCGATGCCCATCAGCCGGGCGGCGCCCTGATCGATGGCCGCGGCTCGAATGGCAGTGCCGATCCGGGTTTTCTGAATGAACAGATAGAGGGCCGTCATCATCACCAGGGAAGCCGCCAGGATCAGGACCCGCACCAGCGGCAACTGCAGGCCGAACAGATCCAGGGTGATTTTCGGCAGCAGGTCTTGGGGGTAGACATGAAAGCGCGCGCCGTACATGAGCATCACCGCATTGGATAGGAAGATCGATGCGCCGAGGGCCGATACCACCGCGGACAGTCGCGGCGATTCCCGGAGCGGCCGGTAGGCCACCCGCTCCAGCAAGGCCCCCACCAGTGCCACCAGCCCCATGGCCATGGCCGCCAGGGCCACCACGCCCCAAAACGGTCCCAGCCGGTCGGTTAGGGACAAGGAGGTGAGCAGGGTGAGTCCCAAATAAGCGCCGATGGTGAACAGGTCGCCGTGGGCAAAATTGATCAGCTTGAGCACCCCATAGACCATCGTGTAGCCCAGGGCGATCAAGGCGTATATGCCCCCCACGGCCAGACCGTTGGTGAGTTGCTGAAAGAATTGTTCCATCACCGCTGTCTTTGCTTGAATCGAGATGAGTGGAACTCCCCCGGCAGGTCCTGGTGGACCTGGCGCGAGGGAGTCGCTATCGGGGTCGCGGGCGGGGAAAACGGTCGATCGGAACCGGCTGGAACCCAAGCCGGTTATCAGGCCGCTCCGCCTCCCCTGCCGGCCGGTGCATCCCTAGGGCTGCAGGATGAAGTTACCGGCGGCGTCCACTTGGTAGACCCGGTAGACTTCGCCCACCCGGTCACCCTTTTCGTTGAAGGAGATGGCGCCGGTCAGGCCTGGAAAATTCTTGAAGTCCTTATGCAGATAAGCCGCGACCTTGTCCGGATCGGTGCTGCCGACGGCCTTGATGGCTTCGCACAGGACCCGGAACCCGTCACCGGCCAGCACCGCATAGATCGAACTGGGCTGAGAACCGTATTGGGTCTGGAACTGGCTGAGGAAACTCTTGGCGCCCTCGGAAGGCAGGTCCTTCGGCAGCGGCGCGCTCAGGAACCGGAACCCGGCGCAAGCCTTGTTGCCGGCAATTTTGACCAGGTCGGGGTTGTTGGTGGCATCGCCGCCAATGAAGGGCACCGGCCAGTTCATTTCCATCTTCTGGCGCAGCAGCAGACCACCCTCGGGATAATAACCGGTGAAGAACACCACTTCCGGCGCCGCCGCTTTCAGCTTGGTGAGGATCGCGGTGTAATCCTGTTCCTTGGGGGTCAGGGCTTCAAAAAACACCACCTCGGCCTTGCCCGCGAGCAAGCTCTTGGCCTCGTCCGCCAGTCCCTTGGCATAAGTGGTGTTGTCATGGAGGATGGCGACTTTTTTCGCACCCATTTTCTCGATGGCCTGGACGGCAACGCGCCCCTGTTCGTCATCGCGCGGGCAGGTTCGGAAAAAATACTTGAGGCCCTTTTCGCTCAATCGGATCGCCGTGGAGCCGTTGGCGATCTGGATGATCTTGGCCTCGTTATAGATGTTCTGAGTGGCTTCGGAAACCGCGGAACCGTAGGTCCCGACCACCGCCACGACTCCCTGAGTGGCCAGACGCTGCGCCGCCAGGGCCGCGGTCCGGGGATCCCCGCCATCATCTTCGCTGACCACCACCACCGGTTTGCCCAGCAGTCCACCCTGATCGTTCACGGCCTTGGCCAGAAGGTCCAGGACCTGTTTCATCTCCTGCCCCTCGCTGGCCCAGGATCCGGTCATCGGCCCCATCAACCCGATCTTGATACCGTCGGCGGCCATCACCGGGCCGGCCAGCAACAAGGACAACGCCAACGCACCCCATAGAGTCCTTTTCATGCCATCCTCCTATTAAGGTTGCTTGAGGAACTTCCAAAACCACCGCGGATTTTCGGCGCGAGCCATCGGTGACTCAGGTTAAAAGAGTGTGACCCAGGTTAAAACGACCGAAAAATAGCAGACAACCTCAGCCGTGTCAACTTCGTCACACCGACGTGCGTGGGTCCGCGGAGCCGGATGAAGGTGCTGAAGCCGGTTTCCGAAGTGTGTTACATGTATTGATCCGCGGGTCCGGCTTGAAGGTTCTGGTTGCTTGATCCATTGAGGCCCAAAGCGCTATCCAAGAAGTCGTTACATGTGTGACATGTAACGATCGGTGGAGACTTTCCGCTAGGCGCCTAAAGGAAAAATCCCTTGCCTGTTAAGGAACAATCAACGGACCGGCAGGGTCCTGGTCTAGCGGATGAAGTGAAGCAGTAGAGCGGTCGCGGCCAGACCGAGCAGTAATCCCAGGAGGAAACGTGCCGGGTGGGACCAGCGAGGGGTTCCTTGCGGTTCGGCGCCGCGGGTGCTGGGTGCGGATTCCGCGGCAGTCGGCTGTTCCGATGATGTTGCCAAAACCACCAGCGTCGCCCCCCAGCCTCCGAGTTCCGGGGGTGCGTCGCGAAAACATGCGGCTAGCGGATGCCGGGTAAGCAGCCCCTGAACCCGATGCTTGAGGACTCCCCTGCCCTTCCCGTGAATGATCAATACTTCACTGTAGCCGGCGGCCGCTGCCGCTCGGAGGTAGTCGTCCACCAGGGTGGCGGCTTGCCGCGGCTGGAACCGGTGGAGATCGAGCCGGTCTTCAAGCGGGGGCGCGACCAGGGATGGCTTTTCAAGCATCATCATGAGAGACCGGGATCATTTCCATTTGGGGCTGCATTTGGAGCAACCGCGCAACCGCATCCAACCAACGGAGCGCATAAGCCCAGCCGCCTGGGGGCGGGTAACGGGCGATTTTCCGCTGCTTCTGCATGACATCCGTTGGCCCGGTTCGAAGGGGTGTCGGCCGGGGTGTCGGGGGTCCGAACCGCTCCCACGGCAGGCCCGCACCGGGGCGATCGCACCCGGTGCCACTTGTGCGATCCTCTAATTACCATTATATACAGAATCGGTTTGCCTTGGCCAAAACCATTCACGGGGAGGATCGGCATGGCCGAAATCAAAGTGCTATTCCAGCCGGAAAACACGGAAGTACCGGCGGTAAGTGGAGAAACCCTGCTTGACATCGCGGCCCGCGGCGGCATTTACATCAACAGCCTGTGCGGTGGCCAGGGCGTTTGCGGCAAATGCCGTCTCAAGGTGGTCGACGGCGCCATCAATTTTTCCAGTAAGGCGGTGGGGTTTCTCGATAAAAAGGAACTGGATGAGGGATTCGTACTGGCTTGCCAGACCGAAGTCCTGGATCAGGACGTGCAAGTTTGGATTCCTCCCGAATCCCGCCAGAAAGAGGAACAGATCCAGACGGTGGACAGCATTGTCCGCTATGACGATCCCGAATCGATGGCGCCACCGCAAGCCGGCGGAGCGATTTCCTATTATCAGCCGCTCACGCGCAAGCATCATCTGCGGTTGCCGGTTCCCAGTGTTCAGGACAATCTCTCGGACTTGGAGCGGATTTATCGGGAGTTGCGCAAAATCTATCCGGACACTGGATTGAATATCGATTTCGAGTGCCTCAAGGGTCTCGCGCACCTGCTGCGGGACCACAACTGGGAAGTCACCGCCACGGTGCACCTGAAGGATCTCGATTGCCCGCACGTGCAGCAACTGGAAGCCGGCAACATGGCGGCCATGAACTTCGGCGTGGCCATCGATGTGGGCACCACCACGATCGTCACTCAATTGATCAACCTGAACACCGGGGAGGTCGTGGGGGTCGAGGCCAGTCACAATGAGCAGGCCCGCTACGGGGAAGACGTCATCTCGCGGATGATTTACGCCTGCGGTCGGGGCGGGCTGGATCCACTCAAGAACGCGGTGATCACGACCATCAATTCCCTGGTCAATTCGCTGGTGGTCGGCGCCGGCATCACGCACCAAGACCTCACCAGTTTCGTGGCCGCCGGCAACACCACCATGACCCACTTGCTACTGGGCCTGGAACCCTGCACGATCCGGATCGATCCATACATTCCCACGGCCAGCAGGTTCCCGGAAGTGGTAGCGGCCGAAATCGGGCTCCAGGGTCACCCCGCGGCCAGGCTGCACTGTCTGCCGTGTGTCGGCAGTTACGTGGGAGGTGACATCACCGCCGGGGTCCTGGCCTGCGGCATGACCGACAGTCCCGCGCTAAGCATTCTGATCGATGTCGGCACCAACGGCGAAATCGTCGTCGGCAACAATGAATGGTTGGTCTGCTGCTCGGCCTCCGCCGGCCCCGCTTTTGAAGGCAGTGGCACCAAATGCGGCATGCGGGCGACCAAGGGCGCGGTGCAAAAATTCTCTGTCCGTGGCGAGCGGGTCCGATACGATTGCATTGGCGGCGGCGAGGCGTGCGGCATCTGCGGTTCCGGCTTGATCGACGTGATTTCGGAACTGATGGTGGAAGGCATCATCGACCAAAGCGGCAAGTTCGTGAAGATGGATCACCCCCATGTGCGGGTAGTCGATGATGTGCCCGAATTCGTGGTGGCGACCGCTGCCGAAAGTGAGCACGGCACGCCCGTGGTGATCACCGAAGACGATATCGGCAACCTGATCAAGAGCAAGGCGGCTATCATGGCGGCCATGAAGGTCATGACGGAAAATATCGGATTGGACTTCCAGCATATCGATCGTCTGTTCGTGGCCGGCGGATTCGGAGCGCATCTCGACATTGAAAAGTCGATCATGATCGGACTCCTGCCCGATATTGCCCGGGAGAAGATCCAATTCATCGGCAATAGTTCCTTGGCCGGGGCTCGACTGGGCCTGCTGTCGGGACACGCGTTCCGCAAGGCGGAGTCCATCGGCCGGCAGATGACCTATTTTGAATTGTCCGCGCACCCCGGGTTTATGAGTGAATTCGTGGCTTCCATGTTTCTGCCGCACACTCAGATAGAATTGTTTCCGACCGTGCGGAAAATGCTGGCCGAACGGAATTCGCGCAACTGAGGATCCATTGATGGATACCCCCGCCCCGGCATGAGTCGACCGGTCGGGTGGGGGGGGCCGTAAAAATTGCGATTTGAGAGGTGTAAGAACTTCAGATGACGAGCAAGTGCCGGTTTCATCCCGAGCGAGACGCGGTAGTGGTGTGCAACAAACACGAACACGGCTATTGCCAGGAATGTATCGATCGTTGCAGCGCCTGCAGCGATCCGGAACTGTACTGCCGCCACCGCACTTACTGCGTGATCTGGGAATTGTGTCGCAAGATCGTGAAGGCCAGAAAAGCGGCTGCCGCCGGTTAATTCCTGGTGATCAGCTTGGCCTCCAGGTGTTCCTGCTTCTCCACCTCGGCCTTCGCCTTCAGGGCCTTACTCTTATTATCGAAAGGCGCCAGTTCCACCATGAACAAACGACCCAGTTGCCCGTGGCTGTGCTCCCAGATCTGGGTGACATAGCCCAGCTTCTTCAGTCGATCGCACATCTCCTGGGCGTTCGCCTGGCTCTTGAAGGCCCCTACCCTCACCACATAAGGCGCTTGCGTTGCGGTCGGCGGCGCCGGGGCGGGTGGGGACGCCGGCGGAGATGACGCGGGGGGCGCCGGTCGAACCGCTGCAGAATTGGAACCGGGTTCGGTTTGAGTTGCGGGCTTGGGCTCGGGCTGTACCGTGGCGACCACGCCGGTGGCGGCGGCGGGAGCGGCTGCCCCTTGCGGCCCACCGGCTGCGGCGCCTTCAATCTGCCCAGTTCCAGAATTCGGCGTCACCCGAGGAGCTTCGACTCCGCTCGCGGGGACTTGTGGGGGGGCCGGCTCGGCCCCGGGAGAAACCATGGAAGACTGCGGGGCTTGACCGGTATCCATTGATTTTTCCGGCAATTCCAGCGGTGCCTGGGGGATCTGACCCATGAACCTGTTGTCTTTTCTCACCTCATCCGGTCCCCCATCGACTGAATTGTGACGCCAGAAAACCGACAACAGCAAGACCAGTAGGATCAGTCCAAACATCCCCCAGATCAGCTTCTCAAAAATCAATGAAGCCGATGAAGATTGTCGCCCCGGAGCCTTTTTCTGAACAAAATACCTGCGTGCCATTGCCCCTTATTCCCGGATCACGCCTGCCCGCATTGCTGGGGACCGGCTCAATCACTCTATTCCGTGGATTTTCCTTGTCATGCCCGCGGTCCGATGGGTGCGAACCGATTCCGTGGTCAGGTCCGAACCTTTCCCATGGCCCTTCGGAAACCGGGAAGGGCCCCTTCGATGGTTGCATCGTCGACGCAATAAGCGATGCGGAAATGCCCAGGCCCGCCGAAACCACTGCCCGGAACCACCAAGATTTTTTCTTCCTGCAAGAGCCTAACGAAGCTCACGTCATCCTCGATCGGAGCGCGCGGAAACAGATAGAAAGCTCCAGGAGGGGAGCCGCACTGGTATCCGGCGGCCCGCAGCGCGTCCACCAGACGGTCCCGTTTGCGCTTATAAATCTCGGTATCGATGCATTCGTCAAGCAGATCCTTGATCAGCCATTGCATCAAGGCCGGGGCGTTGACAAAGCCGAGAATGCGATTGGCGAGGGTCATCGCATCGAGCAGTTGGGAGCCGTCGTCGGCATCCGGATGTACCGCGGCATAGCCGATCCGCTCTCCGGGAATGGAAAGGTCCTTGGAATAGGAAGTGACCACAATGCTGTTGCGGTAGGATTGGAACAGGCTTGGGACCGTCGCTCCATCATAGACGATCTTCCGATAGGGTTCGTCGGCAACCAGATAGATGGCGTGCCCCACTCGTTCGCTGCCGGCCGCCAGGATTTCACCCAGTTTATCGAGAGATGCCGGGTCGTAGATCTGACCGGTGGGATTGTTGGGCGAATTGATCAGCACGATCTTGGTCTTCAGCCCGATGTTCGCGCCAATGGCGTCGAGGTCCAACTGGAAGTCTTCCCGGGTGCGGGCGGTTCGCAGCAAGCCGCCATGGTTATCGGCATAGAAGCCGTATTCCACGAAATGAGGCGTCGGCACCAGCACCTCATCCCCGGGGTCGAGCAGCGCCTTCATCACCACATTGAGGGCCCCGGCCGCGCCGCAGGTCAGCACCACATGGTTGAGCTGAAAGGGGACCTGGTGTTCACGGGTCAGGTAATCGGCCAAGGCTTGCCGAACCCGCGGCAGGCCGGCGTTCGGCATATAGGCATGGAGGCCCTGGGGCGGGGTCCGGACGAGGGCTTCGAGTCGCGCCTGCAACGATTGGGGCGGTGCCACATTGGGGTTGCCAAGGCTAAAATCGAACACGTTCTCGGCACCGTGTATCGCCTTGAGACGCGCCCCTTCTTCGAACATCTTCCGGATCCATGACGCCCGGGTCATGAATTGAGTCATCTTCTGGGCCACCGCCATGGACTGTAACCTCCCTTTCAGACCGGACCTGGTCCGGACAGTCTTGCCTGCTCCATTGCCGCCGGTTCGACCAGCCACCGGGCCGAACCGGAGTGGCCCGCGCTGCGAATCCCCCCTTCGCCGTCTCCCGCCGACTGCAACCGAATCGGCCAGGTGAAAGCGCGCCGGATTGGCTTCTTCAGTTGCGGTAAATCACCAATCGTTCCGGTCCCGATTCCAGTCGGCGCACCGCCTTCATTCGGGCAGCGGGGAAATGCGGACCGTAGACCAACAAGTCCCCGGACCAACTTTCCAGTAGGGCTTCCATAGCATGGATCGGTTTGTCCGGATACAGATATAGACAGTCGGCGGCTTGGATCCTTTGCGTTGTGTAGTCGGAACGAATGAACCTGGCCCGTCGTTCCAGCCCCAGGTCCCTGGCTGCCCGAGCTGCCAGTCGGCACAGTTCGCCATTGATTTCAATCCCGATCGCCCGGGTGAACAACGCGGCCACACAGACCACGATCCCGTCGCCGCTGCCGAGATCGATCAGCGAACGATAGCGCTCCAGCTTGAGCGTCCGGAAGAAATAGTGCACTTCGCGCAAGCGCGAAAAAGCCCAGGCCCCGCGTTCCGTCTGCCGATAAGGCACGGCGCCGGATCCGGCCATGGCGCCATATCTGGCTTCGAAGTACTTGCAAACGGTGGAAAAATCGGAGTGGATCATGGGAACGCCGACACCGATCCGATCATTGCACCCGGGAGCCGTCCGGATAGTAACCGGCCCGCACCGAGGTCAGGGGCACGACCTGACAGTTTTTGCCCAGCACCACGCCCGGATTGGTCACGCTGTTACAGCCGAGTTCGGTATTGTCGCCCAGGATCGCGCCCAATTTGCGCAGGTCGGTTTCCACCTTGTCGCCGTGCAACTTGATGGTAACGGTGGTGCCGGTGATCTTCAGGTTGGCCAGTTTGGTCCCAGCCCCCAGGTTGGTGTTGCGGCCCAGAATGCTGTCGCCAATGTAGGCGAAATGGCCGGCTTTGGCATGATCCAGCATGATGCTCGATTTTATTTCGGTGGTGTGGCCCACCACACAGTGGTCGCCCACCAGGCAGTTGCCGCGAACATAGGCGCCCTGGCGCACTTCGGTAAAGCAACCGATGAGGGTCGGACCCTTGACCAGGGCCCCGGGTTCCATCACCGATCCCGGGCCCAGTTCGATCAGCGGGTCCCACAGGACGCAACCGGCAAAGAGCACCGTTGCCTCGGTGGTCAGCTCACCGCCGATCTTAATCCGAAAGGTCCCCTTGCCCACATCGCCGCCGAGGATTTCAAAACCATCCCGGTACGCTCGCCCGCGCCACAACACCAGGGTTTCCGGCAGTGGCCGTTGGATTGGTATCGACTCCGGCAAATTCGGCTGCATCACCTGGTGGAGGTATGAAGGCAAGCGGGAGAGCACTCTCCATACCGCGCCGCTATCGACAAACAGGTCGCGATGTCGGCAATCGCTCAGATCAAACAAATTGGCAGGATCGAATAGATGACTGGTCATGGTCTGAATTGGCTCGCTCGGACTCGGACAACGCCGCGCCCATCCATGCGCTCCGTTGCCGGAGGGATTGTTTTCCGCTACTCGGCGCCGACCCGTGGATCGATCCCCAGCGCGTTGGGTGCTCAGGTGGCGGCTTTCATCATGCGGGCGTGCTCGATCTTGGTACACTTGCACATGACCACCTGGAGCCCCGCCTGCCTGGCCTTTTCCGCCGCCTCGTTATGGGCCAGCCCGAGTTGCATCCACACGCAACCGGCCCGGACCGCGATCGCTTCCTCCACGATCCCCGGAATGGCCTCGACATTTCTAAAAATATCCACAATGTCCATGGATTCCGGCACGGCCTTGAGGTTCGGGTAGCACTTCTCGCCAAGCACTTCCTGGTATTTCGGGTTCACCGGGATCATCCGATAACCGTGTTCCTGAAGGTATCTGGCGACCTTGTGACTGTCCCGATCCTCCTTGTGCGAAATCCCGACCACCGCAATGGTCTTGGCCTTTTTCAGCAGATGGTCGATCTCCGCATCGGCCGGCACTTGATCCGGCAACTGGCATTCAACCATGATAAGGGTCTCCTCGGCTGGTCTCCCAACAAGGGTGGCTCCCTTCAGCCTCGAAAAGCTGTGTCGGTTCACCCTCTGACTGTGATCGGTGTTATCGGTCTTGCCCAAAACCCATTGATGGCATCAACCATAGTGAAAAGACACCGGACGGTCAAGAGAAAGCCTTTTGCGTTACGGGTGCCGACGGGTATCCCCTTCATATCCGGCGGGCTCATTATGGATCGTTTTGAGATATACTTGTGAAGGCTAAAAAGTTTCATTTCCACGCGGAGACGCGGAGGTTGATTTCAGGGCTCTTCTCCGCGCTCTCAGCGCCTCCGCGGGAACACAAAACGAATTTCCCAAGCTAAACAAGAATGGCATCTGAATGGTGTATATGCGGGAATCCAAGCTGGCGCGCAGTTTTGGATCCCCGCTCTGAGCATGCGGGGATGACGCTCAGAGGGTTGCGGCGGAGGTCTTGTTTTTGCTTGGCGCCCCAAATGATCTCCTCTTAACCAATGTTACCCCGCACCAAGTTACCGCAATCCACTCAGCAGCAGAAACGCCGGGATCATCCCGGCCTGCCACCGACCCTTGCCGGCAAGCGTGGGGATTTCCGCGCGATTTAACCGCTCAGCCATTTCCTCGTAGCTGATCCCAAGGGTTTTCATGGCATTCAGCCACCGCAGCAGCAGAGTGCCACGAATCTCCTTGAAGGAAACTCCGGATTTCAGACCGGCCACCATTTCCGCCAGGATCGGGTCGTCCGCCGACGATGCGGCGGCCGCGACCGGTTCATCTGGTTCGGCCACCTGTTGCCTCGGCTGGAGCGCCTCCAGCGGATCGCCCGCTGTTTCGGCAGCCGGTCCCGCCGCTTCGGCAGTGGTCGTTGGCCCGGCGGCGGCGGTTGCGGTCACCGCTGTCTTGGCCGCCGTTTTATCGGTTGGGGTCGCGCGCGGCGATCCCATGACCACCGTTTGTTCGGTCCCGGCCGCGGCCGGCGCGGTCAGGGTCGGCTTTTCGTCAGTCCGGCATTCGAACGTCAGGGCATGGAGAGCTTCGATGGAGCGCGCCACCAGCGGCGAAGTGGTGTCTCCGAAATGTTCCTGTAACGTCTGGAACATCCGCGCCGTATCCGGTTCCAGCCAGGCGCTGAGACTTCGGCCCCCTTCCTGACTCTTCCGGTCCCGCCAGTCGCGGACCCGATCTCTAACGGCTTTGACCATGGTGATCCCGCCTCGATGCCCATGTTTCCAGCCGGTGAGCGCTTCTCGATGAGCCGAGTCGCCCGAACTGGTTACATGGAATTATGAAGACACATGTAACGCATGAAGAATTGCGCTTCCCCCGCTCCTCGCTTATGATTTTCCGCTCCAACCGTCGCTAACCCTTGGCGGTGGCAAGCACCAGCCGCATGGCCAGATCCATCGATACCCGGGCCATGTTGATGGTGAGATGAAACAGTTTCGGGTCATAGCAGCCTTCACCGCACAGGGAACGGTGAAACCACAGTCGATTCCGATCGTGCCGTTCAAGGAAATCCCCCGCCTGTTCAGCAGCGATGCCCAGGTGCTCGATGCTAAAGCGCTGGCGCCATTCGGCCGGGGCGACCAGTCGGATGTGGCAGGCATCATCCAGGTCCTGCAGAAAGTAATAAGCGGCGCGTCCGATGATCACCACGTTGCCCTGCTTGGCGAGGGCCCGGATCAGGTTGCGGAGACTCTGCTGATATTCGTTTTCTTCCACCACGCTCTTATCGTGACCGACGATCCGTTGGATGTATTCCCTGGAATACATCTTCGAAAACAGATTGGAAACCCGGAACGCCCTACCCTTTTCAAAGCCTTGCAGAGCGCGCTCGCTGACATTGAGATCTTCCGCCACATTTTGCAGAAGACTTTTGTCCACATATTGATAGCCGAGCTTTTCGGCCAGCAATTTGCCCAATTTTCTGCCGCCGGTTGCCACTTCGCGACTGATGGTGATGACCGCCATGTGCATGCTCCTTTACCGTGAGTGACGTTACGGGCGCTCTCAGCCGACGCCCCAACCCGAGATCCGCGCACTGAATGGTCCCGTTGATACCGGTAGGCTCATGGTTTCACATTTCACGAAGCTGCCGTATTGCTCGGAACGCTGCATGAACTGTCTGACTCAATTACAGAATAAAGTAAGGTCGACGGCGTTACAAGGGTTGATAGGTGTTTCCAATCACGGCTGCGGAACGCCCTCACGGGCGCATCACCAATTTTCGGTTCTCATAGGCACCGGCTGCCGTGGCCTGCCCTGTCCGGCCATATTCCCGTGGTCCCCTGAATGGTTGCGGTTGCAGCGCGCCGCCAGACCGCGCTATGAAAACGCCGTGGGGAATAAGGTTATCCCAGCCTTGTGTGCCCTATTCCGGCGGAAGGAGACAGCCGACCATGGTGGGATTTCAAGAACGGCGGAAAGGCCCGCGCTACCTGGTGGAATGGCACGGTTTTCCGCATGCCCAGTTCGCGCGGCAAGTGCACACCGTGTCCTGCGATGTATGCGAAATTTCCCGGGGCGGAGCCAGACTGCGCTGTGCCGGCCTGCTGGCCGGAAGCCGCCATCTGGTGGCTGATGGCCCCGATCCGCTGCAACTGGAAGTGATGCTCCCGATCGGCCTTCTGACCCTGCCCCTGGCCTGTCGCTGGTACGATTATTCGGCGGAAACCGGACTGTTTGTCCTGGGCGTGGCCTTCACCGGTGGCTCGGCGACGGATCTGGCCCTGTTGAATGAGGTGCTGCGGCAACTGGGCCACCTCTGATGGCAATCAGCTCGCGCTCGATCGATTCGAGCGGGGGTCAAGCCGAATCTCGGGCGGTGTCGCGGCCCGGGCCTTGAGCGACCGCAGCCGGGCCCAGCGGCCGCCGGATCTATTGTTGCGTTGACAAGCCACCGCCAGATTGCTAAGGACTGGAGGGAAACGGCCGGTCAGCCGCCGGCACGGCCCCCGGTACCGGGGCGCGGCAACGTTGAAGGCGGAGGTCGGCGAGACCATTCCGATGCCGGCGGAGGGACGCGGATAACCAGGACGCAAGGAGAAGGAGCGAAGATGAACAGATCATTGGCTACCAAACTGTTACTGGTCGCGGTTCTGCTTTCCCTGATCGCGGTTCCGGGTTGGGCCGCAAACTACAAGGACGAATACAAGCTGAGCGTCGTGGTCGGCCCCAAAGGTCCCTGGGGGGAAGCCGCGCAGAAGTTCGCCGACTTGGTGAAGGAACGCTCCGGCGGCAAGATCAACATCAAGTGTTATTTCGCTGGTCAGTTGTTCGCCGGCAAACAGACCAATGAATTCCTGCTGCTCCGCCAGGGGGTGGCTGATTTTGCCCTGGCTTCGACCATCAACTGGTCGCCCCAGGTGCCTTCGCTGAACCTCTTTGCCCTACCCTTTTTCTTCGCCGGCTACGAGCAACTCGATGCGGTGAAAAACGGTGCGCCGGGCAAGAAATTGCTCGCCGAAATCGAGGATAAGGGCGTGGTCGGGCTGGCCTGGGGCGAGAACGGCTACCGCGAACTCACCAACAGCAAACGGGCCGTGGCCAAACCCGAAGACCTGGCCGGGCTCAAGGTGCGGGTCGTGGGTTCTCCGATCTTTATCGATACCTTCCGAGCGCTCGGCGCCAACCCCATCAATATGAACTGGGGTGAAGCCCAGACCGCGCTCCAGCAGGGCACGGTGGACGGCCAGGAAAACCCGGTCAACGCCGTGATCGTTCCCTACCAACTGTGGCAGGTGCAAAAGCACATCAGCATCTGGCATTATGCCATCGATCCCTTGATCTTGGGGGCCGGCAAGGAAACCCTGGCGAGCTTTTCCGCCGAGGACCAGGCCATGATCAAGAAGGCGGCTCAGGATGCCTGCGGCGAAGAAATCGGGCGGGCTCGTGAAGGCCTCGCGGGGGATCTGCCGGGCCTTGCCAAGCTGCGCGAAAACGGCATGGAAGTGACCGTTTTTAGCGCTGAGCAGCGGGCGACCTTCAGGGCCAAGACCCAGCCCGTTTATGACACCTGGATCGAGAAGATCGGCGCCGAACTGGTGGCCGAAGCCGAAAAGCTGGTGGCGAAGCAATAAGGCCGGTAAGGTCCGCGGGCCGCTGTCATGGTCGGGGGCGACGGCCCGCGGACAATTCGCCGTTTTCTTCCACCGACATCGCCGCGAACGCCCCCCTGGGGCGCGTCCAGTGACGCCGGCGCCGGCGGCCTTGCCCCTCACCTGCTCACCCGGACCCACTTTCATAACCTTCCCGGGCCGGCGCTTCGGTGCGGGTGCCAACCGAGTGATCCCATGACCCCTTCAGCGACGTCTCCAACGCCGGCCTGGAAGCAGGTGGTCGACCATTTCGAAGAAGCGGTCTGCGCCGTTCTCATGCTGGTGATGGCGGTCCTCGCGTTTGCCAATGTGGCGCTGCGCTACCTCAGCGATTATTCGTTTGCTTTCACCGAAGAACTGGAAGTGAGTTTCCTGGTCTTTCTCACCCTGTTCGGGGCCGCCGCCGCCTTCCGCCGCGGCTTGCACCTCGGCCTGGTAGCGATTCAGAATCGTTTTCCGCCGGCCATGAAGCGCGCCCTGCTGATCTTTTCCACCCTGCTCACCATCGTCACCTTCGCCGTGTTGATCTACTACAGCCTGGTTCAGATTCAGGATGAAAGGGAACTGAACACCCTGTCGGAAGCCCTGGAAGTGCCCCAATGGATTTACACCCTGGCGATTCCCCTGGGCTCCGTTTGCATCATCGCGCGCGTACTGCAGCGAGCGGTGGAAGCCTGGAAAGAATTGAACACCGATTCACGCCGGTCCCAATAGAGGCGATCGCAAGCATGGAAACCGCTATTCTCCTATTCGCGCTGTTCCTGTTTCTGCTGATGCTGGGCATTCCCATTGCCATCGCGTTGGGCAGCGTGGCCATGCTGATGATCTGGCAGCACGATCTGGGGATCATGGTGGTGTCGTCCAACTTTTACGCCGGCATCGCCAAGTATCCGCTGTTGGCCATTCCGTTCTTCATCCTGGCGGGAATGATCCTGGAGCGCTGCGGCGTGTCGCAGCGTCTGGTCCATCTGGCCAGTCTGATCGTCGGCGCCATCCCCGGCGGGCTGGCGATCGTGGCCATTCTCGTCTGTGTGTTTTTCGGTGGCATCAGCGGTTCCGGCCCGGCTGATGCCGCAGCCATGGGAGCAGTCCTCATTCCGGCCATGGTGCGCAAGAATTACCGCAAGGACTTCGCGGCCGCCCTGATCGCCGCCGGCGGGTCCACCGCCATTGTGGTCCCGCCCAGCATCGCCTTCATCCTCTACGGGGTGATCACCGCCACTTCCGTGCCGGCGCTCTTCGCCGCCGGCGTGTTCCCGGGAATCCTCGCGGGATTGTCGCTGATCGTTCCGACTTACTTCATCTCCCGGCGCCACGGCTACGGCGGCGAACGCCGCGGCACCTGGAAGGAAATCGTGCAGGCCGTCCGCGAGGCGCTGTGGGGCATCCTGGCGCCGCTGGTGATTCTGGGCGGCATCTACGGCGGCATTTTCACCGCCACCGAAGCCGCCATTGTCGCCGTCTTTTATGGCCTGTTCGTGGGTTTCGTGGTGTACCGCAGCCTCAACCTCAAGACCCTTTACCAGGTCCTGGTGGATTCGGCCGTGTCTTCGGCCGTGGTGCTTTTGATCGTGGCCCTGGCCGGCCTGTACAGCTGGGCCGGCGCGACCCTCGGGGTGATGGAAAAGATCGCCGCCCTGATCCTCAATCTGACCCAGAACCAGTGGGCGGTGCTGGTGCTGATCAATCTGCTGATCCTGTTCGCCGGCATGCTGCTGGATGCTATTTCCATCTATTACGTGTTTCTCCCCATCCTGATGCCGATCGTGGCCCATTTTCACTGGGACCCGCTCTGGTTCGGCGTGGTCATGACGCTCAACCTGGCTATCGGCCAGTTCACGCCACCGGTGGCGGTGAATCTTTACGTCACCACCAACCTGGCGGGGATTCCCCTGGAACGGGCGGCGGTGGCGTCGTTGCCTTTCATCCTGGCGATGCTCGCGAGTCTGGTTCTGGTCATCCTGTTTCCGGCACTCAGCCTGTATCTGCCGCGGCTGTGGGGGCTGTACGGAGGCTGAGGGCGGAAGGCGGTTGCGAGGTTTTTGGCAGTGGTTTCGACCGGCCGCGGCGACCGGCCAAGGCAGCCGGCCGGACCCATTCGATGTTTTTCTGAAGGGGACCAGCCATTGACCTGCACGTTCACCCCCGCCATTCAGCCGGCTGACACCAAGCCCCGGCCGACCTGGTATTTCGCCTTTCAGGGCCGGCGCCTGCTGCTTTTCGGTAACGGCCGAGCGAGCGCCCTGCCGGGGGATGCGGACCTTCGCGAACTGGCGATCGAACTGAGCGGCGGCCACTACCTCGGCCGCCATGGCGAACAAGACTGTTACGCTCTGGCCCTGCCCGAAGATTGGCAGCCGCCCCGGGATCTTCAACTGGTGCCGCTGCGCCGTCTTTACGGCCAGTTCTCGGAAGACCTGGTGGGTTTGTGCGGACGCGCCGTGCAAATCATCGAATGGGACCAGACCCACCGCTATTGCAGCCGCTGCGGCGCTCCCACCCGGACCAGCACGGAAGAACGGGCCAAACAATGCCCGCGCTGCGGTCTTCTCGCCTACCCGCGCCTGTCGCCGGCGGTGATCGTGCTGGTGGAACGGGGTGACCGGGTCCTGCTGGCGCGCTCGCCCCACTTCCCGCCGGGCATGCACAGCGTGCTGGCCGGCTTCGTCGAACCCGGCGAAAACCTGGAACAGGCCGCCGCTCGGGAAATCGCCGAGGAAGTCAATGTGCGGGTGCGGGATTTGACCTATTTCGGCAGTCAGCCCTGGCCCTTCCCGCATTCCCTGATGCTGGGCTTCACCGCCACTTACGCCGGCGGCGATCTTCAGCTCGACGGCAAGGAAATCGAAGCCGCCGACTGGTACTTGGCCGATCGGCTGCCGCTCATTCCCGGTCCCGGCAGTATCGCCCGGCAACTGATCGACTGGTTTGTGGATAAACACCGGAAAGGATGCCGCCATGAAGATTCATGAACAGGTTCTGGCCGAAGCCCGTGGATTCCTATCCAGCCGGGTGATTCTCACCGCCGCCGAATTGGACCTTTTCACTCGGCTCGAAGCCGGCCCCGAAACCGCCGAACAACTGGCCGCCGCCCTGCATTTAGACTTGCGGGCCCTGACCCGACTCCTGGACGTGCTGGTCACCCTGGGATTTCTCGATAAGTTTCCGAACGGCTATAGCATCACCGTCAAAGGGGCCTGTCTCGGTTCGAGCCACCCGGATTCGGTGCGCCCGATGCTCCTCCATCAGGCGAGACTGTGGCGGTCCTGGAGCGGTCTTACCGATATCGTGAAGCAGGGCCGCATCCCGGGCGAACAGAGCATGGCCGTTTGGACCACCAGCGAGCGCGCGGCGTTTATCGGCGCCATGCACGTGGTGGGCCGCGATCTTTCCCGGGAAATCGCCGCCGCCTATGATGCTTCCCGCTGCCGAACCCTGCTCGATATCGGCGGCGCTTCCGCCACCTACACCATCGCCTTTCTGGAGCGCTATCCCAACCTGCGGGCGGTTCTGTTCGATCTTGAAACGGTCATCCCCATGGCCCGCGATCGCTTGACTGCGGCCGGACTGCTCGATCGGGTGGAACTGGCGGCAGGCGACTTCTATCGCGATCCGCTCCCCAGCGGCTGCGATCTGGCGCTTCTTTCCGCCATCATCCATCAGAACAGTCGCGCGCAAAACGTCGCCCTCTACAAAAAAATCCATCAGGCCCTGGTTCCTGGCGGAAAAATCCTGATCCGCGACCACATCATGGAACCGGACCGGACCAAACCGCCGGCCGGAGCGCTATTCGCCCTCAACATGCTGGTCAACACCGAAGCGGGCGACACCTACACCTTCGCCGAAGTGAGCGAAGACCTCGGCGCCGCCGGCTTTGACCACCCGACCCTGGCGCGCGCCGGCGCCCACATGGACTGCCTGGTGGAAGCGATCAAGCGGGACGGCCAACCCAGAGCCTGAAAATGGGTATGGGCAAGACGGCCCCGGGAGAGATCCCCCCCGTGATAACCGCAGGAGCCATGCTTTTTTTGCAAGCACCCCATGGCCGATGAATCAGGTACCATAAAATTTGTTCGAAAGACGGCTACAACAAGGATCATTTGTCTCCCTCATGCTATCCGCCGGATGTCCCGGCGAGCATTTACACCATGCCATTATCTCGACTTTGGCCATTTTTATGTTTTTGGAATTCAAGTTGCTCAATGCTTGATCATTTTGGTGTAGGAATTAGGTGAAGTTATGATCGAAATACGAGTTCA
>Ga0100377_1000887_pt1 | contig 25785 bp, 21 predicted proteins | sample CryGeymeta201501_FD_83664 | JGI IMG/M metagenome (GOLD analysis project Ga0100377, IMG submission 83664) | Groundwater microbial communities from Crystal Geyser aquifers in Utah, USA - Crystal Geyser metaG 2015-01 | ecosystem: Environmental > Aquatic > Deep subsurface > Groundwater | place: USA...
TGCACACCTCGAAAAAGAAGGGGTCAGGCCGATTGGCCTAACCCCTTGATTTGTTTGGCAGGCCAGGAGGGATTCGAACCCCCAACATCCGGATTTGGAGTCCGGCGCTCTAACCGTTAGAGCTACTGGCCTAGGCACGCGCCATCTTATAGCTAGATCGATTTTGGATGTAAAGGGAAAATTGGGCCGGTTTTGGGCCCGAAAATTGCTAAGCATCGACCGTCGTGTTGGAACGGAAATCCCGGCCGGTGCGGGGCAGGGCGGCGGTCGGCTGGAAATTATCCTGGCCAGGCTCTTGTCAGGCTCTTGAGAGGTGGTTAGTGTTTAACAGTATAAGTTGTTTTTTTGATGGTTTAGGAAAGAGCGAGCAAAGCAAGGAGGGGGTAAGATGCGCATCAAGTATTGCCGCAAATATGAAAAGTACGTGAGTCAGCAGCACTGCGAGTTCTTCAACGAAGGGCGAGACTGTGAATATTACAACCACAAGCAGTGGAACAGCATCAAGGAACTGCTGGCGGATTCCAGTCGGCCGCGCTGGGAAGTGAGCGAGATCATTAAGCCGCACAAGTGCAGTCTGCTGGATCGCGGTGTTCTGCATCAAATCAGTAGCCGTCGCAAGGTCCGCCGGAAAGTGGCCGGCGTTCGCGGTTGACGGTCGATCCCACCGTATTCTTGCCCGCCGCCGTCGGTGCCGGGCCGGGTCAACTACACCAGCCATCACTCGGGTTGCCAGCAATTTCCCTTCCGTGCTAAGAACCTGATCATCGTCCATGGGTGAGAGGGAGGCGTGGAGTTGCGCCGTTGGCTTAATCGGTGATCCGAGGCCCGTGCCATGTTTAAAAAAATCCTCATCGCCAATCGTGGTGAAATTGCCATCCGTATCATCCGTTCGGCCCAGGAATTGGGGATCAAGACCGTCGCGGTCTATGAAGAAACCGATAAGACCGCGATGCACATCATCAAGTCGGACGAAGCGGTGTGCATCGGCGCCGGGCCGCGCAAGGATTATCTCAACATTGACCGGATCGTGCAGGCGGCCAAAAAGAGCGGTGCCGAAGCGGTTCACCCGGGCTACGGTTTCCTGGCGGAAAACCCGCTGTTTCCGAAAAAGTGTTCGGAAGCCGGGCTGGTGTTCATCGGCCCTCCCATGAGCGTGATCGATGATATGGGCAGCAAGGTGATTGCCCGTCGGATCATGGAACAGGCCGGTATTCCGGTTATTCCCGGGCATCCGCCGCTGCCTCCCGGAGCTGAAGGGGAACAACAGGCGCGGGCCTTCGCTGAACAGCACGGCTTTCCGATCATGGTGAAAGCGGTGGCGGGCGGCGGCGGACGCGGCATCCGCATGGCCGACAGCCTGGGGAACCTGATGAAATGCCTGAACATGGCACGATCCGAGGCGCGCACCGCCTTCGGTGACGATGCCATCTACCTGGAAAAGGCCTTGCAGCGGCCGCGCCACGTGGAGGTGCAGATCGTGGCCGACGGTTACGGCAACGTGATCCACCTGGGCACCCGCAACTGTTCGATCCAGCGGCGCCATCAGAAGATGATCGAAATCGCGCCGGCCAATCTCGCGCCCGATCTGATCGAGCGGCTCTGCCGGGATGCGGTGGCGGCCGCCCGCGCCGCCCGTTACGTCAACCTGGGCACCGTGGAGTTCCTGCTGGATGAAACCGACCGCTACTATTTTCTGGAAGTGAACACCCGCATCCAGGTGGAACACACGGTCACCGAGATGATCACCGGTCTCGATCTGGTCCGCGAACAGATCCGCATCGCCGCCGGTGATCCGTTGTCGGTCGGTCAAGACCAGGTGCAGTTGAGGGGGGTGGCGATCGAGCTGCGGATCAATGCCGAAGATCCCAAGAACGGCTTCGCCGGCAGTCCGGGTCTGGTCCAGATCTATCAATCGCCGGGCGGTCACGGTATCCGTCTGGACGGCGCGGTCTACCAGGGCTACGAAATCCCGCAATTCTACGATTCGATGGTGGTGAAGCTGACGGTCTACGGCTTCAACTGGAATGAAGCGGTGGATCGTCTGCGGCGGGCGCTGGACGGCTTCAACATCATCGGCATCAAGACCACCATTCCCTACTACAAGGAAATTGTGAGCGATCCGGATTTTATCGAGCAGCGCTTCGACACTTCCTATGTGGACAGCCATCAGCACCTGCTGAACTATCGGGAGGAAGCGCCCGAACTGGAACGCATCGCCCGGCTTCTGGCGGAAATCAACGCCAGGGGGCGCAATCCCTACGCCGAACCGTTTGCGGCGGGTTAGGCGCCGGTGCGAAAAGCGCTCACCACGGAGGCACCGAGAACACGGAGAAAGACTCCAGACCTGCTCGGTGTCCTCTGTGCCTCCGTGGTGGAACTTCTTGGAAATGGCCCAAGCGATGATCAAGACCATCAGACGCTTTTTCACGAGGTCGACACACCATGAATGCGAGTGATCGGATCACCCCACAACTGGCGGCCGCCGCAATCCTGGAGCGCCTGCGAACCGGGCCGGGCTACTTCTTGACCAATAACGAACGGGATGTATCCCAGTCGGATTTCAAGGGCCGGATCATGCCGGCGACTTCCCTCAAGGCGGCACCGGAACGCGACGATACCGGATATTTTGCGGTCGAAATAAGCGGCGGTGCTTCGATCCACGTGGATCTCCTGTACAAGCAGATCGACCCGTTCGAACGGCTACGGCTGCTGCGCCGGGCCATGCCCAACACGCTGCTGCAGACCGTCTGTCGCGGCCGCAATCTGTTCGGTTATCGGCCGTATCCCGATAACGTGCTGCGCTTTGCGGTGGAGCTTTTCGCCCGTTACGTGGACGTCTGGAGGATCTACGATTTTCTGAACCATGTGCCCAATCTCAAGGTGGTGGGCGAAGCCGTCCAGCAGGCCGGCAAGCTGCTCATACCCTCGCTCTGTTTCAGTACCGGCCCGGACCACACGGATGCTTTCTATGTGAGTAAAGCCGCCGAAATCGTGGACGCCTTCGGCGAAGACATCATTCTCGGGATCAAGAACCATTCGGGGGTGGGCTCACCGCGACGGATCCGCGATTTGGTGCGCGCCTTGAAGACCGTTTTCCCCCGATTGATTCTGGCCTACCACGGCCACAATACCGACGGCAACGATCTCGCCCGGATGGTGGCGGCGGTGGAAGAAGGAGTCAAGATCGTGGAAGTGGCCGACCACGGCTACGGCGGGATGTACTCCCAGGCCCCGGCGCTCAGTTTGATCCAGACCTTGCACGATTACGGCTATCAGAGCCCCGGCCTCAAGATCCGGCCGCTGGTCGAAGCCTCCGACCTGCTGCGCCGGGAACGCCGCCATTACCAGCAGTTCGAAACCCCGTTCCGCGGTTTCGATCCGACCGTAAAGCGCCACAAACTGACCGGAGGGGCCGCCAGCATCACCTTCGAACAGGCGGAAAAGCTGAACCTGCTGGAGCGCAGCCACGAAGTCTTCAGCGAACTGGTGGAAGTCAACCGGGAAATGGGCAACATCTGGTCGGTCACTCCCGGCAGCCAGATCCTCTGGACCACCGCTCTCAACAATGTGATCCACGGCCGCTATGAAAACCCCAGCGACGACCTCAAACGGCTGCTGCTGGGCCGCTACGGACCGTTTCCGTTCCGCGAACCGCAGCAGTGGATCTATGAAAAGGTGCTGCAGCACCGGCGCACCGACGGTAAGAAGTGGTACCAGATCCTGACCGACGAGGGCGGCTGGAAAGAACTTCCGGACGAAGATCTCCCGAACCGGCGCGGAGAACTCGCCACTCGGCTGGGCCGCCCGCCGACCGACGAGCAACTGTGTCTCTATCTGCAATTCCCCCGTGACGCCTTGGATTACTTCCGCTTTCAGGAAAAATTCGGGAAAACCTGGCTGCTGCCTCCGGAAATCTGGTTCCGCCGCGGTGGGTTCGAAGACGGGCAGCGGATCACCTTTGCCGATGAGGACGGGAAAACCCACCACATCGATGTGATTTCGACCCATCGTAAGGGCAATCAGGTGGAAACCTCGCTGCTGGTGGATTACCATTTTCAAACCTACAGCACCCCGGTGGAGCCGAAAGACGCTTGCCGGATTTGAACCGCCCGCCGGCGACCCGGTTGGCGCCAAGGGCGGTCGCTGGGAGGCGCCCTGGCGACCGGCCTGGGGGTCGGTCAGGAAATCCTCAACCGGCCGGGTCAACCCAGTCCATGAACCAACTACTCGATCGCTTTCTTGACCATCTGCTCGCCGAACGCGGCCTCAGCCTCAACACCGCGGCCGCCTATCGGCGCGATCTGGCCGACTTCCGCGACTTTCTGCACCGCCTTGGGGTCACCCGCTGGCCGGAGGTCGGGGTGAGCGAGGTGCGCGCCTATCTGCACGCGGTGGATGCGCGCCTGGCTCCGCGCAGTAAGGTGCGGCGGCTGTCCGCGATCCGTTCCCTGTTCAAGTACCTGGCGAGGATCCGGGCGGTGGCGGAAAACCCGGCGGCGCCGCTGCGCTTCCAGAAGCTGCCCAAGGACCTGCCGCAGGTGCTGAGCACTTCCGAAGTGGAAACCCTGCTGGCTCAGCCGCGCCTGGACCAGCCGCTCGGCGAACGCGACAAGGCCCTGCTGGAGGTTTTTTATGCCACCGGGCTGCGCGTCAGTGAGCTGGCCGGGTTGGAACTGACTCATCTGCATCTACGGGCCGGCTATCTATTGGCCCGCGGCAAGGGCGAAAAGGAACGCCTGGTGCCGCTCGGCGATTACGCTCTCGAGGCCCTGGATCGCTACCTGGCGAGCGGCCGCCCGCGGCTGCTCAAAAATCAACGGTCGGCGCGGGTGTTCGTGAACCACCGGGGCGGGAGTCTGTCGCGCCAGGGCATCTGGAAGCTGATCAAGCAGTACGCCGTGCGGGCCGGGATTCAAAAGAACCTCACGCCGCATATGCTGCGCCATTCTTTTGCCACCCATCTGCTGGAAAACGGAGCCGATTTGCGGACCCTGCAGAGCCTGCTCGGGCACGCCGATGTGTCGACCACCCAGATCTACACCCATGTGGCCCGGAGTCGCCTGCGGGAAATCCACCGCAAGTATCATCCCCGGGCTTGACTGGGGTGGTGCTGGACGGGGTGGAAGGGGTGGAAGGGGTGGATAAGCGGGAATCAGGCCCGCGCTGGGGCGCGGCGGTCCCGGTCCCGGTCCCGGGGGCTGGGAAGGAAGGAATAAGGGTTGATGGAGGTCATCACCACCCATCTCAATGCGGATTTTGATGCCATGGCTTCCATGGTCGCCGCCAAGAAGCTTTATCCCAACGCGGTGCTGGTGTTTCCGGGCTCCCAGGAACGCACCTTGCGCGAGTTCTTTGTCAGCACCGCCGGTTATCTGTTCGATTTCAAGAAGCTGAAGAATGTGGATCTAGACCAAATCGAACGCCTGATTCTGGTGGACACCAGGCAGGCGTCGCGGATCGGGAAATTCGCCGAAATCGTCGATCGTCCCGGCCTCGACATCCACATTTACGATCATCACCCCGATGCCGAAGACGATGTGCGGGGGAGCCTCGCGGTGATCGAACCCACCGGGGCGACCGTGACCATCCTGACCGGTCGCATTCGGGACCGGGGACTGCCGGTGACCGATCTCGAGGCCACCATCCTGTTGCTCGGTATTTTCGAAGACACCGGGTCCTTCACCTTCTCTTCGACTACCCCCGCCGACTTCGAGGCCGCGGCCTTTCTGTTGAAATGCGGGGCCGATCTGAACATGATCGCCGATCTGGTGACCCGGGAACTGACCGCCGAACAGGTCGGCATTCTGAATGAACTGATCCGCTCGGCCCGGACCTACAACATCCAGGGCATCGAGATCTGCGTGGCGTCGGTTTCAGTGGAAAAGTACGTGGGTGACTTCGCGATCCTGGTCCATAAGCTCAAGGACATGGAAAACCTCAATGTGATTTTTGCCCTGGCGCGGATGGAAGACCGGGTTTACCTGGTGGCGCGCAGCCGCCTGCCGGCGGTGGATGTGGGGGAGATCGCGGCGTTCTTCGGCGGTGGCGGTCATGCCAGCGCGGCGTCGGCGACGATTCGTGAACTCACCCTGATCCAGGCCGAGGACCGTCTGTTCGAACTGTTGCAGAGCATGATCCATCCGGCCATCAATGCCCGTCAGTTGATGAGCCGACCGGTGATTTTCGTGGCACCCGAAACCACCATCGGCCGGGCCGAAGAGGTGATGGTGCGCTACAATATCAACGCCATGCCGGTGGTGGAACAGGGGGTGGTGCGGGGGCTGCTCAATCATCAAGTGCTGGACAAGGCGATCTTTCACGGGCTCAAGAGCGAGCCGGTGCGGGACTATATGAATCAGGATTTTTCCGTGGTCGAGGTGGGCGCTCCCCTGATGGCCATCCAGAAGGTTCTGGTGGAGCATCAGCAGCGGATCCTGCCGGTGCTGGAGCAGGGTGAACTGGTGGGAGTCGTGACCCGCCGCGATCTGCTCAACTTCATGATCAACGACCGCTCGAACACCCCCAAGGCGCTCCACGGCGATGGCGGCGGCAACCAATGGGGCCGGCGCAAGAACATGACCAGCCTGATGCTCGAACAACTACCGGCGGACATCATCCGACTGCTGCGCGATTTCGGTGAACTGGCCGAGCGGTTGCACTACCGAGTTTATGCGGTGGGCGGCTTCATTCGTGATCTGTTGCTGCGCCGGCCCAATCTGGATATCGACGTGGTGGTGGAAGGCGACGGGGTCGGGTTCGCCAAGGCCTTTGCCGAACAGCATGGGGTGCGGGCGCGCTGTCATTCGAAGTTCAATACCGCGGTGCTGGTGCTGGACCAGGGTCTCAAGGTGGATGTGGCCACCGCCCGCCTGGAATATTACCAGTATCCCGCGGCCCTGCCGGTGGTGGAATTCGGTTCCCTCAAGCTGGATTTGTATCGGCGCGATTTCACCATCAATACCCTGGCGATTGCGCTGACGCCGGACGAATTCGGCCAACTGATCGATTTCTTTGGTGGTCAACGCGATCTCAAGGACCGGGTCATCCGGGTGCTGCACAGTCTCAGCTTCGTCGAGGATCCCACCCGAATCCTGCGGGCGATCCGCTTCGAACAACGATTCGGGTTTCGCATCGGGAAGCAGACCGCCGGGCTGATCCAGAACGCGGTGAAGATCGAGTTGCTGGCCAGACTCGGCGGCCAGCGGCTCTATCATGAACTGCAGCACATTTTCACCGAGGAAAACCCGCTGCCGGCCCTGCGCCGAATGGATGAATTCGGGGTGCTGGCGGTGGTCTTTACCGGGCTGCGCTTCGACCATAAGGCGGAACGCCTGTTCAACCGGATCAAACAGGTCATTTCCTGGTATCATTTAAGCTTTCTCGCCGAGCCGTTGGATGGCTCCTGGCTCTATTTTCTGGGGTTGCTCGCACTGCTACCCGCAAGCGCGCGGGCCGATACCATTGCCCATCTGGACATCCCGGAAGCGGGGCGGGAACGGATCGAACGGGGCTTCACCGAAGGCGGGCGGCTGCTGGACCAGTTTTTCAAGTTGCGAGATCCGCGGCCCAGTGCTATCTATCGGGCTCTTCAGCCATTTAAGGCCGAAGAGATCCTGTTCATGATGGCCGCTACGGAAAAGGACGAGGTGGCGCGCACCATCAGCCGCTACTTCCATCGCCATCGCTATGCGCGGACCGAGCTCAAGGGCCGGGACCTGCTGGCGCTGGGGGTGCCGCCGGGACCCATCTACACGGTGCTCCTGAATGAACTGCTGGACGCCCGGGTCAATGGCGAAGTGGACAACCGGGACCAGGAACTGGCCTTCATCAGCGCGCGGCTCCAGGCCATGACCGAAAATCCACCGGCACCGGCACCATCGGCCGCACCGCCCGGTGGGCCTGGGAGCGACCGGGATGCAAGCTGAGGGAACGATTTGGGATCTGGCATGATCACGGAATTCATCCGGCAGGTGAGCATCTACGCCATTCCTCTGCTGATCGCGGTGATCGCGCATGAAGTGGCCCACGGCTGGGTGGCGGAAAAGCTCGGCGACCCCACCGCCCGCATGCTCGGGCGCATTTCCTTCAATCCCCTGGTCCATATCGATCTGATCGGTACCGTGCTGCTGCCCCTGTTTCTGGTTTTGGTTCACTCCCCGTTTCTATTCGGTTGGGCCAAGCCGGTGCCGGTGCAGTTTCAAAACCTGCGGGGCGGCCGCCGCGCGGGTGCCTGGGTGGCCCTGGCCGGACCGCTCACCAACCTGATGCTGGCCAGTGTCAGCGCACTGCTCTACCACCTGATCGTGTTCGGCTACCAACACGGCTGGTTGAACGCCGGGATCGCGGCCAGGATCGCCGAACCGGCGTTTCTGATGGTGCGCTTTTCCGTGGTGTTTAACCTGGTGCTGCTGGTGATCAATCTGTTTCCGTTGCCGCCGCTCGATGGCGGCCGGATCCTCACCGGAATACTGCCCCGCAACCTGGCCCATGGTCTGGCCCGGCTCGAACGCTACGGGATGATGGTGGTGATTCTGTTGCTCGCCACCGGGCTCTGGGAAAAGATCCTGGACCCCGTTCTGAACTTGTTTTTGCTGGTTTTTCTAGGTTGAGTGCCAAGGAGAAAAGTGGAATGGTCGAGCGCAAGCGGATCTTGAGCGGAATGCGGCCCACCGGCCGATTGCACCTGGGGAATCTGCACGGGGCCCTGGAAAACTGGATTCAACTGCAAACTCAATACGAGTGTTTTTTCTTCGTTGCCGATTGGCATGCCCTCACCACCGATTATGCGGACCCCAAGGAAATCCGCGCCAACAGTTGGGACATGATCCTCGATTGGCTGGCGGCCGGCCTGGACCCCGCACAATGCACCCTGTTCATCCAGTCGGATGTGAAGGCCCACGCCGAACTCTACCTGCTGCTGGGAATGGTGACCCCGCTGCCCTGGCTCGAACGCAACCCCACCTACAAGGAACAGCAGCAGCAGATCACCACCAAGGACCTGGCCACCTACGGGTTCCTGGGCTATCCGGTGTTGCAGGCGGCCGACATCATCATCTATCGGGCCAACGGGGTGCCGGTGGGCAAAGACCAGTTGCCGCATGTGGAACTGACCCGGGAAATCGCCCGGCGCTTCAACTTTCTCTATCAGCGCGAAGTCTTTCCGGTGCCCGACGCCCTGCTCACCGAAGTGCCGGTGCTGCCCGGCACCGATGGGCGCAAGATGAGCAAGAGCTACGGCAACTGCCTCTACATCACCGAACCGGAAGAGCAACTGGTGCGGAAGATCCGCAACATGATGACCGATCCCCAACGGGCGCGGAAAACCGACCCGGGGGACCCGGAAGTGTCGCCGGTTTTTGCCTACCATAAACTCTATTCGTCGCCGGAGCAGGTGGCGGAAATCGCGGCCGGCTGCCGCGGCGCCTCCATCGGCTGCGTCGACTGCAAGAAGATCCTGATCGCCAATGTGCTGGAGCGCCTGAATCCGCTGCGCGAACGGCGCCATCAGCTGGAACGCGACCTGGCCGGGGTGCGCGAGATGATTCGCGCCGGCAATGAACGGGCCGGCTCGGAAGCGGCCCAGACCATGGAACTGGTGCGCGACGCCATTGGTTTCAGCCCCTGGTGAAATGAACCCAGCCGGAGGGCGTTTAGCCGATTCCGAAACGTGAACATGGAACCTCTGCGCTTGCATAAACTCATCGCCCGGGCCGGACTGGCTTCGAGACGAACGGCCGAAGCCTGGATTCGGGCCGGGCGGGTGAGCGTCAACGGCACGACGGTTACCAATATGGGGGTGTCGGTCGATCCGCTGCGCGATGCCATCCGGGTCGACGGCAAGCCCGTGCGCCTCCAGGAAGGACCGATCTATCTGGTGGTCAATAAGCCGCGGCACTGCGTGACCACGCTCAATGACCCCCAGGGACGGCCGACCGTCGCGGATCTGATCGGTCGCCAAATGGGCCGGGTATTTCCGGTGGGGCGGCTGGATTGGGACGCCGAAGGTCTGCTGCTGCTCACCAACGACGGTCCGCTGGCCAATCGATTGATGCACCCGCGCTACGGGGTGGCCAAGACCTATGAAGTCAAGGTCAAGGGGATTCCGACCGCCGCCGTTCTCGATCGGCTAAGAACCGGCGTGGTGCTGGAAGAAGGCATCACGGCGCCGGCCGAAGTGCGCCAGTTGCGGCTCTTGGGCGACGCCGCCTGGCTCGGCGTGGTGCTGCATCAGGGTTGGAACCGGCAGCTCAAACGGATGGGGTTGGCGGTGGGTCATCCGGTGTTGAAGATTCGGCGGGTGGCCTATGGTCCGATCCGGCTGGGCCGTCTGATCCCGGGCAGCTACCGCCGGCTCAGCGCCGATGAACTGAGCCGCCTGAAACAGGCGGCCGGTCTCGCCTAGGGGCAACCGGCCGGCCGCCCATGCCGGTTCGGGTGCGGCTGCAACCCGGTGTGGCTTGGCGGGCAATCCACCGATATCGAGCGCCGCGGCGACGGCCGGGGGACTTCCGAAGATCCGCTGGAGCTTTTGAGCGATGGCGATGTTCCGAGACAGGCGCAACCGATCACCCTATCGATTCGACCCCATGCTCAACCCGAACAAGCGGAAACGTCTTTCCCCGGTGGGTATTCTGGCGGCCGTGCTGGTGCTGTCGCTGTTCGCCGCCGGCGCGGTTTTGCTGAGCTGGGGCGGTCACCGGCAGGTATCGGGGAAATGGATCGAGCGGCTACCCTTTCCCGGTCGCCTCACCGGGGTCGAGCTGCGGGTGAACGGCGCGCCCCAGACCGTGGCCGCCGGCGCGACCCTGGTGATGAATCCGAGGGACACGCTGCAAATCGGGGGCTTGCATACCGACGGCTGGTGGTCCAGAGGGGTTCGTCTGGACTGCGCGGAGTTCGATCTCGAGCCGATGCGGCAAGCTCCGGTGCCGATCGGTCGCTTCATTCCGGCGGAAACCCTGATGGGACCCAAGGACCTGGCGATGGTGGCCAAATTCCTGGGGACCGAGGTGGGGCGCATCGTGCTGCGGGTGGAATTGGATGGCCGGGACTGGAAGGAGCGGGCGGCGGCCAGTCGGAGCCCGCGGGAAAAACTCGATTATTTGCAAAAAGCGCTGGCGGCGGATCCCGGTAACACCCTGCTCAAGATGCAACTGGCCGGACTCCTGACCGAGCAGAAGGAATACGCTCGGGCGGCCGACTTATATCGCGAGGTTTTGAAGCAGGGCAGGACCCGAACCGTGCTGGAAAAACTGCTGGACCTCCATAAGCGCGCTGGTGAGGTCGATGCGGCCCTGAACGTTTATCTGGATCTGCTGGCAAGCGAGGGCGATTCCGGTCTGTTCACCGAAATGCTGGCCTATCTGCGGAAACACAAGTCGGCCGCCGACACGGTGGAGTTTCTGGAACGGCACGGCAAGGATATCCCCAGGTCCATGCGGGGGCACTATTATCTCTTTCTGGCCCAGGCCTATACCGATTCCAAGTCCTGGGCGCGGGCCGCCGACGCCTATCAGAAGGCCCTCGGATCCGGGGCGCGCGACCCCAATATCTATTACAACATGGCGGTGGCCTCGGAACAGAGTTCCAACGCTGAAGGCGCCATTGCCGCTCTGCGGCAATATCTGAAAACCAATCCCGACGACGTCGAAAGCTGGATGCGCCTGGCCGGAATGTTCCAAAAGCGGGGGGACAAGGAACAAGAGCGCAAGGTCTATGAACGCGTGTTGACCCTGAATCCGAAGAATGAACAGGCCCTGGTGCGACTGGTGGCGCTGCTGGAAAAGGGGGGAAAGTCGGACGCCCTGATCGATGCCTATGAAAAACTGGCCAAACTCAAACCCGACGACACCGTGGTTCAATTCAACCTGGCGGTGCACAGCTACGATGCCCAAGACTGGGACCGGGCGACCAAAGCTTTCGAGCGGCTGGTGGAAAAAGATCCGAAGGACTTGAAGTCGCGGAAGTATCTGCTCGATCTCCACACCCGCGCCGGCAACGAAGCTGGGCGGATCAAGGTCCTCAACCAGTTGATCGCCGCCGAACCGGATCAGGGCAAGTATTATGACGCCCTGATCGGGATCTATGAGAAGAAGAAAGATTACCAGGGCATGGCCGCGGCGGCGGCGAAGGCGGTCGCCAAATTCCCCAAGAACGTGCAGTACCAGCAAAACATCTTATTGGCCAGACTGAAACAGGGCGATGAAAAGGGCGCGCTCGAAACCCTGGAAGCCCTGATCCACCTGGAACCCAAGGAAAAGAAATGGATGCAGCAGGCGGCGCGGCTCTACGAAAAATTGAAAAACTACGAAGCCGCGCTGAAGAAGGTCCAGCAGATCCTGGAACTCGACCCCAAGGACAAGCAGGCCAACGACGACTACCTGCGCCTGGCCAATAAGAAGCTGGGGCTTGGCCGCTAGTTCCAGGGTTGCGGCGGACCTAGGCCGCACACGGCCATGAATTGAGTGTCCGTGGGTGAGTTTTCTTGACAGGATTAAGAGCATTAACACGGTGGACGGCAACTGGGTTTTGGCGCCAGGCAGAGTACATAACGGTTGGGTGCAAGCCAAGCGGGTGGGGGGGCGGTTCGTAGTTCGTAGGTCGGGTTGCGACCAGCGGGAGCTACCCGACGGACTGGTAACGCCCCCAATCCGAGACCCCACGCCGGATCGTCAGGGAGTGCCGCGCACACCCCGAGCTACGCTGTTTGTTGATCATTATACTCGTTGAGGATGAAATCCTTCACTTCTTGTGGGACCTTTCCTGGGAGCGCGGGCATCTTGCCCGCGTTTGGTAAGGAAAGCTCTCATCCTAAACCGGTATATCATGGATATACTTCGAGCGGTCACAAACCGAGCTTTTTACCGCAAGGGCGCAAAGAGCGTAAAGAAACGCAAGAACCTAATCTTTCAATAAAAACCTTTGCCGCTCTCGGCGTCCCTTGCGTCTTTGCGGTGAGCCATACCTGTTCAGCTTGAGAAGTTACGTTTTGTGTTCCCGCGGAGGCGCTGAGAGCGCGGAGAAGAGCCCTGAAATCAACCTCCGCGTCTCCGCGTCTCCGCGCGGAAATTAAGCTTTTAAACCTTCCTAGATTGTGGCTAGAGCCTTGCGAAACGCTTCCAAGGCGCGATCGATATCGGCGGCGGACACGTGATGGGTGGTGACCGCCCGCAGGCGTTTGGGACCCACCGCCAGCAGCAGGATGCCTTCGGCCTGGAGACGCTCCAGGAGTTCAGCCGGCGGCAAGCGGTCCCGGTTGATATCGAGGTAGACGATGTTGGTCACCACTCGCCGGCAATCCACCGTGAGGCCGTCGACGGCGGCCAGCCCTTCGGCCAGACGCCGGGCGTTGGCGTGATCTTCGACCAGGCGATCGACCATTTCGTTCAGGGCCACGATCCCGGCCGCCGCGATCACTCCGGCCTGGCGCATGCCGCCGCCCAGCACCTTGCGCACGCGCCGGGCTTCGGCCACGAACTCCCGGCTGCCACAGACCATGGATCCCACCGGGGCCCCCAGCCCCTTGCTCAGGCAAAAGGACACCGAATCGGCGTCTTTTGCCAGGCGCGCGGCGGGCACCCCGAGCGCGGCCGCGGCATTGAAAATCCGGGCGCCGTCCACATGCAGCGCGATGCCGTGGCGGCGGGCAAGGGCCGCCACCGCTTCCATGTAAGTGAGGGAAAGCGGCGCGCCGTAACAGCGGTTGTGGGTGTTTTCCAGGGCGATCAGACGGGTGCGCGGGAAATGGACATTGTCCGGGCGCACCGCGAATTCGATGTCTTCCAGCCGCAGGGTGCCGTCCGACTGGTTGGCCACCGTGCGCGGATGGATCCCGCCCAGGGCCGCCGACCCACCCTGCTCGTACAGGAAGCTGTGGGCCTGGTCGCCCAGGATCACTTCATCGCCGCGGCCGCAGTGGACCATGAGGCTCACCAGGTTGGCCATGGTGCCGCTGGCAACCAGCAGCGCCGCGGCTTTTCCCAGCCGCTCCGCGGCCAGCGCTTCCAGACGATTGACGGTCGGGTCCTCGCCGAACACATCGTCGCCCACTTCGGCTTCCGCCATGGCCCGGCGCATGGCCGGAGTGGGCCGGGTGATGGTATCGGAACGCAGATCCACGATTGCCATGAGCTTGCTCCTTCCTTCAGGAAACCAGGCCGGGGCGGCGGTAGGGCGGGGTATCGGCCAACTCCCTCACCACCTGATCCAGGTCGGCAAAGTCATGCCGGAACCAGGTCTGAAGATAGCGATTGTCGGCCACCAGGCGTGGCGGATCACCCGCTCGAATGGGCTGTTCCACCACGTTCACTTGCAGCTTGAGCGCGCGTTCCACGGTGCCCACCAGTTCCCGCACCGAAACGCCGTGCCCCAGACCGACGTTGGAAATCAGGCTCGGTCGCTGCTCGAGCACCTCGAGCGCCTGAATGTGGGCTCGAGCCAGATCCAGCACATAGACGTAATCGCGGATCGCGGTGCCGTCCGGGGTGGCGTGGCTGGTGCCGAACAGGGTGAACGGGCCGCCGGTTTGGGCGGCCTTCATGAGATTGGGCAGAACGTGGGTTTCCGGTTCATGTCTTTCGTAGATTTCCCCTTCCGGGTCGTTCCCCACCACGTTGAAATAGCGCAGCGCGGCGTAGCGCAATCCGATCACCGGAGCCACCTCAGCGATGATCTGTTCGCACTGCCATTTGGATAGTCCGTAAGGGTTGGCCGGCTGCTTCGGATGGTCTTCGGCCATGGTGGGCGTCCGGGCTTTGCCGTAAACGGCGCAGGAACTGGAAAAGACTAGCCGGGCCACGGAAGCGCGCTGCATGGCCTTGAGGATGGCGATGGTGCCACCCACGTTGTTATCGAAGTATTGCTCAGGCAGACGGGTGGATTCCTCCACATAGGCTTTGGCGGCGAAATGAATCACGGCCTCGACCTTGAACGCCTCCAGCGCACGAAAGACCGTTTCTTCATCGCGGATATCGCCGAACACCAACGGACCGAACCGCGCCCACTCGGGCCAGCCGTTGCTGAGATTGTCCAACACGATCGGCGTATGGCCCAGGCTACGCAACAACTTGGCCGTATGCGAGCCGATATAGCCGGCGCCACCGGTCACTAGAACGTTCATGGATTCACCTCCGTTGGCCGGCCATCCTTGCCCATGCAGCACAGCTTGTACTTCTTCCCACTGCCGCAGGGGCACGGCCGATTCTTCGCGTACCCAGCGGCTTCGATTCGAAAACGGATGGGGACCGGTTCCGGTTCCGGCTTGATCCCGGCACGGCGCGCATATTCGTGTCGCTTATCGCGCAGCGCTTTCTTGAAATCATCAAACGATTCCACCAGGTAAACATGCCCGGTGGTCAGGTTTTCCAGGCAGCGCTGGCACCATTCGTAGGCTTCCCGATAGTGCGTTTCGATCTCGGCCAGGCGCGCCAATCCGGCCATCGCTTCGAGCGCTGCCTTATCCAAATCGAGGGCCATGAGGTAGGATTACTTGGCCTCTCCGGGCATTTTGACGTATTCATAAAACTTGGCCAGGGCCAGATGCGCCTGAGGCTGCGTGGGCGCGGTGCCGACCCGCTCCAGCAGTTCCTGTTCGATTTCCAGAAGCGACAGCGGTTTGCCGTCCCGTTCCTGGTAGGACACGTGCTGCAGCGGGTAACCGGCGGGGATCTTGGCCTTGGCGCGCTTCAGCAATACCATGCGCATGGCCTGACCGGTCACCTCGGCGAGGCTTTCTTCACTCAGGCTGAATTCATCCCTGGCACCACAGTTCTTGCAACAGAGCGAATCACCGATCACCAGCCCCTGCCGAAACGGGGTAAGATCGTCGTGGTAGCGTTGCTTCAGCGGCTCCGGCGCCGGCGGGTGCAGGTGCACGCTGCCCACCCGATACTGGTAGCTCTTGTCGCAGCGCTTGCAGATCAGCTTGAGGGTGAGGAAAGTGGGCAACTGGTGCAGGTCCCGGTAACTGGTTGCCGCGGCGGCCGCTTCGATCTTCTCCAAGCGCTTGAGATCGCGTTCGGCTTCGCGCAGCCGTTCCGATTCCCTACCGTTGAGACGGCAAAGCCTGACGTAGGCCGCTTCCAGTGTCCGTTCCCCCGGGCGCACTTCGCGTTCCAGAAACGGCACGAAAGCTTCGGCACCGATCCGGGCCAGCACCCGCAACGCGCGTTCCGGATTGAGTCGGTAACACTCGTCCAGATGCTCCAGCACCGCCTGGACCACTTCCGGCGTGGGGTAAACGCCGCAAACGGAGAGCAGCAGGGGCCGCAATTCCGACCGGCAGGAACCGAGAACGGCGAGGAGCGCCGGCACCACTCCGGGTCCCATCGATTTCAGCGCCAGTTCCAGAACTTCTTCCAGGTCCTTCGCGGGCTGCCGTTCCCAGGCCTTGATCAAGACGGGAACGGCGCTGACCGCGCGGAGCCGGCCCAGGGCCATGACCGCATTCATCTGCCCGAGTGGACTCGCGGGGTCCCCCGCCAGGGCCTCCAAGGCTGTCACCAGTTGGTCCCGATCGACCCGGGTGAGCAGCGACCGCCATCCGGGATCGGCGGCGACGTCAACGGGCCGCGACTGCAACACGGCGGTCAGGGTCGCCCGCCAATCGCCGGCGGGATCTTCCAGCGCGCTCGTGTTTGGTTCCAGGCCGGCCAGGGTGGCCGCCAGCACCAGCACCGCCTGCGCATACCGGGTGTCTTGGGACTGCTCCGGCCGGGTCGGGAACGCCGCGGCTTGTTGGGCGATCAGCGCATGCCAGTCGGAATCAGCTGCCGGCGTCGGCACCAGAGCGGCGATTTGCGGCCCGTGTTCGGCCGCCGTTTCGGCTTTGAGATTTTTCAGGATTTCGGTGATGCGGTCGATGGTCGCGGCAGCGCCAGCCGGAGCAATCGCCGCCAGCCGGGTGGCGTCGTCACCGAGCCGGCGATTGACCCAGGTGGAGTTGGCGAAAAACACATCCGCCGCCCGCAGCCCCGGATTGATTTGCCAAAACAGCACGGCAAGGGCGGCAATGCGAAGCTTTTCCGGTTCTTCCTCGGCGCAGGCGATGCCGAGCAGGGTATCCAGGTCCGACGCTTTCCGATGGGCCAGAAGCGCACTGTAATAGCGTTCGAAGAAGGCCATGGAACGCTGCTTCACGCCCTGTTCGGTGGCCTTCAGAAGCGCGTAGGAATCTTGACTGCCAACCCGCCCGAGAGCGCTGATCATGGCATCGACTTGCGCGGCACCGAGCAGCTCCCCGGCGGCGATTTTTTCCTTGAGCCACGGCACCACTGCGCTCGGCTGCCGGGTGACGGCGACTTCCAGGGCTTCCTGGGAAACCGTCTCGCCCCCTTCCAGGAACAGCCGCCGCAGCCGCTCGGTATCGCCGACGTCGGGACGGCGGCGCAGAAAAGCCAGGGCCGGACGGATCCGGGCGTCATCGCCGGAAAGCAGCAGGGGATCGAGAGCGGCCGCGGCCTGTCGCGGATACAGCGTGCACAGCCCGGTCGCCGCCCAGCCCCGGATATCGGCTGCCGGATGCTGGAGCAGGTCATGAAGTTGCTGGTACGACCAGAGGTAAGTCATGTTTAATGTCCGCTGCCCTTGAGAAATAGATCCAGCATCTCGTCGCGGGTGGTGAGCGCGTCGAAGTGCGGTACCCGATCCAGAATGTTTTCCCGGCCGTTCATTTCCTGACGGTCGACGATGGCAATCACCTGGACCACCTGGAGGCCGGCGGCCTGACAGGCGGCGATGGCTTGCAGCGTGGATCCGCCGGTGGTGATGACATCATCCACCACTACCACGGAATCGCCGCGCTGAACATTGCCTTCGATTCGATTCACCTCGCCGTGATCCTTTTCCTGCTTGCGCACCACGAAGGCCTGCAAGGGCCGGTGCTGGAGCCAGGAGGTGTAAGCCACGGCGTTGCTGATCGGATCGGCCCCGAGGGTGAGACCGCCGACCGCCACCACGGCCGGGTCCCGAATGGTCTGGAGCACCAACTGCCCGACCAGGACCTGGCCCTCGGGATCGAGGGTGACCCGTTTGCAGTTGAAATAAAAGCGGCTCACGCCGCCGTAAGCCAGCTTGAAAACGGGTTCCTCGGAATAGCGGAAGGCCCGTTCCAGGATCATCCGCTTCAGTCGATCACGCATCGGCAATCCTTTCGCCCGCAACAGAGCCGGCGACAAATTGGGGGAGCACCAGCCCGAGGGCTTCAAAACAAACTTCCGGCAGCGGGGGCCGGCTGCACCGTCATTCAGGCAATTGGCCGGTTTTCTGGAAGTGCTTCCATTCCCGCCGCTTCAAGGCGCGGATATTGGACGATTCGCATTGCGGACAACCGGGATAGCGGCCATCGCTGGACTGCCGCCAGAGGGTGTAGAGCAGGCCGGGAAGGAGCAGACAGCACCAGAGAAAAACTTCCTTGCGGCGGGAACCCTTGGCCAGATTGATGGATTCACCGATGTAGCGGCACGAGGAACAGGCGATCTTCATGAACTCTCCTTTCTGATTGGGTGACGTGGCTTTATAAAACGAGGGATATGTGTTATCAACAGTTTTCACATCCGGCGCGGAACCGAGCAGGCGCGAGCACGCGCTTCGACCCGGCCATGACCACGAATGGAAGAGCGGGGAGTGCGGAAACGCACTAGCAAAGACCGACTCAGCAGCAGAGCAGGAAACTTTCCATGACCGGGCTGATTCGCCAAAGCAGCATTGCCTTCACCGCCGGTCTGATCGGGGGCCTGGTCAATGCCTGGCTGGTCTGGACCCTGGGTCAAAATGGCCTGCCGCGGCAGTTCGGCGTCGCCATTGCGCCCTCCTGGTCCACGATGTTCCTTTACTCGAAGCTGGTGTGGGGCGGTCTCTGGGGTCTGCTCTTCTTGCTTCCGATCTGGCGCGGCGGATTTTGGATCGGAATTTTCAGCAGGGGTTTCTTTCTCAGCCTGGGGCCGAGTCTGTTTCAGTTGTTCTATGTCTTTCCGGTCCTCCAGCACCAGGGCGTTTTGGGGCTTCATCTGGGCAGTTTGACCCCGCTCTACGTGGTGCTGATGAATCTCGCCTGGGGCCTGACCGCTGCGTTCTGGGTGCACGGGGCCGGCCAGTGATCTCACTTTGGCTGCCCGGTGCGACCTTCCCGTCCGCCTGAGCTTTTCCCGACCGGTCCCTGAAGAAAGGCCCGCCAGCATGAAGGCAGAAACCGCGGAAAGTCTTTCCGCCAGCCTGGAAGATTATCTGGAGGTGATCTACCACCTGGAAAAAACGCACCAGGTGGCCCGGGCCAAGGACATCGCCGAACGGATGCGGGTGCAGCGCGCTTCCGTGACCGGCGCTTTGAAGACCCTGGCCGGCCGGGGCCTGATCAACTACAGTCCATACAAATTCGTCACCATGACCGAACAGGGCGAGCGGGTGGCCAGGGAAATCATTCGCCGCCACGAAACCCTGAAGGAATTTTTCATCATCGCCCTGCAACTGGACCCGGAACGGGCCGAAGCCAATGCCTGCCGGATCGAACACGCGATCGGCAAGGCGGCGATCGAACGACTGGTGCAACTGCTGGATTTCATCAAGAACTGCCCCCGGGCCGGTCCCGATTGGCTCCAGGCGTTCGCCGATTTTTGCCGCAGCGACGCCCGGGAACCCAATTGTCGAGCCTGCCTGCGGGCCTGTCTGAAAAAGCTGGGCCCGGAACCGACCGACTGAAACGCTCTATTCAGGGCTCGATGCCCGATTGCGGCACCTTCTCGGCGTCATCGGCTTCGGGCTGGGCCCCGTTCAGCCGCAGCTCATGTTTTCGCCGAACCACGTATTCCAGGATTTCCGAACTTTCCCGGTAGGCGCGCCGGCAGAATGGCCCCAGATGACTGCTGCTCTGCTGGAAATCGGCTATGAACGCTTGCAGGTCCCGAGCCCGATACCAGTCTTGATAGCTGGTCACCGCTTCGCGCATGGCTTCGAGGATCTCGCCGGTGTGCGGATTGAGCTGGGTGATGGCGGCGTAGAGTTCGCTATTTTGGGCGAAGATTCGGCCCAGCAGGTCCATTTCCAGAAGATAGCTGGGGCTGGTGTATTCCAGGGTCTGGTCGATGTCCACGCCGAGTTCCCGCAGCACCCGCCCGACCAGCATCGTGTTCACATGGAACAAGACCTGCACGATACTCATCATCCGATCATGTTCCTCGATCGTGCACTGCTTGATCCGCAGCCCGGAAGCTTCGAACAGCCGTTTCAGAACGGCCCAATCGCGGTCTTCGATCCGGACCGGACAGGCAATCAGGGTCTGGCCGGCGAAAGAACCCACCTGACCGCCGAACATGGGGTGGAGACCGACGACGGCGGCCGGGGAACGCAGCATCTCCTCCACCGGCTGGCGCTTCAAGCTGGTGAGATCCATCAACAACTGGCCCGGTCGGGTGATCGGCACCAGCGCCCGGATGATGGCGGTCGTGTGATGCAAGGGCACGGCAAAAAGCACCAGGTCGGATTCCCGGACCAGGGCTTCATTGCGCTCGATCCCGGCTGGATCGGAAACACTCACCTGGTAACCCCGCGCCGCGAAAAAGCGGGCGAACAGCCGACCCATGTCCCCCAATCCGCCAATGATGCCCAACTTCGACCCCGGCCCCCAACGGCCATCGGCCTCGCCTGCGCCCCGATCCCCAGCTTCTGTGTGGGTGATGCAGCGGTCCATGTTTCCTATTCCAAGGATCCTAGAATTCCCTTCATCCCGGTGCATGATCCAGACTGCGTCCATCCTTCCCGACGGCGACGGATCTGCCGCGGCGAAATCCGACAACAAAAAACCGCGGGCGCCGGCAGCCTACCCACGGTATTCTTGGACTCTAGGTGAACCGCCGCCGTCTGTCAAGCAAGATATACTGGTTTAGGATCAGATGTTTCATTACCAAAAGCGGGCAAGATGCCCGCGCTCCAGGGAAAGAGCGCACGGGAAACGAAACTTTTTATCCTTGACCGGTATGGCAAGCTGCTTTGAGACCAGTGCCGGCGCAAGAAGCAGGAGCCCGAGGTTGTGGCGCCCCCGTTTGGCCGGGGCTCAGCCGGCGAACAGGGGGGTGAAGGAGAAACAGGTCACATCCACCAGTCCGCGATCAGTGAGTTTGAGTTCCGGGATCACCGGCAGCGCCATGAAAGACAGAGCCATGAACGGGTTGGCAAGGGTGCAACCGAGTTCGCGAGCGGCGTGTTGCAGTTCCTGTAGGGCCGCGGCCACTTCGGGCGCGTCGCGCTCGCTCATGAGTCCGGCGATGGGGAGATCCAGACGGGCGCGGATTTCCGTCTCGGTCGCCGCCACCATGCCGCCTCCCGACTGGCGCAGGGCTTCGACGGCGCAAACGATGGCTTGATCACTCGCTCCCACCGCGATCACGTTGTGGGAATCGTGGGCCACGGTCGAAGCCAGAGCGCCCTGTTTCAGACCCATTCCCTGGATGAAGCCGAGCGCCGGCGGCGGCGTTGATCCGGCGCTACCGTAGCGGTTGAGCACCATCAGTTTCAGGATATCGCGCTGGGGGTCGGCCACCACGGCGCCGTCCGAGAGCTTTGGCTGGCACAGGCGGCAGCGGGTAAGCAGGCTGCCGCTCACCATCTCGATCACCTTGAGCGCGCCGGGGCCGCCAGCGACCTTCAGGTCATCCACACTGATCGGACCGAGGGCCATGGGACTGCCGGGAGCCGGCGTTCGATTGAGAGGCCGGGCGTCGGCCAGCAGCGCGCCGTCCCGCGCCGTTTCCCGACCGCCCTTGAACACCCGCGCCGGTCGCCAGGGGTTCAGGGTGGGGCTCACGCTGAAATCGGCCAGGTAGCCCGGGGCCAGGGCACCGCGGCCGCGCAAGCGGAACCAATCAGCCGCGGTCCGGCTGCCCAGGGTGATGGCGCGCACCGGGTCCAGACCGAGCCGCATGGCCTTGTTGATAATGGCATCCAGGTGGCCGTCCTGGAGCAGGTCGTCGGGATGGCGGTCGTCGCTCACCCACAGGCAGCGCGGCCAACTGTGATCGTCGATGAGAGGCAGCAGCGCGGTCAGGTCCTGGGACTGGCTGCCTTCCCGGATCATCACCGCCATGCCGCGGGCCAGCTTGTCGCGCGCTTCATCGAGCGCGGTGCATTCGTGATCGCTGCCGATCCCCGCGCTCAGGTAGGCGTTCAGGTCGTTTCCGGAAAGCCGGGGAGCATGGCCGTCGATCATGTGATCTTGAAACAGGGTGAGTTTATCGAGCACCAGCGGATCGGCATCGAGCACGCCGGGGAAGTTCATCATTTCCGCCAAGCCGAGAATCCGTGGATGCGGCAGCAGACTGAACAGGTCCGAAGCCCGCAACCGGGCGCCGGAGGTTTCCAGCGGAGAAGCCGGCACACAGCTCGGCAGCATGAAGAAAATATCGACCGGGAGGTCCCGGGACGCTTCCAGCATGTAGCGGATACCGGCCAGACCCAGGACGTTGGCGATTTCGTGCGGGTCCGCGATCACCGCGCTGGTGCCGTGCGCGGCCACGACCGCGGCAAACCGGGCCGGGGCCAGCAGGGTGCTTTCCAGGTGCAGGTGGCCGTCGATGAAACCGGGCGCCACGTACATGCCGCCCAGATCGATTTCGCGCCGCCCCCGATAGCTGCCCCAACCGGCGATGCGGGCGCCGTGAACGGCCAGATCGGCCGCCTCGATCCGGCCGTTGAACACGTTCACCAAACGCCCGTTGCGCAGGCACAGATCAGCTTCGATCCGACCGCGGGCCACCTCGATCAGCTCCGCTCTAGCGGTTCCATCCAATCGGCCCAGCACCGGCAGGTCCTTTCACATCTTGTACTTGCTGAAATCTTCCGGGGCCATCTGCTCCAAGACTTCCGCGATTTTATCCTTGTCTTCCTTGCGGAAAACGGTCTGGGTCTGATCCTGCCGATGCGCCGACTTCAGCAAGACTTCTTCCTTCACGTAAATCGGTGCCCCGGTTCTCAGCGCGATGGCGATGGCATCACTCGGCCGGGCATCGATCCGGCTGGTTTCCCCGTCGGTTCTGAGGTGAATCAGGGCGTAATAGGTGTTGTCGCGGAGATCGCAGACTTCCACGCGATCCACGGTCACCTTCAACTGATCGAACACGTTTTTCATGAGATCGTGGGTCATCGGCCGCGGGAAGTTGACCTTTTCCAGCTGAGTGGCGATTGATGTGGCTTCCAACAGACCGATCCAGATGGGCAGATGGCGGTCGCCGGCGGCGTCTATTAGGATCACGATCGGGGTATTGCTCTGGGGGTCCACCACCAGGCTGTGCACGGTCATCCGTTTGAACATAGCGAAACTCCTTACCCGGGCCGGATCAATGTGGTCAGGAGAGCGCTTCCGAATTGCGGATGCGTTCACCCTTGAGGGAGTGCATGTAGGCCGCCACGATTTTCACCGTCTCCAAGCGGCCGATGATCTGCCGCGGCCCCACCAGGTTGACGATGCGGTTGTGCGAGGTGCGGCCGCTGAGTTGCCCCTCCGCCGCCCGGCTTTCCCCTTCCACCAGAATTTCCCGGAGCCGGCCGATCTCTTCCTGGTTCTTCGCCAGGGTGATGGACGCCTGTAGCGCCTGGAGCCGGACCAAGCGTTCCGCCTTGAGCGCTTCGTCCACCTTGTCGGGGAACTGGACCGCTCGCGCAAACGGCCGGTCCGAATAGCGGAACGAAAAGAGATTGTCGAACCGAACCGTGTCGATCAGTTGCAGGGTGCCCTCGAAATCGTCCTCGCGCTCTCCCGGGAAACCCACCATGACATCGGCCGTCAGCGCGATCTCCGGGCAGGCCCGGCGCAGTCGATCCACTTTATCAAGATAGTCGGCCACCGTGTAGTGCCGATTCATTTTTTTCAAGATGCGGTCGGACCCGGCTTGAAATGGCAGGTGGATGTGCCGGCAGAGGGTTTTCAATTCGGCAAGGCAGCGCATCAGATCGGCGGTCAGGTCCTTGGGGTGCGAAGTGGTAAAGCGGACCCGTCGAATATCGGTGGTCCGCTCGATCAGCCGCAGCAGCCCGGGAAAGTCGATCGATTCGTCCAGGCCCTGGCCATAGGAATTGACGTTTTGCCCCAGCAGCACCACCTCTTTCGCTCCGGCCGCCGTCAGCAGTTGGATTTCGCGCACAATCTCCGCGCTCGGCCGACTCCGTTCCCGCCCCCGTACATGGGGCACGATGCAGTAGGTGCAGAAATTATTGCAGCCCTGCATGATGGTGAGCGGCGCACTGACTCCCGAAATCCACTGGTCCGCACCCTGGAACAGCTGCTGCCAGCCTTCCTGGTCGGTATCCGGCAGATGCGCCAGGCGCCGGTGGTCCGCCTGAACGCCTTCGAGCAATTCCGGCAGGGCCCCGATGGCGCGCGTGCCGAGCACCAGGTCCAGGTGTGGGAACCGACTCAGGAGCGCGGTGCCCAGTTGCTGGGCCATGCAGCCGGCGACGATGATCTTCAGTTGCGGACGTTGCGCCTTGAGCGCTCGCAACCGGCCGAGAAAACTATAAACCTTCTGTTCGGCCTTGTCGCGAACCGAGCAGGTGTTGAGAAAAATCACCGTGGCCCGGTCCAGGCGCGGGGTCGTTTCATAGCCCATGGTTCCCAGCATGCGCCGCACCCGCAGACTGTCGTATTCGTTCATCTGACAGCCGAAGGTCTGGATGAACAGGCGCTTCACCGGCTGCCGATAGGCGGCAATGGCGTGTTCCATGCGTTCGTTGCTCGATTCTGAGTTCAGTTGCCGACTCCGACGGGATCGGCCAGGCGGACGCTGGTCCGAGCCAGTCGGGAAGCGAGCGACTTGATCAATTCCGTGGCCAGTTCCGGGTAATCATGCAGGAGCAGATCCAGGGCATCGGCGCTGAATCTCTGCACGGCGCTGGTCCCGACGCTGCGCACCGTGGCCAGGCGGGGCCTGCCCAGTAGCCCTGCCATTTCCCCGAAAAACTCACCCGGCGTGAGGATGCGCCCGATTTCAACCTGGTTCCTACTGACGCTCAAGCCCCCCTCGCTGCTCACCAGCCGATAGAATTCCGCTCCAATGCTGTTCTCCTCGATGATCACGGCACCGTCTCCAAAAAACAAAACCCCCGTGTCCTCGCCGAGGAAATCCTCCGCCGCCCCCATGATCCGTCCCGAAGCCGCCATCAACTGGCGGATCAGGGAAGCAAGCAGCGACCGGACCAAGCGCGGCTGTTGTTCCAAGAAATAGTCCAGGGCTTCCTCGCCATAGCAAGAAATCCGGCAGGCGGTGGCGGTCCTGACGGCAAACGGCGACGCAGTGCGGAGCAGCAAGGTTTCAAGCCCGAACACATCCTGCTCGCCCAGGGTCCGAATCACCTGATCTCCTTTCACGATCCGCACATGACCGGTCAAAATGACAAAAAAAACCGGCCGCTCCTCGCTTTCCCGGAGCACCCAGTCGCCTTCCGCGTAATCGCGGACTTCAACGGGATAGCTTGGGTGAGGCGGGCGCGTCGGTGGGAGTTTATTGTGATCGTGATTCATGCGGCCAGACCTTTTCCGCCATGTCCATCCGGGGGATTGCCGAGCGCCCCCCATTTTGGCAGTAAAAAATAAGGAATTTCATACTATTGCAAATCATCCCGAGGATCAAGAAGATTGTCTCCACGCTGGATATTCGACATAAGGCTCGACCAATTGGCGAGCATGAAGGCGGCATCTCCGCACGGTAGCACGGTAGCACGGTAGGTCAGGTTGCGACCAAGGGGAGCTACCTGACGATCTTGCCCACGGGGCCTCTCCACGGAAGTCAGGGAGCGCCGCGTGCA
>Ga0100377_1000890_pt1 | contig 25762 bp, 18 predicted proteins | sample CryGeymeta201501_FD_83664 | JGI IMG/M metagenome (GOLD analysis project Ga0100377, IMG submission 83664) | Groundwater microbial communities from Crystal Geyser aquifers in Utah, USA - Crystal Geyser metaG 2015-01 | ecosystem: Environmental > Aquatic > Deep subsurface > Groundwater | place: USA...
ACTTCCGACGAACTTCATCTCGAATTCGACGCCCTGGTCCTGCAGGACGTTGCGTCCCACGGACTTGATGGCCTCGTTGAGGCCTAGGTCGTCCAGCACGGCCGGGCGCAAGCGCCGCAGCAGCCGATGGATGCCATCCAGAATCTGGGTCACCCGGTCCCGCGCGCGATCCAGCGCTTTGTCCTGGTCCTCGGGCTGCTCTGCGGAGGGGAAGGTCTCGAACATGAGCAGCAGCGTGGTGAGCAGTTGCGCGGTCTCGTCGTGGATCTCTTGGGCGATCCACTTTCGCTCGCTGGCTTCGGCCTCGAAGAGATGGCGCACCATCTTGTTCTTTTGCTCATGCTCGTTGTGCAGTCGGGCGTAGAGAAGGTTGCGCTCGAGCAGAGACTCGACCTGCGTCGAGATGAGGCTCAGGGCGAAGCGCATGGTGCGCAACATCTCTTCGGAGCGAGAGGACACGCCGAGCCAGAGCTGGCCTCGATATTTGTCGAGCGGGTTGATCTCCTGCACGTAGAAGGCCTGGGTGTCTTGCACCGGGCCAGCCAGGATGTCGTAGTCCTTGAGCGCCTCGATGGAGACGATGCTGCCAGTGGCGCTGGCCTGGTAGAGTCTCTGGGAGACTCGCGGGGAGGCTTTGAGCTCGATCCCGTGGGTCACCAGCGCGAGGGTGCCGTCATCTTCGAACTCCAAGAAGAGGATCGCGGAGCGGACGAGCTCGACGCCAACAAGCTCATCGATGACGGTCTTCGCGGTCTGCTCGAGGATGTTGGCGTAGGGACTGGCCCCCGACGAGCTCGTCCACGGCATGCCCATGCTGACGGTGGGTTGAGGGTCGTCCTGCTCGCCGTTCTCGACCTCGTCTTCGGAGGTCGGTGCTTTGGCGGGCAGCTGCTCGTCTTGCGGGCTGGGCTCGAGCATCTTGCGCATGGCCTCGAACGAGCGCGCCAAGACCCCGATCTCGTCATCGGCCCCGAGCATGATGGGCGAGTCGATGTGCCCACGGCTGATGGACGTCGCGGCCAGCGCCAGCTGCCGCATCGGACGCAAGACCTGTCGAGCCATGACCAGGAAGAAGCCCGCAAAGGTGCCGAAGATGATGCAGACCAACGCGACCGACGAGTAGATCAGGTCGGTCAGCGGGTTGTAGATGTGCGCGGAGCTCTCGCGCACGGACACGGCCCAGGTCGTCCCCGGGATGGGCGCGACCGTCGTGATCTCGTCCTCTCGGGTCGGCTCGGCGTTCTCCGGGTCGTGGCACGAGTGGCAGGGCATCTGCAGGGGCTCTCCGAGCCTCACCTTGTCGGTGAGGTAGGTCCCATGCACCACGGAGCGATAGCGTTCGCGCTCGAACGTGGAAAAGAGCGCGACGCCCGAGGAGTCTAGCAGCTGCAGCCGCGCCTCTTCGCTGACGATGAAGTAGTTGAAGAGCCGGATGAAGCCTTCACTGTCGAGCCGGATGTTGCCCATCGTCGCACGCCAAGCCTTGCCCTCGCCATGGCCGTAGAACAGCGAGACGTAGGGGGTCCCGTCCGACGACTGCCAATAATCCGTGACGGTCATGTCCTCGCTGCCGACGATCCCGCGCAGCGCGGCGATGAGCACATGCGGGGGCGGGAGCTTGGCTTTGGAGGCCGTCGCGATGACATCAAAGCGGGTGTTGAAGAAGACGACGCCTTGGCGTTCGATGAGCTGAGTCGGGAGAAGGTCTGCTTCCTTGCGCAGAGCCTTCTCGTCGTCGACTCCGTCGGTGTGCTCGAGCACGAACTTCAGCTGCGCGCCTTCTTGTTTGATGGCGCCCGAAACAAAGCGGGAGATGCTCCGAGCGAAGAGCATCTCCTGTTCCATGGAGTGGTCGATGACGTGCCGAAACGAGTAGACCTCGAAGATGACCGTTGCGGTGATGGTGAAGACCGTTGCCACGACAAAATAGATAAAGAACCTGCGGCTGGTCACTTTGGAATCTCAGGGTTGGGAGGGCATGATCGCGGGCATCGCCGCGGTTGCGTCCCAAGGTCGAACGCAGGGACTCGAGGTGGCTCGCGGCGAGCCATCTCGAGCGCAGGGACGCGAGGTGGCCCGCAGCGAGCCGGGTGCTGGGAAGCAAGCGAAATACGATCGTCTACTTGCTCGCCCGAGTGTATTCCATCTCGTCTCCCTCATGGCAAGCGCCGCTGCATGTTCCGCCGTTCTCAGTCTTGGTGTAGACGCCGGGTTCGGCGACCTCTTCGGTCCGGTCGGGTTTACGCAGCTTGATGAGCTTTTTCATCTCGCTGGCGTGTGGAGTGTGGCAGGCCAGGCACCAGTCTTCTTCGGCCTCCTCGCCGATGTACTCCTTATGTCCGATGTGCAGGTCGCTCTTCCCGTCCGAGAAGGCGCTCACGGCCTCGGGATTATCGGCGTTGACGATGTCGGAGAGCGTCTTGTGGCAGCTAAAGCAGAGCGTGTTGGACGGCTTCGGCCCGACCCCGAAGAGGTGTGAGTTGGCCATGACCGTGTGGCACTTGTTGCATTTGCCGTCGGCGTAGGGCTTGTGAGCCGAAGCGGCTTTGATGGCGTCGGGCAAGTCGTGGCAGTTGCCGCAGAGCGCCTTCTCGTTGTCCGGGTCCATGATGAAGTGGCCTTCGGCCTCGCTGTGGCAGTCGAGGCAAGGCTTCCGGGACTTGACGCTGGGGTCGTTGCCGCCGTGCTCGAGGGCGAGCCTCGAGTCGGGGTGGCAGTTCTGGCAGTTGGCCTCGTTCTTGGCGTCAAAGGCGGTGTGGCCGTCGATGGTGCTCTCGCCGTCGTGGCAACCGTAGCACTCGGTCATGTCGGCGAGGCCCTGTTTGGCCATCTCCTCGCTCTCGGGGTGTGCGAAGCGGCCGGAATGGCAGGTCACGCACATCAGGCCGTTATCTAGGTGCTTTTCGTGGGAGATGTTGAGGCCGTAGCGCTCGTCGACCCGAACCACGCCTGGGTGGCAGCGTTGACAGTTGTCACTGACAATCTCCTTGTGGTGTTCGCCCAAATGGATGTCGTCGATGGAGTCGGCGGTGATGTGGGTCACGAGCTGCTTGACGCCACTGAGCTTCACCTCGAGGTAGCCCATGAGTCCTGGAGTGGCATGGCAATCCACACACTTGATGCCTTTGTGCGCGGAGAACTCCCAAGAATCGTAGTTCCCCTGCATCTCGTGGCAGCCGACGCAGAACTGGGGCATCTCGGTCCTGTGGTAGATGTCCATACCCGCGGACATGACCATCACTCCAGAGATGAGGAAAAGGATCGCGTAGGCCCACCAAAAACGAAGTGCGACTCTCGCGACGACGCGCAGCCGGGGCACACCCTTCAGAGAGTCGTCGACCTTCTCCTTGTCTTCAGGGCGAGCCAGTTTGCGAAGGAGCTTGTTGAACCTCGACATTTTCACCCCGGAGTGGAGATTGCGAGTACGTCGGCCTTAAGGCTCACATGCACCGTGCATGGGCTCCCTCCGGCGGTGATCAGCTGGCCCAGTGAGTCCGCACTCCAACCCTCAGCTGGCGTACACTATCGTCCCAACGGGCGAGTGCCCATCGAGCTGGCGAAACACGAACCGCACCCGAGACGGGGTGGTCTCGTGCGAAGAAAAAGTCAGCTCCCCGTCTTCTTGTTCGCGCTGCTCTCGCTCGCTGGGGCGGCAGAGAGCGCTTCGTTCAACCCCTGTACGACGCGCCCTGGGCCTGGATTCTCGCCCTGCGTCGTCCCCTCGTATGGAATCTCGACGGGTTCGCTGAAGGTCATCGCCCGCAACGCGCCACTCTTTTCGAGGAGCGTCAAGAGGCCGATGAAGGCGAAAACCCCCAACAAAATCAAGCCCGGCGCAAACAGCAACGTACTCAACAGGACTTCACCCCAATAGCTGTATTCCATTTCGCCGTCCCCTCATCAAAGCAATAGGACCGACAGCGATGTTCACGGGCGGAGTGTATGGCATTGGCGCCCACGAACCACTGGCGCAACGCACCATTCTCTCTTCGGGGAGACACCAATTTCGGATGGCACGAGGACACCATTTTCAATGGTGTCTTCGCGCCAGCGCTAGGCGACCTGTAAGCTGCGCCCATCGCGGGCGATCTCGACGACAAAGAGCACCCCCTTCAAACCACACGGCAGCTTGAGGCGCCGATTCTGTGCCAGCTCGGTGAGGTCAAAGGCCGGATCGACCTCGAGCGAACCTCCATGAGCCCTCGAGAGCGCGGCGCCCAATGGCGGCTCGTTGGGTGGATCGATCACTACAACCTTGCCGTCCTCACGTGCGCTGGCCCAGGCCCCGATGAATACGCGCTCTCCCTGGTGTGAGCTCTGCGTGAACAAGACGACGTGGCCGTCGGAGCCCGCTTGGTGGCCAGCGGCTTTGGAGAGTCGGACGAACAGGGTGCGCAGGTGATGGCGCGAGCCCACGACGTGCTCCTCGGGATCCAACAAAGTGTGCCAGTTCACCCACGGAAGCTCGCGCTCGACATCCCAAAGGGAGATCAGCCCGACCGACTTGAGGTCCACATCGACTCGGTCCTGACGTGAGCCCTCGATGGCGGCGACCAGCTCGGAGAGCAGGCGCCGCGCGACCACGATTCGTCGGTCGAAACGCAGTACGCCGCTCCAGCGGGCAGACTCCTCGCCGATCGTGTCGAGCAACGCGGTGCTGTAGAGCAGCCATGCGGGATCGTCAGCGGAGCTCACAGAGGGCGGCGCCACCTCGCTCGCCGCCGCTAATTCCTCGTCGGTCTCCTCAGCGGGGGACTCTTCGCTGTCCTCTGGCGTCGGCTCGTCCGCTTCGTTCTCGCTGTCCTCTTCGCGCTCTGGCCACACCTCCAGAATCCCGAGTGCACCGCTTGGGCCTCTCAAAGTGAGCAGGATAGGTCCGGTCGGGTCTTCCGCCAGCGCCCAACCCTCCTCTTCTCGCTCGGACCACAACGCCACGTCGTATTGCGCCCACTGCGCACGTAGGTGCCCCAACACGGGCTCTTCCTTGTCCGTCTGCAAGAACGCACAGGCATGGCGGTTGGCCAGCACGATGTGGCCGAACAGGTCCGAAATTACAACGGGACCTTGATGATGCTCGAGCACCGGCGCGACCCAACCCATGGCCCGCTCCAAACCCACGCGCTCGTCGAGGTCTAAGGTCAGAGCCCTTACGAGACGCTCGACGTCGTCGATCTCGTCGCGCGCGCCAGGGTCAAAGGCCATGGAACGTGCGCCGCTGCGAAGCGCTGTCAGGAGGTCTTTCAAGTTGCGCAAACGCGCGACGATCAGGAAGCGAACCGACAAGATCAGACCCCCAACCAGGAACCCGAAGGCCGCGATGACCATCCACAGTGCACGCTTCGCGTCGGCTCTGAGGTTGCCTGTCAGGCCGTCCTCGTCGAGGTCCGTGATGAGCACGCCGATGACCTGGCCAGCGTCCGCGTCGTGGCACTGAGTGCATTGCTCCTCGAGCACGATCGGCTGCACCGCACGGAAGAACGTCTCGCCAGTGGGAGCCTCGTACTGCAGCGTACGGGCCCGGTCTGTCGGCTTCTCTACACCCGCATGACAGGCCTGACAGCTGGGATCCTCGACGTCCAGCCTATCCCCCAACGCCGTCTCATCGCTGCTGAAGACCACCAAGCCCTGCTTGTTGACGATGCGAATTTCGAGGATGGGGTCCAGCCGCTGCAGATGAGTCAGCTGCCCCTGAGTCGCCGGACGATTGTTGGCGAGCATCCCGTCTCGCAAGTTGGCCAGCACGAGCTGGCCGACCAGCTCCGAGTAGCCGTCCAAGGTCTCCTCGGCTCGTTGCTCAACCTCTCGGTACTGCAGCACAGCCAGCAGGATCAACAACAAGATGACGCCACCAACAGCCGGTGCAGCGATGCGGATCCCCAAACGACTGGGTCGTTCTCGCGCCATGTCACTCCCCTGCTCCCCGTTTGATGCCCGGATGCTAGCACGACAGCCGACCGCTTCACAAACAGGCTTTGCCGCCCAAGACATTTTGCAAAACGACCCCCTCGAAGCAGAACGAGAGCCCTGTGGCGTGGACACCACACACGCTCACGCAAACCCCTGTGGCGAAGAGGTCCCGGGTTCTCGTAATGCATGTTAAGTGTTCGAAAAATAACAATAAAAATGTTGGCATCGTTCTTGATTACCTGTCGGGGCACAAGCCACCTTCACCTACACCTCCACAGGAGACCGGTCATGAACGCGCCCACCCCAAACACCCTCACTCGCAGAGCCGCACTGATCTCCGTCATCGCGCTCCTCTCCACCCTCCCTCTGGGATGTGGCGACGGCGAGCTGACCTTGGGCGCCGGCGGTCCCGGCAACTACGGGACGAACCCTGACGTCAACGTCGACCAAGAGTGGCTCACCATCGGCAACATCCCGGCGCAAGACTTGGCCAACATCCAGGTGCAGCGCAACGCCATCGACCAAGGACTGCTCCTCGGCAAGGGCGCCATCGCCGACGAAATCAACCTGACGCTCGAAGACATGGGCGTACCAACCCGCTACGTCCCCAGCACCGACTCCGGCACCGACTACGTCCCCGTCAACGTCGGCGCCATCACCTCCTGCCCGTTCCTGCCCGTCCCCAGCGCCCCCAAGGGCACGACCGACTGCCGCACTCTGGCCGACCGCGCCACCGTCGCAGCCTACACCCGCATCTCGGACCTCGAGGGCGACAACCCCCTCGGCTCCGCCTTCGACTCGCAACGTCAGGACAACGAATTCTGGTACGAGCAGGGCATCATTACGGGCTTCGACAACGAGGCCATCACCGCCATGCGCATCGTTCGCCAGCTCGAGCTCTGCGACCAAGACCTCGAGCCTCGAGAGAGCGCCTACGAGGCCGGCGTCGAGGCTGGCCGCCAGCTCTACATCGAGCGCCTCAACGAACGCTTCGTTGAAGTCGGCATCGACATCAACTACCCCGATGACAACCGTCAGATCGAGGTCTGCGCGGCCGACCAAGCCCTGCTGATGCCGGCCCGCAGCCGCGCCCTCGAGGCCGCCGAGCAGCGCGCCGCCGACCAACCCCTGTGCGCCGACTACAACCCCGGTACAGTCGACGAAGTCGCCGACCTCGCCGACGCCGAAGGCCAATACCTCGAAGGCATTCGCCGCGGCATCGAGTCCGAGCACTCCTTGGCCGAAGAGAAGATCTTCCGCGTCGTGCCCTGCAACGTCAGCGACCCGTTGGTCTTCGACATCGCTGGCGACGGTGTCCGCCTCGTCCCCGTCCACAGCAGCCGCGCCAACTTCGACCTCTTCGCGGTCGGTGTCGAGCAGCGCACGGCTTGGATCCAAGGCGACGACGCCCTGCTCGTCCTCGACCAGAACGGCAACGGCAGCATCGACAACGGCCGCGAGCTGTTTGGCAACTTCATCGGCAAATCCGGCTACGACGAGGTCGCCACTGGCTTCGACAAGCTCGCCCTGCTCGACAGCGACGACAACGGCGTCATCGACCGGCACGACGCCGCCTTCGGCGACCTAAGGTTGTGGCAAGACGTCGACAGCGACGGCCAGAGCCAACCCAGTGAGCTGCACAGACTGCAGACCTTGGGCGTCTCTGCCATCGTGCTGGCCGCGCAACGCATTTACGCCAGCGACCCGCAGCTCACGCACCGCGGCCAGTTCGTGCGCACCCCGACCTCGATGCTCGAGACCGGCTCTGCCATGGGTTCGGTCTACGACGCTTGGTTCCGCTACGGCCGCGCGCTGCCCCGCTGATCTCGCATAGGACGCGCGGGCGGCTTGCTTCGAGCCACTTCCGTTCCGAGTCGCGCGAAATCTGAGCGAGGCGCTGCTTGAGTCTCCGAAACGCCCTCGACCCGAGGGCGTTTCCTTTTTGCTGCTCAAAGGGAGCCATCGTGTGACCACACCCGACGCCTCTGCGCGAAAACCAGGCTAATGGTTTGCGTCGTACTCCCCGCAACGACATTGGAACTTGACGCGTGTGTGCGATGCGTGTTCTTAGGCACGCCTCGAAGGTCGAGAGCAAAACAGGGCGCAGATTTGAGAATCAAAGATTTGGCCATGGCGTACGGAGCTCAGACGCTCTTCGAAGGCGCCACCTACTCGTTCGAAGCCGGTTGCCGCTACGGCGTCGTCGGCGCCAACGGCTCCGGTAAGTCGACGCTGCTCAAGATCCTGAGCGGGACCGAAGAGCCGAGCTCGGGCACGTTTGCGGTCGCTAAGACGACCCGCATCGGGACCCTGAAACAAGACCACTTCGCTTACGACAAAGTCCCCATCCTGCACGTCGTGATCATGGGGATACCCGAGCTCTGGGCCGCCATGAGCGCGAAGGAGGCCATGTTCGCCGCCGTCGAGCGCGGCGACATCGAGCTCGACATGCAGCGCTACGGAGAGCTCGAGGAAACCATCTTGGGTTGGGACGGCTACTCCGTAGAGGCGCGCGCGGCCGAGATCCTCGAGGGCCTCAGCATCCCAACCGCGATCCACATGCAGCCCCTGTCCACCCTCTCCGGTGGCTTCAAGTTGCGGGTTTTGCTCGCCCAGACGCTGGCCAGCGACCCCGACGTGCTCCTGCTCGACGAGCCGACGAACCACCTCGACATAGTCTCTATTGGCTGGCTCGAGACGTTCCTGCTCTCGTACAAGGGTTGCGCCATCATCGTCTCCCATGACCACCGCTTCATGGATACCATCGCGACCCACATCGTCGACGTGGACTATGAGCGAGTCACCGTCTATCCCGGCAGCTACTCGGCGTTCGAGCGCGCCAAGGTGCAAAACCGCGAACGCAAGGAAGCCGAGATCTCCAAGCGGGAGGACGAGCGCGCGGACCACATGGCCTTCATCAGGCGCTTCAAAGCCAAGGCCACCAAGGCGCGGCAGGCCCAAAGCCGGATGAAGTTGGTCGAGAAGATCGAGATCGAGAAGCTGCCCGAAAGCTCGCGGCGTTCGCCGCTCTTCAAGCTCGGCGCACGTCGCCAGACTGGCAAGCAGGTGGTCGAGGTCGAAGGCATCAGCAAGGCGTTCGGCGAGCTGCAGGTCTTGGAGGACGTGTCCTTCACCGTGCAACGCGGCGATCGCCTCGCCATCATCGGCCCCAACGGCATCGGCAAGTCGACACTGCTCAAGATCATGGTTGGCGACCTCGAGCCGGACGCGGGCAAGGTAGAGTGGGGCTACCAGGCAGAGCCGGGGGTATTTCATCAAGACCAGTCGGACATCCGCAGCTGCGGGAACCAGACGATCCTCGAGTGGTTGTGGAGCTTCTGTGCCGATCAACCCACAGGTTTCGTGCGCGGCAAGCTGGCCGAGGTCTTCTTTGGCAACGACGAGGTCGACAAGAAGATCTGCGCCTTGTCTGGCGGTGAGCTGACCCGCATGTCGTTCGCGCGCCTCGGCGTGCTCGCCCCGACCGTGCTGGTCGTCGACGAGCCGACGAACCACCTCGATCTCGAAGGCATCGAGGCCCTCGCCGACGGATTGAGCAAATATCCTAATGCGATCATATTCGTCTCCCACGACCGTTGGTTCGTCTCCCGCCTGGCCACCCGGATTCTGTCCATTAGCGCCAACGGAGTGGAGGATTTTCACGGCACCTATGAGGATTTCTTGCTTTACACCGCGAGTCGCGATCACCTAGACGCTGCCGCCGTCATCGCGGCCGAGCAGGAGCGCAAGCGGGCCGCCAAACGCGACAAGAAGAAGAAGGACGAGCCAGTCCCACCTGCTGCTGTGGCCTTGGATGGGAAAGCCGCCCAGCGCTCTCGACGCCACGGTCCGCGGTCGAAAGGCGGCGACGAAGCCGTGGCGCAAGAACCCCGCCGCAAAGCGCCCCCACCCGGCAAGATCGAGCCAGCCAAGGCGCAGGATGCGGCGGCTCCCGAGGGGGCCCGCATTCGGCGAGGTAGAGGCAGACGGAACCGAGGGCGTAAGCCGTCTCCGGGGAGCGAGGGGAGCGCCTGAGGCGGCCGAGCCGCTGGTTCACAGCAGCCGGCCGAGCCAGCGCGAGCCAGCGACCAAACATTGACAATTGAGCGTTCGGGGCGTAGGGTTGCCGACCTTGTTCGGACCTTCGAGGTCGATTCATCGACGCCGAATGGGTCACGAGAAATGCTGGTCTGACGAGACCGCCTAGCAAAGCAGGTTCCGGATGGCGCGCGTAACAGTCGAAGATTGTCTTGAGAAGATCCCCAACCGGTTCTCGATGGCTCTCCTGGCCAGCAAGCGGGCTCGCCTTCTGCTGCAGGGTTCGAAGCCTTACCTCGAGACCGAGAACAAGCCCTGCGTGACGGCGCTGCGCGAGATCGCCGCTGGACTTGTCGCTTGGGACAACACCATCGAGGACATTCTTCGCGAAGAGGCCGAGGCCGCTGGCAAGACGAATTTCTGAGCCCGGTTTCCGCCAAGAAACACGAGTGACGAGCGGCGCCGTAGGGCGCCGCGCGTGCTTCGGCGATCAGTTTGTTTGCGGATCTCCCTCGTCCGAGTCGAACTGCCACAAGGGCAGCAGGCCTTCCTCGAGGAGGGAGCGGCTGGACCCGGCGCTCTGCGTTTTTTCCCAGCGTTGTAGGATGTCGGCCGGGTCTTTACTGGCGGAGAACTCGTGCTGTTCGCCGATGGCGATGAGCACCTCGACGAGGTAGTCGAACTTCTCGGCCAGCTCGCCAAAAACATTGGCGAAGACCTTGTCGCGCTTGCGCTTCATCAACCCGCTGAGGGTTTCGTAGGCGGTCGCGCCGAGATCCCGGTAATAGCGGCTCGAGAGGTGTTGCCGCTTCAGGCGTTGGCTGAAGAACCCGGACATGTAGAGGGACTCGTCACCAACGCGGCGGTAGAGTGGGATGGCTTCGTCCCGGTTGGACTGCAGCGCCTTGCCCAAGGTGATGACCAGCGCCTCTTGTTCCCCTTGTTCGGGCTTGTGCAAGCGCTCCGCTTTGCTGAAGTAGTCGAGCAGATTGACGACGTAGTATTCGGTCTCTTGGGAGGTCAAGATGCCCTGCTTCTTCATGGCCTTGGAGACTCTCTTTTGGAAGAACTCCGTCAGGCTCGAGACAATCACTTTCCTTTCACTTGTCATGACCAAATCTCGACTGGGTTCGCACTATTGGGTTCGCACAATTGAGGGAGGCCAGTGTTGACGCAGTGCAAGGGGACTTGCACCTTCGGAGGTGACTTCATAGAGTCCCTTGCGTCGGGTTGTGAGGACGGCATCGGCCTCTGACAAGTCTGACACTCATGGTCCAACGTACCCCTCGGGCTTGCGCCAGTAGACGCAGTAACGGTGATCCCCGAGAGACTCCTCCTCTGGAGCTCTCAAGAACCACAACGCCACGGTTGGCTGGAATATGCGCGGTTCTCCTCAAACGCTCACACTATTGTTGGTCTTGTTCCTGCTGGGGACGAGCTCGAGTGCGCTGGCAAAGGGCCAGAAGCACACTTACTGGCACCTGACGTCCGACGCTGGCGAGGAAGCTGGGAAAGAGTTCGAGAGTCAGCTGCGCTCGGTCTTGGTGCAGGCCGAAGGCACGCATCACACCACGGAGGGCTCTCTGGCCGAGTTGCTGGACCAGAAGCCCCTGAAGGTTCCCTCCTGTTTCGAGGGCGCGAAGCTGTGCACGACGGTCCCAGAGCTGCTAGTCGAGGCTCTTGGCGTCGATGGGCTGGTCGAAGGCCGGATTTCTGCCGCCGCCGACGGCTACCAAGTCGAGCTGACCCTCTACCGAGAGTTCGGAGGAACTCCGAAGGTCGTCACCCGCAGCGGAGCAGACCTCGAGGGGGTGGTTCGCGACGCTGTGGGGGCCTTATTTACTCTCGAGGCCGCCATCAAGATCTATACCGAGCCCGCTGGGGCCTCGGTCTTCGTGAATGGAAACCTCGTTGGCGAGAGCCCCACCCGCGTGCAAGTGCACGAAGGCAACCACGGCCTGCGCCTCGAGAAGGAGGGCTACGAGGTTCTACGGGAAGACCTCACCGTGTTGCCCGGCGAGGTCCGCGAATACAACGCGACTCTCGTGCCAAAGGTGACGCAAATCACCGTGATCACTTGGGCGGAGAGCGCTGCAGTCTACGTCGACGGAAAACTCTCGGGGGCGTCCGGAGCGCCCATCGACGTCATGCCGGGTGCGCACAGCCTCGAGCTGCGAGCCAATGGCTACCGCCCCATCGAGATCACCTTCGACATCGCCGCCGCGCAGCGGCGCACCATCCAGCTCGCCATGCTCAAGGAGGTCGAGGATCCGTGGGCCCGTCGCGAGCAAGCCATCCGCACCTACAGGCTCTACGTCGAGGCGGGGTACGCGCTGACCTTGCAGAGCATCGGCTTCGCTGGTGCGACCGCAGACATCGCCGGCTCGACCTACTCGCCGACCAGCTTCGGCGGCGAGGACCGCGCCTCATTGGTCTTCAACGGCGTCAAATTGGCCGTCGGCTACACGATGGAGCGCTTGGGACTCGTGTTTCTCGGGGTAGACCTGATGGTCGCCAGCATGGACTCGGAGCTCATCCTCACCGCCCAGGACACTGCACGGCGGGAGAGCGCCGTCGGCCAGGGGGCGAGTCACATCGCGCTGTATCCGCTGCAGGGCACGTTCAGAGAGCTCTGGGGCGCGTTCGGAGCCGAAGCGCAGACAGGACTCGGGGTCTCCTTCGACAGCTTGAACGGTGACCTCACGGGCGATGCCTTCGACCTCTCACAGACCGCTGTCTTCTGGTCTCTCGCCGCGTCAGGCCGGTACTACCTCAGCGAGGAGTGGTCGCTCACCCTCGGATACCGCATGGACTACGATTTCGCCGACCAACGTGGACTCCGACACGGCTTCTTTGCGGGTGTGGGGTTCAACCTCCCGCTGCTGGTCGACGCTGGCGGGGAAAGCAAAGACGAGAGCCTGCCAGAGCAGCTCGAGGAGGATGTCCCGGTTGAGGGCACCGACGTGCCTGAGAGCACCCTCCAGAAACTCGAACAATCGGGCACCGAGGGAGGTAGGGAGCCATGATCGCTCAACGCCGAAACGTGCCCAGGGGGCTCTCACTGCTGGTTGCGCTCTCGATGGTGTTCTTCGCCGTGACGGCGAGCGCGCAGAACGCCGCACAGTTCATCAAGGTGGGCAACAACGCCTACAACTCTGGCAAATACGCAGAGGCCGTCGCGGCCTACATCAGCGCCATCCAGACCGAACCGCTGACCGCAACGAAGGCGTATTTGAACGTCGCCCGCGCTTACAATCAGCTCGGTCAATACGCGGAGTCCGCGCAGTATTACGCTTGGTTTGGGGAGCTCTCGCCGGACTCGAGCGACCTGCAGAAGGCCAACGCTGAGCTCAAACGGGTGAAGAAGAAGATCAAGGCTGGTGATCCGACGAACATCCTCACCCCGACCCAGGAGTCGGCCATCAAGTCTCTCGAAGCCGCGATGAAGTCGGGCCCCTTCCTCGACTCCCACGGTGGAGGCGCCTACGGCGCCTACGACATCATCCTCAAGACGGGCTACGCCACCCCCAAGCTCGCGGCGATGAAGGTCGCGCTGGCTGCTGGTCTGCAGAAGGAGGCCCTGGCGCTGGTCAAGCCAGAGCTTGGGCAACCCACGGCATCGTTGGACACAGACGGTTGGGCGCTCATCAGAGAGCGCCTGGCCAAGGTGAAAGAGCTCGATCCAGCCGGTGTCGACGCCAACGCCACCGAGGGCGTGGAGGCGTTGGCGGAGGGATGGACCGAGTACGCCAAGGGCAACTACGCAGACGCGAAGAAGCTCTTTGAGCACGCCATCTCGCTCAAGCCCCAGCTCTTGGCGGCTCAGTGGGGACGTGCGCTCACGATGATCTACGATTTCAATGTCGAGCTCGATGAGATGCTGGCGTTCATCGACGAGGTTGAGGCCCTCTACAAAGCCGATGGGAGCCTCATCGAGACCCACTTCGTCGTCCTGCGGGCCATCGCCCTACAGAACGCCGGCAAGAAGCGCGAGGCGGCGAAGCTGCTGAACGCTCTGAGCTCAGCGCCGTAACCAGTTCCACAAGAAACCAAGACCGCGCCTGGCTCGGCGTGGCCTCTGGGGCGGCGTCGCGGGCGTCTACTCGGTCGGTAGGATCACCGGGATGTCTCGGAGCGCCCAGCTGACGAAGTTCGTGTAACGATTCTGGGCGTCATCGCTGTCGTAGATGACGAAAGGCCCCATGGGGTAGGAGACCACTCCCGCGGTGACTTTACAGGGGTCCCTGCGACAATCGGTGACGTTGGCCACGTCGATGTTGAGCTGCACGGGGGGATCGAGGGGGGACATCTCGGCCATGCCCCAGATGGGGGAGGCGAGCTGCAGCGGAGCGACAGGAGGGATGCGCCCCGCAGCGGCGAGAGCCATGACCGAGGCCGGGCTGGCCTCCGTGTCTTTGGTTCCCAAGAACATCAGGACATCTTTGGGACTCGCGACGCTCTGCAGGTGGTATCGGTAGGCGAGGTTGAGCGGGTCGACTGGATCGAGGGTCGGCTGGTAGAGGAGCGCAATGACAGGATGGGACTCGTCGAGCACCTCGCCGCTGCTGGCGCCGATGGCGGCAGCCAACTCGGCGGCGAAAAAGTGGCCATCATATTCGCCCTGCGCCAACATCAGCCCATAGCCGCCACCACTGGACGAGAGGACGGCGCTGTTGATGCGTGGCTCCAACCCCAGCGTCAGGGCGAGTCCACGTCCACCAAAGCCCTGGCCCATCATCACCAGCGGATCGGTTTGCAGCTCGATGGCGATGCCCACGGGGGAGATTTCGGGGGGGATGGTGATGAGCTCGATGAGCTTGAGGAGCTGCAGCTGGTCCGCCGCTTGTTGCAAGAGGACGCCGCGTGCCGTGATGGGCTTTTCGAGAAGGAGGTTGAAGAAGAGCTCGCGTGAGGGTGTGGAGGTCGGGTTGCGCGACCCACTCAACGGCGGCTCGAAGGAGATGGTGGCGATGTTCGCGGCGGCGAGCACGGCCCCTTCCCTGGCAGCGAAAGAGGTGCGGTCGGCGCCGAGGTCTTGTACGTTGACGACCAACGCGAACTCAGGGACCTCGACTGGCATGGTGGGGGTGGTGAAGCTGTACTTTGCATCGATGGTGCGGACCGGTACAGGAGCGCCGCTCTCCAATACGACGCGCCCTTCGCCGTCGCTAAACGGCGGCGTGCCGCTCAGATATTCGACGAGAGGGAAGGTTCCTTCGTAGAGAAGGTAGTCTTGGGTGGTCTCGGCGAGGGTGATCGGCGAGGGGATGGGGAAAGGCAACGCGGTCACTGCAGCGTTGATGGCGTTGAGCGTGAGGGCGGGGTCGCCGACGGTGAACGGGGTTGCGACCAGCACGTCGTCAGGGTCGATGCCTGCGGTGTCGAGGTCGCTGAGGAGCTTGCGGGTCTGGGCATGCACCTCGGCAGGAACCCCAGCGGGCGGGAGGACGGAGGTTCGCATGTCTTCCCAGAGCGGGTTGGGTTTGACCAACAAGTGTCCGCTCATCTCGACCCGTTTTGTGACCACAGCGGCGTGCAGCTCGCCGGTCCTGAGTGGGAAGCCATAGACGGGGCGAATGCTCAGCAAATTGGCGGGATGAAAGGTTTGGGCCTCTGGGTAGAGCTTGACGTCGGCGAGCATCTTGTGGCCGTACGCTGGTGACCCCTTCTCCAGATTGATGAGGTAGACCGTGGCATCGCGACTGATGGCGATGCCAGCATTGTCGGGGACGCTGGAGGGTTCGATCGCGTCCTCGAAGGCAAAGTAGACGGCCTGATGCGGGCTGAAGCCTTGACTGGTCAGGCCAATGTCAGCCTTGAGGTCTTGAAGAAGTTTCTTCCCGTTGTCAGGGAAGGCGCCCAGGTCAGGGCCTCCGCTGGCCGTGACTCTCAAGTCATTGGGGTAAGGGAAGGCGAAGAAGTCCGTGGCTGCGGCGTTGAAGTCAAAGCGGACGGTGGAGTCGGAGACTGGAGCGGTGGTGTCCGAGACCTCATCAGCCTGTTCGATTTCGGCGACGTCCTCGGCAGGTTTTGTGTTGCCGCCGTCATCACAGGCCCCGCAGAGCCAGACACCGAGGCATAGGAGCGAGAGCAGGTTCGGGGGGGCGAGCCTCGACGTCGAGGCGCTGAGCCTCCAACCCCGAGCTCGAGTGGAGGGGCGGTCGACGGGTGCCAGCGTGTTTGGTCCTTCGAACGAAGCGCCCCGCGATGCCATCCTCTTCATCTCGCCACTTCCTCGATTTTGAATTCACACTTGAACTCGGGCTTGCCGCCGTCCTTGGTTTCGACACAGGCCTCGGCGACGACTCTGGATTCGAACCTTTCGAATCGAAGCTTGAGTGGGTCGGTGGTTTTTCCTGGCTGAACGTCCCCTGAGCAGAGGGTCTCGGAAACGAACTCTGCAGGCAAGTCTTTTTTCGTCTTATCGTCTGTCGGGTTGCGCACGACGTGCACGTTGATGCAGCCGTTCGTGACCGCTTTGCCGGTGTTGCGGAACTCACAACCGGCGATGGGGTTGTTGTCGTTCTTGACGCCAACCTGGCAGTTGACGGTGAGGTTGGAGAAGGTGTCGCAGCCAGTGACGAGCACGCCGACAGCGCCGACGAAGAGCAACGAGAGGAGCCAACCAGTGCGTTTAGGATTCATGATTCATCCTCTTGGACCAGATGTCGGGGAGGGCTCGAGCTGAAGCGGCAGCGAGCCTCGAGCTAGAGAGTGTGAGTCGGAGTGCGAGACGTCGGGGGCAGAGGTCGACGGGTCGAGCACGAGGGGACGCGCCGACGCCCGAAGCAGCGAGATAATTAGGTGAGAACGACCAGACCGTCAAGCGCGAGGATCAGAGCTTCATCTCGAGTCGGACGAGACGCTTCTGCTGCCCATCGACGGTGATGGGCTGCCACGAGTCGGTGCGTTGGAAGCCACTGCGAATCAGGAATTTGGCTGCAGCGTGGTTGTCGTCGGTGATGGCAAGGTCGAGCCAGCCCACGGCGGGGTGTTCCTTCTTCATGTAGGTGGTGAGCAAGGCCGCGGCAGCGCTGCCGAGGCCTTTGCGTTGCCACCGCTCGCGCAGCACCAGGGTCGCAATCGTCGCGATGTCGTAGCGCGGGTAGCCGACGTACATGTCGATGACGCCGATGATCTCCGAGTGGTCTTCGCCGGGCACGGGAGGGGGCAGGAGGCTCAGGAAGCGCTTGAAGATCTTGTGGGCGGAGCGCGGCGCCGGAGGTTGTTTTTCGAAGCAGCGTTGGGCGATGTCGCGGGGGGCGACCTTTCCAGAGACCAATCTGTGGAAAGTAGGACTCTCGTCGAACACCCGCTGCACCTCAGGGAGGTCGCTCGCCTCTATGGATGCAAGCACCACGCGGTCGCTGGAGTAGAGGGCGATCGCCATCAAGACACCTCACTGGAGTGATTCTTTCGCTGAGCGCCGACTGCTAGACCTCTCAAGTCCAGGTGGCCGACCGCAGAGGGAGAATACTTGTCCCTGTAAACTATCGCCGATTTCCTTTTTGGCACCGAAAGTCCAGGAGTTTGGCCGCCGAGCAAGAACGCTTGTCCCTGTAAACTATCGGCGTTCGGCCTTTTCGACAGAATCGAGATGAGACGCGCACCAGTAGAGCCACACCATATGGACAGGCATACAGATTTGGGGACCGTTCGCCAAACACGAGAGTGTCATGGTGCGACAAAAGGGTGCCGTTGTCAGCCGGCCGGAACTTCGGCGCACCGGATAATGGGACTCCATGTCCCGCCCGCGAACCCCTTTTCGGGGCTGACTTTTCGGGCACGCCAGGGCGTGTTCGGGTGGTTCTGGCAGGGCCATGCGGTTGACGAGTAACCTGGCGCTCTCTATCCTGCCGAAGGCCATCCAATGAGGAGTTTCCCTGTGTTCGGGTCATCGATCGTTGCAGCTGACAGTCTGAGTCTCAGACAGGCGGTGAGGCCTTCGATGGTGTGGCGGGGCGAGGCTTTAGCGGTTCGGCCTGCTCTTCAAGGCGAAGGCGCCCTCCCTGAGAACCTCGGGTTCACTGCGAACGTTCGTGAGCCAACGAGATAGAGAAGGACCCGGCATCGTGTCAGACATGGAACATGTGCTGTCGAGCGAGTTGGATTTCTCCGACGCCTTGGCTTCAGGTCGGCTCGACGGCTATGCGGTGCGGCAAGTCAACCTGAGTCGCGTGAACCTGGAGTACAAGCAGCTCTCCAACGTCACGTTCACGAAGGTTGGTTTGAGTCCGGGGCGCATGGCTTGGCTGACGGCTCGGGACCTGCAGTTCTCCGAGACGTCCATGCGCGGCGCTGATCTCTCGATGGTGCACATCAAACACGGCAACTTTCTCAACTGCGAAGCCATCGAGCTGAACTGCAACGGGGCCCTGTTCGAAGAGACCCGGTGGTTCGAGACCACGATGTCGAATGCCAACTATCGTCAGTCTCGGCTCCTGAAGTGCCATTTCCAATCGTCCGAGCTCTACGGCGCGTGCTTCGCGCAAGCCTTTTTCTCGCATTGCACGTTCTCCGACGCGAAGATGGGCAACGCGAGCCTAACGCGGGCAGATTTCAGAAACGCCATGCTCATCGACGTCGATTTGCGGGGCGCCAATCTTCACGCGGCGAACTTCAGCGGTGCCATCCTTGTTCGAGTCGATCTGCGCGGCGCCAACCTGGTCCGCGCCGATCTCCGTGGCGCTACTCTCGTCGGATGCTCCTTCAACCCAGGCGATCTCGATGGCGCGGAGAGAGGCTGATCTCCCCGTCGTCCGAGCCAAGAGAAGTCAAGAACCATGTCACAATCGCGGGATTTTGGGCCAATGGCCGGAGAGATGAGGGCTGCACTGGAGCGCTACTCCAGGGAAGAGATCATCGACCTGATGACGCACATTCTCCGGGTCTATGTGCTCGAAGAGACGTCGCCGTTCACGCCCGACGTGCAGCAACCCAAGGCCGTGGAGGAGCTGGCCAGACTCACCTTCCCACAGCTGCTGCTCCACCTGCAGATGAGCCTACAACACGATGAGCTCGGGCTCTTCAGAGTGTCGGGCAACGACATCTTCGTGTCGCTGGGTGAGCGCGAGTTTCTCCTCGGTGGCCCAACGCCTGAGTTTGCTCCGCCGCCAGCGGCGCCAGCGCAACGAGCCGAACCCCGCAACTTTTTCCCTGAGCCGCCGATGCACAGCTTCGAGGAGCTCCCGGCCGCGCCAGCGGCACCCGTGACGGGCGAGCCCGACTTCGAGCTCGACGACTTCATTGGTCGAGGGCCCGAAACCGTCGTGGTCGAAGAAGAGACTCGTCGGCCCAGTCCCGAGCCCCTCGGCGCGCGTTCGACGCCGAAACCGTCGAAGGCAGACTCGCTCTTTGGGGGCGGGTCCCCGAGAAATCGGCCGGCACCCCCCCTCAACATGTCTCCACCCAAGGGGCCTCCTCCCATCGCCAGCAAAGCACCGGGCGACCTGCCCCCGGCAGAGCGCTCCGCCGCCCGAGCAGCCTCCAGCTCCCGAGAGATCCCGTTGGAGGAAGAGCCTGCTCCGGCCTTGGCCGATGGGGATAAGGACATCAGAGCCTCCAATCGGTTTGCTGACCTCGAACTCGAATGACCTCGTATTGCGTGGCACCCGTCGTTAGAAAGGGGGCGACGTTCAGGACCGAACATCATGGCGACAGAAACCATCCGAGCCGTCCGTTACTACCAGCGAGGGGTTTACTTCTTCGAGCGCGAGCAATGGGCCGACGCGGTCAGCAACTTGCGAGACTCAGTGACGCTCTATCCCGAGCTGATCTCCGCGCGGATGGTCCTCGGCGTCGCGCTGGCTCGCCAGCGGCTCTACCTCGACGCCGTCAGGGTCCTCGAGGAGGGCAGGCACTTCACGGCCGTCGACGACCAGTTGATGCTCAAGCTGCTACGGCTCCTCGGAATCATCTGCATCCTTCGGCAGGATTTCCCTGCCGCTCAGTATTACCTTTCCGAAGCCCTGGAGATCGCTCCCAACGACCCACGGCTCCTGAACAAGCTCGCTGCGACCCAATGCAAGTCCGGGAACTTCGTGGCGTGCTTCGATCTCTTCCTCGAGTCGAGCCGGCAGACGAGTGCCCCAGTCGACTCGGACGTTTGAGATCTGCCCACACAATGATGTCCGAGACGAGCCGATCCCCCTAGCAAACCCCGCTGAGCGAAAGCGAGGCGAGAACCCCAGCCGATGACCACGCGACTTCAGCCCCCAGAGGGATTGCCCGACTACCTCGAGCCCATCAAATGCCTTGGGGAAGGTGGGATGGGTTCGGTCTGGTCCGTCAAGGATCTCCGGACGAACAAGATCGGTGCGCTCAAGGCCATCCGACCTGGTTTGCTCACCGAGCAACCCATCGTACGACGATTCGAGCGCGAGATGCGCACCGTCGCGCAGCTCAATCACCCCTACATCGTACAGATTCTCGATGTGGGGCGCCTGCTCACTGGCGCACCTTACATGCTCATGGAGCAAATCGATGGCGTCCCGCTCATCGATCTGCCCCTATGTGGTCGCTCACTGGGCGAACTCATTAGGCTCTTCGACCGAATTCTGTCCGCGCTCGCCTACGCTCACGCACGCCGGATTGTCCACAGAGACCTCAAGCCCGACAACGTCTTGGTGTACACCGATGAGGTCGGGGAGCTCATCCCCAAACTCATGGACTTCGGGCTGGCAATGGTCGCAGCCGTTGGCAAGCAGTCGACCCGCCTGACCGCCGACGGAATGGTCGTTGGCACTCCCGCGTATATGGCCGCCGAGCAGGCTTGCGACGAGCAACACAAGATCTGCGCGGCGACGGATCTCTACGCGTTTGGGGTCATGCTCTACGAGCTGCTTTGTGGCAGCTCCCCGCACATCGCGGCCAGCCCCATGGCTCTGCTCTTGGCGCACGCCACGAAGCCTCCTAGACCCTTCGTGCCTTTGCCCGAAATCCCCTCAGCCAAACGCCTTGAGCCGCTCATCATGCGTTTGCTCGAGAAGGACCCCTTAGATCGATTCGAGTTTGCCTCTGATGTTCGAGCCGAACTGCGCAACACCGGCCTGCTCGCCTCAGACGAGGATGTCGAGTCCGACCAGCTCGGTTCCTATGGCGACACCATTCTGGGCATGGAGATTCCTCCTGAGCTTCCGCGCCAACGTTCCCTCGAGGAAAAGGCCCAGGATGAGGCGTTTCAACAGGTGACCGGCTCAGGAGTCTTCGCGGTGCCAACCGAGAAGATGTTCCAGGTCAGCGTCATGAACCTGCGGGAGCCGCCCTTCGTCGGTCGCGATGAAGCCAGGAATACTCTGCAGAGGTACCTGGAGGACGTGCGCACGGCAGGGCAGAGCGCTCTCTGCCTGGTGAGCGGACCGACAGGAATCGGCAAGAGTCGCCTCATTCGCTGTCTCTGCGAAGACGGAGAGGCGCGCGGCGGATTGCGTTACCTGCGCGTCAACGTCGGAGCCGGCGCAAACGCGAGCCTCAGCGTCATCCTCGCCATCATCGACCACCTGCGACTCACTCGGCTCTCTCAATCTCAGTCCGAGTCGGCGCTGATGCGCTTCTTCCGCACCGAGGACATGGAAGACTGGCGTGTCGTTGGGTTCCTCTCGCTCATGGCCAAGCAGGACGGTTCATCCTCCTCGCTCGGGGCGACGATGGGCCGCATCGAGCTGTTGATTTACGCGGCGGTGCAACAACTCAGCTTCGGTCGCCCGCTTGTTCTCTGGCTGGACGACACACAGGGTGTCGACAACAAACACATCCAGAAGCTGCTGCGAGCGATCTGTGCTCGCCAGAGAACGGACCCAGCCGCAATCTTCGTCGTCATCGTCGATCGGGCGGAGATCGATGTCCCGAGCGATCTCGAGCTGGCCATCGGAAACCTCGACAACGCTTGGCTCAGGAAGGGCGTTCACCTGCCCTCTCTGAGCTCCGTAGAGGCGCTCGCATTGACCCGCGATGGGTTGGGGTTGTCCCCTGATCTTGCCGCTCACGTCGCCCGACTCTCCAACGGTTTGCCGCTCCTGGCGGTGGCGCTGGCGCGGCAATGGCACGCCGCGGGACTGCTCCAGTCGACGCCTGACGGGTTTGCGCCGACCACGGATCTCAGCACGCTGCCGGTCCCAGAGGAGGTGCACAAGGTCCTGCTCGGCCAGCTCGAGGTGGCCTTTGTAGGTATGGAGCCCGCGCTTTGGAGGCCCATCGCCGAGCTGGCTGCGGTCATCGGACGAACCTTCACTCTGGGGCTCTTGAAAGACGCTCTCCCTCGATTGCCCAAGCGAACGTCGACCATCGACGTCGAGTCTTTCATCGAGCGGGTGCTGAGCGATGGCATCGTGAAGACCACGAGTGAGGGACATTTCGAGTTCACCAGTGGCTTGATCCGTGACGGTATTTTGGGGACGACATCCCCCGATCGCATGTCGGACTTGCACCGAGCGGCGGCCCGCGCAAAGAAGAAGTTCGCGCTTCGCAGGCCCGGTGTATACCTAGAAATCGCCCAGCATCTCTTGGCTGGTCGCACCTACGACGAAGCGTACGACGCCTTCCTCACCGCCGCTCGAGTGGCGATGTCGTACGGCCAGGACGTCGACGCACAAGGCTTCCTAGAGTCCGCACAGCAGGCCATTGCCCTGCAAGACGGGGTCTCGGGGCCGTGGGATCCGCGGGTGGCGACGGTCTGGGAGATCGAGCTGCAGATCGCCTTGCGTCACGGCAACCTCGAGACTGCCGATGAGCGAAAGGCCTGGCTAGAGCACGCTGCAAGCCGAATCGGTGACCCGATTTGGCTGGCAAAGGTGCCGTTGAACGCCAGTCGAATCCTTCGTGTGAAGGGGAATAGCGACGAGGCGCAAGCCGCGATGCTCGAGGCTCGAACGCAGCTCGAGGGCTTGCCGCAAAGCCCAGAGCGAGACCGTTGTCTGGTAGAGACCTTGATTTGCTGTAGTGCGACCGAAGAGCATCTCACGAACGCGATCGAGCTCTCGAGGGAGCTCAAGGACAACCCACTGCTCGCGCGGTCTCTGCTGGCCAGTGGGCGCCAGCTTCTCAAGCAAGACGCCAAGAAAACAGCCCGAAATCACCTCGCCGAATCCCTCGCGATCGCTCGGGAAATAGGGGAGATGGCGGTGGAGGGCGAGGCGCTCATTCTGCTCGCTGAGCTGACCTGGGAACAGGATGAGCTCTTTCAAGCCGAAAAGCTGCTCAACAAAGCGAGGCGCTGCTTCGAGGCCTTAGGGGACTTCGACATCGTGGCCCAATGCCACGAGAGGCTGGCGGACATCGCGAAGAGGCAGGGACGCCGCCAAGATGCCGACATGCACCGCCGGTGGCTTGATCTGATCAAGCCGGACTGAGCGGTCAGTTGAGCGAGACGAGCACTTGGCCGTCTTTGGCGCAGAACATCAGTTCCTCGCCATAGCGTTCGCTGCAATCAGGGCAAACCTGCGAGATCGCCCCGCCTCGGAGGAGGCGACCACTGGTTTGTCTCCCGTGCAAGAACGTCAACTCGCCGTTGCAGCCCTCACACTTCTTTTCACCGAGAGGATATTCAACGCCACAACGAGTGCAGATAAGAATCGGAGCGACACTCATTCTGTGGCTGTGTTCCTCACTCGCTCGGACGAGCGACGCACCATCGGTTGGGCAGTAAAGGCTCGAATCGTCGAAAATCTCGCCGCACTCAGGACAAAGTAGCTCATGCTGTCCTTCTTCGCGCTTGCAATCTTCCGCTTCGAGGGGTGTGCGGTCGTAGGGACAGAAGTTGGCCCCGACATCGAAGCTCTCACCGCATTCTGGACAAGATCGATAGGACACCGAGGTGTCCAGAACATCGGTGAGGGCTGGGGCCGGGCTGGCAGCGACCTTGGGGACGAGCTTCTCACTGTCAAAGGGACACATTGCGAGCATAGAGTCGAACTCACGCCCACAGCTGGGGCACTCCGCTCGTTTGGATTCACTGAGCACATGGGGTGGGGGCGGAGGCGTGGCCGGCTCGATGAGCCCGATCTCCGCCATCGATGCGGCCGCGGCGAGTGTGGCTTGGGAATCGCGCAGGCCGGAACCTCGGAACTCGATGCCGCCTTTCGGTTTGATGCTCACCCCCTGTGGCCTCGGGGGGGTAAGAGCCTCTCGATGTTTCCGCCTCAGGTGGAGCACGAGGGTGAGGCCGAACACCCCAAGGAGCAGCGCGAGAGGAACCGCAACCCGCAATAAGCTCTGGCTGTTCGGAGCAGAAGCCATATGGGACGCGGAGGGTCCGTCACCGCGGGCAGACTCGGCATCGGTCCGCTCGGGCGGATTGGCATCCCCAGCCAAGACCGGGCCCCCAAACAGCAGCACGATCGCCGCCAATAGGGCCCCGAGCCCCGAGCTGCGCAATCGCTGTCGAACCCGACGGCGTGCCACTGATCGCTCCGACGTAGGCTTGGCCTCGCTGAGTGTGCGCTCGACCGTAGATTCAAAAAGTGAGGCCGTGGCTCGCATGTCGACCTTCGAAGGCGTCTGTCTGGGCACTATACCGAGCCTGGCTCGACGAGGTCAATGTACGTTGCTCTCCCTGCCAGCGTCGAGAGCCTAGAAACACGTCGCCACGCGGGCCCGCACAGACAAGGTCGACTCGAAAAGCCCCGAGCGTGTCGACACACCTCAATGAACCCCGACAAGGGCCCAAAATCTTCGCGATAGAACGACAAACCGAGAAAAAGTTCAGTCCGCGGTGCCCTCCAACAGGGCTTTCATTCTCAACGCGTCCTTGATCGGTTTTTCGGTCTTGAAGATCACAACGGCCTCTTCGAAGTCCTCGCAGAGGTCGATGAGCATCTCGAGTGCATCGTCGCTGTAGTGGTCGCGGAGCCCATGAGCGCCGAGCAGCCTGAAGTAGATCTTCTCGTGCTCAGGCAAGGCTTCGGAAGGGTCGACCAGGGGGTCGAGTGCCAGAGTGATGCCCAGCTGCTCACAGAGCTCGGCGCACTCTTCCCGTTCCCAGAAGCCAGCCGCAAACCAGGCGAGGTTGACGCCCTCGGGGAGCTTCGCCCAATCGAGCGCGAATCGAGTCAATCTCTCTTTGTTTGCCGGCGAAGGCGTGAACGCTGAAGGGGTGTCGAGCAGGATGGTCTTGGCTCCGAGCATGGCGGCGCGGGCCTTGACCTCACCCCAAAGCGACCGGTTTTGTTGACTGTCTACGAAATGCCCCAGCGCCTGCCCGACTCTCTCGCTGCCCCTTCGCGGCTCGTCGATGAAGTCTTTGGAAGCGACCCAGATATGGCGGAAGTCCTCCGAGGTCTCGGCGGCCCAACCCTTCAACATCTTGTCTCCCGGCGGGTGGAGGCCACCGATGTGATGTTCCACGGTCAGGAACTCACTCAAGTAGCGAGCGCGGTCATGCGGGTAATCACAGGTTCCGATGAGGATGTTGCTCATGATTTGTCTCTGAAGGCCTCGTGTCGCGGGGGCGCCGCTCAAGCACTGGTCGGCGGCAGGGCATTGCTACTGGCAAGTTCGGCTCAAGTCCAGTCTTTTGGGCCAAGTCAGTGACACGTCACTGTTCGAACCGATGGGCGTCGGTGCGACGACGGCAGCGACATGTAGACCAACCTCTTGTGTGGCGTCAGTGGCGTGTCCGCGACGTGCCACTATACTCGCCACGGGGGCGAGGGGTCGTTTGCGCTCGGTCATGGGACCAGAGGACAAGCCGATCCACGAGAGTTCGACCGCAGTATAGCTAGTGTAAACCGTCATGACTCTCCATGTTTATTGACTGCAAGGAGCGCCCCCCAATCCTCAGGAATTCTTCAAAAATACCGGCATGTTGTTGATTACAGAAAAA
>Ga0100377_1000900_pt1 | contig 25670 bp, 23 predicted proteins | sample CryGeymeta201501_FD_83664 | JGI IMG/M metagenome (GOLD analysis project Ga0100377, IMG submission 83664) | Groundwater microbial communities from Crystal Geyser aquifers in Utah, USA - Crystal Geyser metaG 2015-01 | ecosystem: Environmental > Aquatic > Deep subsurface > Groundwater | place: USA...
AGCCACCCATCTTGCCCAAATTGATGAAGGGGACGGCTCCTCCAGAGACTTGAGGTAAAATTCCATTCCACTTCTCGATCCCCTTGTACTGCACGAGGATCGGGCTGATCGACCGTGATAGCACATCATTGGCTTTGGCCTGTCCCTGAGCCACCACCAGAATGGATTCAGCCTCTCCTTTTGCGGTGGCGACTTTTTTGCTGAGCTTCAATTTCCCGCTGGGCCAAAACCTGTTTCTGTGTCTCCACCTGTTGCTGGGCCACTTGCTTGGCCTCAATGGCCCCTTCATATCCAGGAGAAAACCGGATGTTGGCAAAGTAGATGTCATCGACGATGATGTGATACCTCGACAGGTTATCTCCCAACTTTTTCATCGCCCTCTGCCGGATCTCCTCCCTCTTGGGAAGTATCTCCCCAATCGGGTAGGTAGGCACAACCTCCTTGACAAAGTCATTGAAAGCCGGATCGATCACCTTGTCGGCAAAATCAAGCCCCACCTTCTGGTAGAGGTCATTCACAAAAGATGGATCGATATGAAAGTTCATCATTCCCGTCATTTTCACAATCTGGTATTCTTTTGAAGAGGCATCGATTTCCTTGAAGGGATGGGGTCGGACCTTAACGTCGACCTTAATCACTCTTTCAGCAATAGGCACTTTGAAATTGAGCCCCTCGCCCATGATTCTCTTTTCCACACTCCCCCACCAGAGGACAACTCCTCTGTGGCCTGCCGGGACGAGGGCAAAAGAACCCCATGAAACGATGAAAAGAATCAAGAGAACAATAAGGATTAAGATAGTTTGGGGCTTTGGCCCTTTAAAATCAAACGCTTCCAACGACCTTTCTGGCATAGTTCACCTCCTCTGGGCGTCTTAACATGATAGAATGACAAAAATCTCTGTTCCACTCTCGCCAGTCCTGTCCGAATCGCTGCTTCCACCACCTTTTCATATCAAAACAATCAGAGATAAAATTGAAACTTTAGCAACGGCGCTAAAACAATTCGACCATGAGAAGATTTATATGCGACTGAAACTGCAAGAGAGATGGTCGGGGCGAGAGGATTTGAACCTCCGACACCTGACACCCCATGCCAGTGCGCTACCAGGCTGCGCTACGCCCCGAAAATACCATGGAACGATGGAATAATGGAACACTGGAATATTGGGTCTTGCAAAAAAAAGAAGGGCCTTTTCTATTTGTCTAACCCATCATTCCACCATTCCCTGCCTACCGGCGGGCAGGCATGATTCCATTATTCCTGTGTATGCTTAATATATTCAATTTTACTCTAAAAGTCCAGCCCCATTGGCGCTCAATAATGAAGAACGGAGGTGAAGATATACAAAAATGGGATTATTCCAGCATTTTTCTGATCCCCTTCAATTCTTCCTGAATGGCGATCAGAAACTCATGAGCTTTTCCGTTGGACCCTTTCTCTACCAGTTTCAATTTCATCTGTTTGTTTTCCAATCTTTCCAGATCCCGGATCTTTTTCTTTGCTCCGGCGATGGTGAACCCCTCCTCATAGAGGAGTTTTTTGATCTTCAGGATGAGGTCCAGGTCTTTCCTCCGGTAGAGCCGTTGTAAGGACCCCCCCTTGTGGGGTTTGATGACTTTAAATTCCGATTCCCAATAACGAAGCACATGGGGTTTGAGGCCTGTAATGCGACTCACCTCTCCAATCCGATAATAGAGCCTTTCATGAGAGATGGGGTTCTCAATCTCACGACTTTTGAGTAGCCTAGCCATCTTTCCCCTCTAACTGCTCCTTGCCATTTGTAAGCAAGAAAGGCAGACCTTGATAAAAACCTCGAAAAATCTATGACTCCTTACGGTTGAGGGCTCCCTTTAATACCTGACTGGGTTTAAAAGTCAAGATCCTTCTTGCCGTGATCTGGATGTCGGACCCTGTCTGTGGATTTCGGCCCCGTCTCGACCTCTTTTTTCGGACAACAAAATTTCCATACCCGGAGATCTTGATCTTATCTTCCTTGGTCAGGGTATCTTTGATGATATCAAAAATATACTCTACAATCTTAGCCACCTCTTTCTTAGAAAATCCCACTTTCTCATAAATGTTCTCAACGATATCTACCTTCGTCATCTCTCGCCTCCTCCTTTTTGATCAATGGTTATTAGTTAGAAAATAAAGGCTCCGTCTATGGGCAATGGTAACGATGCCCGTTTCGTCATTCGGTCACGTTAATCGTTTTAAATTATTACCCTTACCAATTGACGCTAAACGATACGGGCCTCCTAACCCTAACCGTTACCTATTGACAATTTTCATGGTTCGTAAGTGGCCTAATGGCCATGGGCAATTACCTTAATTCGAGCGAAAAGACCTCCTTTAATCTGGAGAGGATCTTCTCATGGTATTGATTCACCTCTTCGTCCGTCAAAGTCCTATCATTCGCCTGGTATCGGATACGATAAGAAATCCCCTTTTTCCCCTCTGGAATAGGAGGACCTTGATAAATATCGAAGAGGGTGACCTCTTCGACGAAGGGTTGACGGAAGGTCCGGACCGCTTCCATCACTCTTTCCGCTTCCAAGGATTTATCGACCACCACAGAAAGATCTCTATAAACAGCTGGGAATTTTGGCAAATACTGAAACCGCCTTTCCTCCCCTGCCCCTTTCACCATTTTGCTAAAGTCCATTTCAAATAGATAAACCTTTCCAAGAACTTCATAATGGGCCAACACCTGTGGGTGGACTTCTCCTAAAACTCCCAAAACCTCATGATTTAGGACAATCTTCGATGCTTTTCCCGGATGAAGATAAGGGATATCATCCGCCTGCCTAAATTTTACTTCCTTAATTTGCAGTCCATCCAAAATATCTTCCACGCAACCTTTGATATCATAAAAATCAACTGGCCTCGGGGAAAAAGCCCAATGGGGGTCTCTGTCAAACCCCATGGCCAACCCCGCCAGAAATTTAACCTCTTTCGGAAGCTTCTCCCCTTCCTGGGGAATGAAAACTTTTTTTAATTCAAAGAGCTTGAGATTGGAATTTTTCCGGGAGACATTATGGCATACGGTCTCCATCAGACCCGGAATCAACGTGGTTCTCATGACTGAGAAATCCTCTGTCAGAGGATTGAGGATTCGGAGGTGCTGTCTTCTTGGATCGTCCGGAAGAAGTCCAATCATATCCCAAGAAGCAGGAGAGGTAAAACTGTAAGTGATCACCTCATGATAACCATGATAGATGAGAGTATCTACTGTTTTTCTTTCGATAAGGAACTCTTTGCTTCTCTCTTCTGAGGAGGGAGGTCCTTTTGGAATCGTTATAGGAATTTTTTCATATCCGTCCAGTCGGGCCACTTCCTCAATGAGATCGATCTCTCTTTCCAAATCCCCTCGGAAAGAAGGAGGGGTCACGACAAGGGTATCTTCACTCTCTCCTTGAACTTCCAATTCCAAATCTTCCAGGTAACCCCTTACCTGTCTGGCAAAAACCTCGGTTCCTAAAACCTGATGAATCTTTTTGACGCTCAAACGGATCGGATTTGGCTTGATCGGCGCCGGGTAGACATCCACCACACCCCCCACTACCCTTCCACCCGCCAATTCCTGAATCAATTGGGCGGCCCGGTTCGCTGCAGAGAGGCATCCCCCATAATCGATCCCTCTTCCAAAACGGTAGGCTGCTTCTGTTTCCAGGCCGAGCTTTTTTGAAGTCCTCCGATTCCCTGCTGGGTTGAAATAGGCGCTTTCAAGAAGGACTCTCTTTGTGTCTTCTTTGATCTCTGAATTGAGGCCGCCCATGACACCGGCAATGGCAACGGGTTTGACACCATCGCAGATCATGAGCATTTCCCCGTCCAGGGTCCTCTTCACCCCATCCAGGGTGACGAATTCCTCACCCTCCTTCGCTCTCCGAACGACAATCCGTCCCTCCTCCAGCAATTCAAAATCGAAGGCATGGAGAGGCTGTCCATATTCCATCATGACATAGTTGGTCACATCGACCACATTGTTGATGGATCGTACTCCCACCTTTTCCAGCCGATCGCTCACCCAATGGGGAGAAGGACTAATCTTCACCTCTTCGATCATCCTCGCTACATAACGAGGACATAGGTCTTGATCCAAAATCGCAACAGAAGTTTTTTGATCGATCTCTTCTCCATGGTTAGCAAGAGAAGGGAGCGGATACTTCACTTTCTGATGGGTTAATGCGGCAATCTCCCGGGCCACTCCAATCACATAGAGGCAGTCCGGACGATTGGGTGTAATGCTGATATCAAGGATGGTATCCTTCAAACCCAATGCCTCTCCCAAGTTTATTCCCAGAGGAACATGAGGCGGAAGGATCATAATCCCAGAAGCATCCTGGCCTAGAGCAAGTTCTATCTCTGAACAGAGCATCCCTTCAGAGGCGACTCCTCTGATCTTCGATCTCTTGATTTCAATCCCATTCGGGAGTCGGGCTCCTACAAGGGCTAAAGGGACTTTCTGACCTTCCTTAATATTGGTCGCACCACAGACGATTGAAAAGGTCTCTTGAGGGGTCTTTGCTTCGACTAATGAGAGTCGATCTGCATTGGGGTGCTTTCGAATAGAATGTATTTCTACTACGACCACCTTCTCAAATCCTTCCCCCACAGAGGCGGCCTCTTCAACCTCCAGACCAGCCATGGTCAGAAGATTGATCAGCTCTTTCAAATCCATTCGAATCTCAACGTAATCCTTGAGCCAATTCAGACTAACCTTCATCATTTATCCCAATATCAACCCTAAAGGGTTGAGTTACATGTAACTCAAGGCTTTAGCCTTGACGATTTAAAACTGTTTGAGGAACCTCAAATCATTCGTGAAGAAGAGCCGGATATCATTAATTCCAAACTTGAGCATGGCGATCCGTTCGATGCCCATTCCAAACGCAAAGCCGGTCACCTCTTCAGGATCATAATTTACAAACTTATAAACCGCCGGGTCTACCATCCCAGAGCCCAGGATCTCCAACCATCCTGTATTAGAACAGACCCCGCATCCCTTTCCCCCACAGATGAAACACTCGATATCAATTTCTGCACTGGGTTCGGTGAAAGGGAAAAAACTCGGCCGGAAACGGAGTCTCGTCTCCTTACCGAACATCTGACGAACAAAGACGGTCAACACTCCTTTTAGATCTGCAAAAGTAATCCCTTTGTCGACCAAAAGCCCTTCAACCTGATGAAACATGGGAGAATGGGTTGGATCTGAATCGCAGCGGTAGACCGCGCCTGGGCAGATCACCCGAACCGGTGGCCGCTTCTTCTCCATAGTCCTCACCTGAACGGGTGAGGTGTGGGTTCTTAAAACCACTTCATCCGATATAAAGAAGGTAGCCTGCATCTCTCTCGCAGGATGGCCTTTGGGAATGTTGAGAGCTTCAAAATTGTAGTAGTCTAATTCTACCTCTGGTCCCTCCACGACTTCGAAGCCCAAGCGGGAGAAGATATCAATAATTTCATCAAGGGTCTGGGTGAGAGGATGTCTCCTCCCGACAAGGATTCTTCTGCCAGGAAGCGTCACATCGATCTTCTCCCTCTCTAAAGCCTCCCTTCTCTCTCGCTCTCGAATAGGCAAAAGGGTTCCCTCGATTTTCTTCTCTAAATCTTCTTTGACCTCATTTGCCCTTTTGCCTATTTCTCGCCGATCGCCCTCGGGCAGCGTGACTAAACGTTTGAGAAGCTGAGTCAGGCTCCCCTTTCTTCCTAAAAACCTCACTCTGATTTCAGAGATGTCTTGCTCCGTGGAGGCCTGAGAAATAGAAATGACTACTTCTTTTTGAAGTCTTTCTAACTCATCTAACACGAATATATCCCTTTCCTCCTCAACTATCGCCTCTGTCCTTGTGAAGAGGGATGAGATGACGGGAAATTTATTCTATTTGGATCTCGTCTTTGCCATCTCGGCAATTTTGGAAAAGGCGCCAGGATCATTCACCGCCAAATCGGCTAATATCTTCCGATCCAATTCGACATGAGCTTTCCTCAGGGCATCCATTAAACGGCTATAGGAGAGACCGTGAAGCCTCGCCGCAGCATTGATCCGAGTAATCCAAAGCCTTCTAAAATCTCTCTTCCTGGCCCTTCGATCTCGATAGGCATAAGCCAGAGCCCGATGGACCGCATCGACAGCCGTTCGATAGAGCCGGCTTCGTCCTCCCCTATAACCCTTCGCCATTTTTAGGACCTTTTTCCGTCTTTGTCTTGTCTTCGGTCCTCCTTTTACCCTCGGCATGATTAAGCATCCTCCGTGTGATTACTCATTGCAAATTTCAAAATTCAAATTGCAAATTGAAAAATTAAGATTCTTAAATTTTGAATTTTATATTTTCCAATTTGCATTTCGCATTGGCCATCTAGATATAAGGGACTAACTTCTTTATCCCTTTCGAGTCCGTTTTCCCGATAAGCTTAGGTCTCCTCAGCCCCCGCTTTCGATTGCTCGCTTTCTTTGTCAGAATATGTCGTGCAAATGCCCTTTTGGCCTTTATCTTTCCTGTCCCGGTCTTCTTAAACCGTTTTGCTGCTCCTCGATTGGTCTTCAATTTTGGCACGTGATTCTCTCCTTACTGTATTTTGTGAATGATGTGATTCGTGATGGTAAATAGTGACAATCATTTAAACACCATCCACCAACACTTCTTTAAGATGGTTTCAGACTCTGGAGAGGAGCTAAGACCATGATAAAATTTCTTCCTTCAAATTTGGGAGCCTGTTCAACCTTTCCCCACTCCTTCGCCTCCTCGGCAATCCTGCCCAGTAAGTTCTTTCCAAAGTCTGGGTGGGCTAACTCCCTTCCTCTAAAAACAATTGTCACCTTGGTCTTATTTCCCTCTTTTAAGAAACGCTCGATATGACGAAGCTTAAATTGGAAATCATGTTCTTCCGTCTTCGGTCTCATCTTTACTTCTTTAAGATGGACAACCGCTTGCTTCTTTTTTGCCTCATGGGCTTTTTTGCTTTGCTGATATTTGAACTTCCCATAGTCCATGATGCGACAGACAGGCGGTTCTGATTTCGGAGAAACCTCTACCAGGTCTAATTCATAATTGATAGCCAAACGAAGTGCTTCTGACACTGGTAAAATTCCCAATTGCTTCCCTTCGGGGTCAATGACCCTCACTTCCTTCGCTCGAATTTCTCGATTAATTCGAACATTCCTTCCGATAAACATCACCTCCTTTTCTCGCTATGCGCAGGGGTTTAAGCGTTTAGCGTCTTTTCATAGGGTTGGATATTCGGATTCAATCTGTTTGATGAAATCTTCTACAGTCATCGATTTCAATGTTTCGCCGCTTCGTTTGCGAGGAGAGAGGGTTCTCTCTCCCACTTCCCGATCTCCAATCACCAGCATATAGGGAATTTTCTGAATCTGAGCTTCCCGAATCTTGAACCCTAACTTTTCATTACGGAAATCCTTCTCTGCCCGTACTCCTTTTTGAATCAATTGATTGTAAACACCCTCTGCATAAGGGATCTGCCGATCTGTGACCGTCATAAGAACTGCCTGGGTAGGAGCGAGCCAAACAGGAAACGCCCCAGCATAGTGTTCAATCAATACTCCAATAAACCTCTCCATGGCTCCGAGGATAACGCGGTGGAGCATCACCGGCCTGTGCCGTTCCCCATCGCTCCCCACATAGGTCAAGTCAAACCTTTCGGGCATGGCAAAATCCACCTGAATCGTCGCACACTGCCACCTTCGGTTGAGCGCATCTTTTAGCTTTACATCAATCTTCGGACCATAAAAGGCTCCTTCTCCTTCATTGACATCGTAAGGGAGGTTTTTCATCTTGAGGGCCTGAAGCAGGGCTTGAGTTGCCCTTTCCCAATCCTCATCCGCACCAATTGACTTCTCTGGCCGGGTGCTGAGCTCCATCTCATATTCGAAGCCAAAGATCCTCATCACATCATCAATGAATTCAATGATTGCGCAAATTTCATCATTCAATTGGTCAGGCCGGCAGAGGATATGGGCGTCGTCCTGAGTGAACCCCCTCACCCGAAGCAGACCATGCAGCTCCCCGGATTTCTCATGCCGGTATACCGTTCCCAATTCGAAATAGCGGATGGGGAGATCTCGATAACTTCGAATCTGAGATTTGTAGATGAGCATGTGGGCGAGACAATTCATCGGCTTAATTCCATACTCCGCATCCTCCACTTTTGTAAAGTACATCTTATCCCGATAGTTTTCGAAATGGCCAGACTGTTTCCAAAGCTCTAACCGGAGAAGCTGGGGACCGATGACGATCTGATATCCTCGCTTCAGATGCTCCTTCTTCTCAAAATCTTCTAAGACCGTCCGGAGCATGGCGCCTTTGGGGTGGTAGATTACCAGACCTGGGCCGGCTTCTTCGCTAAGGCTAAAGAGATCGAGTTCTCTTCCCAGTTTTCGGTGGTCTCGTTTACGCGCCTCCTCAAGCATATGGAGAAATTCCTCCAATGCCTGTTGGGCTGGAAATGCAGTTCCATAAATCCTTTGGAGGACCCGATTCCGAGCATCCCCTCTCCAATAAGTTCCCGATACGTTTAAAAGCCGAAAAGCTTTGATTTTCCCTGTCGAAGGGATATGGGGCCCTTCACAGAGATCTAAGAAACTCCCTTGCCGATAGAGGGAGACATGATCCGGAAGTTCTTCCAAATGCTCAACTTTATAGGTTTCACCCATCTCTTCAAATGTTTTAATGGCCTCCTCTTTTGAAACCTCTTTCCGAATAAAAGGCTCATCCTTCGAAACGATATCTGACATTCCTTTTTCAATCATCTCAAGATCTTGAGTTGTAAAAGTTCGATCATAATCAAAATCGTAATAGAAACCGTTCTCAGTAGAGGGGCCAAAGGTGAGTTTAACGGTTGGGAAGAGTTCTTTAACTGCCTGGGCCATGACATGAGAAGCAGAATGGCGCAATATCTCCAACCCTTTTTTCGAATGGATGGAAATGAATGAAATCGTAGCATCTTTTTCCACTGGCCGACTGAGGTCAAGAAGCGCCCCATTCACTTGTGCTGCAACAGCCTCTTTATCCCACTGGTCTGCCAACCCCTTAAGTTTTGTCCCTTTAGGAATCAGCCTTTTCGCACCATCGGGCATTGTGATAATAACCTGTTCTCCCATTTCTCCCATTGCCTTACTTAAATTGAAGCGGAAGAGGCATCATCCATAATAGATCTGAATGATGCCTCTCCAATTTGTTTGATTAAAATGTCTTTTTCTTCAATAAGTTATGCTTCACTTTTTAATAAATTGGTTTCAATGGTAGGCACGTGGGGATTTGAACCCCAGACTTCTACCGCGTCAAGGTAGCGCTCTCCCCCTGAGCTACGTGCCTTTAAACCTCTTTTGCCTACCGCATAATCGTCAACAGACAGACTTTGAAAAAACGCTGTATGCATAACAGGTTTTTCGATTATTGTCAAGAAAATTGTTAAGTTACAACTCTATGCCCTGAATACTAATTCCCCTTTCCTATCTTCCATATCTGCAGTAATCGTACTGCCTTCTTTAAATTTACCTTCTAACAGTTTCATTGCTAATTTATCCTGAATCTCCTTTTGAATCACTCGCTTAAGTGGTCGAGCTCCATAAGCAGGATCAAATCCTTCCTTAGCTAACCATTCCTTTGCTTTTTCAGTCATTTTGAGTTGTATTCGCCTTTCCAAAAGACGCTGCTCGAGTTTTTTAACTTGAATCTCAACAATTGCCTTGATCTGTTCCAATCCAAGACTGCGGAAGATGATCAACTCATCAATACGATTTAAAAATTCGGGTTTGAAATGGGCTTTGACGGCATCCATCACTCGACGCCGCATCTCCTCATAGTCTTTCTCACCTAAATCCATAATCCATTGGCTTCCGATATTGGAGGTCATGATGACCACAGTATTTTTAAAATCAACGGTTCGACCGTGACCATCAGTCAGTCTTCCATCGTCTAAAATCTGCAAGAGGATGTTAAACACTTCTGGATGCGCCTTCTCAATCTCATCCATCAAGACGATGGAATAAGGTCTTCTTCGAACCGCCTCGGTGAGAAACCCACCCTCTTCGTATCCAACATACCCTGGCGGTGCACCGATCAATCGGGCCACAGAATGTTTCTCCATGTATTCTGACATATCGATTCTTACCATGGCCTGCTCATCATCGAATAAAAACTCAGCCAAGGCTCGAGCCAGCTCTGTCTTTCCAACACCGGTGGGTCCCATAAAAATAAAAGATCCGATGGGCCGATTGGGGTCCTGCAATCCAGCCCTCGCCCTTCTCACGGCATTAGAGACGGCAAGTATCGCATCGTCCTGCCCCACTACCCTCTGTCTGAGCCTCTCTTCCATGCGGATCAGTTTCTCAACCTCTCCTTCCAACATTTTTGAAACAGGAATGCCAGTCCATTTGGAGACCACTTCAGCCACATCTTCTTCATCTACTTCCTCTTTCAGCATCTTCTCGTTCTTTTGAAGTTCGGTGAGTTTCTCTTCTTCTTTCTTCAATTCGCTTTCGAGTCTTGCCATCTCCCCATATTGCAATTCGGCCAACCTGGAATAATCTACCTCGCGCTCTGCCTCTTGCATCATCTGTTTCGTTTTTTCAATCTGCTCTTTGATCTGATGGATTCGCGAGATGGCTTTCTTCTCGTTCTCCCACTTGAGTGTCTTCTCCTTCACCTTATCTTTTAAATCAGCCAGTTCTTTTTCGAGTTTTTTTAACCTTTCGATGGAGGCCTTGTCCTTCTCCTTTTTCAATGCCTGACGCTCAATCTCTAATTGCATGATCTTCCGCTGAACTTCATCAATCTCCATGGGGACGCTATCGATCTCAATTCTCAGCTTGGAGGCTGCCTCATCGATTAAATCAACAGCTTTATCCGGAAGGAAACGGTCTGAAATGTATCGGTGTGAAAGCATGGCTGCAGCGATGATGGCCGAATCTTTTATTTTCACGCCATGATGAACTTCATAGCGTTCTTTCAGACCCCTCAAAATGGCGATGGTATCTTCGACCGTTGGTTGACTGACATAGATCGGTTGGAATCGTCTTTCCAATGCCGCGTCCTTTTCCACATACTTCCGATATTCATTGAGCGTTGTGGCGCCGACACATCGGAGTTCCCCTCTGGCCAGGGCTGGTTTCAACATATTCGAGGCATCAATGGCGCCTTCTGCTGCACCCGCTCCCACTAAGGTATGAAGTTCATCAATGAAAAGGATGATATTGCCTGCAGCATTCGAAATCTCCTTCAGAACTGCTTTCAATCTCTCTTCAAACTCACCCCGAAATTTGGCGCCTGCAATCAGGGCGCCTAGATCAAGGGCAACCAGTTTTTTATTCTTCAATGACTCAGGGATATCTCCTTTGACGATTCTTTGCGCCAACCCTTCCACAATGGCTGTCTTACCGACTCCTGGCTCCCCAATCAATACAGGGTTGTTCTTTGTTCTCCGGGAGAGAACTTGGATGACTCGTCGAATTTCGTCATCTCTCCCGATCACCGGATCCAGTTTTCCTTTTCTCGCCTCTTCGGTGAGATCTCTGCTGTAACGTTTTAAAGCTTGATATTTCTCCTCTGGGTTCTGATCCGTCACACGATGAGGCCCCCGGATCTCTTGTAATACTCTGAAAATCGCTTCCTTGGTCACCCCGTTTCTCTGGAGGATCTGAAAGGCCGTTCCTTGCTTCTCATCTGCAATGGCAATGAAGAGATGCTCAGTGGACAGGTACTCATCCGCCAATCTTTCAGCTTCTTTCCAAGCCATGTTGAAAATTTCATTGAGCCGACTGGAGAGATAAGCCTGTCCTACCCCTCTCCCTGTCACTTGAGGCATCCGGTTTAACCCATCCTCTAACTGAGAAATGATTAAATCTGGATTAGCCCCTAATTTTTGTAGAATTGGAATAACAACCCCCTCTTTGTGTTCCAGGAGGGCCAACAAAAGGTGTTCAACATCTATCTGTTGATGGTGCTTCCGTTCTGCAATGGATTTGGCTTCTTGCAAAGCCTCTTGAGCTTTCAGTGTGAATTTATCTATATTCATTTTATTTCACTCCCCCTTTTCTTTTCGTTCAAAAGATAATCATCCTCTACCCGTTTTTCAAATAGATTAATTTAGAAAATTGTTTAGCCTCATCTTAATCCCCTATCTGCAATATGTTGAAATCCCTTAGATTTGCGTTGTCTATGGTTTCAAGGTCTGCGCCAATCTTGCAAATTCCTGGATGGAAAGGGTCTCTGGTCTTCTTCGGGGGTCTATTCCAATCTCCTCCATTTTCAACCCTATGGATTTAGATAGAGCGAGTTCTGAATGCTTTAGCGCATTGACCAATGTCTTTCTACGGTAACTAAAACAACCTTTAACCACTTTTCTAAACCATTTTTCATCTTCCAATTTCACAATCGGTTTTTCTCTAAAAACTATATGAACAACAGCCGATTCCACTTTTGGAGGAGGAAAGAAGGCGGATGGTTTAATGTAAAAACAGATAGAAAGGTTTGAAAACAATTGAACGAAGATGGATAACGGACCATATGATTTGCTTCCGGGAGAAGCCGCCATTCTCTCAGCTACTTCTTTCTGCAACATTAAGGTTAGGGTGGAAAAAAATTCCTTCAAATCGATGAAGCGAAAAAGAAGAGGGGTTGAAATCTGATAAGGAAGATTGGCCACCACTTTGATGGGATGCCCTTCCTCTTTAAGAAACTGGTGGAAGTCCACCTTTAAAATATCGCTTTTGACCACCTCCACATTAGGATAGTCTTTCACCTTTCTTTTCAGTATCGCCACCAATTTTGGATCAATCTCAATGGCAATCACTCTTTTAGCCAGACGGGCCAGCGCAAGGGTCATCTCGCCAAGACCCGGGCCAACCTCGAGAACCACGTCCTCTTTTTCAACCTGGGCGGTCCGGATCACTTTATCCAAGATATTTCGGTCAACAAGAAAATGTTGACCCAATCCCTTCTTCGGGAATAAGCCATATTCCAACAATTCTCTCTTGATTGAAGTCATAATGTTATTCTGATAATAACAACCATACATTTCCCCTCCCCTGGCGGGAGGGGATGATATATTTTAATCTTTATAGTTCGTATCCATTCTAATCAGAGTGGTAAATTTGAAAAAGCATTAAGGGAGTAAGGGGATCGAATCCCTCGCTTCAAATATTCATATCCAACCACACCCACCATAGCGGCATTGTCTGTGCAAAAGGAGGGAGAAGGAAGATAAACCTTTAGTTTCTGCTCGAATGACTCCTCCCTTATCTTCTGCCGAAGGCGCTGATTGGCTGCCACCCCTCCTGAAAGAACGATCCTTTTCAATCCCTGGCATTGAGCGGCTTGAACAGTTTTTTTCACCAATACCTCGACCGCTGCCTCCTGAAAACTGGAGACGATATCCTTGATGAGATCTTCGGGATAACCCCCTGGAGGTTCGGGATAAGCCTTTACATAATTTACCACGGCTGTCTTGAGTCCACTGAAACTGAAGTCCAAAGAGTTTTTCGAGAGAACCGGCCTCGGAAATCGAACCGCCTTCGGATTCCCTGTCTTTGAGAGTTCGTCAATGATCGGTCCTCCTGGATATCCCAGACCTAAAAGCTTAGCCACTTTGTCAAAGGCCTCCCCTGCTGCATCGTCCCGGGTCTGTCCCAATCGCCTATATTTTCCAAATCCATCCATACGAAAAAGAGAAGTATGACCTCCGGAGACTACCAATCCGATGAAAGGAAATCTTGGAGGTTTCTCTCCGAGAAAAATGGCTGAAAGATGCGCCTCAATGTGATTGACTCCGATGAATGGTAATCCTCTGGCAAAAGCGATGGATTTGGCAAAGGAAAGACCAACCAAGAGGGAACCCACCAAACCCGGTCCCTGGGTCACAGCAATGCCATCAATCTCTTTTAAAGTAACCTTGGCTGTATCCAGTGCCTCTGCCACAATGGGCACAATCGATTCGATATGTTTTCTTGAAGCCAGTTCCGGAACAACTCCTCCGTATTTCCGATGGATGGGAACTTGAGAAGAAACGATATTAGAAAGGATCTTCCTCCCATCTAAAATAACAGCGGCTCCAGTATCATCACAGGATGTCTCGATCGCCAAAACCCGCATGTCTTTGTCCCAGCAATAAATAGTTTAGAAAATTAAATTCTTATCCATATTCGATTCTGTCATTCCCGTGCTTGCGCGCAGAAGCGCTTCAGCGCGCAGGCGTGAAAACGGGAATCCACGTACAAGAATCCCCAAAATGATTTGGATTCCTGTCCCCGCTTTTGCGGGGACGAGCTTGCCCCTGTGAAAACAGGGGCAAGAATGACGAAAAAGAAACCAAATGACATGAAAAAGTGCTGTAGAGTAAAGCGCAATCCTCGATCACGCCTTTAAAAAGATACCTCAAAATACCAATGGATGCAAAAAAAAGATAATGGAAGTTTTAAAAAAAACTTAAAAAACAAAAAACTTGACGGAACGGGAGTAGCACCTTAATCTATTTTTATAGAGTTCTTTCTGCTTTAACGGGCGGGAAACCTTCTATTTGGAGAAAACGATCTGTGAATTCTATTAAATTTTCAATTATTTTGCCCGTATTTCATGAGGGAGAAAGGATCAACGACCTGATCGAATATCTGAATCACCTGGATTCTGATAAAAATATCGAGATCATTGTCGTGGACGGGGTCCTAGAAAAGGATACCTTGAGTGCTATTCATAGTAACCATGCGATTAAAATCTTCTCCGAAAAAGGACGAGCAAAGCAGATGAATGCCGGGGCCTCTGCTGCTCGAGGGGAGATCCTAATCTTTCTTCATGCTGATACAGAACTGCCCATACAAACCCTTAAAAAGATCAATTCCTTAATAGCTCGAAGAGAGTATGTGGGGGGGGCGTTTGATCTGGGTATAAAATCGGATAAATTTATTTTCAAGGTGATTGGAACCCTATCCTCTTTGCGCTCTCGTTTGAATAGGATCCCCTTTGGAGATCAGTCAATATTTATCCGAAGGGAATATTTCGATCAGATAGGTGGCTACAAAGAGATTCCTTTAATGGAAGATGTGGAATTGATGAGACGCATTAAGAAATCTGGAAATAAGATATGGATTTTCTATGACCGGGTGATGACCTCTCCAAGAAGGTGGGAGAAAGAGGGAGTGATTCACTGCACCCTCAGAAATTGGACATTACAAGCTCTCTATTCCCTTGGCATTTCACCTCATAAACTGGCAATCTTTTATAAGAGTGACTCCTATTAGGAGAAGGATCGAGGCTTAAAGAATGGACCCTTTGGTTAAAAAGAATGAATTATTGATAAGACTTGGGGTTTTCTTTGGCATTCTTGTAGTCATGTTTCTTTGGGAACTCATTGCGCCCCGCCGTCCTTTAACCACATCGAAGATAACACGGTGGTTCAGTAATCTCGGCTTGGTCCTGATAGAATCCATTGTCGTACGCTTGGTTTTTCCAACAGCATTGGCAGGGATTACCCTCCTCGTCCAGCAAAGGGGGTGGGGTTTATTTAATCAATCTGAACTGCCTTACCTGTTAAAAATCATCTTCAGCGTTTTGATTCTCGACTTCGTCATCTATCTTCAACACATCATGTTTCATTCCGTCCCCCTGTTCTGGCGTCTCCACATGGTCCACCACACAGACATGGATATTGATGTCACCACAGGGGTTCGTTTTCATCCGGTAGAGATCATCCTTTCACTGGGCATCAAGATGATCGTGGTCATCCTGATCGGAGCTCCTCTGGCGGCTGTTTTGATCTTTGAAATTATACTAAACGGTACCTCCATGTTTAATCATGGAAATGTCCGCTATTCTCAAAATATTGATTCCATCCTTCGCCTTTTGGTGGTAACGCCGGAGATGCATCGTGTTCATCACTCAACGATACGGTGGGAAACAAACAGCAACCTCGGCTTCAACTTTCCATGGTGGGATAGACTATTTGGAACCTATCGTGGTCAACCTGCGAAAGGACACTTAGAGATGACCATTGGCCTTGAGCCATATAAAGAACCCAAAAAATTGACATTGCCTTGGTTGATCGTCCTGCCCTTCATCGGCAAGCTGGGAAAGTACCCGATGACCAGAAGTCCAGGGGTGGAATGATAATCCCCCCTCACCCCCCTTTAGTAAAGTCGGTACGACTCGAAACCGAGGGGGAATGGGGGGATTTGAAGTTATTTTCTAAGGGAAATAAGAACATGTGGCGACCCATCCTATTGATTGCTTTAATCATAACCATCTTTATCCTCGCCATTGTATTAGGGGCAGGTGAGAAACTGGGTGTCCTCAGGGAATGGATTCAATCCCTTGGGGTCTTAGGCCCCGCCGTCTTTGTGGGTCTCTACATTTTGGGAGTGGTGGTTGGAATCCCTGGCTCAGCCCTCACCGTTGCCGCAGGAGGCCTATTTGGATCATTTTTAGGAGTCATTCTTGTTAGCCTTGCATCCACTATTGGCGCAAGCTTTTCCTTTCTAATTGCCAGATACTTCGCCCGAGATGCTATAGCCAACTGGCTTTCCAAAAGAGAAAAGTTCAAGAGTCTGGATGTCATGACCGAAGAGCACGGGGCGATGATCGTCGCGATCACACGTCTCGTCCCGATCTTCCCCTTCAATCTTCTTAATTACGGATTTGGCCTGACGAAAATTCCTTTTTGGACCTATGTGTTTTGGTCTTGGCTCTGCATGCTGCCAGGAACAGTTCTCTATGTCGTGGGCGTGGATGCCGTGATTCAGTTGATCGTTCAAAGAAAGGTGCCGTGGACACTGCTTGGGGTGATTGCAGGAGTCGGTGTGCTGTTGGCAGTCCTGGTTAAGTTTGCACGCCGCAAAATAAAATATTGAGGAGGGGGAGGTTAAGTCTATGGAACAGGACCTGCCTTTAGAATCCCAAAAGCTCTACAAAACAAAAATAGAAGTCGTTCAAATCAATCTGGGGAATCGGTGCAATCAGACATGCTACCATTGCCATATGGAAGGATCGCCCTCAGGAAAGAGAAACATGGATCGTTCCACTGCTCAGAAAATACTGGAAGCCCTAATAAAACTAAACATCCAGAACATTGAGTTTACTGGCGGGTCTCCCGAGATGAACCCAAACCTTAAATTTTTTATCAAAGGACTCTCAAAGTATGGTAAGAAGCTGACAGTCAGGACCAATCTAACCATCCTCGAGCTCCAAGATTACTCCTTTTATCCCGATTTTTATAAAAAATATAAAATCCATGTTGTGGCATCCTTGCCATCAATATTTGAAGAGGTCACCGATCGGCAAAGAGGCAAAGGCGTCTTTCATTCGAGTATTAGGATCCTCAAGAAACTTAATGAGATGGGATATGGAACAAACGGACTCTTGTTAGATCTTGTTTTCAATCCAGCAGGTGACAACCCCCCTGCGGATCAAACTCTGCTTGAAAAGGAATATAAGGAGTCTTTAAAAAAGTATTATGGTATCTTTTTCAATAACCTAATTCCCCTTGCCAATTCTCCAATCGGTCGGTTTAAGGACTTCCTTGTCAGACTGGGGAGATACGACCATTATATGGAGTTTCTAAAGAAGAATTACAATCAAAAGACTCTGGATCGTTTGATGTGCAAGAGCCTGATTTCCATTGACGATGAGGGTAAGGTCCACGATTGTGATTTTAATTTAGCCATAGGCAGGAGAATTAAAGGATATGAAAATAAAAAATTTTGGGAAATTGGTCTCAGTGGGTTTGTGTCTGAAATTGCGCTGGGAGAACATTGCTATGCCTGCACAGTGAACCAGGGTAGTCACTGAAGCCTTCCAACGGGGATTCGGTGATTCCCCTTAGTTTCAAGAGATTAGAGATTTGGATATTAAGTAGTTTGTTAAGGAGTATTCCATTGGATAATCGGTGTTTGCTTTTTTTTATAAAAAATCCAGAAAAAGGCAAAGTTAAAACAAGACTGGCTTCTGCCATGGGTGATGAGATGGCAGTGAAGCTTTACAGGCGCTTTCTGCTTGAAATGCTATCCACCTTAAACAGAGAAACATTTCTTTTCTACCTATGCTTTTACCCAGAGAATTCTCTGAACGATCTCAAGGATTGGTTAGGAGACCATTACCTTTACACGCCTCAGAGGGGGGAAAATCTTGGCGAGAGAATGAAGAACGGTTTCGTAGAAGCTTTTTCCATGAATTTCAAAAGAGTGGTCCTCATTGGAAGTGACATACCCGACCTGCCAATAGAGTTTATCGAAGAAGCCTTCCATTCTCTCAAAGAGAAAGATGTGGTGATCGGCCCTTCCTTTGATGGCGGATACTACCTCATCGGTTTTAAGGATAAGACCTTTTCCCCTCAAGTGTTTAAAGGAATTCCATGGGGTAAAAAGAGTGTCTTTGAAGATACAATGAAAGTTCTAAACCAGGAAAAGCTAAGCGTTCATACATTGAAACGATGGAGAGACATCGACACGATAAAGGATCTCCAAAACTACACGCCTTGAACCTATGGCTAATCATAGAATAAAATAATCAACATGGGCCCTAATCCATTATAATTTTTTATAAAGAATTATTAAGCGGAGCATAATATTGTTTACATCGAAATATATCGTTTTTGTAGGGCAGGCCTTTAGGCCTGCTTACTGCAAGGCTGAAGCCTTGCCCTACGAAATTTAAACTATTTTGTGCTCTTGGTAATAATTGGATTTATTTTAAAAACAGCAGGGGATCCATGGCCTTGTTATTTTTCCGGATTTCAAAATGGAGATGAGGGCCTGAGGCCCTCCCTGTCTGTCCCACTTTCCCAATGATCTGCCCCTTCTCGACCCATATCCCCTCTTCTACCAGATTCACTTGATTGTGGGCATAAACGGTGACAAACTCTTCGGAATGGCGAAGGATGATCAGGTTCCCATATCCCCTGATGGTGTTATTGGAATAGATAACCATTCCGGGATTTGAAGCTCTAATCGGCGCCCCGAGAGGAGAGGAGATATCAATTCCCTGATGTCTTTGGCTCTCGGCTTCATCGAAAACATCACTAATTTTCCCTTCAATAGGCCAGATGAAATCGAGTTTTTTATAAGCAATCTTTGCTTTTTCCCCTGATTCTGCGACCACATCATCAATATAAATCTCAACTTTCAAAACTTTTTTCGCCCCCGGAATAAAAATTCGTTGACCCGCTTGAATCCTACTTGGATCCGAAATTCCATTTAAAGAGGCGACCTCTTTGAGGTCAACTCCGTAGGTTTTAGAAATGCGGTAAAGGGTTTGGTGTCTCTCCACCACATGATAAACCCCTTTCTTGTAGGGAGGTGGAGATGGCCTTTCGAGCGGGACCTTATGCCGGGCACAGGCATTGAATAAAAATACCGTCGAAATAAGAAATAACATTAAAAAAATTTTCTCATTCGGTTTCCCACCCATATTTCCCTATCAGTTTGACAAATCGGCAACCGCCCAAGTCCTCCTTTTTTACTCCATCCTCTGTCTTAGTCACCCGAAACAAATCTTGGACAAAAGCTTCCCCCACAGGAATAACCAACCTCCCGCCCATAGCCAATTGATCGATCAGAGGTTCGGGAATATCAGGAGACCCTGCTGTGACGATAATGGCATCGAAAGGACTTTCCTCCATCCATCCAAAGGTACCGTCAAAGATTTTGATTTCGACATTGAAATACCCAAATTCATAGAGTAATTTCCTTGCCCGAATAGCCAAGGGACGAATCCTTTCGATAGAGAAAACTTTCTCGGATAATTCAGCTAAAATCGCTGTCTGATATCCTGAACCTGTACCGATCTCTAAAACTTTTTCTTTCCCGGTCAGCAGCAACGCCTCGGTCATCAAGGCCACCATATAGGGTTGAGAAATTGTCTGTTTTTCTCCAATGGGTAAAGGGTGGTCACTATAAGCTTGATTTTGGAGGGCTTCTTCCACGAAGAGGTGGCGAGGGATTTTCTTCATGGCAGCAATCAGCTTGGCATCTTTGATCCCCCTCGAGATGATCTGTTCTTCCACCATCTTCAATCTTGTCTTCGGGAAATCGATCATCCAACTAAGCCTTCTTCTCTGAAGAATCACCCATATGAATTCTAAATCCCGGCTCTTACTGTGATGCAAACGGGATTATTAAAATCCGAAATACGAATATCGAAATCCGAAACAAATCCTAATTTCGAATTTCCAAATTTCCAAAACGTGATGAGCTTTGTATTTTGGTCATTCGAATTTGTTTCGAAATTCGGATTTCGTACTTCGGATTTAATGTTTTTATTCATCCTTCTCAGCCTTCTTTTTCAGTTCATCCAGAATATTTAAAGCCTCGAGAGGGGTTAACTGATCGGTCTTGATCTTCTTCAACTCAGATCGGATGGAATCAGGCTGGATAAAGAGGGAGGGTTGTAAAGGAGGTTTGGGCTTCGAGGTCGGCATTTTTGTTGTTGCGATTTTTGGCATCCCCATGGCATCCAATTCGCCCTTTTCCAGGTTGGAAAGAATCTCTTTTGCCCGATCAATTACCTTTTGTGGAAGGCCTGTGAGTCGGGCCACTTGAATGCCATAACTCCGATTGGTCCCTCCCTCTACAATCTTTCTCAGGAAGATGATCTCCCCGCCCCACTCCTTTACCGCCACATTGTAATTTTTGACCCTCTCTTTTGTGAGGGCCAATTCGGTCAATTCATGGTAGTGTGTCGCAAAAAGGGTTTTCGGCCTGAGCGAGGAATAGTCGTGAAGATATTCAGCCACTGCCCAGGCAATGCTCAACCCATCAAAGGTGCTGGTTCCTCTTCCGATTTCATCTAATACGACAAGACTCCTCGAGGTAGCCTGGTTTAAAATACGAGCCGTCTCCATCATCTCCACCATGAAGGTGCTTTGTCCCCTCATGATATTGTCCAGAGCCCCAATCCGGGTGAAGATTCGATCCACCACTCCAACCTTTGCTTCGTTTGCGGGAACAAAACATCCCATCTGGGCCATCAAAATAATAAGGGCCACTTGTCTTAAATAGGTTGATTTTCCTGCCATATTAGGCCCAGTAATGATGAGAATTTGATGTTCTTGGGTATTCATTTGAGTGTCGTTCGGAACAAATCTTTCTGAAAGGCCCATCCTCTCCAGGACGGGATGCCTCCCGTCGTGAATCATGATCTCATCCTCTTCATCCACAACAGGTCGGGTATAATTATATCGATCGGCAATCTCTGCCATGGAACCCAGGATATCTATGATCGCAATGGCTGAAGCCGTTTTCTGGAGTCTCGCCGTTTCATCTGAAACCTTTTTCCGAATTTCTTCGAAAAGCTGATATTCCAGTTGACAGATGGCTTCTTCGGCGCCTAATACCTTGGTTTCAAATTCCTTGAGTTCTGGAGTAATAAACCGCTCTGCATTCACCAAAGTCTGTTTTCTTATATAATGCTCCGGGATGAGGTGAAGATTGGTTTTAGTCACTTCAATATAATACCCAAAAACTTGATTATACCGAACTTTCAAAGAGGAAATCCCTGTCTTCTTTCTCTCATCTGTTTCTAATTGAAGGATCCATCCCTTCCCTTCCCGACCAATCGCTCTTAATGCATCCAATTCCTTATCATAGTTCGGTTTAATGATTCCTCCCTCTTTAACCGTTAAAGGTGGATTATCCACGATGGAGGATTCAAGAAGCTGACAAATGTCATCAAAATGATCGATTTCTGATGTGAGCTCTCTTATGATGGGAGCGGTGAAAGGCTGGAGATTCGCTTTAAGAGTGGGTAAGTGTTGGAGTGAATTTTTTAATCCGATGAGATCCCGGGCATTCGCATGCCCAAGGAAAATCCGTGAGGTCAACCTTTCGATGTCCTGAATCCCTTTTAAGGATTCTCTCAGTTGTTTCCTTTCGATCTTCTTCTCTTTCAGTTCAGAGACCCCTTCCAAACGGCAGCCAATTTCTTTAACATCCATCAGGGGATAATTTAACCACTGTTTCAGTGTCCGACTTCCCATCAGGGTTATCGTTTCATCCAACACCCAGAAGAGAGATCCTCTCTTGCCCTGCTCAAAGAGGGATTGTGTCAGCTCTAAATTTCTCTTCGTCACTTCGTCGATGACCATAAAATCCTGGACTTGATAAAAAGAGAGAGGCCGGATGTGGGAGAGAGGTTTTTTCTGGTTCTCTTCCGCATAGTGAAGAACCATGGCTACGGCTTGGGCCGCTAAAGGCTCTTTATGGAGGATCGCATTTTGCTCCATCTCATTGAAAGAAGGGATGGCATCGAATTTTGGGTCGTCTAAATAGGTTATCAGACCATTTTCAAAATTCTTTTTAAATCCTTCAAAGCAAGGATGTTCCTGAAATCTCTTGAGCGATAAAATTTCTTTGGGTTCGTTTCGGAGGGCTTCGCTCAGAAATGGTTCAAATCCTGAGATTTGACAGGCTTTCAGTTCACCTGTCGAAATGTCTAAAAAGGCAAGCCCGAAAACCTCTCCTTCTGCACAGAACCCCATCAAGTAATTATTCTCTCCGGTCCCCAATTGGATCGGATCTACCACCAGCCCTGGAGTAAAAACCCTGACCACTTCTCTCTTGACAATCCCTTTTGCAAGTTTTGGATCTTCCACCTGGTCGCAGAGGGCAACCTTATATCCTTTTTGTATTAGTTTGGAGATATAAGTTTCGACAGCAAAATAAGGAACCCCACACAGAGGGACACTATCCTTTTGGCCTTTATCTCTTGAGGTTAACGCAATGTCCAGCTCTCGAGAAGCCACACGGGCATCTTCAAAGAACATTTCATAGAAGTCTCCCATCCGAAAGAAAAGAAGGGAATCCGGATATTGACTTTTAATCTGGAGATATTGTTTGATCATGGGGGTCAAGGGTTTCATTGGTATGTTCATCAATCATAATCCTCCCTCGCCCCCCCTTTTACAAAGGGGGATAATTACCCCTCCCTTTGCCAAAGGGAGGTTGGGAGGGATTTAAAGAAGTTATTTCCTAAGATAATTTAACAAAATCTTTTCAGGATGTAAAATGGAAAGAAGAAAGTTCGGAGTCGGGTAGGGAACGGTTTGGAACCGTTCCTTACAGGAGTTCGGAGAGAGTATTTTTTTCGCCATGCGCTATGCGCTTAGCGCTTTGCCTGCCTACCGCAGGCAGGCGTTTTACGGAGCGAGCGGCAATACTTCGAGGCCCATCGTCTCAGGGAATCCCAGCATAATATTCATATTTTGAACGGCTTCGCCTGAAGCCCCCTTGACCAAATTGTCAATCGCCGTAACAATAACAGTTCGGCCATCTGCTTCATTCACCTTCACTCCGATATCACAAAAATTAGAACCCCGGACATCTTTTGTATTGGGAAGTTTACCTTTCGGACAAATTCGAATAAAGGGCTCCTTTTCATAATACTCTTGAAAAGCGCTTAAAACCTCCTCTGTCTTCCATTTTTTTATGAGGACAGGATAGATCGTCGTTAAAATCCCTCGATCCATAGGAATAAGGTGGGGCACAAAGGTCACCGCAACCTTCTTCTGGGTCATCTCACTTAATTCCTGTTCGATCTCGGGGAGGTGCCTGTGCTCAAAGATTTTATAGGCCTTTACCCCTTCATTGACCTCACAAAAAAGCGATCCCAAAACAACGTCTCTCCCTGCGCCGCTGAGGCCGGATTTTGAATCAATCACAATGCCTTCCAGCGAGATCATCCTCTTCTTTACCAGAGGAATTAGGCCGATCAAGGCTCCGGTAGGATAGCACCCGGGATTCCCAACAATCTTTGCATTTCGAATCTTCTCTCGATGAAGCTCAGGCAGACCATAAACGGATTCCAGGAGTAAATCTGCACTCGTATGCTTTTGATACCATCGTTCATAGACGCCAGCATCTTTAAATCGAAAATCTGCGCTCAGATCGACCACCCTTTTCCCTTGCCGATAAAACAATGGAACGGTTTCCATCGCGGTTTTATGAGGAACTGCCGTAAAGATAAAATCTGTTTTTTTTGAAATTTGATCAACCAATAGTTCTTCACACTTCAACTGGAGACGTTTCATCAGGGATGGAAAAACTTGGTCAATGGGGACTCCAGCATATTTTTGTGAGGTCAGTCCAGTCACCTCTACCTCAGGGTGACGAAGGAGAAGGCGGAGAAGTTCCACCCCTGTATAACCTGTCGCTCCAATGATACCCACTTTCGTCTTCATTAATCACCTCTTGGGTTTATTTGGTTTATTAAGGACGCATCTGAAAACCCCGTCCTGTGGACGGGGATGAAAGATGTGTCTGCCAAAGGCAGAAAAGCCTTAATCAGATGCTGAAACAAGTTCAGCATGACAACAGGGTTTTCCTCTTGTGTTTTGTCATCCCGAACTTGGTTCGGGATCTAGGGGTTTGGTTTAGAGAATTTGGGTTTTAAAGCCCCGCCCTGTGGGCGGGGTTCTTTACTTATTACAAACGCATTAAATCATTTGACATGTAGCGTCCCGCTAATAGCGGGGCTTAAAGCAACCCTGAAGGGTTGCCCTACAAAAGATATAATGCGTTTGTATTAGTTTGTTTGGTTTATTTAGTTAACCCAAGAAACCAGATAAACAAGAAAAACAAAAAAACAAAAAAGGGAGGCGCCATGACCTCCCTTTTTAAACCATATCAAAAGGATCATGGAATTATCTCTTGGAATATTGCGGCCTTCTTCTGGCGCCTCTTCTCCCATATTTCTTCCGCTCTTTAACCCTTGAATCCCGTGTAAAAAAACCGGCCTTTTTCAGGATATCTTTAAAATCTTGATTATATTGGAGAAGAGCTTTTGAAACCCCGTGACGGATAGCTTCAGATTGCCCAGAGATACCTCCTCCTTTAACATTCACGGTCACATCGAATTGATTCCTGGTTGAAGTGAGATCAAAGGGTTGAAGGACAACCATTTCACAGGTCGCCCTCCCGAAATAATCTTTTAATGCTCTTTCATTAACAACAAACTTCCCTTCCCCAGGTTCAAGCCATACCCTTGCAATGGATGTCTTTCTTTTGCCAGTCGCATAAATGGGTTCTGTCACTTTCTTCTCTCTCCTTTATTATATTTCAAGTGGAACAGGCATTTGGGCCTCATGGGGATGATTCGGGCCACCATAGATCTTTAATTTTCGAAGCATCTGACGGCCCAAACTGTTCTTAGGAAGCATCCCTTTAACCGCTATTCTGATCATCTCTGTGGGCTTTCTCGCTAAGAGCTTTTCAGCGTTCATCTCTTTAATCCCACCGGGGTAACCCGTATGATGATAATAGATCTTATCTTTCATCTTCCTTCCAGTTAAAGTTACTTTCCCTGCATTGACCACGATAACAAAATCCCCTGTATCCAGATGGGGGGTATAGGTGGGTTTATTCTTCCCTTTCAATATCTTTGCCAACTCTGTGGCCAGTCTCCCCAGCGCCTTTCCCTCTGCATTCACCAGGTACCATTGATACTCTAATTCTTCTTTTTTCGCTTGATAAGTCTTCATTCCGTCACCTTAACTAACTAAATTTAAAACAATATCCTTATCTCTGTCAATGACCTGCCTGCTCCTGCAGCAATTCTCGGTGAGTTCACAAACTATTGAGATTCTTCCCTGCCTGCCGGCAGGCAGGGCTTCGCTCAGAATGACAACTGGGGACTTTCGTAATGTCATTCTGAAGGAGCCCTAGCGACTG
>Ga0100377_1000906_pt1 | contig 25566 bp, 21 predicted proteins | sample CryGeymeta201501_FD_83664 | JGI IMG/M metagenome (GOLD analysis project Ga0100377, IMG submission 83664) | Groundwater microbial communities from Crystal Geyser aquifers in Utah, USA - Crystal Geyser metaG 2015-01 | ecosystem: Environmental > Aquatic > Deep subsurface > Groundwater | place: USA...
CACTTTCTACTAACAATATTCGCACAACACCAAGCTTAGACAGAATAGATATCTCTTACGGAAATCCTACTACGCAGGATTTACGAGGTGTCTCACTTGATTCATCTGGTAGTGGATGGGCTGTTGGTACAAATGGTACCGCAACTTCTTTTGATGGAACAAAATGGACAATAGCAACCACTCCAAATACTTCTACTTGGCACGCAGTTAACTCTTTATCCGGTAGTGATGCCTGGTCTGTTGGTTCTTTGGGGATAGTTGAAAGGTGGAATGGTGCAAGCTGGGCCAATGCAGCATCGCCGACTGCATCGACAATGAATGGTTTGGATATGTACGATTCTTCATTTGGTATAGCTGCCGGTTCCGGTGGAAGCATTATTTCTTACAATGGAACAAGTTGGACAACTTCAGCAAGTCCGACGGCCGCCACTTTGTATGGGGTTTCGCTGGTGTCTGCTTCTGATGGTTGGATTGTTGGTTCTTCCGGAGTGTCTCTTCACTTATCTGGTGGTTCTTGGCTTTCTGTGGCTTCTGGAACAGGTAGTACTCTTTATGGAGTAGACAGTGTGGCTACTAATGACGTTTGGGCGGTTGGTGCAAGTGGAACCATAATTCATTGGGACGGTGCATCTTGGTCTAGTGTTTATTCGCCAGTAACTACAACTTTGAGATCAGTCTCTTTTACCTCCGCAACCGATGGTTGGGCGGTTGGAGATAGTGGTGTGATTTTGCATTACAATGGTTATGGTTGGGAACAAACCGAAAGTTTAACTTCGCAGATACTGTATTACATTGACATGATAGATGAATCAGATGGTTGGATTGTTGGTGGAAATGGCACTTTTATTCGTTGGCATGGCTCAGGTGGGGGAAGTGTGCCGGCAACCTCCGGATCTTATGAATCGGCTATTTTTGATTCAGAACTAACACCAGCTGTTTGGGAGACAGTTTCTTGGATTGAAACTGTACCGGTTGGAACAACACTTACTGTTGAGCTTCGTTCTGGGGACACTGCTGTACCAGATGGTAGTTGGTCCGCTTATGTTCCACTTACCACAAGTAGTGGAGAAGCAATTACTGTTCCAGACAGTCGATATTTACAATATCGAGTTTCTTTGGACACAACAGTTTCACCAACCACACCGTCACTCGATGAAATTACAATCACGTATGAATAATATTTTTCACAACACAAAATCGCCAAAAGCAGGTTTTACGCTCGTGGAACTTATTTTATACGTGGGTATTTTAGTTATTTTATTGGGGGCAAGTGTTTTGTCTGCTTTAAGTGCTGCCAATACAAGAGTAAAAGCTTTGGCTCGGCACGAGGTGAATTATTCTACACAGTTTGCTCAAGATGTTTTGTCGCACACAATTCGCCGAGCTCAAAGTATTGATTCTGGAGCATCTACTTTTGATAATGCTTCTAGTGTTTTGGTTTTAATCATGGATGATCCACTAGAGAGTCCTACGACCTTCGAATTAACGACAGGACAATTAACGGTTACTCGTGGGGCAGGTGCTGCTATTCCAATTACCACTGGTCATGTAGACGTTCCAACTTTTCAGGTTGAAAATTTGAGTCGTGGTTCAAAAGTGAATGATGTACGCATTACTTTGTTGGTAGAACACAAAAATCCAAGCAATCTTTCTCAGTTTTTTGCTGATCTAACGACTGTAGAATCATTTTCTCTTCGTCAAAAACAATTATGAGAAAGCTAAAATTACAAAAAGGAGCAGTGGCCATGATTTCCGTAATTGTTATCAGCACAGTCAGTTTGTCGCTTGCGTTGACTGTTGGTTTGATTGGAATAAGTGATTTACAAATTTCTTTTGATCGCCGACTGGAGCAAAGAGCAACAGCCGCAGCAGATACGTGTTTAGAAGAAGCAATGTATCGTTTAAAACGCGATAGTACTTTTACAGGCACGTCACTCACTATTGATACAGAAACCTCTTGCGCCGTTGCGTTAAGCGGTGCAGGAGCGACTCGCACGGCGGTGTCAGATGGAGTGCATCAAAACGCCAACGTTACAATTACAGGTACACTAACTATTCTTACCAACGGAAGTGGAAAAGGTAAGTGGGTTGAAATATCTAACATTATCAGAGGGGACTAATTTTGCATTAGTTTACGATCAATTTTTCCGCTATAATGTTAAGTGAGTATTATGTTATTTCAATCATCTACAGGAATTGGAGTCAGTGTGCAAAACGGTGTCTTTCGAGCTGCCGAAATTCGTCGGCTTAAAGATGGTACATTGTCGATTGTTAGACTTGAGGAACTCGAGCTAGAATCTGGTCTTATGGAAGGAGGCCATATTTTGGATATCGACAAATTATCCTTGTTTGTTAAGGATAAACTTTTTATTCGTGGTAAGGGTTGGAAAGGAAAAGATGTTTGGTGTGTTTTGCCGGAGTCGTTGGTGTTTTTTCATTTGTTTATTTTTCCAGCCTTGCTTGGTGATAACGAAATTGCACAGGCTCTACAAATTCAAAGCGAGGAGGTTTTTCCATACGCTGCATCTGAGCTTGTGTTTGCTCATGAAGTAATTCGCAGAACCGAAAAGTCCACTATTGTTTCTTGTGCAGCTGCTCGCTACGAAGATATTTCTGCCTATGAAAACATGTTGCAACGCATGGGTATTAAAGCAAAGGGATGCCTGTTGCCGGCACAAGCCTTGGCGAGTGTTTTTTTCGAGTCTATTCCTAAAGGCAAGGCTTACGCCGCACTTTATGCAGACGTAGATGCAATTGCCTTTTTTTGGGACGGATTCGGGCTTAGAGGGAGTCTTTTTGAAAATGTCGGATGGGGGAGTTTGTATAGCAGGTTAACCAAAGAAGAAGGTTTGGCTCCACAAAAGGCGGATGCTCTTTTAAAAAAATTACGCACAGGAAAAGGGATTACCAAAGTTGAGGCAGGTTTTTTTGATCAAATGATTAAAGAATTAGCCAAACATGTTGTTCGTGGTGTTGGATGGTACAAAGATCAAGCCGAAACATCCCCAATCGAAATTGTGCTTTTATCAACTTCTTTTCCTAAAGCTTGGCAAGAATCACTTGTTGAACAAACAACGGCTCTATTGCCAGATTTGAGAATCCGTTTTGTAAGTGGGGCAGAGAGGTTTTCGCTTAAGGAATTAAGCAAACCAGCACCAGACGTAAGTCCTTGGGCAGCTGCTCTTGGTGCTGCACGTTTGCGTTTGCAACCATTGCCGGGATTATTATCACTTTCTACAAAAGATCAGCAGACATTTGCAACAACTACAGATAAACATACTCAATTGTATGTATTGGGAATTATCTTCACTGCTCTTTTGTTGATTCTTGGGTTTTTTCTGTGGCAAAAAAATAATCAAAAAGATGTGTCATCAGATGCAGTCTTAGAGCAGAATACTGTTTCTAATATCGAAAATACAAACGTATCAGAAGAACCTGTACCGGTCGTTGAGGAATTTACAACAAAAACTTTTACAATCAACACTAGTCCGAGTGAAGCTGATTTGCCCGGAAGAATAATTGAATCAACCTTTGATGTGGAGATTTTGCCACAAATTCCAGGTGTAAAAGTTGATCAGCCTGCAATAGGTAAAGTAACTTTGACCAACGAAACAGATACAACTCAAACATTTGTTGCAACTACACGTTTGCTTTCCGCAGAGGGTATTTTGTTTAGATTAAAAAATGCCACCACAATTCCTTCTAAAGGGCAGGCAGAAGCAGAAGTTTATGCTGATGTGGCTGGTATTGGGGGAGAAATAGCCCCAACCAAGTTCACTGTCCCCGGTTTGTCTGCTGATTTGCAAACGGTTATTTATGCCGAGAGTGCGGAAGCTATGACCGAAGGCACAGTCGAGCAAATTGTTTGGTCTAGTGAAACACGCCAATTAGTTGAAGGACAAATTATCGAGAAGGCCATAGCAAATGGCGTTCAAAATATTCAAGACTTGTTGATTGAGGGTGACTTGTTTGTTCCACTTCTTTCGAGTTATGAAGTAACAGAAATAACAAATCCACCAAAAGATGGAGAAGTGTTCTTGAGTGATTCTGTTATTTTGGCAAAGGTAAAAATAAACACTCTTGTTCCAAACACAACAACATTACCGCCAAACGAAACGATTATGTTGAGTAATAATATCGCAAATATTCAAGTAGAACTAATTAGTGAAGATAAAAATACAGCACGCATTCGCGTTTCTAATACTCCATAAAAAAATGTGCTATAATTGCTTATATTAAAAATTGTTTATGTCTATTCAAAAAGAAATCGCTCAATTGAAAAAACAACGCGGCTTTACACTTGTTGAGTTGCTGGTTGTTATCGGTATTATTGTTATTCTATTTGCTGTCGTTTTGGTGGCCGTAGACCCTGCAAAACGATTGGAGCAATCTAGAGATGCCGTTCGTCGCCAAGATGTTCGCGATACCTTGGAAGCTATTCAACAATATGTTGTTGATAACGATGGAGACGATGCTGTTTTGGGTATAGACGCCGACAATGCAACCTACGAGCAAATTGGTACAGCAGCCACTGGTTGTGATACCGGATGTACCGCTCAAGTCACAGAGGCGGCCTGTGTCGACCTATCAACCGGGTTAGTAGATACATACTTGGCTTCTATTCCTTACGACCCAAGTACAGGAACAGCCGCTGAAACCGATTACTACATTAACAAGACTACCAGCGGTCGTTATGTGATTGGTTCCTGTGATCCGGAAAGAGCTGCTACCATTGAGGTAAAGCGTTAAATTATACAAAAACAATCCCCTGCACGAAACACGTTCGGGGGATTTTTGTTTGACTAAAGGGCTATAATTACCTATACTCTTACTCAACAAGCCCTAATTTTTGGCCATTTTTACATGAACATTACCGAACTCGCGCGCCGCATGCGCGTTGCCCCCGAAGAATTGCGTGCCAAGCTCCCTGAGTTAGGGTTTAGTATTGGCCGAAAAGCTATTAAAATCGATAATCGTGTTGCTCAACAAATCCAAGAAGCATGGGGAGAAATGCGTCGCAGGGAACGTTTGACAGAAAAAATTCAATCGCAGAAGGAATTAGCGGAACGCAGAGCGAAATCTGCTGATGCAACCGATAGAATACCTGTCTCTTTGCCGCCAGTTATGACGGTTCGAGATTTGGCAGAGTCGCTTGCAACTCCAGTGCCTCGCCTTATGCAGGAGCTCATGCGTAACGGTATTTTGGCCTCGATTAACGAGCGCCTCGATTATGATACCGCTGCCATTATTGCAGAAGATTTAGGTTTTGCTCCTACAAAGTCCGAAGTAATATCTACCAAGGAGACTGATTCTCAAGGCGAAGAGCAACTAAAAACATCACTCGAAAATCAAGTTAAAGAAAATTTGGTGACTCGCGCTCCGGTTATTGTGGTTATGGGTCACGTTGATCATGGAAAAACAAAAATCCTTGATGCAATTCGTACCACCAACGTTATGGCAACTGAGTCTGGTGGAATTACTCAGCATATTGGTGCTTATCAGGTTATACGCAACGATCGTCCAATTACCTTTATCGACACTCCAGGTCACGAAGCCTTTACTGTTATGAGGTCTCGTGGTGCCAAAGTGGCTGATATTGCTATTTTGGTTGTTGCCGCCGACGATGGTGTTCAACCACAAACCAAAGAAGCAATCAACATTATTCAATCGGCTCACTTGCCTTTTGTTGTTGCTCTCAACAAAATTGACCGTGAAGGTGCCAATTTAGATAAAGTAAAAACACAGCTTTCAGAAGCTGGACTCGTTCCGGAAGAATGGGGAGGAAAAACAATCATGGTTCCTGTTTCTGCCAAAGAAGGCACAAACATTGATCAACTCCTAGACATGTTGCTTTTGGTTACTGATTTGGAAAAAGATCGCATTGTCGCTGATCCAAATCGTCCAGCTATTGGAACTGTAATTGAATCGCGCGTAGATTCTGGTGCTGGTGCTGTGGCCACTGTACTTGTGCAGGCCGGTACCTTAAAGGCCGGAGATACATTGGGGGTTCGTGGTTCAAACTACGGACGTGTGCGTGCTATGCGAGATTGGAAAGGTGAACTTGTTGATTCTGCGCCACCTTCAACTCCAGTACGTATTTTAGGTTGGAAATTAGCTCCAGCTGTTGGAGATGTTATGGAAGTACCTGTTGATGGTAAAACATTAGAACGCCTCAAGCTAAACGATGTTTCTCGCCAAGCAACTCAGGAGATGGCTTCACTTAAGCATGTTTTGCGCAAAGATTCACCCGGAACCGAAGCAGCAAAAATGCTCAATGTAGTTATTCGTGCCGACGTTCTTGGGTCTTTGGAAGCCATTTTGGGTATGCTCGACACCGTTGTCCACGAAGAAGTTGGTGTAAAAGTAGTAAGCCGTGGTTTGGGTAATTTAACCGATAAAGATATTTTGGATGCCGAAGCAGCACATGCTATTGTTATTGGTTTTAACGTTGAACCAACTGTGTCTGCAGAAGAATTATCTCGTGATAAGAATGTAGACATTCGCAGGTACAAAGTTATTTACAAGCTTTTTGATGATATTTTAAGTGATCTTCAAAAACTTCTACCAAGCGAAACGACATACACAGAATTGGGGCGTTTTGAAGTTATGGCTAACTTCCGCAAAACAGATGACGGATCAATTGTTGGAGGTCGTGTTACAGATGGTAAATTGATTCCCGGTGCACAACTTCGTGTAAAACGTGGAGAAGAATACGTTGGAGAAGGTGAACTTACCTTGCTTCGTTCCGGCAGGTCTGATGTAAAAATCATGCGTGCCGGTCAGGAATGTGGAATAAAATTCAAAGGACGTATCAAACTAGAAATAGGGGACATGCTAGAAGCATATACAAAAGAAGAAAAACATCGTACGCTAAAGATCGCGGGAGTTTCTCGTCGTTAATTGATAATTTATTATTTTATTTGTATGGCTGAATTAAACTTGACGGCAGCAAATTTTGACGAACACGTTTTGCAAGCAGATGGACTTGTACTAGTAGATTTTTGGGCTCCTTGGTGTGGACCATGTCGAATGATGGGCCCTGTTTTAGAAGAAGTAGCCGCAGAAATGGCAGAAGTTTCTGTTACAAAAGTAAACGTAGACGAAGAAGCAGATTTGGCACAACGTTACGGAATTTTATCAATTCCAACCTTTATTTTGTTTAAAGGCGGACAAGTTGCTCAGCAATTTTCTGGTGCCATGTCCAAAGACTCTCTCATGGACAAAATCAAAACACATCTTTCCTAATAATCTGTAACCAAAATCAGTATGCGCGAAGAGCGTTTGGTTATTATTGGTACTGGTCCCGCAGGGTATACAGCGGCTATTTATGCTGCTCGAGCTGAACTCAACCCGCTCGTTATAGAAGGTCCTCAAGTGGGTGGTCAACTTACACAAACAACAGAAGTAGAAAACTGGCCAGGTTACCCTAAGGGAATGATGGGGCCAGAAATGATGATGCTCTTTAGAGAACAAGCAGAACGTTTTGGGACTCGTTTTCAAACAGGTAACGTTACCGACTTAAAACAAAAAGCAGATAAAAAACTATCTGTCTTTTTGGGTGAAGAAGAGATTGTTGCTGACGCTGTAATTGTGGCGACCGGTGCTTCTGCTCGTTGGCTTGGAATAGAAGGCGAAAACGAATACAAAGGACGCGGAGTTTCCGCTTGCGCTACTTGTGATGGCTTTTTCTTTAAGGAAAAGAAAGTTTTTGTTGTATGTGGTGGAGATTCTGCTATGGAAGAAGCCAACTTTTTAACCAAGTTTGCCAAAGAAGTTGTTGTTTTGGTGCGTCGAGATGCTTTGAAAGCTTCTAAAATCATGCAGGAGCGCACGCTTAAAAATCCAAAAATCACTATCATCTGGAATTCAGAAGCCGCTCAGATTTTGGGAAATGAAACAAAAATGACCGGTCTTAAACTAAAAGATACTCAAACAGGGGAAATAACAGAACATGTTGGAGATGGTTTGTTTATCGCAATCGGACATGAACCAAACACAGCACCTTTCAAGGACCTTTTAGAAGTTGATAAAGGTAATTACTTGGTTATCAAACCAGGTTCAAGTAAAACTAGTGTTGATGGTGTTTTTGCGGCAGGAGATGTTGCTGACCATGTTTATCGCCAAGCTATTACAGCGGCTGGTACCGGTTGTATGGCTGCCTTAGATGCAGAAAGGTATTTGGCTGCGTTCGAATAAAAAACAGGTTAAAGGTGATCTATATGAAAACTCCTTTTGATCATGCCATGTTTCAGTTAGATCGTGCTTTGTCGATCAAACCAATTTCACCACTTGCAGAGCAGAGGCTTAAAAACAGCGAACGTGAGGTTTTGGCTCATGTTCCTTTGGTTATGGATACGGGTGAGGTTAAAATGATCGATGTTTACAGGGTGCAATACAATTCGGCACGCGGGCCATATAAAGGCGGAATTCGTTTTCATCCAAATGCGGATATTTTTGAGGTTAGAGCTTTGGCTTTTTGGATGGCTTTAAAGTGTGCTGTGGTTGGAATTGCTATGGGGGGAGGTAAAGGAGGAGCGACAATTGACCCTAAAACCTTGTCAAAAAGTGAATTAGAGCGTTTGAGTCGTGGTTGGATGAAAATCATGGCCGATGTTGTTGGGCCGCAAAAAGACGTTCCGGCACCAGACGTTAATACCACTCCAGAAATCATGGCGTGGATGGAAAACGAATACAGTAAAATAACCGGAGACACAAGTGGCGCCGTTATAACCGGTAAGCCAATTGAACAAGGTGGTTCTGAAGGCCGAGGAATCGCTACCGCTTTGGGAGGCAGAATGGTCTTTCGAGTACTTCGTGAAAGACTTGGTTTGCCAGAGGTGTGTCGAGTTGTTGTTCAAGGATTTGGTAATGCTGGAGAAGAAGCTGCTATTTTGTGGGGAGAAGATGGTCATAAGATTTTGGCTGTTTCTGACTCAAAAGGCGGTATTTATTCTGAGAAAGGTCTAAATATTTCTGAGGTTAAGAAATATAAAGAAGCGACAGGATCGGTAGTGAATTATCCGAAAGCGACAAATGTATCCAACGAAGAATTGCTACTTCTTGATTGTGATGTGTTGATTCCTGCAGCACTTGAGAATCAAATTACAGAACAGAATGCCGGAGAGGTGAAGGCTTGCGTTATTTTTGAACTAGCCAACGGTCCAACCACTCCCGAAGCAGATGATATTCTTTTTGGAAGTGGAATAGCGGTTGTTCCAGATATTCTGGCTAACGCTGGTGGAGTTACGGTTTCTACTTTTGAGTGGGAACAAAACTTGGCCTCCAGTCATTGGTCAGAAGAAGAAGTGTTTGAACGTCTGTTAAAAATCATGTCGGAATCAGCAGAGCATGTTTACATGTCTGCCACAGAACACAGAACAGATTTACGTCGTGGAGCATTTATTCTGGCCTTGTCACGTTTAGAGCAAGCGATTGAGAAAAAGAGTTAAAAGATTATTGTATGAGAATTTTTTCACATCAAGACATAGAACCAAAATGGCAAAAGGTTTGGGAAACCAACAAAGCAGGTCAGGTAACCGAAGACCCAGCTCTTAAAGATCAGGCACTCTATTACCTGGTTATGTTTCCTTATCCTTCTGGTTCTGGTTTGCATGTGGGGCATGTGGAATCTTATGCCGCGGTCGATATTTTGACTCGATTTGAGAGGATGCGTGGAAAAAATGTGCTCATGCCAATGGGGTTTGATTCTTTTGGATTACCAGCCGAAAATTACGCCATTAAAACTGGAATACATCCATCGGAAACAACTCAAACAGCAATCGCAACTTTCGTTCATCAGCTTAAAACACTAGGTATTTCTTATGATTGGGATCGAGTGATTTCTACATCTGATCCTGAATACTATAAGTGGACCCAGTGGATTTTCCTTAAATTTTACGAAAACGATTTAGCATACAGAGCCAAGGCTGCAGTTAATTGGTGTTCAGGTTGTCATACAGTTTTGGCCAACGAACAAGTGGTAAACGGAGCTTGTGAAAGATGCGGAACGGAAGTAATGCAAAAAGATTTGGAACAGTGGTTTTTTAGAATAACCAAATATGCCGAGGAACTTTTGCAAGATTTAGATAAGCTTGATTGGCCAGAGAGAATTAAAGCCATGCAACGCAATTGGATTGGTAAAAGTGAAGGTGTTGAGGTTGTTTTTAAAAGCAAAGAAAAAGAATTTCCTGTTTTTACTACACGTCCAGATACGCTTTACGGTGTGAGTTATGTGGTTCTTGCTCCCGAGCACCCTTTGGTTGATATATTGGCTAATTCTGATCTTAAAGAAGCAATTGCAACTTATCGAGAAGCAGCCAAACTCAAATCAGAACTCGAAAGAAGGGAACTTCAAAAAGACAAAACAGGTTTGTTTATTGGAGCTTATGCCACGCATCCTTTGACTGGGGCCGAGATTCCAATTTGGATTGCGGATTATGTTTTGACGAACTATGGCACCGGTGCCGTTATGGGTGTTCCGGCTCACGATAGTCGTGATTATGTTTTTGCCAAAAAGTACGATCTGCCAATTAAGCAGGTGATAGTTTCAAAAGAGGGAGCAAGCTCAGAAAATGAAGCTTACACCGAAGAAGGAACAATGATTGATTCAGAAGAATTTTCCGGTTTATCTAGTTCTGAAGCTTTGGAAAAAATCTCTGACGAATTAGAGAAAAACGGCAAAGGAAAACGAGTGATCAATTATCGTGTTCGAGATTGGCTTGTTAGTCGTCAACGTTATTGGGGTGCTCCAATTCCAATTATCAGGTGTGAAGATTGTGGTTTGGTTCCTGTAAAAGAAGCAGATTTGCCCGTTCTTTTGCCAACAGACGTCGACTTTTTGCCAACCGGTGAATCTCCTTTGGTCAACTCAAAAACCTTTCACGATGTAAATTGTCCTACCTGTGGAAAAACGGCTCGTCGCGAGTCAGACACTATGGATACTTTTGTTGACTCCTCTTGGTACTACCTCAGATATTGTGATCCACACAACACAAAAGCTTTGGCCGGTGCCGATAAAATAGATTATTGGTGTCCCGTAGATTTGTATGTTGGGGGAGCAGAGCATGCCGTTCTTCACTTGTTGTACTCACGATTTTTTGCCCGTGCCTTAAAAGATTTGGGAATTGTGTCTTTTGACGAACCTTTTCCAAAGTTGCGCAATCAAGGCTTGATTTTAGGTCCGGATGGCGAAAAAATGAGCAAATCAAAAGGCAATGTTGTGAATCCAAACGAGATCATATCAGAATATGGAGCCGATACTCTCAGACTTTATGAAATGTTTTTAGGACCACTCGAAGACGCAAAACCTTGGGATACCAAAGGCCTAATTGGAGTTCGTCGCTTTTTGGATAAGGTTTGGACTTTGCGAGATTTGGTGAGTGATACTCCAAACACTGAATCAGATAAAGCGGTCCATAAAGCAATTGTGAGAGTAACCGAAGATTTAGAAGCAATGAAGTTCAACACGGCTATTTCTGCCATGATGTCTTGTGTTAATGCTGTACAAGCCGCTGGCAGTATTTCTCACGAGTCTTATTGTATGCTGGTTTGTCTTTTGTCTCCTTTTGCTCCTCATTTGGCAGAAGAGATTTGGGAAGTATTGGGGAATACGACTTCTATTTTCAAAGCCCCTTGGCCTGAGGCCAACGAAGCTTTACTTGTTGAATCTACACTCAAGCTTGTTATTCAAATTGGCGGTAAAGTTCGCGGAACTATTGAGGTTCCGGCTGACACCGAAAAAGATGAAATCATCAAAATGGCAACCGAGCATGAAAATGTACAAACTCATTTAGCAGGCAAAGAGATACAAAAAGTCGTCTATGTTCCTGGTCGTTTAGTGAGTATTGTTGTAAACGAATAAGTATGATTCCCAAAGATGCCAAGCTAGTATTCAAAGGAGTTACTTTTGATACTTATCAATGGGAGCAAAAAGTCTACGACGGAAGTTTTCGTACTTTTGAAAGTGTAAAACGCGCCAATGGGGCAGAAGTAATTGCTACAGTTGGAGATAAAATAATAGTACTCACAGAAGAACAACCAAATAGACCAGCACCTTTTCTTTCTCTTCCGGGTGGAGCGACAGATAAAGGTGAAGAGCCTCTCGATGGTGCCAAGAGGGAACTTTTAGAAGAAACAGGTTATTCAGCTGATACTTGGGAATTGTGGCGAACTATTCAACCTTCGAGTCGAATTGAATGGCATATCAACACCTGTATTGCTCGAGATTGCAAAAAAACAAACAATCAAGATTTAGGTTCTGGAGAAAAGATTAAAGTTGATTTGATGTCTTTTGAGGACTTTTTGGAACTCTCGCTAGAGCCATCTTTTCGCCAGCATTTTTTGAAGATAGACATGATTCACGCCAAGTACGACGCAGAATTTAGAGAGGTTTTTAGGAAGATTATTTTCGGCTAGATTCTATGAAGGTTGTCATGATCGGTTTGGGATATGTGGGGTTAACAACCGGTCTTGGATTTGCCAAATTGGGTGCAACTGTTGTTGGAGTAGAAGTGTCGAAACAAAAATTAGATCAACTAAAACAAGGGGAAATTCCATTTTTTGAGAACGGTTTACCAGAAATGCTCAAGGAGATGATGAACAGTCGTTATTTTTTGTTGTCTGACAATTTGACAGAAGCATTGAGTGGGGCAGAAGTGATAATTATTGCTGTTGGTACACCACCGGACTCAAATGGCAGAGCTGATTTATCTAGCGTATTTGCGGTGGCGCAGAATCTTTCCAAAGAATTAAATCATTCATGCTTGTTGATCATCAAAAGTACAGTACCGGTTGGAACGAATCGCAAAGTTTTGCAGATTGTTTGTGATGGTCTTGTTGCTCGAGGAAAAGAAGAAGTAGCTGTTAAAATGGGAATTGCCTCGTTACCTGAATTTTTGCGTGAAGGTTCTGCTTTGGCTGACATGATGAATCCTGATCGAATCGTAGTTGGGCTTTCTGACGCATCACAATTACCAATCGTAGAAGAGTTGCACAAGGGTCTAAAAGCGCCGTGGCATGTGCTTTCACTCGAAAGTGCAGAACTCACTAAGTACGCATCGAATGCTTTTTTGGCCACTAAAATATCTTTCATCAACGAACTGGCCAATGTTTCAGAAGCAGTTGGGGGAGATATTTTAGAGATTGCCAAGGCAGTTGGAGCAGACAAGCGAATTGGCCCCGCTTTTTTGGAGGCAGGTATTGGTTATGGCGGCTCGTGTTTTCCAAAAGATGTGTCAGCTTTGCATGCTTTGGCGGGGGATAGTGGTTATTTTTTCAAGTTACTTTCATCTGTTATAGAAGTGAACAACGAGCAGAAGAATCGTTTTTTTGAAAAGTTCAAAAAAGAAGTCGGGACACTAAAAGGACTCACGATTGCTATTTGGGGAATTTCTTTTAAGCCAGATACAGATGATACTCGAGATTCAATTGGAAAATATTTGGCCTTGGCGTGTATGGAAGAAGGGGCAAAGGTGAATGTTTTTGATCCGAAAGCGCCGAAAGAATGTTTGCCGAGTGATGTTGCCTGGTTTCACGATCCGGTAGAGGCTGCTCAAGGGAGTCACGCTGTTCTGTTGACGACATCTTGGTCTATCTTCAAAGAAGTAGATTTCGACGACCTGAAGGGCAAAATGAAACAAGCCAGACTTTTTGATGGTCGCAATCAATTGGCGGATTTGGGGCTACACAAAAAAGGTTGGAGTTACTTTGGTGTCGGTCGACCATTTTAAAATATGCGTTTTTTGGCAAACACTCCGTCTAAGCGTTTGCTTTTTGTACTTGGGGCTTTTGTTTTTGGTGTTGCTCTTGGTCCTTGGGTGCCATTTTCATCTCTTATGTGGGTTTTTGTATCCATTGGTTTTTTGTCTTTCTTTTGGTTTTTAATTGGTGTACGGGGCTCTTTTTTGGGATTGATAATTTTGTGTGTAACCTTAGGTTTGTTACGTTTTGTTGTTAGTGATCCTGTCTTTAGCAGTCGACAAACAATGGTTGTTCAAAGTGAAAGTGACGTTGTTTTTTCCGGGGTAATCGAAGGTGAAGTGGAGGAAAAGTGGCGTAATTTTCGTTGGACAGTCACCGATTTAGAACAAGAAGGAATTAAAAAATACGGCAAAATTTTAGTCAGTGTTCCGTATTCAGCACCCGATTTACTTCATGGTGATAAGGTGGAGTTAAAATGTCGTTTAAGAAAAGCAGAGCCGATTGGGGATTTTCGGTATGATCAACAGTTGGCGGCTAGAAAGATAATCGCCCTCTGCTCTTATCCTCGAATTTTATCTTTTGAACAAGGTTCTTTTTCAATCAAAAGAAGCATTTTTGCCTTAAAAGAGTTCATGCTTTTTAGAATGCGACAAGCATTACCTGAGCCGAATACATCTTTTGTCTTTGGATTGCTCTTTGGTGGTGCCGGTTTAATTTCACCGGACATATCAATTGATTTTTCGCGCACGGGCCTATCTCATATTCTGGCCGCCTCTGGTTATAACGTATCTTTATTTACATTTGTTTTGCTTGGAATACTACTCAAAACACCACTTGGCAGACGTTGGAGTTTTTGGATAGTGGTGGCCTCGCTCGGAATGTATGTGGTTTTGGCTGGAGGAACGCCGGCTGTTGTACGAGCGACTTTAATGGCGCTTGTGGTTTTGTTGGCTTTTGGAGTGAGAAGAAAACCGTCTTTACCAAACTTAATTATGCTTTCTTTGGCTATTCTTTTGTGCATTACGCCGCGTCTTTTTTGGTATGACATTGGATTTCAATTGTCGTTTGTGGCCACGGCAGGACTTGTTTTGTTTGCAGACTGGTTTATGGAAAAGTGTGCCTTTTTGCCAAAGACCTTGGGAATCAGAGAAGCGCTGGCCGGAAGTTTGGCAGCCACTTTTGCCACGCTACCAATTATTCTCTGGCACTTTGGGGAACTATCAATAATTGCACCTATCGCCAATTTAATTGTCTTGCCAATCATTCCAATAACTATGGTGTTCACGGGCAGTTGGCTCCCCGTAGCTTTGCTTTATCCACCGCTTGCGGCGCTTATAAACTTGCCGGTTTGGGCTTTTTCTTGGGGCATTTTGGTGGTAACAGATTTGTTATCCAGTCCAACCTTCGCCAGTTTAAAAATCCCTCATGCTAGAGTTTTTGCGGTCGTTTCATTGATGTTTATCATTGTGATAATTATCAAAAAGTATCATCGAAAAGAGATGGCACAAACACTTGTTCAACCAAAAGTATGATCAAAAGAATCCGCCAGATTGTCGTTGTGGGAATCATTTCTGCTTTGCTGTGGCTTGCCTGGAGTTTGTGGACAGGCTTTTTTGTCGGGAGTGATGAATTGGTGGTTTGGAATTTTGATATTGGACAGGGAAGCGCAGCGCTCCTTAAAACCCCAGACGGACAAATTGTTTTGTTCGATGGAGGTCCAGACGCCAGACTTCTCTCCAAAGTCGGGAGTGTTTTACCAAGTTGGCAGAGAGATGTTGATTTGGTTTTAGCTTCACACCCTGACACTGATCATATTGCCGGTTTTGTTCCTCTTTCCAAGGCCTATAAAGTTAATACTTTTGCTGACCCCGGATTGTTTGAGGTAATTCCTCTCGAAAATTCTTTGTTGCAAGGTTTTCTTGAACAAAAGACAGAAATCAAAAGTTTACAAGCAGGAGATATTTTGAATGTTGGGGGAGTGGAGATTAAGGTATTATCTCCATCGAACACAGAAAAACTATCCTCAGACACAAACACCAGATCGCTGGTTATTTTGGTCACCTACAAAGAAACAAGCCTTCTTTTTATGGGAGATGCATCAACAGAAACAGAAAAACGTCTGGTTAAAGAGGGGATTGAGCCGGTTGATGTGTTGGTGGTCGGGCATCACGGCAGTATTTCTGCATCTTCAACTGAGTTTTTAGAGGCCACAAAACCCAAGTGGGCCGTAATTTCTGCTGGTCGCGATAACAACTTTGGCCACCCCCACCCCGTCGTTTTAGAGAGATTAAAAGCAATCAGCACCAAAATACTCAGAACCGATCAAATGTCCGATATTTTACTAAAAACCAACGGAAAAAACATAGAAATAAACCCTCATCCATTGCCTTTTTAAGTAAAATATACTAGAATTCGGGCATTATAATGATTTTTTGATTGCATTTTTATGGCAGATGTAAGCCGTACTCTAGTTCTTCTTAAACCAGACGCTCTACAACGTGATCTTTTGGGAGAAGTTGTTGGTCGTTTTGAACGCAAAGGTCTCAAAATTGTGGCCATGAAGTTTATTCGTTTAACCGACGAAATGTTAGATGAGCATTATTCTCACTTGGCAGACAAGGCTTTTTTTCCAAGTCTTAAAACTTTCATGCGTCAGACCCCAGTAGTCGGTATGATTCTAGAAGGAATCGATGCCATAGAAAGCGTTCGCAAAATAGTTGGTTCAACAAACCCCCGCGAAGCCGACGCCGGAACAATCCGCGCCGATCTTTCCATGAACGTACCATCAAACCTAGTGCATGCCTCTGACTCTACAGAAAACGCAGCCGCAGAAATAAAGCGTTTCTTTGAAGAAAGCGAAATCTTCTCTTACGAAAAAATCACAGATCGCTACAACTTCGGTGAAGGTATATAAAAATCAGAAACACAAAAACCGTCCATAATGGCGGTTTTTTGTTTTGGGGTATAATGTTTTGTAGATTTAGTAAAAAATAAAATATGTCTGAACGAAAATTTATTCCTGAGGATATAGGAAAAATAGAACTAACAGAGGCTGTTGATTTTTTAAGGAGAGAATTATCAGAGCTCATAAAATCGGGTGGTCGAAAAATAAAAGAAGGTAATAACGGTATAATTATTAGTCTAGAGGAAGGATTAGTCAGATCTTTTTTTAAAAAACAGAATTTGGATGTTAGTGATTCTGTTGTTTCTAAAATTTTAAAAATTTATAGAGCTGGAGACGCAGAAAGAGAAGCTGGTTTTCAAAATGATGCTTATGAAATTATTGAAAAAGCCAAATTGCATAATCCTGATTTGAAGTTTGCTGATATACCAAAAATGCATTTGTATCAAACTCTAGAAACTGGGCAGATTAAGGATTTTTTGGATCATGAGTGCGGTCTTAATGGAAAGGTTGGTGAAAAGATTGAGGTTATTATCATGGATGAAATGCCAGGAGAGGATTTGGCGACCGTAATGTATAGAGAGATTTTAAATAAAGTTTTGGCAGACAGAAGACTGCGTCAGAATGTAGCAGATTTAGAAAACTGGTCTAAAGAAGATTTTGACAACATGAGCTTTGAAAATCTCATGTTGCATGTGGGAAGAGCCCTTAAATTGGAAACACCCACAGCCAAGGATATTGTTGATCCAATGAAAATGAGAGGTATTTCACAAAGAAATGCCAAGAAAATCAAAAAACACATAGGATATTTACCTGTTTTGGCAGATATTTTTGAAAGATTAAAAAATACAGTCAAAGTCTTGCATGAGAACGGTTTGTATCATAGGGATTTGCACGAAAGAAACGTAATGGTTTCTGGGTCTGGAAAAGACCTTAAGGTGTCTTTGATTGATTTTGGTTCAGCTGCGAAAATTGGTGGTAATACTGATCCGTACGAAGGTAAGGAGGCAGATTTTATGCTAGATGAAACTCTGTGGACAGTTTATGCCGATTTAGCCAAAAAACCAGAAAAACCATCTACAAAAATAGATGCCAACAATAATAGAATTATTGGTAAAAAAATAAGTGATGCCCTTAGTTTTTTGGGTAAAAGAGGAAAAACATCAGATTTTAATAATGAAATTAGTGGTGTTGTATTAAGTACAGATCAAGATGAAGCAATCAAACAATTGGAAGAAATAGGTTTTTGGGTACCAACTGCCGACGACTTGGGTTCGAGTTTGGTTGAGAGCTTGGCGATTTTTGAATTATTGAAAAAGATCAATTCTGAACAAAGACAGTCTTTGCTAGAAACGATAGCAGAGAGTCGCAATCCAATTTTAAAGGGTTTTCAAGATGATTATGGTAGGTATTTAATGTAAATAATCATTTTTAGTGTTGACTTTTGTTGGATTTAGTGATTAAGTGTTAGGCCCTTCTAGAATTTGAATAGAAGGGTGTTTGGAGGATAATATGCTCGAAGTTATTTATCGAGAAATGTCGCAAAAAGTGCTGTCTTTTAAACCTTCTGATTCAGAAAAAATTCGTGAGATGTCTTATTCTGTGTGGATTGAGATGTCTCGCAAGATCCTTGTTCTCAAGGGAGGTCAATGGAGCAATGAATGGGATGCACTTTCTGAAGAAGAAATAATCAAACAAATGGAGCAATTCATGTTTTCTTTCTCTTCTTTTCATGAAACAGTTCAAGAAGTACTGGCTCAAAAACGAGCCGCAGGCTTCTAGCTCATAATAAAAAAACATCACAAAACCTTCGAAAACTCCAACAAAAGTCTGGCCCCACTTCAACACTGAAGTGGGGTCTTTTTGTTGACTTTTGGCTTTTGTTTTACTATACTGGCTGACCGCTTTGCGGTTCGGTTCTTTCACAAATGAAAGGAGACATAAGTCATGATGACGCCCTACATTCAGTTGCCCGTTTCTCTCGTGGATTGGAATCGTCGGTGGGCAGAGCCTACTGAGGAGGAAATGGCCGAGCGCCATACATGGTGCCGTCTGTTTGGAAAAGACCCCGAGGTCTACCCGATTCTTAGAGAGGTTCGACAGCTGATTCGTAACATGGTTGAGATCGCGGATCTCTACAAAGATGATCTGAGTCTGACTTCCATGGTTGCCTCGGCGCATAGTATGGAATACCTGTTGTTTCTCTTTACTCTTAAGGAGGGAGACGAAAATAGCAAATTGGCCAAACAGCGCCGGTTTGATGCTCTGAAGATGTTTGATTTGACCAGGCTGGCCTATGAAGAGGATCGTGATTGCCCTCAGCAGAAGTACGATCAGTACTTGGGGGAGATAGTGCAAATCATTCAAACCCAGGTTTTTGATGGTAGCAGACATGTTCAAGCATGTGTTTACCACGATCCGGAAGATGGGTACAAAGTGAAAGGTGTCGGTCTTGATAAAAGAATTTTTGAGATGCAGGATCTTGGGTTCTTTGAAAGACACGCTCCGCTCACTTGTCGAGTGTTTGTGCACGAAGGCAGAGAACACGTTGCTTTGTTTGATGATCGCAATAAGCCCGTTGTTGACGCAGTGCTTAAACGGATTAAGCAAGAAGTATCTGGTCGGGACGGTCTGATTCGAGATCGTTCTGGAATTATGATGGCGGTGGAATCTTTGGCTGCATTGGATGTTCTCTTGAAAAGATTACATGAGGTATTCGGTAAGAGTAAATCTAAGTTGAATTACGCCTCAGGAAATCTCAGGGCTTATGGTGCTGTTAAGGATCCTGGCAATCTTCATTCCTCAGCCATTTATCAGGTTGAAGAGTATGAGATTGTTCACACCTTTGACGACAGAGAGCAGGTCTGCGAACTGCAGTTTTTGCTCTTTGACGGATATTACAATGGTAGATGGTCACTCACTCGAGCGAATCATCGCTTCTATCGACTTTTGCAGTGCCTCGACTTTTATTTTCCTCTGCTTTTTCCGAGGGGTATTTATGGGGTCGATTGGACCAGTGAGGAGGTAAGAGAAAGACTCAAGTCACATGTCGTAGCGCAGATTGGTCTTAGACTCATGAATGGTAATCGCGCCATGTGGTGAGACTTATTTCTTCATTTTCTCTTGTTCCACTCTTGCCCAGACACAAAAACATTTAAAAATGTTGGCGTGTCTGGGTTTTTTGTTGACATGAATTGGAAAATTGTTACGATGCCGCTGTGTGTGCCCCTGTTTTTAGATATCAGAATTCCAAGACGGAACTTCTGGGCACTGTTGCTGTAAAAACAGGGGCACCACAACTCTTTCACAAATAGTCATCTAAAATCGATGACTTATTCGATACGGCAAAGGAGGTGGTCATGCAGACCGAAACGCTCAAGGAAGATCAGCATGTTTTCGCGCATGTGACTCGTGATGTTCTCGATGGAACCCCGGGGATTCTTGGACTCTTTGATGAACGTGCTCTGTTGTCCGCCAGGCGGAACGATATTGTTATTCTTCTTGGCAGAACAAAAGCACCTACTGTTTCTTTGCTTTTGTGTGAACTTGGAATTGGTCCTGATCCAAAAAATATTCGTTTTTCTCTACGTGGTTTAGAAGGACGAAAAATTCATCCTTTCTCTGGAACCTCAAAGTTCTTGATGCTGGAAGCTAAAAAACACGGTTGTTGTGTATTGTCTCCTGGATTAGATACAGCCTGGAGATCAAATGACAAAGGTGTGCTTCAGGTTTGTGCTGGAGCCAAAAAATTACCGGTGCCTGCGGGGTGTGTTGTAAAGAGAGGAAAACTCAAAGAGACCGTTGCAAGAATGTTGCAAGAAGGTCACCCACTTCGAATCAAAGGAACACGAAGTGCGAGTGGTCTGGCGCAAGTATCTGTTTTTCCTGAGGGAGATTTTCCTGAGTATATTCTGAGTGAGGCCCATGAATTCGTGGTGCAACGACTTGTTTTTTCTGGGGTCAGAAGGGAAGAACTGCTTGATGTGAGTGTTCAGCTGGAGGTGTCTGAAGGTGAAAAAACACACCCAAAAGCATTGTTTCTATTTGGACAACACATCGATGACGCTGGACATCATGAAGGGAACTACTTAATGCGTGATGGCATTCTTTCTCCAAAGACCGCCAAAAAAATCCGCGAATCTGCCGAAGATATCGCAGGACACATTCGACACGCGACCGGTTACTTTGGACCGGCGTCTATAGATTTTTTGGTTCATCGATCAACCGGTGAGTTTTATGCTCTCGACCCCAACTTTCGAGTGGTGGCGCCCTGGTACCCAGTACAAGCCATGCTTGGCTGGTGGGGTAAAGTGCTGCCGTTTGACATGTGGTCTTTTAAAGTTCCACGAGGAGTGACGCTAAAAACCATCAAAAACATTTTTGGTGGCATGTTGCTCAATGTTGGGCAAGGCGACAAGACTGGTTTTGTGCCATTTTGTCTTTTGCCTGAACATGAATTTTGCTATGGTCTGGCTGTCGCTGAACATTTCGATGATTTGGCGGTCATCACACAAGACGCAAAAAGAAGAATCACAAATCTCAACAAATAAACCAGCTGGTTTATTTGTGTCTTGAGAGCTTGGAAAACAATCCAAGCTCTTTTATTTTTTTGTGTTCAAAATGCTAAGGCTTTTTACTCTTGTCATTCTGAATGAAATGAAGAATCTGCTTTTTGTGAAAATATATGAACAAGCAAGGGCTCAGATCCTTCATTTCATTCAGGATGACAAGTGATAGTAATGATAATTAATCACAGAAGATTGCTTGACGTCTTTTTGTGATCAAGTTACGCTTTGAGGGTTATGTCGAACATATTTTCCACCATTATTTTTCTAGATCTCCGCAAGTTTATACTGGCGGTCATTTTTGGATAATAAGGTGGTGGTTAATCTGAATTCTCGAATAATTCGAGAGTAAGACATAAGCAAACTACCATCAAAAGAGGGTAGTTTTTTGTGAAGTCAGAAAAAGTTCCTTCAACCGCTTCTTGGAGTTTAAGAAGCAAACAAACGACATGGAGGTCTGTTATGACTAGTGATATCAGTGGTCTGGGTAAGTCCGGTTCTTTTCCCTGTTCTTCGGCTTCGGTGTTTCGGACGGCTCACTGGGCGCATCTGCCCGCCGCGGCGCCCGTTGTTCCTTGGAGACCTGGCTGGCGCAACACGACACAAATCGACATCCACGACATGACGCCATACGAGGCGTCTCTTGGGAGCGATATCTCTGGAATCGATGCCTATGCCACTCGGGCGTTGGTACTTGGTTCTAGTGTGGTGGTCGTGGCTGTTCAAAATGATCACGAGGAAATTCAGATTTGTGACTACCACGCGTATCTCAAAAATCACGGCTTCGGTCCGTGTGAAGTGATTATTCTGAGGGGTAGTCATTTGCTGGAGGCGCTTTTGTCTCCAACGAATGCCACGCAGTTCAAACGAGTTCAAGAACTCGCCCAAAACGGCCACCGCATTCAGCTATTCGCTCACGACAGCAAGCAACACGAACTGCAAGAGAGGCTTGGTGTGGAGAAAGTTGTCTTTCTCACTCAAGACAACTCTACGGGCATCCTGCTCGATCACAAGCTCTCTGTGCGAGAGCTTGCCAAGTCGATCTATCCGAAGGACCAAAACCCGTTTGCGCCATATTGCACAAGTCGTGGTGTGTCAGAAACCCTGAAAGCTGCAATAGAAATGATGCAGCTACACAAGTGTGTTTTCCTCAAAAATCCAGACATGGAAGGTGGTGTTGGTATGATGAAAATCAACCGAACACTGCGTGTGGGGGAAATCCACGACTTCTGCCAAAGGCACACAGCAAACCGTGAGCCTGTGCTAATCGAAGCCGGGCTGGTGGGGGACGCTGCTGACGTGAGTCTCAGGTATCATGTCGAACCGCACGAAATCGTGGCGGTGGCCTGTACTGGTCAGTACATGAACGGGACTCAGCACATGGGTAACATTATTAGCCTCAACCAGGGCTGGTCTGTTTTGCCGGAACATTGGCCCGAAAGCGTGCGCGGGTCTATTGAGGAACAGTTGTGGAAAACCGCCAATCCTCTGGTCCAGTTCGCGTCGGCTAATGGCTACGTGGGGAATTTCGGGGTTGATCTCCGTGTTCTCTACTTTGCCGATTCGCAGACCTTTAAGGTTTATGTGCTCGAGTGCAATGCTCGAGTTACGGGTGCAACCTATCCTATCGATATGCTCGAGCAGGCAGCGGCCAATCTTGGACACAGCAATCTGACTGTGGCCATGTATACCACCAAGCTGCCAAAGAGGACTTCTTGGAACAAGATCCATAACATTATCGAGGAATTTGGTTTCGGCTACTCTCAAGGTCAGGGTATTATTCTCGGTCCGCCCACTTTGGTGGACCGGCACAATAAACTTATTATCTTTGCTGTCGGAGACAATCCGGGCAATGTCGAGGTTCTCTTGCAGACCCTACTTCCATTGTTTTCGTAGGGCCCAAAACTCAACTAAGGCAATACGAATCTTCTTGAGGACTGGACAAACAGTCCTCTTTTTCTTTAGATTGGATGTATTAGATCTAAATTTTTTATGAACACATTACAAAACCTTCGGGTGCTTTTAGTGCAGGTTCGCCCAGACAATGTTACTCGCGATCATGAATTTGCTCAGTTTTTAAAGCAAACTGGTTTTTTGGAGAAGCAAGTTGTTCGTGTTGATGCACTCAATGAGGTTTTGTCAGAAAATGTTTTAGAAGGAATAGACGCTGTTGTTATTGGTGGTTCTGGGGATTATTTGATTTCTCAGGGTGATATTCCGGAAGTGGTTGAAGCAATTGGTGAATTGTCTAGACAAACACGTAAAAATCGTATTCCTTTGCTTGGTATTTGTTTTGGTGCCCAGATTATGACGACCGCTTTTGGTGGTAAGGTAGAATTATTGGAAAATAAAGCCGAAACAGGAACTTTCATGGTCACAAAAAACACTCAAGCTACAAGTTGTCCTATTTTATCAGATTTACCAAACTCATTTTTAGCTCAATTGGGTCATAAAGATCATTTAACAAAACTTCCAGAAGGTGCTGTAAATTTGGCTGACAGTGCACTTAGTGATGTGCAAATCTACACTTTTCCAAATGAACCAGTTTATGCCGTTGTTTTTCATCCAGAACTAGACAGAGAGGGAATTATCTACCGTTTAAACTATTATGCTCAGCAGTATCATTTATCCCAAGAGGTTTTAGATGAACTTTTTTCAGGACTAAAATCAACACCGGAAGCTTCTAATGTTTTGCGTAATTTTTTCACCCATGTTGTTTTGGGTAAAAGGTATTATCCATCAACTAACCAGACGCCAAAATCAGAATAGCGCTCATGTCATCTTTTTTGCTGCGTAAAGTTTCGGTTTTTTGGCTTTCTTTTATTGCCTCAGAAAAAAGATTATTTATTATCTCAGACTGATCAGAAGATACGTTTATAATTTCTACTATTTTTTTGCTGGTTAAATTATCGGTTATTCCATCGGTTGTAAGTAAAAAAATATCATCAGGTTCTGTTGTGAAAGAAATAAGATGCGGGTTTATTTCTAAGCTTCCCAAAGATTGTTTTAATCTATTTCTGTTTTTAAACAGGTATCGATTGATTGGTATTTGAAGTAATTTATCACTGGCAAATTCGACATCAGAAAACTTTTTTTGTAATTCCATTCCTTCTTTTTTGGAACCCTGAAAAATACCGTCATCCAGTGTTAAGTGTTCTAATTGTCCATTTCTATATCTATAAACCCGACTATCTCCGACGTGTCCTATGGAAACATTTTTTTTACCATTTTGATCTTTCCAAAAAAACGAAGCGGCTATAGTTGTACCCATTTTACTGTAAGTATCGGATTCATTTTGTTCGGTAAGAATTTCTAAATTTGCTCCATGTAAAAGTTTGTTCAACAACTCTTCTGCATCGATAGAATCTTGAATCATTCCAAAAGCTTCCATTGAGAGCATCTTTTTTATGTAATCTAAGGCCATTTTTGACGCTTCTGCACCTCCATGGTGTCCACCAATACCATCAAAAACAGCAAAGAAACCTAAGTTAGGCATTGATAGTAAAGCATCTTCATTTGGTCTACCAGGAATATCTTTTGCTTCTGTTTTTTCTGCAAAAACAAAACCATCTTCACTTTCTTTATTTTCAACAGATGCTTCAACGGGAATTTCTGATCGAGGAGTTTCTGGCATATTTTTTATTTAAATAATAGCAGACCAAACCTATATCTGCGAAAAAAGTACACGAAAAAAGTAAGTGTTGCCGAAACAAAATACATTAACTACACTCAATAAACATCGGGCTATAGCTCAGTAGGCTAGAGCGCCAGGCTGGGGGTCTGGAGGCCGTGGGTTCGAGTCCCGCTAGCCCGACCAGCAAAAGATCAAGTCCTGTAAAGTAACGCTAACACTGTATTTCGTGTGCATTTATAAAATACCAATTGTTAATATTTCGGTGTGTTTGTATTTTTTTATACAGACAACCTTGACAAAATTGCCTTTTTTTAGTATTTCAGACCCCGCAATGAAACGATCTTTTACAAAAGGGAGGTAGTAAATGTCTGAGTATGACAACGGCCTGTTGGTGGTTGTTTTGGGATACGGCTGTCATTTGAATGAATCAATGGTGGCGTATCTTGATCATGTCATTTCGTTTGTTTTGGCACATGAAAAAGTCAGGGCGGTCATTGTAACTGGGGGATACACAAACGAAAAAAGTGCGCCAGGTGTAAGTGAAGCCGGAATGATGGCAGATTATCTAAAAGAACAGGGTATTAAGGTGCCAATCATTTTGGATGAAACCGCTACGACAACAAAAGAAAATCTGCAGGGCATCGTGCGGATTGTTCACGAAATGGTTCTGGAGGTGGATCGGGAACAAGTCGTAATCTTCTGTGATGAAGCCAGGAGTTTCAAGGTGAAGGTGTTAGGTCGACTAATTTTGGGGTACTGGCCCAAGA
>Ga0100377_1000908_pt1 | contig 25544 bp, 12 predicted proteins | sample CryGeymeta201501_FD_83664 | JGI IMG/M metagenome (GOLD analysis project Ga0100377, IMG submission 83664) | Groundwater microbial communities from Crystal Geyser aquifers in Utah, USA - Crystal Geyser metaG 2015-01 | ecosystem: Environmental > Aquatic > Deep subsurface > Groundwater | place: USA...
CGGTCTATCGGGACCGACCCAGGTTCGAGGTCGACTTCGAAATCGGTCTATCGGGACCGACCCAGGTTCGAGGTCGAGCTGGAAATCGGTCTATCGGGACCGACCCAGGTTCGAGGTCGAGCTGGAAATCGGTCTATCGGGACCGACCCAGGTTCGAGGTCGACCTCGAAATCGGTCTATCAGGGCAGGCACAGGGGCCTGCCCCTACCGCAAATCCCTGTCGGCCTCATGAGCCTGCTCACGTGCGCAGCTTGTGAGCCCACTGGCTGAGGAATTGTTCGGCCTCATCGAAGCGCTCGAATCGCCGCTCGTCAGCTTTGAACGCGCGGGTGTGGGCGATGTTGCGCTTGGCGCGACGCTGCAACCCGTGAACCTTGTGGAGCAATTCGTGATAGAGCACGAACTCGACGACCCACTCGGGGACCTCTGGTTGGTCTAAAGACGCGGAGATCACAACCCGGTCTTGGCTGAACTCGTAGCGCCCGAAGGTGCGCACGGTCACGGTCTCGCTCCAGGTCATGTCCGGCGCGCCGAGCACACCGGAAAAATAGGTGTCGTTGACGCGGGAGAAGAGCTCTTCGAGATCATGGACCTGTCCGCGCACGCCGACCGCATTCGACCAGCGATTGAGGCGTCCGACGATCTCCTGGAAGGGGTTGGAGAGGGCGGCCTCATCGACGAGTTGGTCGCGGTGCGCGGTGCGCTTGACGACCACACTCTGCACGATGGCTCCCCAGATCTCTGGGCTGGAGTTGATGAAACCCAGGTTGCACTTGAGCTTCGACCGTCCCTGCCGACGACGCACGGTCCACAGCGGTCGCATGGGCATCAGGGACACGACGAGCTTGCCTGCATACCCTCGCGCGGCCTCCTTCGCCGCGATCAAGCCCATGACCGCACGGTCGAACAGGACCTCGTCCGAGAGCATCTCGAGTGCGGCGTAGACCCGCCCCGTCGGCAATGCCAGCGCCGCCGGGGTCAAGCCTTTGCGGAGCAGGATGCGATCGATGTCCCGAACCTGTCGCAACAAGGTCCGTTGCAGCGGCACGGCGATCGCTCGGTTCGCGGGGATCTCGTGACAGTGCTGCCACAGGAACTCGGACTTCTCCTCCCAGAACGAGACGACACCGCTGAGTTTTATGGGGCTGGAGCTCAACTCTTGTTGTCTTCGGGCTTTTTCAGCGCCGGGTCACGCTGCGCTCGTATCTCGTCCCGTCCAGGGATGAGCCAGCGAGGCGCTCCCTGCGGGGGGGCGTGGAGCCAGCTCGAGCTCTGCGTGGTGACGGAGGCAGCGTTGACCTTGAGATCGAACATGGATGGCGTCAGCGCCACCATGTCGCTGTCGTCTTCGATCTGTTTCTTCAAGTCCGGCGATTTGATGGCGGGGCCCGAGCGCAGCCCCAACGCCTCTTCGAAGTCGTGCAGCGCGGCGTTGGCGCTGTCGTAGCGCTTAGCGGGCTCCTTGACCAGACAGCGGGCGACCACGTCATGGAGTTTGGCCGCCAACTCGAGCCCTGGGCGGGGAGACAGCGGGGGCGGAGCCTTGGTCACATGGGCGTGCATCACCGCCATGGCGTTCTTTCCGTCGAAGAGCCGGCGGCCACAGATGATCTCGTAGGCGAGCGCACCAAAGGAGTAGATGTCGCTGGGGACACCGATGTCCGCGGCAGAGAGACACTGCTCGGGGCTCATGTAGAGCGGCGTCCCAAACACCTCGCCAGCCATGGTGAGCTCGCGATCGAGCGAGTCGTCCTCAGTGAGCTTGGCCAGCCCGAAGTCCATCACCTTGACGAACTGCTTGTCGCCACTCAGCTCGCACAGGAAGATGTTGTCGGGCTTCAGATCTCGGTGCACGACGCCGAACTTGTGAGCCCCCGCGAGCGCCCGCAGGATCTGCCGCAGGATGTGAACCACCGAGTCGATGTCGAGGTCGGTATAGGGCGTCAGCTCGCTCAGCGGGAAGCCATTGAGATACTCCATCGCGATGAACGACAGGCCGTCTTCTTCGACGCCAAAGTCATAGAGCGTCACGAGGTTCGGGTGGTTCAAACGGCTCGCCGCCGTGGCTTCACGAATGAAACGCTGCCGCAAGCTCTCCTTCTTCGACAGATCGGCCTGCAGCACTTTGATCGCACATCGGCGACGGATCGGGTGCTGGATGGCTTCGTAGACCACGCCCATGGCGCCGGCCCCGAGCTCGTCTACGAGAGCGAAACGACGCGCAATCAGACGACCCAGCAAGCGGTCCGTCTGCGCGGCCTGGACGGCGCTCTCACGAATGATGTGAGACTGAGCACAAGTACAGAGGGCTCCGAGGTTTTCGGATTCTGCCAGACATTTCGGGCAAATCCCCATGCGCTCACCCTTCGATGACACACTTTCTGGCGAAATTACGCGAGCTTACCGCGCGCACCGCCACTTCCTCTCGCCGCCGAAACCCGCACGAGACCGCGAACCGAGAGTCCCAAAACCTCGGGAACACTAACGCTTGTATGGGACCGACGCAATGCTCTTTCTTCCACCTCGGCCCTGATAGGATTTCACGCGCTGCTCGGAACAGAGGTGGCTCGAAGCGAGCCAACTCTCGTCAGTAGAAGGTCGCTGAAGTGCTCGCCATACGCACCAGATTAGGTGCCGGGGCGAAGCGATCTCCAAAGCGTCCCTGGAGCGCTTGGAGCTTGCGCACGACCTCTGCTGCACCGACCTGATCCACCATCCGGAACGGTCCGCCGCGGAACGGTGGGAAGCCGAGCCCAAAGATGGCGCCGATGTCTCCGTCCCGAGGTGAGCGCAGGATACCCTCGTCGAGACAGTAGGCCGCCTCGTTGAGCATGAGGTAGGCACAGCGCTCGGCGAGCTCCACAGGGTCGGCCTTGGTTTTCGGCTTGACCCCGAGCAACGCGTACACCGCCTTGTCTGGCTTCTTCTTCTTTTCTTCGTAGGTGTAGAAACCGCGCCCATTCTTGCGGCCCTTGCGATCGTCGGCGAGCAGCTTTTTCATCACGGCCGGTGGCTCGAAGCGCGCCCCGAACGCTTCGATCATGATGGGACCAACCTTCGCCGCGACGTCCAGCCCCACTTCGTCGAGCAAGGTGATGGGACCGACGGGATACCCCCAGTCCATCAAGGCGCTGTCGATCTTCTCGATGGCGACGCCCTCCATGAGGATGCGGGCGGCTTCGTTCATGTAGGGTCCGAGGATGCGACTCGTGTAGAAACCCACGCCATCCCTTACCACGATGACCGTCTTTCCCTGGGCCTTGCCCAGCTCGACGCACGTCGCCGTCACCCAGTCTGCGGTCTTCTCGGTGACCACGGTCTCGAGCAGCGGCATCTTCTCGACCGGCGAAAAGTAGTGCATGCCGATGACCCGCTCAGGGCGCTCGGCCACTTCTGCGATGCGCGTGATGGGAATCGACGAGGTGTTCGACGCGAAGATCTGCGGCTTGTGCCCAACCCCTTCGAGCTCTTTTAGCAGCCGATGCTTCAAGTCCAGGTCTTCGAAGACCGCCTCGATGACGACCTCACAGCCGCCGAACCCAGTCAGGTCTGTGGTCGCCGTCACTCTCGAGCGCTGCCGGGCGCCCTGATTGGCGGTGAGAACTCGCTTCTTCACTCGCTTGTCGAAGAACTTTTTGATGTGGCTCAGCCCGCGCCCCAACCCTTCATCGTCTCGGTCTTTGAGGCGCACCGAGACGCCATAGGCCTTATCGAGGGTCACGGTGGCGATGCCGGCGCCCATCAAGCCTGCGCCGAGGATGCCCAGCTTGCTGACCGCCACGGTCTCGGCCGCCCCTTCGACGCCGGTGTCCTTCTTCAGCGCGTTCATGGCGAAGAAGATGTTCATCAGCTGCTTGGCCTCGTTCGAGACGGTCAAAGCCCCAAAGGCCTTGGCTTCCTCTTCGAGCCCTCGCTCGAGGCCCTTCTCGATGCCGAGCTCGACGACATCGACGATGCGCTCCGCCGCTGGGTAGTTGTGGCGAGTCTTGGCGAGCAGGGCCTTGCGAGCCTGCTGAAAGAGGAGCTTGCGCCCGAGCGGGTTCTCCTCTAAGGCGAGCCTCTGTGCGCCCTTGGCACTGGTGAAGTCCTTTAATGCCGCGCCGAACGTCGCCTTCTTCGCGACAGGTTCCTGCAAGAGGCGCAGGGCGTGCTTGGCCGCGACGTCGATGAGGATGGAGGCGCGGACGACCTCGTCGACCAACCCCATCTTCTTGGCCTTCGCGGGACGGACGTGGCGCCCGGTGAGCATCAGGTCGAGCGCCGTCTGGATGCCAACCAGGCGAGGCAAGCGTTGAGTGCCGCCGGCGCCGGGCAGCAGGCCGAGTTGGACCTCCGGCAGGCCAAAGACCGTCTTGGGGCTGTCCGAGCAGACTCGCGCCGCGCAGACCAAGGCCAGCTCTAGCCCGCCTCCCAGGCAAGCTCCATGGATGGCGGCGACAATGGGCAACCGCAGCTCCTCGAGGCGATTCATGGCCTCTTGGCCTCGTCTGGACAGCGCTTCGGCCGCGGTCGCGCTGATGGTGTGCTCCAGAGAGCTGAGGTCTGCGCCAGCCAGGAAGGAGTCGGGCTTGCCGCTGGCGAAGACGGCCGCGCGGATGCTGCGGTCGCTCTCCAGCCAATCAAGAACCTCAGCGAACTTGTCGATGAGATCGGTTTTCAGTGTGTTCTGGCTCTGGCATGGGACGTCGAGCAGGAGGACGGCCACGCCGTCTGGGCGCAGCTCGGTGCGGATCGCAGGCTTCGTCGTTGGATTCTTCGTCGCCATCAGTCCACCTCCAGTACCATCGCCGTGCCCAGCCCACCGGCCGCGCACGCTGTCGCCAACGCCAAGCCGCCGCCACGGCGCCTCAGCTCGCATAGGGTCTGCGTGATCATGCGCGCGCCGGTGGCGGCGAATGGATGCCCATAGGCGATCGAGCCCCCTGACACGTTGAACCTGTCCATGTCGACCTCGCCGATGGCCGAGGCCTTGCCCAAGGCCGACTTCGCCCACGAACGGGAACGAAACACCTTGAGATTACACAGCACCTGAGCCGCAAAGGCCTCGTGCATGTCGATGAGCGCCATGTTCCTGAGCGTCTTTCCGGCGCGGTCGAGCGCGATGGGGGTGGCGTGCGAAGGGCCCAAGAGCATGTCGTGGTCGGGGTCCAAACCGGCAAACGCCCAGCTGCGCAGGAACCCCAGAGGCTCCAACCCTTCTCGCTCGGCGATGTCCTCGCGCATCAGCACCACAGCTGCGGCGCCGTCGGTCAACGCCGAGCTGTTCGCGGCGGTGATGGTGCCGTGGACCCGGTCGAAGGCGGGATTCAGACGGGAGTAGCTCTCCAAATCAGAGTCGGGGCGGATCAGGTTGTCTTGCGCGAACGCCTCCCCGTACGGCGGCAAGTTCATGGTCATGACCTGTTCGCTCAGCCGGCCCTCTCGCCAAGCGGCCGCCGCCAGTTGGTGGCTGCGGTAGGCGAGCTCGTCTTGCGCGAACCGGCTAATCCCGTAATCTTTTGCCATCTCCTCGGCGTGCTGCCCCATGCTCTTGCCGGTCGAAAACTCCTTGATGGCTGGCGGCACGGGCACCAAGTCCTTGGGCCGCAGGTGCTTCAAGATATTGAGCCGAGCGCCCAGCGTGCGCGCTTTGCTCAGCTCGATCAGCGCCGTCCCCAGGCGTTTGGAAACGGTGATCGGCACGTCCGAAGAGGAATCGGCGCCCCCAGCCAGGCCGATCAACGAGGTCCCCGCCAGAATCGACTCCGCCACGCTCGCCACCGACCGAAACGACGTCGCGCACGCCATCGAGACGCTGAACGCTTGGGTGTGGCGGTCCATCCCCGTTCCGAGAACAATCTCCCGCGCAATGTTCGGCGCCTGCACCGACGGCACGACCTGCCCAAATACGACCTGGTCGATGAGCTTCGGATCGAGGTCGATTCGAGCCAAGAGCTCGCTGACCAAGACCTTCGACAAGCTCAACGCCGACTCGTTCCGAAATGCCGTCAGCTGCTTCGCGAACGGGGTTCGAAGCCCCGCAATGACCGCCACGCGCTGCTTGCCGCGTTGGCGTGCTGTCTTCTTCGTCGCCATCGCAACCTCCTAGAAGAAACCCTTGCCCGTGAAATGTGGTGTGCCTTTATGACCCGATCCGCTTCTTGACGCAATGCGTCATGGACCGTGTGCACATGCGAACGTCGCTGGTCCAGACTCGCCGACTTTGCTAATGCTGCTGCACCACGTTTTCCAATCCCTGCCCGCAAACTCGCTGAACTCACCATGATCCACCAAATCGAGGTCCAAGTCCTCGTCCTGCTCCTCATCGCCTCCCTTGTCAGCATGGGCGCACGGTGGCTGCGGCTGCCCTATACGCTGGCCCTCGTGGTCGCTGGGTTGGCCTTGGGTTTCGTGCACATCGAGACCCTCAAAGGGCTTCACCTCACACAGGAGCTCTTGCTCTTGCTTTTCTTGCCGCCATTGCTCTTCGAGGCTGCATTTCACCTGCCGTTCGCCGATTTTCGGCGCAACGCCGCACACATCCTCTTTCTGGCGGTGCCTGGCGTGCTCGTCTCGGTTGGCGTGACGGCGGGCTTGGCCTACGCCGGTATCCATCTGACGGGCTTGGAGCCTGGGTTTGGCTGGGCGGCGGCGTTTCTCTTCGCGTCCGTCATCGCGGCCACCGACCCCATCTCGGTGCTGGCGCTGTTCAAGGAGTTGGGTGCGCCGCGGCGGCTTTACTTGCTGGTCGAGGGAGAGTCGCTCCTCAACGACGGCGTCGCTGTCGTGGTCTTCGGCATCGTTGCGGCGATCTTCGGGCTGCCGAACTTGCATGGGCAGCTCGTCGCGCTGGACGGCACCGGCGAGATCGTCAGCTACGCGTTGGTGACCGCGATCAAGACTGGACTGGGCGGCGCCTTGGTGGGGGGCATCATCGGTGGCCTGCTCTCGGTCGTGACCCGACAAGTCGACGATCACCTCATCGAGATCACCCTCACGACTTTGGTCGCATGGGGTTCTTTCTTGCTCGCCGAGCAGCTGCAGGTCTCTGGCGTGCTGTCGACGGTCATGGCCGGGATCGTGGTGGGCTCCTTCGGCACCCACTACGGCATGAGCCCCACGACTCGGCTCGCGGTGCAAGATTTCTGGGAGTACATGGGGTTCATCTCCAACTCGTTCATCTTCTTGCTCATCGGGCTGGAGCTCGAGTCTGGACAGCTGTTGGCCTACGTGCCCACGATCGCGGTGGCCTTTGCGTCGGTGTTATTGGGGCGCGCGGTGCTGGTGTACGGCGCCATGCCCCTGACGGAGAGCAAGTCCTCGGCCGTGCCGCCGGCCTGGCGCCACGTCTTGGTCTGGGGTGGGCTGCGGGGGTCGCTCTCGATGGTGCTGATCTTGGGGCTCCCCGCCGACTTTGCCGCTCGGTCCTTGCTCGTCAGCATCGTGTTCGGCGTGGTGACGGCGTCGCTCTTCATCCAAGGCCTGACCATGGCGGGGCTCATGCGGCGGCTCGGTGTCTCCGGGCCTACAGCGGGAGGCGGTCTCGAGTACGAGCTGGCGCGCGGTCAGGCGCTCGCGTCGGCGCGAGTCCTGGCGCACGCCGACGAGCTGCGCGAGGAGGGCTTCCTCGACGAGGCCACTCACAAACGATTGCAGGCTTGGTATTCGACGAACCGCGACGAGGCGGCGGTCCGCGCTCGCGAGCTGGCGGGAGACACCGCCCGTCCAGAGCGACTGCTCGAGGGAGTCAAGGCCCTCGCCGCCGTCGAACAGGAGGCCATTCGACACGCCGCGCACAACGGCATCCTGACCCGGCAAGCGGCCTCTGAGCTGCTCTCGCGGATGGACCACCGGCTCGCCGCCTTGGATGGGGCCGCGCACGAAGGCGACGGCGTGCTGCTCGAGGAGCTCGAGCGCTGGTTCCCGCAATCGAAGGAAAAAGAATAAGGAGAGACCAAGCCGCGTCACGAGACGTCGTCTCGAGTCGGGAAAGCAACGATGGTTCAAGTGGGCGGCAGAGCGTTCGACTCGCAATTTCCCGAACTACGACAGCTTGCCGTGAGGAAACCAATGGAATTCTTCTGCTGGCCGTTGACCGCTAGACAAGAATATCGACGTGGCCGGCCGCTTAGCGAACTTAGTTGACCCTTGATGGGTGACGAATTGAAAAGAGGACTTTAGGATGAACGCCAAGCTTTCACTGTTGATGTTCGTGGCTCTCATCGCTGTCATTCGGCCCGCGGCTGGGATCGCGGATTGTTACAGCGACTCGGAGTGCGGTGGAGGAGTCTGCCGCAGCGGCACGTGCACGACGGCCGGGGGCACGTGCTACTCGGACTCCGAGTGCCCAGGAGGCGTCTGCCGAAGCGGCCAGTGCACCACTGCCGGCGGGCGCTGCTATTCAGACTCGGAGTGTGGCGGCGGCACCTGTCGCAGCGGCCAGTGCACTACGGCCGGCGGCCAGTGCTACAGCGACTCCGAATGTGCCGGGGGGGTCTGTCGTAGCGGCGAATGCACGACCGGCGGGGGCCAGTGTTACAGCGACTCTGAATGTGCAGGCGGCGTCTGTCGCAGCGGCAAGTGCACGACGGGCGGGGGCCAGTGCTACAGCGACTCCGAATGTCCAGGCGGCGTTTGCCGCAGTGGCTCCTGCACCAGCCGCGGCGGGGGCGATCCCTGTGACCTCGACGCCGACTGCGGAGAAGGCGGCGAGTGTAAGAACGGCGCCTGCGTGGACACCGGGTGTCCATGATTCGCCCGCTTAGTTGAGCTCGCGCTCGATGGTCGCCTTGAGCAGCGCCGAACCCTGAACCTCCAGAGGGACACAGACTGTCAAAGCGGCGAGGGTTGCAACATCTACCTGTACTATTGTGTCGATGCTTCGGAGGTGAATTCGGAGAGCCCGAGCTTCGTGGATCCGGTTCCTTCAGCGAACGCGCAATAGCTCGCGAGTGGTTGCGCGCATCGTGCGCGCAACCCTTCGGCCCTTTCGGCTCGACACGACTCTTCGCCATCCATGGCTACGAGTTCGCGTCGTTTGTCAACGGTCCAGATTCACCCAGAAGCTCTTCGTCTGACCCCTCGCGAACGCCACCGGGCTCGCGACCTTGCCGTTGAAAGTGCTGTGGTTCGGAGCGACGTGATGTCCATGACTGCTCTCTTCCTCGCCATTGTGGCCTCGGTCGTCACATTGCTCCTGATCGCCAAGTTTTGGCCTCGCTCTGGCAAGATGGGCATCAACCTCAAGGCCGCTCAATGCCCGAGCTGCGGAGCGCCTCAACCAGCCGTTCGTGTTCCGAGGTCCCTGCGCGAGGTGCTCTGGGGCGGTTGGACCTGCTCGAAGTGCCGCTGCCAGATGGACAAGTATGGGGCTCCCATTGAGCCTTGACGCTCGACGTCGAGCTCCCCGTTCTCGCGAACACGCTCGCGTCGTGGTCTTTGGGCTTCTGCTGCTGGCCTCGCTCGGTTGTTCACGGCGCATGTGCTCGCCGACGTCAGGTCCAGACTCCGCCGAGGATGCCGCTCTTACGGGGCCGGTGAGGCATTACGACGTCGAGCTCATGGTGACGACTGAGGACGATGGAGTTCGAGTCGTTGGCATCGAGACGCTGGCTCTGCGCCCGAGTGGTGGGCGAGTGGCGTTGGACGCGCTCGACATGAGTGGGCTGGAGGTCGCCTGCGAGCCCGCTTGCGCCTGGGCCTACGACGCGAAAATGTTGACGCTGAGCTGGCCCGAACCCGCCCCCATCGAAGCCACCGCTATCGTTCGCTACCAGGCCACGCCGACTGGTGGCGTGAGTTCGGGCGACGGCGCCATCTGGACGTCCTTCCACACCTGGCGCTGGATGCCGTCGACGAGCGACCCTTCGGCCCGGGCCACTCTCGCGTTGCGGGTGCACACGCCAGCCGGCCAGCTCGCCATCGCCACGGGCGACGGCCCCGACGGCCCCGGGCCCGACGACGTCTCACGGTTTCCTTACCCAGCCTACCTCTACGGCTTTGCGCTCGGTTGCTTCGGGCTGGCGAGCCGCCAAGCGGGCGACGTTCGCCTGGACGTGTGGACGCCGACGGCCTGTGGAGCGGCAGAGCGCGTGACGCCGGAGCTCTTACCCGCGGCGAGCTTGGTTCTAGACCGAACCAGCGCAGCCCTCGAGCGCTGGAGCGCGGCCATTGGTCGCCCTTGGTCTTTGGAGCACTACGTCACGGTCTTCGTCCCTGGCAAAGCCGCCCAGGAGTTGGCCGGAATGGCGTTCATGTCGTCTGGCAGCCTCGAGACCCTGCTCGACGACCCCGACGAGGACTGGTTGATCGTCCATGAGCTCGCCCACCAGGAGTGGGGCAATCGGGTGACCTGTGCGACCTGGGGCGACTTTTGGCTCAACGAGGCCGTCGTGGTCTGGTGGGTCGGTGAGGACAAGCGCATTCGCGGAGACGAAGAGGGCTACGCACGGGAACTCAGGCTCTGGGCAGAGCGCAGGGAACGGGCGCTCGGCGAAGGCGCTGACCCGCGGGTGAGGCGGCCCGGCGTCGACCACGAGGACGCGGGTGGCTCCTTGGTCTACCACGCTGGCGCGCTCATCATCGCGCAGCTCGTGGAGATGGTGGGGACAAAAGCCTTTCTCGAGGCTCTCGGCGGGTGGGTGTCTGCGGCTGGAGAGCACGATGGATGGTCTCTGCAGACGTCGAACTTTTTGGACGCCCTCGAGCTCCCCGACGCACAGCGGCGGGGAGTCGAGGCGACGCTCGCCGGGTCTGGGCGCTGACTACTCCGCCGCGGGAGCTTCGTCGGTGGGGGCTTCTTCGGCGGCGGGTGCTTCAGCGGCTGGCGCGGCGCCTGCTTCAGCGGCCGGTGCTTCGGCGTCTGGGGTGCCGGGACCTTCGTACATGGCGCGGTCTTCGGCGCTCAAATCGGCGAAACGCTTGTAGCTCCAGTCCTGGCTCAGCATCTCGGTGCCGCCCTGCAGCATGCCGCCCCAGCCGAAGGTCGCCACGCCGCGTTCGCCGTTGTAGTCGGCCAAGGTGTGGCTCTTGGCGAGGTCGACCAGGCACCGTGCCACGGGCTTCGGAGCGGTTCCCGAGTAGCTGGCGCTCTCGGCTTTGCCGTCCGTCCCGATGATCGCGACCACGGTGCCATCGATGTTGCCGAAGGCCTGGAGCTTCTTGTAGCAGTCGGTGTAGCCGTCCATGAGCTCACTCCCAAAGTGATCCTCGCTCTTTGTCTCCTCGGGCACGGTCATCGGCTCGGGGCTCGGCTCGAGCGCCATTGGGTTCGCTGTGGCGGAGGCTTGCGTTTGGGGTTTCGAGGGCGTGGGCTGAGCCTCTTTCTTCGGGGCGTCCTCTGTTTTTCCGTCGCATGCGGGCGCGAAAGCGGCCAAAATGCTCAATCCAGTCAAGACCCCGATCACTCTGAACAGTCTCATCTTCGCCTCCAATGTTAATGCTGGTGCTCGTCAGCCGATTCTTGTGGATTCTAGACGTCGTTGAAATCGTTGAGTTGGATGGACTTTGCGGCCGCAGAACTTTTGTGACAAGCAGCATGACTGCGACGGGCCTGAGCGGGAAGCGGTGAGAGCGACCGGCGCTATTCGGACGGGCAAGAACCTGGGCGGGACCGTGCAGAGCGCCCTTATTAGTGAGTAATCCCATGGCTGACGAGCGACGATCCGCGAGCGACCTCTACGACATCGAGCGAGAGCTAGGGCGCGGCGGCATGGGTTGCACCTATGTGGTGCGGGCGCGTTCGAACCACCAGCGCTACGTGTTGAAGGAGCTGCTCATCGAGCAGGTCGACAACTGGAAGTCTCTGGAGCTTTTCGAGCGGGAGCTGGCCGCGTTGCGGGCCCTCGAGCACCCAGGAATCCCCAAGCTCGTCGACGTCATCGAAGGCGAGGAGGGACGCGTGACGGGGCTCGTGCAGGAGCTGATCGAGGGCGAGACGGTGCAGCAGATGATGGAGGCAGGCCCCTTGGGCCTCGACCAGCTCGAACGCATCTTGGCTGAGTGCTTGGAGATCCTGGCGTATCTGCGAAGCCGCGTGCCGCCCGTCGTGCACCGGGACATCACGCCGCGCAACGTCATGGTCGACCGTGTGGGGGCTCACCTCATCGACTTTGGCTCGGTGAAGTGGGCGGTGTCTGGGTCGACGGCGCTGACGTCTGTAGGCACCTTCGGCTACATGGCGCCTGAGCAGATGATGGGGCGTCCGCAGCCCGCCTCGGACATGTATGCGCTGGGCATGACCCTGGTCGCGCTGGCCTCTCGTCGGGACCCAGCCGAGTTCCAGGTGGACGATGCCACGGGACGCGTCGACGTGCGGCGCCAGCTCGAGCTGCCGGATTGGTTCGAGGAGATCCTCGAGCGGATGACCGCGCCGGGGCTGGCCGAGCGCCTCAGCGACCCGCGCGAAGCCTTGCGGCTCCTAGGCGAGCGGGGCAGCGCCTTGGTTCCTGTGGGTCGAGCTGCGGAGGTCGCGAAGGTCGCTCCGAACAGGGCGGTGGCGGTGGTGAGCTTGGCCTTGATCGCGGTGGCGGCTGGGGCTGTGTTCGTTCTGTCAAGTGCGCCGGACGCACCGCCGCCCGTGCCCGCTGCTTCGACGCCGATGGTCGACGTCCCAGCCGTGGCGGAGCCGGCGCTCCCCACGCCAGTCCCTGTGCCCACTCCGGTCGTGCCGGCGAAGGTCGCCAAACCAGTCGAGGTCGTGCCTGCGGAGCCCGTGCCGTTGAGTGAGGACTTTGCTGTGCTGGGGGTCGAGAGCCAAGTGCCCGGCGCCGTGGTGTCCATCGACGGCAAGGTCGTGGGCGTGACGCCGCTGGATGCGCGGGTGCAACAGGGCGCCCATCGAGTCGTGGTCGAGCAGGACGGAAAGGTCACCGCGATGCCGGTCGTGGTGTGGGAGGACTTGCGGCTGTCCGTCGGCTTCTGAGACGTGTCTACTTGAACGTCACGCGCCCAAACTGCGAGGTTTTGTGGAAGTTCCCTTTGCCCATGATGGGTGACCACGCCAGCGACTGCTTCTGCCCGTCACGAAAGCTGTAGAGGTTCACTCGCCAGGTGTCGCCTGGGTTCGGCGGCGCCGGGACCCGCAGGTTGCCCAGGGCGCTCCAGGGCAGCTTCATCTCGACCGTGTAGAGGCCTGCCTTCTGGTCGACGGAGACGGCGCGCTCGAGCTTGGCGTCCCAGTCCTGGTGGCCAAAGCGCTTGCCGCCGTGTTCCATGGTGATGGGGGTGTTGTAGTCGTCGAAGCGGGTGTCCCAGACGGCTTCGTTCACGTCGACTTGGAGCTCGAAGTACTGGCGGTTGTCGCCTGGGTCTCCGGGCTGGAGCATGAGCTCGATCCCAGAGGACTTCGACCAGATGTGAGGGTCGACGTCATCGCGGCCGAAGGGCGAGGTTGGAGCGGCGTCGTTGACGGTCACGGCCACGTAGAACGCCTCGTCGGTCCAAGCCATGCGGGCTCGAGCGTTGACTGGGGAGCTCGAGAGAAAGGCGCCATCTCCTGGGGCTACGAAGCCCGGGGTCTCTTCGGACTGGCTCCAACCTGGGTCGTCGAGAGCCCCGTCGACGGTGATGGAGTCGCCGCCGACCTTGGCCACCATGACCTCGGGGATCTCGGTCCGAGGTTCCCCTTTGACCGCAGGAATGGTGTTGCAGCGGCAAGCGCCAAAGGTAGCGAGGAGGGCGAGCAGAGCGATGAGGGTGAAGAGTCGTGGGCGCATGTGAAGAAATGTCCTGGAAGATGGTGGACGAGGCCACAATGTTGAGTCCCTCGTAACAAGTCTGTCTCCCGAAATCGGGCTCAATAAAACCAACAAGTTACATGACAGCTACCTCAGACGCTGCGCGTCATCCAAGAGATGAGAAAACCAAGAACCCGACTCACCGTTGCCACGATGAACTCACGACGAGACAGCTCCTTATCTCAAACCCTCTGCGCCTCGGCCGCCCTCTGCGCCTCTGCGATAAGATCGAAGCAATATCGATAACATACCGCCAGAACCCGGCGATTTTCATGTTGAGAGTGCGTGCTCGATGCACTCGACGTCATTTAGCCGCGATGCCGACCTCTTTCCTCAGCTCGCAGTAGACGTCGCCAACCAAGAAGAGCAGCGCATCCTTCATGACCGAGACGACGTCGAAGGCGCCGCCATCCCCATCGCGGGCGATCACCGTGAGGCCTGGACGGGGGTCGAAGGCCGTCAGGAGACCTAGGCGCATGCTGGTCGAAATGACCGCCTGGTGCTGTTGAGCGAGGAGCTTCTCGTCGATCTTGTCCATGATCTCCAACACATAGCCAGTCAACGAGTCGGTGACCTTCTTGGGAATCGCGCGCGCGATCGTCTCGATGGTGCCTTGGTGTTCTGGCCGCCCCACGCGGCGGTTGGGCACGACTGCGGAGATGGCGCCGAGCAAGAGCTTTTCGAAGGTGGAACGGTCGACCGTTGCGTAGGTGGCCAACCCCATGGAGAGCGCGGCGCAACCGATCGCGACTCGGACCATGGTCTCCGGCAGCATGACCGACTCGAGATCCCGCTCGTCCAAGATGAAAGCCGGCTCGTCTCCTGCGACAAACGCCATGGATTCGCCGCGGTCGGGCACGATGTAGACGTCTGGCAGCTCGATCCCGAAAACCCGTGCGAAGGGCGTCAACACCCCGAGCTCAGGTCGAGACGTCCCCGTGATCTTGTGCTTTCGGCTCAGCTTCTTGAGCCGCAGGTTGTGCGGCGAGAAACGAGAGACGAAGGGCTCGGTGTGCCTCATGAGGTGGAGAATGTTGAGGTGCAGACCGGGCGCAAAGAGTCCAGAGGTCCGCGCAGTGGGCAGCGGACGATTGGGCAGCCGACGGCCGTTCGCCTCGAGGACCGACTGGTAGAATGCCTGCTGCTCGGGTTCCGCCGAGCCGACGAACGACAGCACGCTGGAGATCGTGAATTGCCGGTCGCGGTCCTCTTGAAGCAGCGAGACCTTGTACATCGCGTGCAAGGGCGACGGCTTGGAGACGTTGGCGTGGAAGAGGTCCCGATACTCGTCGAACGAGGAGGCCAAGAACGTCGTCCGCCTCTCGGTCCACTTTCGTTTCTCGTAAAGCTCGACGACGTGTTCGGTGAGCTTGAAGTCGTCGGGATCGATCTCGCGGGCGACGATCAGCACCTCCTCGGCGCCGGCCGCGTCCGAGAATTTTTCGATCAGCAGGTCGCACAACCGCAGCAGGACCTCTTTGCGCTTCAGCGGAATGCGCTCGGCCTGCCCCAGCAGCTTGAGCGCAGCGACCTCGTCTTCGTGCATCCCTTCCGAACCGTAGATGTTCGCGAGGTGCAGCAACGCGTCGGCGTACTCGGGTAAATACTCGAGCGTGCGTCGGAACGCGTCGATGGCGGCCTTGGCATTCTTGATGTGCTCTTCGAAGATTTCACCCAGCCGGAACCAAGTTCGGCCGATTAACGTCCGATCTTTCGCCAGCTTCAGCACGCCCTCGAAGGCCTTCAACGCGCGGTCCCACTGCCGCATCTCCATGTGGATTTCGGCGATGATTCGGTAGGAACGAAGGAACTGTGGGTCGACGGCGAGCAACGCTTTGTGCGCCGCGACGGCCTTGTCCATGTCCTGGATGCGGTCGTAGGCGAGCTCGGCGGCTCGCAGCAGGACCTTCTTCTTCTCGGCCACCACCGGCAACGCAGAGGCGCGCCGCATCAGGAGCTGGTACAGCTCGTCGAAGCGCGACTGGCTCATGTAGAGCTCTTGCAAGCCTCGGAAGGCCTGCTCGTGCTTGGGGTCGACGTCCAAGATCTTCAGCAGCGCGTTCGCGGCACCTTCGATGTCGCCGAGCTTTCGACGCCGGATCTCGGCCGAGCGCAAGAGGTGGCGGATGGCCTGCGCCGGATCGGTGGACGCGTTGGCTTCGAGCTCGACCGCATCGGCGAAGCGCGAACTCTCGCCGACGTCTTCAGCCAAGATCCGGATGAGCTTGATGGCGGGCAGGTGCTCACTGCGAATGCGCAGCACCTCCTCGAGGGCGAGCCCGGCTCGGTCGTATTGGCCGTCGTCGGCGAGAATGCGCCCAAGAGCCGTGAGATAGGAGGCCTGCTCGACGGCGGTCATGGCGCCACGCGCAAACGCACCATAGACCTTCGTCTGCCGGACGCGGGCGTTGTCCGTCTCGAGAGAGGCGAGCAGCCGCACCAATGGCACCGGGTCACTGTGGCGCATCTCGATGATCTGCCACAGGCTCTCTTCGGTCTTGTGTTGGTCTCCGGCGATGAACGAGAAGAGTGCGTGGCTCTCGGCGAAGGCCGACTGAGTGGTGCCGGGGAGGATCGCAGAGGCGATCGCGCGATAGACCTCACTCAACGCAGGCAGGCTGTTGCGCGCGCTCGAGCGCAGCAGCAAGCGCAGCAGCGCGCCGAGGTGCGTCGGGTCCTGCGTCAAGAGTTGCTCGATGACTCGGCCTTCCTTCTCCGCGCCCGCGATGACCACCAGCCGCTCAAGCCACTCTTTGCTGTCCGAGCCGCCCGGATCCGCTTCCACCATCCGCTCGATCTGCTGACGCAGAATATCGAACTGGCCGAGCTTGGTGACGCATCGCTCCCAACCCAGTGCCGCCGAAACCATCTGCTGGTCGCGTTGCAGCGCCCGAGCGTAGGCTGGTATGGCGCCCTCGAGGTCACTGTGCAGCCGTTCCAGCCGCTCTCCGAGCCGGTAGTTGAGATAGGCCGCGTAGTTGTCGTCCTTTTCGAGGTGGACGAGGGCGGCGATGGCCTGCGTGGCAAGGGACGGGTCGTCGATGTGGTCGCCGAGGGTGACTAGGGCGTCCAAGGCGATGCGGTTGTTGGGCGAGTGCTCGAGGACCTGCTGGTAGTAGTGAACGGCCTTGGTGGGATCGGCCAACTGGCGCTCGTGCAGAATGGCCAAGTTCAGCGCCAGGCGCGTCACCTGCTGGCTCTCCGTGGCGCGTTCCAGTTGCCGCCGATACAGCGATGCCAGCGAACGGTCTCGTTGGGTTCGAATCAAGATCCGGGCGCACGAGAGCACGTAGGGCAAGTTGAACGTGGCCCGCTCGACCCCATGCTCGAGGATCTTGAGCGCCTCGTCGACGTTGGCCAGCTTGCGGTGGAGAATCTCCGCGCACTCCCAACGCAGGATTTCACTGCGCTCCCGGTCGACGATCTCCGACAGATCCGTCTCGGTTTCCCGCAGATGGTAGAGGTCCTCCCAGCGTTCTTGTCGGACGAGCTCACCGCCGAGTCGGGCGTAGGCATAGCCGTCATGAGGGTCGAGGGAGAGCACCGAGCGCCACCCATCGAGGGCTCTCGTCGTCCCACGGCCGACCGCCGTCAACACGTCGGCGAGTCGATTGGTCAGCGCCAACCGCCGGCTCTCCTCGATGCTCTGGTCGAGCACCCAGGTGATCAGCTCCACCTCCTCTTCGCCACGACCTTGCTCGTCGAGCAGCTCGAGGAGCGCCTCGGCGGCGCCGAAGGGACCAAAGAGGGCGTCCGTCGTGGAGACGGTCTGCAACGCCTCGCGGAAGAGCGCCTCGCCTCGGCGCGGGTCGTTGAGCGTGTCGACCGCAAGGCGTCCGGCGTAGACGATGAGCCCGGGACTCTCCTCGGCGTGCCCTCTGCGCGTGAGGGCGTCGACAAGGTCGCTTCCGGCGTCGGGCTGGAAGTTCGCCAGCTCGAGGGCGAGGCTGGCGGTCACGTACTGAGGCGCAGAGTCGACGGCGCGCTCCAGCAGTCGCACAGACTTGCTGCCCTCGCGGATCTCCTCGCTCTCCAGCCAATAGTAGCGGGCCTTTTCTTCGGGATGAGTCGCGCATTCAGCGAGGCGATGGCAGGCGTCGCTGAGGTCTTCCGCTCCGGTTTCGAGGCCCGCTTCACGATTGAGCCGCAGGGTCGCCATGTCCGGTGCGGTGTCGAGCAGCGGTTTGAGCAAGGCGAGCGCCTGATCGTGGCTGCCCAGCCGCCGCCCCAGGATTCGCGCGGCCTCGTAGCGCGCATCACGGCCGCCGTACTGTGCGATCTGGGCTTCTTGTTCGAGGGTTTGTGCGGCCTCGTGCCAACGCTTCGACAGCTTGTACGTGCGCCTCGCGGCCCGCAGGATCGAGGGGTCGCGCGGTGAGGTACGCCTCCCGTTCTCCAAGTACTCCAGCGCTGAACGGTGATCTCCAGCGGCGGCCTCCTGCTCGGCCGCCTCGAGGGCGAGCACGGCCTCCAAGGCCGGGTCTTTCGTTCCGCCCATCCACAGGTTCAGCCAGCGATTGGCTCGTCGCCTCCCGTGCAGTCGGGTCGTCAGGCTGGCCAGGGCTCCGAGGGTTTGGCGGTTGTGGGGATCTTCCTCGAGAGACTCCTCGAGGCACTGCACCGCGCCGTTGGCGTCGCCCATCTCCTCGAGGCGCTCGGCTTCGACCAAGCCCAGCTCGACGCGGTCGAGTCGAGCGGATTTCTCCTCGAGAAACTCGAGCAACTCGGAGCGCTCCTCGGGGGTGAGCATCTCGCTGGAGACGTATTGGGTCAGCGCCGCCCTCACGCTGTTGAGCTGAGGGGCTCGCGAGAACGCCCGCCGCCATTTCTGGTACGCGGGCCGCGAGAGCTTGTTCGTGTGCTCTAGGCGCTGAGCCTGTTCGGCGAGGATGAGGGCCTGTGAAGAGCGGTCGGATGTCGACTCGATCTGCCAGTCGTAGAGGGCGTCGAGGTAGCCCCTGTCGAAGAGTTCGCGACTGCTCATGCGTTCCCTCTCAGCTCGCAGCTCAGCCGGACGAAGTCATCACTGAGGATGAACGTGAGCAGATCGAGCACGACGGGGAGCTCCAAGAGCAGGGCCGGCGACTCCCGCCAAGCCTCGGTCGGGATGCCGGCTTCGCTCCCGATGACCTCGAGTGCGGCCTCGAAGCCGCTAAAGAGCAGCGCCGAGCGGCTACTCGTGGAGGTCAAACCACGGCACCACTGCGCGACGTCCCAGGAGACAGCCAACGCGTCTTCGGCGATTTGCCGCAAGCCTCTGCGTTTGCGGCGCGGCAATGAGCGGGCGAGCTGGTCGCTGACGGAGTCGATGTCGATGGTGCCGCCGGTGACCTCGTCGTCGTCGTGGTCTCCGAGGTCGAGATCGGGGAAGAGCTTGCACAGCGTCTGTCGGATGACGGCCTCGACCTCCGCCGCAGAGAGCACGGCGATGGTCCCCTTCGCGTCTCGCAGCGCCTCGAGCTGCCGCACCGTGCAAAACCGCTCACGCTGGGCGTGAGTGGGGTCCGCCTTGTTACCGAGCACTTTCTCGCCGATGACCAAAGAGGTCCTCGGGGCGAACGCCGCTTCGACCAAGTGGGTCTTCCGACTGTGGAGTAAGACGTCTGGGGAGCTCATCCCGAGATCGCGACAGAGCTCACCCACCGCGTGAGCGATCCCGAGCGGGTCGCCGATGGGCACCATGTCGGCATCCGTCACCCCCATGGCCTCGCTGGAGGGCCCGACGATGCGACCCAACGGCTCGCTGAGCCGAACAAAGAGCTCGAACAGCGGACCGCGAGCCCAAGGGTGAATCAGGTGTCGGAGGTAGGTCACCCCACTCAGAGGGGTCTTGGGCGAGTCCGTCGGCCTAGCCCCAAGAGAGCGCTCCAGGTCGTGGTCGAGCCGCCCCAAGCCACGCATGAGATCGCCGATGGCCGCAGCCCGTGGGTCTTGGGGATCCCGCAGAAGCAGCAAGCGCGCCAATTTGTCGTACCGAGGCAGCGCCGACGGCTGAGCGTAAAGGGCCTCGAGCTGCATCGTGAGGGCCCGGTCGAGCTGCTCCGGGGTCACACCCACGGTGGTGAACTCGTCGATAGAGACGTCTCGAGCGTCTTGCCCCGAGTGGTTCATTCCAAGGGCGATCAGGGCGTTGGTGGCTTCCTCGCAGTCCGGATCGATCTCGCCCACCGCGATGAACCAACGCGCCGCCTCGGCATGGTCCGAGAGACGGTCGCGATAGAGGGCACCCAGGTGCAACCCCACCCGTCGTCGATCGTCGACGCTGTCCAACAGCTTGAACAGCCGTCGGTAGCAGACGATGGCATGTTCGGCGTTGTCGTTATCGACCAACGCGCGCGCCATCCCCTCCAGCGCCATGGGGTCGTCGCGGTCGAGCTTGAGCAGCTCTGCATAGAGCTCGATGGCGCGCTGCGGCATCTCGCAGTGCTCACGCCAAATCCACGCGGCTTTCAGCATGATGTTGCGGCGGTCGGATGCGTTGGTCGAGAGCTGTAGGGCTCTCTCCCAGCAGGTCGCGGCGCGAGCAAAGCGGCTCTCGAGCTCTTCGAGCTCTGCAAGACGTCGGTGACTCTCGAAGTCCTCAGGCAACAGCCTGACCAGCTCTTCGATGGCGTGCCGATGAGCCTTGGAGCCTGTCTCGACTTGATGCAGTTGGGCGATCTCTCGGAGCATCGCGACCCGCGCCTCGACGCTCGCCGGATCGGTCCGAAGGGCCAGGAGCGCAGAGAGTCTCTCAACGTCTCCAACCTTCTGGTAGTGGGCGCGCAGCCCATCGAAGGCGACGTGGCTGGGATCGAGCTGGAGGATCTTCCTCAAGACCTCCGCACGGCGTTCGGTGGCGTCGATCTTCAGCAGCCGGTCGGCCGCGAACTCATAGAGTGGCATACGCAGGGAATCGTCGACCCGCGACGCGAGCTCGAGCGCGGCGGACGCCGAGTCCGAATTTTCCCCGAGTTTGTCGAGGACCCGGATCGTCGCCACGAAAGCCGGGGTGAAGTCTTTCCTCTGGGCACAAATCCCGTTCAGGAGCTGCAGCGCCGTGTCGAGACGGCCATTGGCTTCGGCGTGTTCGGCCAAGGCGAACTGGTCGAAGGAGCGTTGGACCTCGTAGCGCGCCTCTGGACGTCCTCGCAGCACCTCGATCAGCGCGCCAAGATGTTCCCGGTCGACGGAGTACTCCATGAGCACCCGTTCGATGACAGGATGCTCAGGACACTCTTCGATCGCGCGGGCCAGCTTGTCGACTGGGACTACTCCGTCGACGTCGCAGAGGATCTGCAGCTCCTCGAGGAGGTGATACTGGCGGTCGTCGCGGTCGGCAACGAGCTCCGCCAATCGGCCGTGAGTCTCGGCTTCCCCACGCAGGTCGGCGTTTCGGCCCTGGATATTCAGCCTGCGACGCAACGCCCAGAGGTCATTGGGGTCGAGGGCGAGCAGCCGCTCCAACGCATCGAGCGCAGCGACCGAGTCGTCGAAGACATCTTCGGTGAGCACGACGATGTCGTGGAGCACGGCACTTTCTATGGCTCGTGACGGTGCGTTGGAGAGGCGACGGCGGCTGAGCGCGAGCAGGTCGGCCCACCCCTCTCTCTCGTAGAGCAAGTCGCCGAGCGCGCCCCAGATCGAGCCGTCCGCTGGCAAGAAGTCCAAAGCCTGTGCGAAAAGCTGCTCGGCCCGCTCCTGGTCGTCCAAGTAGTCCAGGGCGATGGTCGCGGCTTGCTCGATGGCGCGTCCCCGCTCCTCGCCGGAACCGAACGCCGCCCGATCGACGAGGAGGTCGACGAGCGCGTCGTAGTCGCCCTCTTCGGCGCAAACCTCCTCGAGCAGGTCGAGCACTGGCGGCCAGGCGGGGTCGATGGAGCGCGCCACCTCCAGGTGCCGCCTCGCTCGGCTGTTGTCGTTGAGCAGCGTTCTGGAGACGAGCGCCGCCTGCAGCATCAGATCTCGCCGGCGGCTCTCGTCGGCGACGAGCTCGCTGAGGTCGACGCAGTGCCGTTCGAGGCCGTTCCAGTCGCGCTCTGTGAGGAGCGAGGCGCGAAGCAATGTTTGGGCGGTGATGCTGTTCGGGGTCTCGGCGAGCAGCGCAGTCAGGGAGGTCAGCGCCCTGGTGCTGTCGTGCAGGTGTCGCGAGGCCAGGTATCCGAGCCACTCTCGCAGGGCACGGCGCTCTGCGGCGTTGCTCTCCAGCTCGACGATCTGCTCGAGCAGATCGGCCGCCTCGGCGATGTAGTCCCCCTTGCGGTAGAGCCCGATGAGCGCCTTGAGAGCGACCAAGTGCGTGGGGTCGAGGGTGAGAAACTCCAGATGTGCGGCGATGGCTCGGTCGATGTCCCCGACTTCCCGCGCCAGCAGCTGAGCCGCTTTCCACGTCAGATCGCTGCGGCGCAAGCGGTTATCGGTGACGCCGGCGGCGCTCAGATACACCTCGGCCAGCGCTTCGTAGTTCTCGGCGATCAGGCCGGTGCGCTCCAACGCGCAGAGGATGGAGAAGTCTTGAGGCCTCTCGTCGAGCGCGTCTCGGTAAGCATCGAAGGCTTCGCCTGGGCGCTCGAGCAGGTTCTCCAGCAAGTCGCCCCGCCGGTAGGGCCCGGCGTCCGACCCCCATCTCGAAGAGGACGGTGTCGCGCTCGCCGCGAGGCCATTCCAAAGCTCGTAGTAAGGCTCGAGCTGCCCTTCGATCATGAACATCCGGCCCAGGTCGATGGCCGCTGGGATGAACGAGGGGTGGGCCTCTAACGCCTCGAGGAGATAGGTCCGCGCCTTCTTTGGGTCGGCCAGCTTTTCGGCAGCCAGACGCGCGCGGCGGTGCCACAGCGACGCCCGCCGCTCGGGATCCTCGACGTTCTTGATCGTCGCCTCGAGCAGCAGGTCGGCAGAGGCAAAGTCGCCGGTCTCGACCGCCACGGATAGGGCGCTCTCGAGGTAGAGCACGCTCGCCGGCACAATCCGCTGGGCGTCACGCAAGGCCTGCGCGGATTTGTCGGCCTCCCCGAGGTCCCTGTGGATCTCGAAGAGCCGGTGGAACATGCCGCCTACGCGCCGCTTGAGCCCTCGGCGTCGCCCGAGTCCTTTGCTCATGCTCGAGTCGAGCTGCTTGCCTTCGGCTACGAGACGTCCAATGCGCGCCTTCGTCACCTCGATCTCGAGCTCCGCCGAGTCGGCCTGCCAGGCGAGGAGCTGAAGCACGTAGGGGTAGCCGCTGTCGCCGCGCTGGCTGAGGTGCGCTCTGACTACCGCGATCGCTCCTGGGAGATCGGAGCGCTCGGTCCAAAGGTAGAGGGCGAGGTCCAGCGCGATGGCGCTCTGCACCGGCGACGAGGTCAGCTCGATGAGGTGCTGATAGGCGGCGACAACTGCACTCGAGTCTCCGCGAGAGAGCGCGAGCCGCAACGAATTCAAGTGCGCGAGAAGATAGCCGTTCGCGTACTTTTCGGCCCGTTCAGCGAGGCTGCGATGGGCGTCCTCTGTCTTGCCGAGGCGGAACTCGAACAGCAAAGAGAGCTCGACGAGCAGACTCGAGAGGGAAGACGAAGCTTCTGGGTGCAGCCGGACCAGGTCGGCGAAGTGCTCGACGAAGCGCTCGAGGCTCTCAACGTAGGTCGGCCAGTCCTGGCGATTCAAAGAGTGGGCGAGCAGGCCGTGGTGGGCGGGCAGAAACGACGGGGCGATGGTGACGGCGAGCCGGTCCAATCGCTCGCAGATCGACTGGTCCTCTGGGGCCACTGCACGGCGCAGCGAATCGGCGAGGTCGTGCAGGTGAGAAGCGGTCGGCACACCTCCTTCGACTTTGCCCTCCTTGAGGTCGACCAATAACTCATCGATGAAACGTCGGGTGTATCGAGGCAGCTGGGCGCGCCCCCGGACCACTTCGATTTCGTCAAGGATGGCGGCGAGCTTCTCTTTGAGATCACCCACCTCTTCGATCATGTGCAGCCCAGTCATCCCATAGGGCTCGAGCACATCGGCAGCGGGCGAATGTCGACGAGAAGCGGGGAGTGGTGGCTTGCGGGGCTCGGCCACCGGTGGAGGCCGGGGTCCAGTGGGTTTGCGGTCCAGCAGCTCGCTCAGGTCGCCCTCTCTGTCCTCTGCGAGCAGCTCGGCGTCGTCGAGCAGCTCGGCGTCCCCAAGTAGCTCGGCATCCACGAGCAGCTCGGCGTCCCCAAGTAGGTCATCGTCATCGAGCAGATCGCCGCCATCAAGCAGAGCGTCGCTGTCCTCGAGGAGATCGCTGTCCTCGAGAAGATCGCTGTCCTCGAGGAGATCGCTCCCCTCCAGGAGATCGCTCCCGTCGAGGAGATTGCGGTCCTCGAGGAGTTCGCTGTCCTCGAGGAGTTCGCTGTCCTCGAGGAGATCGTTCCCCTCGAGGAGATCGCTCCCATCGAGGAGATCGCTCCCATCGAGGAGATCGCTCCCATCGAGGAGATCGCTCCCCTCGAGGAGATCGCTCCCCTCGAGGAGATCGCTCCCATCGAGGAGTTCGCTGTCTTCGAGGAGATCGCTGTCGTTGAGCGCGATGGCCTCGTCGAACGAGCTCGAATCGGAGATGGCTGCCTCTATGATGTGAGAGACTCCAGTCGCCTCGTCATCTCCCGCCAACCGATCGGCCCTCACATAGGCCACGCTTGGGTCGACGACCTTTTCCTCAGTGACAGGAGCGACAGCCGCAGAGCGTCGGGTGGGCGAAAGATTGAGCTCAGGAACGAGTTCACGCGTCGGCCTGCCGTCTCGTGTGGGTCTGCCGCGAAACGGCCTGCCCTGAGCGGGCCGCTCGAGGGAGGGTCTGGGAACTCGGGTGGTGATGGTGTCTGGAGCGACCATTGGCTCTCGAGCCGAAGCGGGGGTCCTGACGACGGGCAAGGGCTCGCGAATCGGTTCGGGCTCGCGGACTTTGGGCTCGCGGACTTTGGGCTCGCGGACTTTGGGCTCGCGGACTTTGGGCTCGCGAATGGACTCGCGAGCTGGCAGGGGCTCGCGAATGGCTAGAGGCTCTAGTGGAACCCGTGTAGTCGCCCTGTCCCCCTTGAGCATGGGGAATTGCTGCAGCGTTCGACGAGCCGACGCTCGCCGTCTGGCTTGCCGAGGCTCGCCGGCCCTATGAACCCCTGGCAAAGAGAGCTCGTCGTTGCGGCTGATGATCGGGGAATCCAGCGATGGTACGTGGGTGGGGTCAGTGTCTTCGTTCTGCTCGGCCGCCTTGGTCTCGGCGCCATAGAGCGAGGTCTCTTCCTCGGTCACTGGGGCTTTGGTGACGCGGGGGCGGGTGCGGTCCTGCTCGGTCTGAGCGGGATCGTCGAGCATGAGCCAGCTGTCGGCATCCCAGTCGTCGGGGCTTCCTCCGGGGAAGCGAGTGTCGACTCGAGGCATGGTCTGGCTGTTCTCATCGGCCCCTTTGGGGGGGGCGGGGCCTCTCTTTTGGCCACCACCGCTGCCTCTTTGCTCACCCATCTAGTCGGTACCCGTGCGCGGTAGACGGTCGGTTCTCATACTCTGCGAGCGGATGATCTGGGTGCTCAGTAATTCGAACGCGGTGGAAGACTGCTCGACGACGTTCTACCCCATGCGGCGGCAAAAGATCAATGAAGAGGCGGTGTTCGTCCTACCAGATTCGCGCGCTACTCGGAACAGAGATGGCTCGCTTCGAGCCTCCTCTGTTCCGGAGAAGGAGGCTCGCTTCGAGCCTCCTCTGTTCTGGGAAGCGAGCGAAACCCGATCGAACTATTTGCCCGCGTCTTCGCCTTTGGGCAGCAGCGGCGTGCGTGTTCCTGTTTTGTTGAACTTGTAGGCATAGGCGAGGCCTGCACAGCAGGGCAGAAACGAGCTGCGGCAGAA